>Ga0208940_1004746_pt1 | contig 10530 bp, 8 predicted proteins | sample AD_JPNNA6_MetaG_FD_184445 | JGI IMG/M metagenome (GOLD analysis project Ga0208940, IMG submission 184445) | Active sludge microbial communities of municipal wastewater-treating anaerobic digesters from Japan - AD_JPNNA6_MetaG (SPAdes) (version 2) | ecosystem: Engineered > Bioreactor > Anaerobic >... | reverse complement strand
CACGAGCCAACCGCGCTGAAGCGCGGTGTTTGAGGACGTAGCAGCCCCGGGGGCCAGGAATTTCTAATCTTATTCGTGAAATTCGTGTTCATTCGGGGCCATTTTCGAAGGAGGCACAAACTATGGCGCCCATCATTCGCGCGGAACAGATTGCAGCGCATGTAGGGGAAGAGGTGACCCTCCGCGGATGGGTCTATAACCGCACGCACAAGGGCAAACTGGTGTTTCTACTGGTGCGTGATGGGTACGGCTTCGTCCAATGCGTCGTCTTCAACAAGGACGTGCCGGAAGAGGTCTTCGAGACGGCCGTGCACATCCCCCAGGAATCTTCCCTCATCATCACCGGAGTGGTGCGCGCCGATCCCCGCGCGCCGGGCATCCCCGGCGGCTTCGAACTCGGCGTCACCGGCCTGGAGGTGGTGCAGGAAGTGACAGAGGAATATCCCATCGCGCTCAAAGAGCACGGTGTGGATTTCCTGCTCGATAACCGGCACCTGTGGATCCGCACCCAGAGCCAATGGGCGATCCTGCGCGTGCGCGCGCTGGTGATCCGTGCCATCCGCGATTGGCTGGACGGGCACGGCTTCATCAACATTGACAATCCCATCCTCACGCCCGCCGCCTGCGAAGGGACAACGACCCTCTTCGGCACGCCCTACTTCGACGAGGGCATCGCCTACCTCTCGCAAAGCGGGCAGCTCTACAACGAGGCCAACATCTTCGCCTTTAGCCGCGTCTACTGCTTCGGGCCGACCTTCCGCGCGGAAAAATCCAAGACCCGCCGGCATCTCACGGAGTTCTGGATGGTGGAGCCGGAGATGGCCTTCTGCGACCTGGAGGAGCTGATGGAGATCGAGGAGCAGTTCGTCTCCTACATCGTGCAACGGGTGCTCGAGGAACGGCAACCGGAGCTGCGCGTTTTGGGGCGGGACATCTCCCTGCTGGAGCGCATCACGCCGCCGTTCCCGCGCATTTCTTATGATGAAGCGGCCGAACGCCTGGCGCAGCTCCGCGACGCCACTGCAGATCCTGAGCAAAAAGCGCTGCTGGACTTCGAGTGGGGCATGGACTTCGGATCGCCCCACGAGACGGCGCTCACCCAGCAATTCAACAAGCCGGTGTTCGTCTACGGCTATCCTACCGCGGTGAAGGCCTTCTACATGGAGCCGTGGCCCGGTCGCCCAGAGGTCTGCAAGAGCGTGGACCTGCTCGCGCCGGAAGGTTACGGCGAGATCATCGGCGGCAGTGAGCGCATTTCCGACCCCGACCTCCTGCTCGAGCATATCCGCCATGACCAGCTGCCCGAAGAAGCGTTCCAGTGGTACATCGAGCTGCGCAAATTCGGGAGTGTGCCCCATAGCGGCTTCGGCCTGGGAGTGGAACGCCTGATCACCTGGATCTGCGGCATCGAACACATCCGCGAGACCATCGCCTATCCGCGCACGATCAAGCGCATCTATCCGTGACGCGCACCTGAGACGTGGAGAGCAGCATCAAGACACACCCTCCACGAGAAGCAGAGGCCCTCACTGCAGCGAATTGCTCGCTGCAGTGAGGGCTTTTTGTGAATTAGTAAGTCGCCTTCAGCACCAGGGGCAAATAGATTTTGCCCGCAGGCGTTACCAGGGCATAGCCATCCTGAGAACGCTCTGGAAGTTTCAGAATGGTCGCCACCATCTGTGACAGCGCGGTTTGCACCTCCTGGGAGACAATCCCCGTGGTTCCCCAGACGCCTTCACCAGAGGCGCCGATTCGCAACTCCAACTTCGCTACATCAGCGTTTCCGGGCAAGGGCGTGGGATACGCTGCCCGCACTGTAATGGGAGTCTGGAACTGATAGGCCGGACGATGGATGCCAAACTTGTACACCTTGAGAAGAAATCCCTGCCCGGCAAAGTGATACGCAGGCAGCGTATTAGGCTCCCAGGCCGCGCAAAGGAGGGTGACCGTTTCTGTCACCGCGTTGGGGGGTACTTCAATCTGGATGGGACGATCGTTCACGCCATCACAGGCCAACGTCCCTCCGGTTGCGGGGTCTATCGGCGCGACTGAGGCCTCGGAACGTCCCAGAACCACAACCTGCCCCATCTCTCCGCCCATCGCTTTGTAGAGCGAGGCGTAGCCGAGATCGCTCACCGGATCCACCGCCACATCCGCCGGCGAATGCCCCACCGGCAGAAAAGTCTCGATGACCAACGTATCGCTCAGCACGGCCACCGTGCCGCCCCCACCGCGCCCGCCAATCACGTAGATGTAGCTGCTGCGCGGGTTCACGTCCACGGCGCGGAGATCGTTCCCCTCCAGCGCCGTAGCGACAGGCGTAGCTTGCGCATCCTGCAAGACGCTCAAGGAACCGGAGTGGCCGGGAGCGCCGTTATTGACCACATATACACGCCCGTTGACAGGGTTGACGGCAATATCGCCGGGGACATGACCCACGGCCACCGTTTGCACCACTGCGAGGTCGTGAATGATGCTGACCGTGTCGTCGCCGCTATTGGCGACATAGACGTAGTCCTTGACCGGATTGACTGCTACCGCGGCAGGGGATTGTCCGACCGGAATCGTGGTGATGACTGTGGTTCCCTGGAGCACCGAGACGTTGGCCGACCCCTGATTGGCCACGTAGATGCGCTCGTTAGTCGGATCAGCAGCCAGGGCGAAGGGCGTAGTTCCCACCGTCACATAGGTCACCGGCACAGCGTCCCGAAATACGGCTACCTGAAATACGGCTACCTGATTGACCGCGGGGAGGGCCACGTAGACATTGTGGGTGGGGGTAAGCACGACCGCCGCGCCGGAGAGCTTGCCGCCCAAAGAAACTGTTCCCTGCAAGTTTTTACCTTTGAGGACGCGCACCGCCCCCCCGTCGCGTTGGGTCACATAGGCGTACCTGCCCGGGTCGACCGCAACGTAATTGGGGCTGCCGCCTGGGAGGGTGGCCGTCATCTCCACGCCGGCAAAGACCCAGATCGCGCCTTGCTGATCCAGCACGTAAGCCAGGCCGCGCTCAGGGTCAACGCCAACCCGAGACGGGTGGGTGTTGGCCCCAGTATCCTGGATAGCGATGACATAGGGCGGCGTCAACGTCGAAGCCAGTCCTATCGCGTAGCTAGTTGCCAACATGAGGCACGTCAGCGCCAACGCCTCTATCAACTTCCGATAGCGTTTCATGTGAATAACCTCCCTGGAAAAGCTACGAGTCTCAAATTCGTCGTCTGTGAAATCCACGCTACTCCCTGCGTCAGTTTCTGAGGGCATCAGGGCAAAAAACCGCTCTCTATCACACTGTCGTAAGCCACCTCGCCGGTGAGCAGCCCCTTCTGTTGCAGCCAGCGGACCACGTCCTCGAACTGTTCGCGCGAAGGGACCGCAGCGCCGGGATAATCCGGCAGGGTATAGGCCCCTACTACTGACGGCGGGACCAACGCTTGCGCCGTGAGCACGTCGTTCCACCGCGTCTTGTCCGCGTTGATCAGGGCCGAAGCGCGCTCGATGGCGTCCAGGAAACCGCGAATGGCCTGAGGGTGCGCCTCGAGCACGTCGCGGTTGAACGCGAACACGCTGCAGCTGAACTCGGGATGGCGCGTGTCATCCAGCACGACCCGCGCGCCCTGCTGCACGGCCAGCGACGCGAGGGGCTCCGGCAATGTCACCGCCTGCAGCTGCCCCGCCTCCAGCAACGCCAGGCGGTCGGAAATCTTGGGGACAGCGAGGCTCACGATCTCCGTGGGGGGCAGCCCTTCCTGTTGCAGCAGGCGCTCGGTCACATACTCGATCACCGTACCCTGCGAGAGGCCAATCGGCACGCCGCGCAAATCGGCCGGCGCCGTGATGGCGCTGGCCCCCGCCGCGAGGAGGCGAAACTGCGGCGTCGTAGGAGTCGCCTGCATGGCGTAACGCACCACCACCAGGCGGGGCGATTCCCGATCGTACAGCGCGACGGCGACCAGATCGTTGATGACGCCGTCAAGCTGCCCGGCCTGGAGCAGCTGATCCCGCTCCGCTGCCGAAGCGACCGGCACCAGCGTCACCTGCACGTCCGCCGCCATGAAGTAGCCCGCGCTCTCCGCCACGTACAGCGGAAGGGCGTCCAGAATGGGGAGCACGCCGATCCGCAATGTCACGGGCCCTTCCGAACGCCCGGCGCAACCAGACGCCGTCATCAACAATACCAGTCCCATAAAGGCGCATCCCCTGCGCCAGAGTCTGTTGCTCACCCGGGTTTTCATCCTGCGGCTCCTTCCATCCCATCCACAACGCCCCCAGCACCCCCGCAAAGAAAGTGAGGCTGATGTAACCGTTCACGTTGAAGAAGGCCACATTGAGCCGCGAGAGGTCGTCGGGGCGCACCAGACGATGTTCGTAGATCAACAGGCCGACAATCACGGCCCACGCCAGCCAGTAAGGCCAGGCCAGGCCCGCGCCTGCTCCCAACAAGGCCAGCAGGCCTACCACCGCTGCGTGACAGAAACGCGCCAGCCGCAGCGCCGCCGCGATTCCAAAACGCGCCGGAATCGCGTGCAGGCCCGCGGTGCGGTCGAACTCCACATCCTGACAGGCATAGATGAGGTCAAAACCGCCGATCCACAGGGTCACCGCAGCAAGCAACAGCCAGGCCGGCCAATCCGCGGGCGCGAAAAGCGAGCCGCGGACGGCGACCCACGCTCCCATCGGCGCCAGCCCATCCGTGAAACCGAGGATGAAGTGCGACAGCCATGTGAAGCGTTTGGTGTAGGAATATCCCAACAGGAAGACCAGCGCTCCCGGGAGGAGCAACAGCGGCAGGGGACCGAGGCGCGCTGCGGCGAACACCAACACCCCCGCCGAGAGCGCCGTCCCCGCCACCGCCGTCGAGAGCGTCACCCGCCCGGTGACGAGGGGCCGTCCCGCCGTGCGGGGGTTGCGCGCATCCAGGGCCCGATCCACCAGCCGATTGACGCCCATGGCCAGCGTGCGCGCGGCAGCCATCGCCACGGTGATCCAGAGGAACTCGTGCCAGGTGGGCCAGGGGGAACTGCGGCCTGCATCGAAAGCCGCCCGCGCGGCGAGCAACATGCCCACATACGCAAACGGCAGGGCGAAGATGGTGTGCTCGAACTTGATGAGCTCCAGAAAATCCTTGACACGTCTCACGGCGCACCTCCATAAGGGCTATTATACCAGTTTTGATCGGCGAGTTGACGGTATCTTGGGTTATGTTACAATTTCGTTTCGAGTATTGCCTGAGGGCAGGAACGGCGAAGCGGGCGGGGGCCGAAGGCACAAGTGGCAGTTTCAAGTGTAACTCTGTGAAGGATGTGAATGCGATGCAGATCAAACGCTATTTTATGGTACTCTCCATCCTGGCATTACTGGCAGGAGGACTCTTTGTAGGGGCCGCGCGTCAGCCTGCTACGGCGCAGGCGCAAAATCTCCTGGCGAACCCCGGCTTCGACTTACCCTACACCAACGGCGTGGCCAACGGCTGGAACGCCTGGTATGAAGACAGCGGCGAGAAATGCAGCACCAAACCGGCGGATTGGGATTTCGTCTGCCAGCCGGGATGGGGGGAGGAAATGGACTACAACAATCTGGGACTGACCCAGGGCGCCCCTTCCCAGCACGTCGGGGCGCAATACATCACCTGGCATGCCGGCGTCTACCAGACGGTCAGCGTACCGCCAGGCTCGCGGGTGCGCTTCACCGTGATGGGGTACTCCCGCGCGGCCAACGAGCAGCCGCCGGCCCCTTCTTACACCGATTGGGCGCCGCGAATGCAAGTCGGGATTGACCCCGAAGGGCGCGAGCAGTGGTATACCGGCGTCGTCTGGTCCGCCGAGAACAACATCCGCGACAGCTGGCAGGCGCTCTCTATCGAGGCCACGGCCGGCGCGAGCGGCAAAGTAACCGTCTTCGTCTCCAGCCAGTTCCGTCTGGTGGTGCCGCTAGCGCACATGGACTCCTGGTGGGACAACGCCCGCCTGGAAGTCGTGACGCCTCCGGCGACGCCCACCTCCACGCCGGCGCCCACTCGCGCAGCGCCGCCAACGCCCCAGTACACTCCCACGCCCCGTCCAGACGGTGCGGTCGTGCACGTCGTGCAAGAGGGCGACACGCTCTTTGGCATCGCCTTGCAGTATAATGTCTCCCTCGATGAATTGCGTCGCCTCAACGCCGGGACGCTGGGACCCAATGACCTGCTGCAGATCGGTCAGGAAATCATCATCTCTGGCGCGCCGTTGACGCTGCCCACGCCAACCCCTACGCCGGAAACTGCAGCTCCTACGGCGGCGCCCACCGACGTCGCCCCCACGCAGACGCCGGCGACTGCTGTGGCGGGCCTGTGCGTGAGCGCTTACTACGATCGCAACGGCGACGGCATCCAGCAGCCGGAAACTGAGGGGCTGCTCCCCAATGCTGTCTTCGCCCTGGTCAGCACCGCCGGGCCGGCAGGTTCTTACACCACCGATGGCATCAGCGAGCCCTACTGCTTCCAGAATCTCGCGGCAGGCAATTACGTGCTGCGGCAAACCCCGCCGGCAGGCTATCAACCCGTCGGCCCAGGCGAGTGGGGCGTGGCCCTGAGCGCGGGGCAGATTTCGGCGCTCCAGCTGGGGTACACCCGCGTTGCCGAAACTCCCGGCGAAGCGCAACCAACCGCTGCACCCTCGCCTACGGAGGAAGCCAATGGCAGCAGCAGTGGCTTGAGCAAAACCCTGAACACCATCATCAAGATCAGCGGCGCAATTGTCTTGTTGCTGGCATTGGGAGTGGCCGTGCTGTTTGTGCTTTCCCGCCGGGGGCGCTAAGCGAGACCGTTGTCTTCATAACCCGAGGGAGTAGGCTGGCTTTGCCTCTAGCCCCCTTCTTCCCGCGCACGCGGGAGGGAGGGGGAATTTTTTTGACTTTTATTCCGAGTATGATAAGATTAACGCCAAGGTCGCCGAGAACGCACTTATTTTTTTATTCTGATAGCGTGAGTAAGATAAAGCTCGCTGTAACAGGCGACCGGCCGCGATTATCTGCGTTTTTATTACCCGACATGGGGAGGCATTATCCGTGAAAAACGACCTTATCACCCGCATTCTGGGAGCTTTGATATTTCTGCTCGGCGGCCTGACCCTCGCCGACCAACTGTTGCTCTGGTTTCCGGCCCTCATACCCCACATCACCCTCACGCGCGTCATCGGCAGCGCCATCGGCGCCGTGCTCGGCTTCATCATCTCGCCCGCGATCAGCAGCCGGCCCTTGCGCCGCCTGCGTCACACCCTCCAACAAGTGCCCATCCAAACCCTGATCTCCGGCATCGTCGGCCTGTTCCTGGGGCTGGCCCTGGGAGCGCTGATTGCCTATCCGCTGTCGCTGCTCCCGCCGCCGCTGGGACAATTCCTGCCTTTTATGGGTGCCTTACTGGCGGGCTATCTGGGCATCATGGTCGCGACCGTGCGCACCGACCTCGTCCACACCTTGCGCGAGCGTTTTGGCAGCAAGATACAGCCCGAACATGTGGGGTCCGCCCCTTCCACCAGCCGCGCGATTTTGCTGGATACCAGCGTCATCATTGACGGGCGCATCGCGGACATCTGCGCTACCGGCTTCATCCAGGGCGAGCTGCTCGTGCCGTTGTTCGTCCTCAATGAGCTGCAACACATCGCCGACTCCGCCGACACGCTGCGCCGCAACCGGGGGCGACGAGGGCTGGAGATTCTCCGGCAGCTGCAGGAAAACTCCCCCGTGCCTGTCCGCATCACCGATGAGGATGACGAAACCGTCAAAGAGGTGGACGACAAACTCATCTCGCTGGCGCGCCGGCTCTCCGCTCACATTCTCACCAACGATTACAACCTCAATCGGGTCGCCGAGCTGCAAGGCGTGAGCGTGCTCAACGTCAACGAGCTGGCCAATTCCGTCAAGACGGTGCTCCTGCCAGGCGAGAGCTTCTCAATCTCCGTGATCCAGGCCGGGAAGGAAATGGATCAGGGGGTAGGCTATCTCGATGACGGCACGATGGTGGTCGTCGAGGACGGACGCGACTCTATCGGCCAGACGGTCGAGGTGACGGTGAGCAAAGTCCTGCAGACCGCGGCCGGACGGATGATCTTCGCCCGGCGCGATTACGCCTGACGACGCCGGTCTTCTACAGAGGAGGTAGCGGTGGCGCTTCACGTGTACAATTACATGACCCGCGCCCTGGAACGGTTCGAGCCGGTGACGCCCGGGAAGGTAAGCCTGTACGTCTGCGGTCCCACCGTCTACGATCACGCCCATCTGGGACACGCCAAGACGTACATTGCCATGGACGTCATCGCGCGCTACCTCACATATCTGGAGTATCAGGTGCGGCACGTGCGCAGCATCACCGACGTCGGGCATCTGCTCCCTTCGGGTGAGGATCGTCTCCTCAAGGGCGCACGCGCCCATCGCCTGGAGCCCATGGAAGCCGCCGACACCTACATGATGAGTTTCTTCGATGACATGCAGGCGCTCGGCGTGCAGCGTCCCAACCTCTCGCCCCGCGCCAGCGGACACATTCCGGAGATCATCCAGTGGGTGCAGGCGCTGCTCGCCGCAGGCGCCGCCTACGAGGTCAACGGCAATGTTTATTTCTCGGTGGAAGCCTTCCCCGACTATGGGAAACTTTCCCGCCGCAGCGCAGAGGAGTTGGAAGCAGGCTCTCCGGTCGAAGCGTGCGAGGAAAAACGCCATCCGGCGGATTTCGCCCTCTGGAGGCGCGCCAGGCCGGAGCAGTTGCTGCGCTGGCCCAGCCCATGGGGAGATGGCTGCCCCGGTTGGCACATCGGATGTACCGTCATGGCCACCCACTATTTGGGACAGCCATTCGACATTCACGGCGGTGGCCTGGAGAATATTTTCCCCCACAACGAATGCGAAATGGCTCCAGCAGAGGCGTTGCACGGCGAGCCCTTTGCTCGCTACTGGCTGCTTTCCGGCTCCCTCACCGTCAACGGCGTGAAAATGAGCCAGAGGTTGGGGAATTTTCTCACCATCAAGGAAGCCCTGGCGCTCTACAAGCCAGAAGCCATTCGCTATTTCATTTTGAGCCGCCGCTATCGCGACCCGCTTGATTTCAGCCGGGAAGCCCTCCAGACAGCGCAGCGCAGCGTCGAACGACTGCACAACACCGTCCGCGAGATCCGACGCCGCATGGGCACCGCCATGCCGGCGAGTACCGCGGTGCTCGCCGATGTCTCCTCGCTGGCGGACTACCGCGAAGCCTTCGAGACGGCCATGGATGACGACTTCAACACGCCGGAGGCGCTCGCGGTCCTCTTCGAGATGGTCAAAGAGGCCAATCGGCAGTTGGATAAGAAAGACGATCTGAGCATGGGATCGCTGGCGGCGATGGAGAAGCAGTTCCGCGATTTGGCAGGCGGCGTGTTGGGGATTCTGCCCGTGACGCTCGAAGTAACCACGCCCCGCGACACAGTGCTCGAAGGGCTGATGCAGATTCTGCTTGACCTGCGCCAGGAATATCGCGCTGCCGGGGAGGGGAAACAGGCGGACATGTTGCGGGACCGACTGACGTTGTTGGGCATCACCCTCACCGATGGGCCGGAAGGGAGCAGCTGGCGCCTGGAGGAGTGAGGGCGAGGCTGTCAGCCGTGCGAAGGCGCGAACGTGCGAACGTGTCCACGTGTGAAGGTGTGAAGGTGCGAAGGTGCGAACGTAAATGATTCGCTCATTCGCTTTTTCGCTGACTCGCCAATTCGCTGGTTCGCTGACTGCTGACTCGCTGATCTCTATTTTTGAAGGAGCTAACCCATGCGCGAAACCCTTTACGGTCGTCAGGCAGTTCGCGAGAGCCTCCGCGCGCAGCGGCGGACCCCTTTTCGGTTGTTGCTGGCCGATGGCGCCGTCAGCGCCCCCATCCTGGATGAAATCATAGGGATAGCAGAGGCGCGCCGTATCCCCGTCGCCTACCTCTCGCGCCATGAGATGGAATCCTTCGCCGGCACGGCGGAGCATCAAGGCGTGGCCTTGGAAACGTCTGGCTACCCCTATGCCGAAGTGGACGACATGCTCAAACTGGCAGCCGCACGGGGGGAAGCGCCGCTGATTCTGCTGCTGGATCTGATCCAGGACGTGCACAACCTGGGCAGTCTGTTGCGCACCGCCGAAGCGGCCGGCGCGCACGGCATCATCCTCCAGAGCCGCCGCGCGGCAGGCATCACTCCCGCCGCCGTCAACACCTCTTCTGGCGCGGTAGAACACCTGCTGGTAGCGCAAGTCGCCAACCTCTCGCAGGAGATGGAAGCCCTCAAGGCGCAGCGCCTGTGGATTGTGGGCCTGGAGGATGTGTACGGCGCGCAATCCTACACCACGGTGGATTTCACCGTTCCGCTGGGGCTGGTGATCGGCAGTGAGGGGGAGGGGCTGCGCCGTCTGGTGCGGGAGCGCTGCGACATGCTGGCGTTGCTGCCGATGCGGGGCGCCATCAACTCGCTGAATGCGGCGGTCGCCGGTTCAATTGCGCTGTACGAGGTGCTGCGACAGCGCGGCTTTACCTGAGATACGGCGGGATGCCCT
>Ga0208940_1004744_pt1 | contig 10535 bp, 14 predicted proteins | sample AD_JPNNA6_MetaG_FD_184445 | JGI IMG/M metagenome (GOLD analysis project Ga0208940, IMG submission 184445) | Active sludge microbial communities of municipal wastewater-treating anaerobic digesters from Japan - AD_JPNNA6_MetaG (SPAdes) (version 2) | ecosystem: Engineered > Bioreactor > Anaerobic... | reverse complement strand
TTAGTTAAAACAATCTCAGCTGAATTTGTTCTAAAAAAAGAAAGCGCCATTTTCTGTCTCGTCAATAAGAGCGCCCGCCGCCGCCTCGCCGATAACCCGGGCCTTATGTAAACTTTCGCCCGGCCTTACGGCCGGGCTCAGATGCTCGCCGCGTCGTGCGGCTCGCTTTTACATAAGGCGGGTTTATCGTCGCGCGCCCTCCGTGGGCGCTAACGGCGGCGGCTAAGTGCCTGCCGTTCTGTCTCGATGCGCGGGCGCGCTCGGTTGCACCTCGCACCGCCCGCCCCAAGTGGACCGATTAGTGATCATTAAAGTCACATACGTTTTAAACCGGAAATTTCGAATGCGTATAACGCGTTTTAAAGGGCCTCCAATTCAACGAACGACCCAAACTACCTTTTTGCTTTTTGCGTTCGTTCTAGCTCCGCCTACGGCCTCGATATTTTTTATTTTCTTGGGGAATAGAAAAAAAGTTCTGTCTTGATTAGAATTTCTGTCTCGAACGAACCCGGCCGCCCCGCGACGACGGTTCCGCGGACAGCAGCAGGCTGCTACCCGCGATTGTCTTGAATGACGGCCGCTCTTCAGGCCGGCGACAAAGTTTCGCCGGCGCCGGGCGGCCTGGAGTATGCTGACTTTTAAAAGATTTAATCAGATTGTTAAACGTGATTTAATCATTATCGTTGTTTTGATAATTGTTTATTTCATGGCTTTCCATATATATTTTGGCCATTTTTATTTCGATCATCGAGTCGCGCATAAAAAATGGGTTGCCTGGATTTTCTTTTGCGTTTAGATGCTCGGCTTCTTTATATAAAGTTTCGTATTTTTCCGGAGGAAGAGATCTAATTATATCTAAAACTATGTCTTCTTGCTTCTTTTGGTTTTCGCTAACTTTTACAGTCACCGATTGAGCCTTTTTTTCTTGCATTTTCTTTTCTTCAACCTCTATATCAAAGCCGGCATAATTATTTTTTAAAGCATTTATGGCATAAAACAAAGGGTTTTCTTTAGCCTTTTTAAACGCATATTTCAGGTTAAGCCTTATATAACTTGAGACCTTGCCTTCGTCGAGCCGCTTAGCAATCTCATCCAAAAGGGATTTCACGCGATATTTTTCAGGTATTTCCGCTAATATTTCTTCTGGAACCTTAATAATTGGTTGATCCGGTACGTCTAATTTTTCAAAGAGATCGCCAGTTATATTTAACGTTTCTTTTTTAGTAACATAAAACTGAATTGATTCATATTTGTTGCTAAAAGGCTTTTTAATTAATTCGTATCGACATGTTAAATCTGATTTTTCATTCAATTCTTCAACTGCTGGTGTAATAACATAATTACGAAAATTGAAAAATTCTTTATATTCGCGATCTTTTATACCCATAAGCTCACGATAGTCTGCTATGCTTATCAATGGAATTTTCTGCGCTGTTAAATAATCTCGCAATAATTCGTACAAAATAATCGTATATGAGCGTTTAAAACCAGCGATTAAAAACATATTTAATGGTGCATACATGGATGGATATCTTATTTTTTCTTTCAGCATTTCAGGCATTTCAAATTTTATATGACTTGTTTTTTTATCAATTTCAACTGCTGACAAAAAACTCATGTTTGACCAAATATGATGTTTATCTTTGTTTAAATAATTAAATTCTAAACTTATATCTCGCAATCCAGTGAACAATTGTTTTAAATCAACATTATTAGTGGCTTGCACACCACACATCTTTTTTATTTCGCTTAAACCGATTTCATAAATTAACTTATTGGGGTTTGTTTGAACAATCCAAATTATTGCGTTAATCAATTTTCTCTGAATAATTGTTAATTCTTTGCAGCTTATCTGAATAACAGCGCTATGTTTTTTTAAAATAATTTCTTTATTCATATTTTATTTATCACCTCAATTCATTATATCACCAATGCCTTAGTTTGTCAAATTAAAAACTAAGGGTAGGGTATCTTTTTTCTAAGGGTAGGGTATCTTTTTTCTAAGGGTAGGGTATCTTTTTTCTAAGGGTAGGGTATCTTTTTTCTAAGGGTAAATTTCCGATTCAGCTTCTCTTACAACACTTTTGCTATTTTTAAACCTATATTAAGGATGAAACGATTAAAACAACTACAACCGCGCGCGCGCGCGCGCGTGTATTATATATATAGATAGGAGCATTGTTGTTGTTGTTTAAAATTTTGATTATTGAACCGAGGATCGTCAGGTGTGATAATGGGCATTATGTAATCCAAAAAACATATAGGCTGAAAACATAAAACGCCCATGCCTGTTATCTTTTAAGGATTTAAGCGTGAGCGTTTTTAACTTTCTATATGTAGGTTTCGTTTTTTCAATATTGGCCGTTTAATATATACTCCGTTTTACAGGCTATTTCAAGAGCGTTATTTTATAGGCTGCGCAAATATTACAAATTATCTATATAACTGATAACGCCCGCGGTCGGCCTGCTGTCTTGAAGATGAGCCACAGGGCACGCTTATAAAACGCTGAAAACTTAAAAGGCTTTATTTTTTAATAAACTTCGTCGTGAGAGCCTATATCAACCAGATAGAAGGCGTCGGCATCGAAATGAGCGTCGATAATCACGCGCAGATCGTAGTCGATAGTTACGGCATAAAGATCATCGAGCGGCCCTTCCAAACTATGAAAGCGCAGGACGGCGGCATAAGGGTCCTTCTCCAGAAGGCGAAGGCGTTCACTTATTCGTTTCTTTAATCCTGGGTGAGCCCTTAAAAGCTTTTTATATTTCCGTTCGAAGGCAGGAGTATAAAAAAGACGCGGCATTATATTTTTTCCAAATCGGCGAGCGTCTTAAACTTATTGCCGGCCTTTATGTCGGCGCGTAGTTTCGTAACTTCGCGGCGGATTTGCGCGCGGCGTTTGTCGCGAATTGCGGCCTTTAAGATTTGAACCAAATCCTCGAGGGCGTCGATCTTCAATTTTCTGCTTTCGTCAACAAGCGTTTCAAAAGTCATGACAATTCACCTCAAATATATTTTATCATATCGGCCGGCAAAAAGCAAGTTGTTTGCCGGAGTTTTTAAGTTTTTATTGCTTCTTAAAACATAACGGAGGATTGAAGAAAAAGGTGTTTTGTTTTTGTGTTTTGACCCTTTCGCCTCCCTAAATTTATTTATTTCATTTCCAGTCTGTCAATGCGCTCTTTTATGGCTAATTTAGCAAAACCTACAAAAGTGAAACCATGCCGCTTTATCACTTCCACCCATGCTTTAGGTACATTGTAGAGATTTACGGAACGGAAGCACTCTTCTTGTGCCTCGCTGTTATCGGTTACAGCTGACATTTCTTTGACAGCCTTCTGTGTGGAGCCACTTTTTAATAGTTTTTGCAATGGGCTTGTGTTATCTGATTTCTTTGTCATAAACTTTCGATCTCCTTCAATAATTTCTTAAATTCGTCGGCAGCTATCTTTTTTCCGCCCATTTCACAAACACTCTTTCCTTGCTCGAATGCATCACGGTATTCCTGACGGCTGGTGAGACGGGCTTTTACGATTTTAAAACTATCTTTATGATCTTCGACGAAGGTTTCCACGTCTTTATATCCGGTCGATCTCACAGCAAGACGGTTTATAATAACATGGGCTTTCAATTCCTTCTTAATTTTTCTTATGTCTTGAATTACGTTCTTGAAGGCCAGCAAACCGCAGAGGTCTAAATATCCATCGGTACTTGGCGTTAGAACCACATCCGCTGCGATCATAGCAAGGCGTGTTAGATCGCTATCAATGGCGTGCGTGTCAATAATTATCGTGCCGCTCGTGGCCGTCAAAACTTTTTTAAGTTCCTTTGCGCCCTTTATTGTTAAAACTTTAAACGGCTCCATACCGAGTTCTCGCCGGTTGTAGTCAAATATTGTAAGGCTTTTTTGATAGTCGAGATCGATTACTGATACATCGGCTTTCTTTGATAGTTCAACAGCCAGGTTAAACGCTATTGTCGATTTACCAACACCGCCTTTAGTACAGACGAGCGCGATTATGCGTGGCCCTTTATGCTTGACGTCGGCGGTTTTGTTTGTCACTACCGCCTTCTTTTTTGCCGGCGTTTTCATTTTTCGACCTCCATTAATTATATAATCCATCTTTTTCCACGTTATTTCAAGTTACGTTATTTTATGTTTATCGGTAATAAAATCCCGTTATTTAACGCAGAGTTTTTTTATGCTTTTCCACGTTAATCCCCGTTGTTAAATTCTCCGTTAAACCACGTTAAAATCACTTTTAAAACTGATAATTCCCCCGAATCAACTTTCCCCCTTTCCGCCGCAGTCCAAGGAAACATATACCACGCATATAAAGAACCGCAAACCCTTATTAAATCAAGAAAGTAATGAGTCTTGATCCTATATCTATCGATTTAATCGATACTTACAAAACATACTTTCCATTCCGCTTGACAATCCAGCCCAATTCGGTTAAAATATACCGAATTGGAAGGCTAAATTCTGCCGAATCAGGCAGAATTTGACGAGGCCGCCTCCTCGCCATCCCTGGCGCCGGCGGCACTAACGCCTCCGTGCGTGTCGCCACCGCTGAAAAGCCAGTATAACGGATTGAGGAGCGTTGAAAATGGGAGAAACGATAAGCATAACCAAGCCTAATACGGTCGAAACCTTTATGAAAGCGAATACCGACCTGCGGATCGCCGCGGATGCCTTGAAGGAGTTCCAGAAGCAACTCGATACCATGGCGCTCTCGATCACAAAAGAATCCGCTAAGCAGGCCCAGGCTGCCGGCCGGACTACGATCATGGCCGCGGACGTAAAAGCCGCAATGACGGCCGTCACCGGCTCGACCTCTGATCTTCCATATCTTTTCCGCCAGCTTGAAAAGCTGACCGCCAAGGAAACCGCCGACCTTTCGACGCTGATCCAGAAATGGGTCGCGGCCCACTGACGCCATGAAAAAAGCTGACATCACAAAAGCGCTCATCAAGAAACATGGTCTGGCCGTCCGTCAGGCGGCGGCGATCCTCCAGACCTGTCTCGACGAAATCGTGTCTGGCCTGGTGAAGGACGAAACGATAGAGCTTCGCCGGTTCGGCGTATTCAAGACCAAAAAGCAAAAAGCCAGGACGATCATCCATCCGAAGACCGGAAAGCCTATCAAGCGTCCGGCTCGAACGATAGTCTTATTTGAAGCTGGCACAGCGGTTAAGGCCGCCGTCAATAAGCCTGGACGAAAAAAGAAAAGTTGATTTTTTTATGTTATGGATGGAAAATTATTTAAAAAGGTCCGAATGGCTGCCGGTTGTTTCAAAAATAATCCGTTCGCCGCTGATCTTATAAATCAACAGCCAGTCTGGTTCTATATGACATTCAAGACGTTCCTTGAATTCCCCCACAAGCTTATGCTCCTTGTATTTCGCCGGAAGGCGTTCTTGTGCCACGAGAAGTTTTATAACCGTTTTAAGTTTTTGGACGTTTTTCCCTGATTTACTAACGCGCTGCAAATCCTTTTTAAACCTTTTGGTATAGCACGGAATCAGCATTATATACCAAGGCTTTCAAACATATTATCTACGCTGCCGCATTCAATAATTTCTTTTCCGGCGTCGGTTTTTTTGAAAGTTTTGAGCGTTGACTTTTTAGGAACTTTGATTTCAAAAGGCAAGCCTTTTGTTAATTTAACCTGCTGGTAGAACAAATTAATAGCGGTGCTGGCTGTGAGGCCAAGCCGCTCAAATATTTCCTCTACTTCCTCTTTAAGAGAAACTTCAGTCCTGGCTCTGATTATTCCTGTTTTTGCCATATTACTCATCTCCCCTCACGAACTACTATTATTGTAGCACAAACGGGGTACAAAGTCAAATCGAAATTCCGCCTCGGCGGCTCCCTTCTGTCTCGTCCCAACCAAGCCCGCCGCCGCCTCGCCTATAAACCTTGCCTTATGTAAACTTTCGCCCGGCCTTGCGGCCGTGCTCAGCCGCTCGCCGCGTCGTGCGGCTCGCTTTTACATAAGGCGGGTTTATAGTCGCGCGCCATCCATGGACGCTAACGGCGGCGGCTAAGTGCCGGCCGTTCTGTCTGAGTGCGCGGGCGCGCTCGGTTGCACCTCGCACCGCCCGCCCCAAAAGGACCGTTTTGTATTGACTTTAGTTATTACTTGTGTTATAATACGTGTTATAACATAAACGAGGTGTCGCGATGACTCTATTCGAAAAATTATACGCAAAAAGGCTTGATTTTGTTGACAATATAGTTTTCAGTCTTCATTGCGTAACCGATAAAATGCCTCTTTATAATATATACGAAGACGATATTATAAAAGCCTATAAAAACGGAAAACTTTATCTAGATAAATGTGAAAAGCCGAATAAAATTGCCTTAAGTTGGTATGATGGCAAGAACAAAAAAACGATAGTATTGATCGTTACTTTAAACGAAGATTACGCGAAGGTGGTGACGTTATGGGAGCAAAAAGGAAGATTATGAAATGCGGTTGTGGTGGAAAGTTCGAGGAAAAAACGCAGGAAATACAGGGTATTAAATGCGCCGTTATGGTTTGCGGTTCCTGCCAGGAAATTATTTTCACGCTTGAACAGTCAAAAGCCTACCACAAATTAAGACAAATACAGGACGAACTGGCTAAAGAAACTAAAAAAATAAGCAAAATTGGCAATTCGATGGGAATAACGTTGCCGGCAAAATTAAAAGAGCTTGGTTTTGACATTGGAAAATCTCTGGATATGCGAATACTTGATTCCAGACATATCATTATCGAACTTTTTACCTAGAATTTAAATTTTATAAAATTCCGAATGCGTATAACGCGTTTTAAGGGGCCGCCGAATCACCGAACGACCCAAACTATCTTTTGGCTTTTTGCGTTCGTTATAGCTCCGCTTACGGCCTCGAAATTTGTTCTTTTTTTGGGGAATAGAAAAAAGGTTCTGTCTTGATTAAAATTTTTGTCTCGAACGAACCCGGCCGCCCCGCGACGATGGGTTCGCGGACAGCGTCGGCTGCTGCCCGCGAAGAGCTTACGTGCCTGCCGTTCTTCCAGCCGGCGACAAAGTTTCGCCGGCACCGGGCGGCCTGGAGTTAACCTCAAAAATAATTTGCTTGCTTTTTTTAAAAAATTGTTATAAAATCATATCCATATAAAAATAAAAATAACCCATGTTGACGCATGAGTTATTTATTATTAGGGCTAACACTTAAAAATCCTAGTGAGTACAGGGATATTTTTTATAATAGCCTTTGTTTATTCATTTTTAACTTATTCTACATGAATAAATAAAAATTGTCAAGCGAAAAGTGTTGGCCCTCAAAAAAAATTTGGGGGAAATTATAGTGAGTACTTTTAACGATTCTAAAGTTCATTCCTTTTTTACGATCCCTAACGTCGAAAATCTTTTCGATTTTTCTAATTCAGAGTTTAAAGTTTTTTGTGCCTTACGAAAACTTACCTATGAAAACAAAAATTTTCTGCTTTTAACCGGAACGGTTAAAGACGGACTTTTAAAGCTCCTGTCTAAATCGTATTCAACCTTCAAACCTATTCAAAGAATAATAAACCGATTAAAAAATCGCGGGGTTATAGCCATAAATCAGGCCGGCTTATTTCCGCAAATAACATTCCTTGAAAATCCGGATTTATCAGACCGGCACCCTGGCACCGCGACCCAGAGCGCTATTTTAGCACCACCTATATATATATCTAAAGAAGGTTCTAAAGAAGATAAAGACGTTAATGATCGTCCTAAAGATTTATCTAAAAATTCATTCATTCTATCAGAACAACATAAACAGAACAATGTTTATATAAAAGAACGAATGAACGAATCACCTAAAAATATTAAAATAAAACAACACGGGATTAAAGATATCAAACCTGATATTGATAAACAATATATTAAAACGATGGAGCAACTTCCAGAGTTTAAAAAATATAGCCAGGGTGAGCAGGACACAATACACAAGTTTATATATAAGGCTAAAACTAGAAATATTGATCCGGAAATCATAGACGATTATTGCCGCTCTATAATATTTAACAAAACCTCATCAAATATGAAAAATACAAAATACAAGCCTATTTTCAATATCAAAAACTATTCTCATGCAGTATTGTTCGGCCATACTAGCATATACCATAAACTCGACAATCCTAACTTTCCTTTTGATGTCAGGCCCCAGGATGAGATCATATGCGAGCAAAAACAGCGTGAAGCCGAAGAAAAGAAAACATTAACGCAGCAGACCTTGAAAGTAATAGAAAGCGCCCAGGAAGGTTTTTTAAACAAAATAAAATATTTACAGGACCTATTTAAGGAAAGTTTTGATACGCTGCTGGCAAAAGCAAAGTTAACCGTGGCCCAACTGAAGAACTATAATCCGTTATTCGTTCCGGAAGTTGAAGCGGTAGAAGAACTCTATAATAATTGCAGCATTTATGCCGGCGCGGCCGAAGCCGTTTAAAGTCAAAACAAAAAAGGCCGATAATTAATGAAGCCGGTCATAAAACCGCTATAACAAAAGTATAACTTCTGTTTAAAGGCCGCAGTAAATATTAAACAAAAGTAATACAAAAGTTTAAAACCGAATCCAACGGAAGTATAACTTTAGTTGGAAAAGCAAAATCAGAAATTCTTAAAATTATTATGGAGTTGAACCTATGAAAGCAACCAACAAAAGTATAACTTCTGTTAAAAAGCCCGGAAGCAAAGTTTTAAACAAAAGTACAACTTTAGTTGGAAAAGCAAAAAAACAAGGGGCCGATAAAAAACCAACAAAAGTTTTAAAAGAAGCCGATCCCGTTTCCAACAAAAGTAATACTAAAGTTGGAACTCAGGAAAATAAAGGGTTAAACGAAAGTGTAACTTTTGTTGATAGCAAAGAAATCCAACTTTTTAAAAATCCAAATAACTTCAAAGCCTTTGAAGAAATATTAAACATGAAAAGTAAAATGGCTGAAGTTATTGACTGGTATGAGAAAAAACAAAAAAACGTAATAGAAATACCGGAATTAAAGATAAACGCCCGCGCGCTGCACGGCAATCTAACACTAAAAACCTATAAGTTATATGAAAGCGCTATCAAAAAAATAACGGACTTTATTGAAAAGCATCCTCAGTTCAAACAGCAGGATATTATAAGCCAGGCTTTAATCGAATTTGCCGAAAGATACCATTAAACCAGAGTTGTTTTGACAACCCCAATTTCCAGGCGTTTTTGGGCGGCGCCAGGATCCGCCGCGGCGCGGGCGAAAAGGCGCGTAAAACTTGAAATATATTTCAGGGCTGATATAGAAGGGTTAAAAATATTTTTCGAATATTCCGAAAAGTGCTGTAAAGTCTGAATTTTGTTCTCGGAGACCGAGTCTGATAACGGACAATATGTTAACCGAAATCTCTTGACTTTTGCTATCGCATATGCTATCATTTATTTATGACTAAAAAGGAAAAGCTATACTCCAAAATTAAAAACGCGCCAGAAAATGTTAGATTTGAAGAGATATGCGCGCTCGCCGAAATGGCTGGTTTTACGTTGAAAGCCGTACAAGGCAGCCATAAAACATACCGGCGCGCAGGAGTTATCGAGCTGCTAAATTTCCAGAACTACGGCGGAAAGGCAAAACCTTATCAGGTAAGGCAGCTATTAAAGATAATAGAATTTTATGATTTGGAGGTTAAGTAACATATGCGTTATCCGATTAAGCTATTCTATAGCGAAGAAGACAAAGGATATATTGCGATCATTCCCGACCTTCCCGGAGCTTCGGCATTTGGCGATACCGAAGAAGAAGCCATAAAAGAAATCAAAATAGTTGAAAAAATGTGGCTTAAAGTGGCTACTCAAGAAGGAATGAAGATACCTACTCCGTCGACCGAAAAACAATATAGCGGGCGAATACTTGCACGCACTCCCAAAACACTTCACAGGCAATTAGCGGAGCTTGCCGAAGAAGAAGGCGTGAGCTTAAATCAACTTGTAGTATTTTTATTGTCAGAAGCGGTTAAAAATCCGTCTGGAGCAAACGTTTCAAAATCTAAAAAGGCCGCTTAATCAATGAAAAAAGATCAAACCCAAAATTATCATAAATTCTTGATGAAAGAGTTAAAATCCCGCAAACTGGCTGCCGAGTACATCACCGCGACGATCGCAGAAAACAACGGTCAGGCATTTGTTGTCGCCTTAAAAAACATACTGGAAGCTAAGGGCATATGCCAGGCATCCGCTCTGACGCAAGCCGGGCTTGCCGAAAAAATGGGAATAAGCGCGGCGGTTTTATCGAAGCTCAGTAAAAAAGGTGTAAGGCAAATAACGATAGGAACGCTTGAAAAAATAGCCGATGCCCTCGATATGCGATTAGAGATCGAACTTAAGTCCAGAAAAGCCACCTAACAGGAGCTGCTATGTCCATCGAAGTTATGACCATAAAAGAACTGGCGAAATATCTCGACATAACCGAAGCCACGATCTATAAAAAAGTTTCGAACAACGAAATACCATATACCAAACTGGGAACGCTGCTGCGCTTCCCTAA
>Ga0208940_1004733_pt1 | contig 10557 bp, 9 predicted proteins | sample AD_JPNNA6_MetaG_FD_184445 | JGI IMG/M metagenome (GOLD analysis project Ga0208940, IMG submission 184445) | Active sludge microbial communities of municipal wastewater-treating anaerobic digesters from Japan - AD_JPNNA6_MetaG (SPAdes) (version 2) | ecosystem: Engineered > Bioreactor > Anaerobic >... | reverse complement strand
CCGGTGCCGTCGCCGTCGGAGTCGCTGAACGAGCGCGGGTAGACCTGGTAGATCACCGCGTCGCGCCACCAGTCGCTCGCGGGGGAGTGCATCGTCACGTCAGTCCTTCTCGGGGTCAGGAGCGTTCACCAGCATGTATGCCGCCCGCACCAGGTAGTCGACCAGCGTCGCCTCTTGCTCGCGGTCCAGTTTCAGAAGCGCCACCGAGGCGAGCATGTGGTGGAGCCAGCGATCGCGTTGCTCGGGGGTCACGGCATACGGGGTGTGGCGCATCCGCAGGCGCGGGTGCCCGCGCTCCTCGGAGTAGGTATTGGGGCCGCCCCAATACTGCTCGAGGAACATCCGCAGCCGGATCTCGGCCGGGCCGAGATCCTCTTCGGGATACAGCGCCCGCAGCACCGGATCGCCGGCGATGCCCTCATAGAACCCGTGGACAAGCCGCACGAACGTGTCGTGTCCGCCGACGAGGTCGTAGAAACTGCTCTCGCGTCCTAGCGGCGCTTGGCCCTCGGACACGCCCTGCACGTTGTCGCTCACTCGTTCACCCTGTCCCCGTCGTCGGCGACGCCGATGGTACGACCACGGGGGCAGCCATGGAGATTCCGGCCGCGTCGAGAGCCTCCTTGACCTGCACCCGGAGGTCGCGCTGCACGTCGAGGTTGACCGTCGGCACGCATCGGGCCGAGACCCGCACCGTGATCGTGCCGGCCGACATCGACTCGATGACGACCGAGGGGTCCTCGATCACCCGGTCATCACGATCGGGCAGGCCTTCCAGGGCCGCGGTGAGCACCTGAGTCACCTTGGCGATGTCAGCGTCGAGGGCGAAGGGCACCGCGATCGCGGCAATCGACCACCCCTGCGAGTGGTTGCCCACCCGGAGGATCTCGCCGTTGCGGACGTACCAGATGACCCCGTTGCGATCCCGCAGGCGGGTGACTCGCAGGCTGACGTCCTCGACCGTGCCGATGACCTCCCCGGTGTCGATGGTGTCCCCGACGCCGTATTGGTCCTCGACGATCATGAAGATCCCCGAGAGGAAGTCGCGCACCAGGCTCTGCGCCCCAAAACCGAGCGCCACCCCACCGACGCCGGCCGAGGCCAACAACGGGGCAAGGGGCACGCCGAGCGTCGCCATGATGGTGAGGACCGCCAAGGTGGAGACGACGATCGTGACCACGCTGCGCAGCACGGCGCCGACGGTCTGGGTCCGCTGGACGTAGCGCTCGTCCGCCAGCCCGCTGGCGTCGGCGAGGGCCTCACCCGCCCGTCCGCGCAGGATCCGCAGTCGGTCGGTGTGTTGCGCGGTGGCGCGCTTGACCACCGTCCGGATGAGTCGGTGCAGCAACCAGCGACCGATGACCGCGGTGAGGACGATGCCGAAGATCTGCAGCGGCGTGCCGAGCAACTGGTCGAGGGTCACCTGCCACGCGGCGGGGCTGACGAGCAAGGGGTATGCCGTCACGAACCCTCGCGTTCTTGGATCGCCACCGCGGTCTCCACCACGGCCAGCTGTTCGATCACCAGTCGGCGCAGGCCGGCGGGGGCATCCTCATGGTCGGCCAGCCACGCGCGGGTCCGGTCGCGCAGGGCCGCGTCGGCGATGTCCAGCGGGTAGAAGTACTTCACGCACCGCTCGGCGATGGCATAGGAGCGGTCCGCGAAGACCGGCTCGAGCATGTCGAGGTAGCTCTCGACGAACGGACGCAGCAGGGCCGGATCGTCACAGCGGCGGAATCCGGCGCCGATGGCCTCGAGGGCGGCGTTGGTCTGGGTGTCCTGCTCGATGGCCAAGGCCCACGCGGCAGTCTTCGCCTGCGCCGTCGGGATAGCGGCGCGAGCCTTGAGCGCCTGCTCCCGACCGGCCAGCGACGGGTCGCGGTCCAGTTCGGCGGCGATGTCGTCCTCAGAGGCGCCGCCGGAAGCGGCGATCTGGGTGAGCAGGGCCCAGCGCAGGTCCTGGTCGACCGACAGGCCAGGCACGACGACGGATCCGTCGAGGATGCCCTGCAGCCGGGTGAGGTCGTCGGTATGCCGCGCGAGGGCGGCATACGCGACGACGAGTTGCTGCTGCTTGTCGCTGCCGGGGACCGCGGCGTCCAGCGCCGTGCGGATGACGTTGACGCTCTTGTCGACCATCGCGGGACGGGCGGCTTCGGGAAGGAACCAGCGCAGGGTGGCCAGCAGCATCGAGGGGATCTGCTTGGTGGTGCGCAGGATGGTGCGCAGGACGACGGTGTGCTCCTCGACCGGGATGACCCGCAGCAGCACGTCGGCGAAATCCGACGGGGCCAGGGCGCCGTCGCGCAGCATCTCCCACAGCGAACCGAGGACGAGGCTGCGGGCGAGGCTGTCATCGAAGGCGTCGATGTGCGCCATCGCGGTCTGCAGCGACAACGGGTCGAGCGCGATCTTGGCGTAGGTGAGGTCTTCGTCGTTGGGCAGCAGCAGCGCAGGGCGGGGGAGCCCGACGAGCTCAGGCAGTTCCGTGCGCGGGCCATCGACGTCGACTTCGACGTAGCCGACGCGGTCCAGCCGCCCGCCGAGCAGGTCGTAGCGCCCGATGCCCACCCGATGCGGACGCAGCGTCGGGTCAGAGCCGGCGACCGTCTGCGTCATGGCAGCAGCGGTGATGACACCGTTGTCGTCGGTCGTGATGTCTAGTGCGAGCGTGCTGGGGCCGGAGGTCTTGAGCCAGCGCTGGGCCCAGTCGGACAGGTCGCGCCCGGAGCCGGCCTCGAATTCGGCGAAGAGGTCACCCATCGTCGTGTTGCCCCAGGCATGCTTGCGGAAGTAGCTGCGCAAGCCCTCGCGGAAGGCGTCGCGCCCGACGTAGGCCACGAGCTGCTTGAGGACCGACCCGCCCTTGGCGTAGGTGATCCCGTCGAAGTTCACCGTCACGTCGACCAGGTCCCGCATGTCCGCATAGACGGGGTGGGTGTCGCTCTGCTGGTCCTGCTGATAGGCCCAGGTCTTCTCGTGGCTGTGGAACGTCGTCCACGCGTCCGGCCACTCGGTCGCCTCGGCCTGGCAGACCGACGAGGCCCACTCGGCGAACGACTCGTTGAGCCACAGGTCGTCCCACCACTTCATCGTCACGAGGTCGCCGAACCACATGTGCGCCAACTCGTGCAGGATCGTCAGCGCCCGGCGCTCGACGAGCGGCTCGGAGGGCTGCCCGCGGAAGACGTAGGCGTCCGTGATCGTCACGCAGCCGGCGTTCTCCATGGCCCCGGCGTTGTACTCGGGGACGAACAACTGGTCGTACTTCGCGAACGGGAAGGCGCCGTCGAACTCCTTCTCGAAGAACAGAATTCCCGCCTTGGTGCAGTCGAATAGGTTCCCGTAGTCGACATGCTCGGTGATCGAGCGACGCGCGAAGATCCCCATGGGGATGACGGCGTCGCGGCCCTGCACCTCATCCCAACGCACCGTGTAGGGCCCGGCGCACAGCGCCGTGATGTAGGAGGAGATCCGCGGCGTCGGCTCGAACGCCCAGGTCGCCCGACCCTCGCCGTCCGGGACCGGCTCGGGAGCCGGCTGGTTGGAGACGACGACCCAGTGGTCGGGGACCGTGGCCGTGAACGCGAAGGTGGCCTTGAGGTCGGGCTGCTCGAACACGGCATACACCCGGCGGCTGTCGGGGACCTCGAACTGGCTGTAGAGGTAGACCTCGTTGTCGACGGGGTCGACGAAGCGGTGCAGTCCCTCGCCGCTGTTGGTGTAGCGCCCCACCGCGTCGACGACCAGGACGTTGTCGGGGGCGAGCGCCGGCAGCGCGATCCTGCTGTCCGCAAAGACCTCGGCCGGGTCGAGGGCGACGCCGTTGAGGGTCACCGACGTCACCGAGTCACCGACGAAATCGATCCACGTGCCGACCCCCGCTGCGCGCGCAGCGAACCGCACCGTCGTCGACGTGAGGAACGTCGTGGGTCCGGTGGTGAGGTCGAGCACCACGTCGTAACTGTTGACGTGGAGCAACGCAGCGCGGGATGCGGCTTCGTCGCGGGTGAGGTTCGTGCCGGGCACAGGGACGCTCCTTGGGTGGGTGGCCAAGCTGCTGGGTATGCCGCGCGGCCGGGTCAGCGGTCCGCGCCGCGGTGGTTTGCCCAGCCATCTTCCCACGGGCCGGGCAGATCACTTCAGGGACGGATGGCGGGGGAGTGACACAATGCGCCCTATGACCGCCAGTCCCGAAGCGCGCCCCACGCGGGTCCGCCGTCAGCCCGTTGAGATGTGGTTCGACCCCATGTGTCCCTGGGCCTGGATGACCTCCCGCTGGCTCATGCAGGTCGAAACGGTTCGCCCGGTGCGAGTGACCTGGTCGGTGATGAGCCTGGCGGTCCTCAACGAGGGTCGCGACCTGCCTGAGCAGTACCGCGCGCTCATGGAGCACGCCTGGGGGCCGGTGCGGGTCATCATCGCCGCTCAGACGGCCCACGGCGACAAGGTCATCAAGAAGCTCTACGACGCCATGGGCAATCGGATCCATCTGCAGGCCCGGACCGACTACGACCAGGTCATCGCCGAAGCGCTCGCCGAGTGCAAGCTCCCGGCCGAGTTGGCCAAGGCGGCTCACCAGAAGAAGTACGACGCGGCCCTCAAGCGCAGCCACAAGCGGGCTATCTCGCTCGTCGGCACGGATGTCGGAACCCCGGTGATCTCGGTGGGGGGCGTCGCCTTCTTCGGGCCGGTCGTCTCCCCGGCCCCCAAGGGTGAGGCCGCCGGCCGCCTCTGGGACGGCTGTGTCCTGGTCGCCGGGACGCCGGGCTTCTTCGAGCTCAAGCGCACCCGCTCCATCGGCCCCATCTTCGACTGAAAGCGATTCCCTCACATGCGAGTTCACCTCGGCGGCGACCACGCGGCATACGCCTTGCAGCGCGCGCTGGTTGACCATCTGACCGCAGCCGGACACGAGGTCATCGACCACGGACCGCTCGCCTACGACGCGATGGACGACTACCCGGTGTTCGTGCTGCGGGCGGCCCAGGCCGTTGCTGCCGACCCGGGATCGGCGGGCATCGTCCTCGGCGGGTCCGGCAACGGCGAGGTCATGGCGGCCAACAAGGTCCCCGGGATCCGCGCCGCGTATGCCGCGAGCATCGAGTTGGCCGAGTTGGCCCGCGAGCACAACGACGCCCAGATCATCTCGATGGGCGGCCGGTTCACCGACATCGAGACCGGCTGCGCGATCGCCGATGCGTTCCTCGCGACGGACTTCTCCGGTGACGAGCGGCACGCCCGCCGACTGGCGATGGTGAGTCGCTTCGAGGCCGACGGGAGCCTGCCGGAAGGCTGACGCCCCAGATGACTGCACAGACGGCACGTCGCGAGGTCGACCCGGGGTCGACCAGGGTGTCGGTGCTGCGTGCCGAGCCGTGGCCAGCGCGCCTGCGGGTGGTGCTGCAGGCGAGGCAGCCGGTGCGCGCGTTCGGGCTGGTCGTCGCCGGCTGGGTCCTGCTGGCCTGCATGGTCGCCTGGCCCCTCAACGTCGCCTGGTCGATGTACGCGCCACTCGTCGTCCTCGCCGGGTTGTTCCTCACCCCTGGCTGGTTCGCGGTGGTCAGCGCCTCGTATGCCGTGTGCCTGGGGATCTCGGCGTTCATGGTGCGCGGGTGGTCGGTGCTGCAGGGATTCACCTTGTTGGCGCTCGCGCTGACGATGACCCTCATGGTGATGCGCACCCGGTCACGGGAGCGGCTCGGGGTGCAGGGCAACAGCGGTGAGGACATGCTCGTCGACCTGCGCGATCGGTTGCTGGCACTGGGCGACATGCCGTCGCTGCCGACCGGTTGGCACGCCGAGTCGGCCATCCGGTCAGCCTACGGCGACAAGTTCTCCGGCGATCTGGCCGTGACCTCGTTGTCGCCCGACGGTCATCGCTTGGAGGTCGCGCTCGTCGACCTGTCCGGGAAGGGTCGCACCGCGGGCACCCGGTCGCTGCTGTGTTCGGGAGCGATCGGCGGGTTGCTTGGCCAGGTGGAGCCTGAGCGGCTGCTGCCCGCGGCCAACCACTACCTCGTGCGCCAGGAGTGGCCGGAAGGTTTCGCGACCGCCGTTCACCTGGCCGTCGACCTGCGCACGGGCGACTTCACGCTCGGCAATGCCGGGCACCCGGCGCCGATCCAGTTCACCGCAGGCTCTGGGCGCTGGTCGGTCCTCGAGTCGGCCGGTGGCCCGGTCCTGGGGATCATCCCGGAGATCCAATTCCCGCGTAGCGCAGGGCGGCTCGGCCGCGGGGACGCGCTGGTTCTTTACACCGACGGGGTCATTGAGGCCCGCGGTCACGATCTGAGCCGGGGCTTGGACCGTCTGTTGGGCAATGCCGAGCGACTGATCACGTCCGGGTTCGCCGGGGGCGCTCGTCGGTTGTGCGCCGACGCACAGGCCGGCGACTCCGACGACCGAGCCGTCGTCGTCATCTGGCGCGACTGACCGGCCCACGGCGCCCATCCGCGCCGCCCCACACCCCTCTAAACACACCGACGGCCGCGGCTCACCCGAAGGTGAGCGGCGGCCGTCGGCGCTGCTGAAGCGAAAGCTCAGTTGGCCTGGTCCAGGTCGTCAGCGACTTCCTTGGCCTTCTCCTGCGCCATGTCGACCTTGTCCGAGAACTGACCACCGGTCTTCTCGTCGATCAGGTCGCCAGCCTTCTCCACAGCCTCGTCAACCTTGTCGCTGTTGCCCTGGACAAGCTCGACAGCCTTGTCCTTGAGCTCCTCAGCCTTGTCCTTGATCTCGTCGAAAAGGCCCATGTTGGCCCTCCTCCCCACTCGTGGTCGCCGCCCGTGCGGACGGCCTTGACCCACCATAAGCGAGCCCACGCGACCGGAAGTTCCCGCCGCGTGCCTGGCGAGCGCGAGCGGCATACCCTGTGCGCGTGCCAGAGCAGCGGGTCCGGACCTTCCACGCGCGACGGGGGCGCCGCTCCAGCCTCACCGAGAGCCGGTTGGCCACCCTGCTGCCCCGGTATGCCGTGCCCGCCGCGGTCCTCGCCCCTCCCGACACGCCCGGGCGGCCCCCACGCGTCGTCCTCGAGGTCGGGTGCGGCCACGGCGCCGCCGCCGTCGGGTATGCCGCCACCCACCCCGACACGCACCTCATCGCCCTCGATGTGCACCCGCCGGGCGTCGCCCGGATGCTCGCTGCCGCCGCGGACGAGGGGCTGACCAACCTCTCGGCTGAGTTGGCCGACGCGGTGGAGTTCCTCGCCGACCGAGTGCCCGAGGGTGGTCTCGATGCGGTGCACCTGTTCTTCCCCGACCCGTGGCCCAAGGCTCGGCACCACCGGCGTCGGTTCGTGTCGCCGCAGACCCTCGACCTGTTGGCCTCCCGCCTGACCCCGACCGGGCACGTCCTCGTGGCGACCGACATCGCCGACTACGCGGCATACGTGCGGCGGGTGGTGGCCGACCACGGGACGTTCGTGGCGCGGGATGTGCCGCGTCCGACGTGGCGACCGCTGGCCGGTTACGAGGCCAAGGGCCTGGACGCCGGGCGAGCGATCACCGAGCTGGTGCTGGAGCGGGCGACGAGAATCGAACTCGCGTAGCCAGTTTGGAAGACTGGGGCTCTACCATTGAGCTACGCCCGCGTGCGGTGGCCGTCGCATTGTGACGGGGCCACCACGGGGGGCTAGCCTAGTCCCGCCCGCCCGGCTCGCGCGAACCACCACGTCCGCGCGTCCCGTAGCGGGCTCGGTGCGTCGGCCACGGTATGCCGTGTGCCCACCGACCGGGGTATGGCGCAGTTTGGTAGCGCGTCCGCTTTGGGAGCGGAAGGCCGTCGGTTCGAATCCGGCTACCCCGACCATCTGGTCCAGCGACGCGTGGGGGCGCCCATGAAGTCGCCGTGGCTGTCGTTGGAACAGCAGTAGCGACGACTTCATCGGCGACTTCATGTGTCGTGACTGCCGCCCGGGCCAGCTCCCAGGCCGTCGGGCGCTCTCGGATTCGGCCCGGCCGCACACAGGCGGCTAGCATGGACCGGATTGCCCGCCGTCGTCCGCGCCGGCCGCCACGCCTCGTGCACGCACGGGCGCGAGCTAGCCGGACGGCATACCTTCCTCCCGATCTGGAGTATCCGCAGTGAAGAGTGCGCTCGAGACCCTCAGCCCGACCCGGGTGAAGCTGACCATCGAGGTCTCCGCCGAGGAGTTCCAGCCCAGCCTGGAGCAGGCGTACAAGACCATCGGCAGCCAGATCCAGGTCCCGGGGTTCCGGCGCGGCAAGATCCCGGCGCGGATCATCGACCAGCGCCTGGGCAAGGGCGCCGTCCTGCAGGAGGCCGTCAACGACGCGCTCCCGACCTTCTACGGGCAGGCGCTCGAGGAGCACTCGGTGCGCCCGCTGGGTCAGCCTGAGGTCGACGTCACCGAGGTGCCGCTCGACGCTGGGCAGGGCCTCACCTTCACCGCCGAGGTCGACAAGCGCCCCGAGATCGAGCTCCCCGAATACTCCACCCTGGCCGTCGAGGTCGACGCGATCGAGGTCGGCGACGCCGACATCGAAGAGCGCCTCACCACGCTGCGCCAGCGTTTCGGCACCCTCAAGGGCGTCGAGCGCGCCGCCGTCACGGGCGACTTCGTGTCGATCGACCTGTCCGCCCAGATCGACGGCGAGGAGATCGACACCGTCACCGGGGTGTCCTACGAGGTCGGCGCCGGCAACATGCTCGAAGGCATGGACGAGGCGCTCGTCGGAATGGCCGCGGGCGAGACCAAGACGTTCGAGGCCCCGCTCGCGGGCGGCGACCACGCCGGCGCAGCCGCCGAGTGCACCGTCACCGTCCAGTCGGTCAAGGAGCGCGAGCTCCCCGAGCTCGACGACGAGTTCGCCCAGCTGGCGAGCGAGTTCGACACCCTTGAGGAGCTCAAGGCCGACCTCGTCAAGGACGCCGAGCGCGGCAAGCGGTTCGGCCAGGGCATGCAGGCCCGCGACAAGGTGATGGAGGCCCTGCTGGCCGCCGTCGAGATCCCGATCCCCGAAGGCGTCGTCAATGACGAGGTCCACAGCCACCTCGAGGGCGAGGGGCGCCTTGAGGACGACGAGCACCGCGCCGAGGTCGACGCCGAGACCCGCAAGGGCCTGGCCGCGCAGTTCCTCCTCGACGCCATCGTCGAGAAGGAAGAGATCCGCGTCGAGCAGCCCGAGCTCATCGAATACCTGCTCATGTCGGCCCAGCAGTACGGCATGGACCCCAACCAGTTCGCCCAGGCCATCGACGCGCAGGGTCAGATCCCCGCGATGGTCAGCGAGGTCGCCCGGCGCAAGGCCTTGGCCAAGGTGCTTGAGCAGGCCTCGGTGACCGACAGCAACGGTGCGGCCGTCGACCTCGAAGCCGTCATGGCCCCGCGCGCGCCGTTCGGCGACGACCACGACCACGACCACGAGGGTCATGACCACGACCACGACGGTCACGACCACGAGCACTGAGCCCGGCGAACCTTGCCGACCGGGTCGCAGCGCTGACCCGGGTCACCTCACTTCACCCTCATGACGTTCTCTGAGCCGTCCTCTTCTCGCGAACCGTCGGCGCCCGACGCACCTCACGTGCGCGCGGCCGTCATCGCGGTGTATGCCGTGTTCCTCCTTGCGGGGGTGCAGTTCGCGGCGTTCGCGGCCCGGATCCCGCAGGTCAAGGATCTGCTGGGCCTGAGCGCCGGCGAGCTCGGAGTCACCCTCCTGGCCGTCTCGGCGGGCTCGATCCTCGGGCTACCGGCCGCGGGGTGGGTCGTCCATCGGTTCGGCGCCGCTCGCACGGTCCTTGCCGGAGTCATCGCCTCGGTCCTCGCGCTGGCGACGGTCGGTGCCACCACCGAGATCCTGCACTCCCGGCCGCTCACCATGGCCGCGCTCTTCTTCGCGGGCCTGGGGATCGGCATCTGGGACATGTCGATGAACCTCGAAGGCGCCACCGTCGAGCGCGCGGCGGGACGGGCGATCATGCCCCGCTTCCACGCCGCGTTCAGCGCCGGCACGGTGTTCTCGGCGTTGGTGGGCAGCGGCCTCACCGCTCTGGGCGTTGGCGTGCTGCCGCACCTGGCGGGCACATCGCTCGTCGTGCTCCTCGCCGCGCTCTGGGCGACGCCACGGTTCCTCACCACGGGGACGGGGGCGCACGGCATACCGGATGCCGCTGACGCCACCGGCGAGGAACCGTCGACGTCGGGGCTGGGGATGCGTGCGGCCTGGACCGAGCGGCGGACCTTGCTCATCGGGCTGGTGGTCCTCGTGGCGGCGTTCACCGAGGGCAGTGCCAACGACTGGCTGGCAATCGCGTTCGTCGACGGCCACCACCTTCCCGCCTGGGCCGGTGTCCTCGCCTTTGCGACGTTCCTGGCCAGCATGACCGTCGGCCGGATCGCCGGCACGAAGTTGCTGGACCGTTACGGCCGGGTGCGGGTGCTGCGCGCGACCTTCCTCACCGCCGTCCTCGGCTCGGTCCTCGTGGTCTTCGGCGGGCCCTGGCTGGCGTTCCTCGGTGCGGCCCTGTGGGGTGTCGGCGCGAGCCTCGGCTTCCCCGTGGGCATGTCCGCCGGAGCCGATGACCCAGCGC
>Ga0208940_1004729_pt1 | contig 10558 bp, 9 predicted proteins | sample AD_JPNNA6_MetaG_FD_184445 | JGI IMG/M metagenome (GOLD analysis project Ga0208940, IMG submission 184445) | Active sludge microbial communities of municipal wastewater-treating anaerobic digesters from Japan - AD_JPNNA6_MetaG (SPAdes) (version 2) | ecosystem: Engineered > Bioreactor > Anaerobic >... | reverse complement strand
TATTATGTACGCGGTCGTAGATCCGCGCATCAGAGTGAATTAGGAGATTTGGATCATGAGTGACCTTGATAAAACAACCGAGACACCAGAACCAAATCAACCAGTTCGCGCACCCCAACTTGCTCTGGATGACCAGCGCCGCATCAAGGTGCTCTCACCTGGCATGTTGGTGTCAAAACGCTTCTTTCGCAACAAATTAGCGCTGGTTGGTCTGGTGATCCTGGTAATCATGTTTATTTTCTCGTTCCTGGGTCCCATCCTTTCGCCTTACACAGAGACCCAAGTATTCTATACCGAGAATGAAATCGCTAAGGATTATGCCGGCGCGATCATCAACACGGAATTACGTTATACCGTAGTTGAGGGGCAGGAATTCGGTGCTCTGGCACGTGCGAATTTCCTTTTAGCTCTTGGCGAGCAACAGCCAACATTTACTGCCAATAATATAGAATTCTCCTATGTTGAAGAGACAGAGGGAACTTACCGAATCTTGCAGCTCGAGAGAGTGGCCGAAGACTTGCTGGGTCAATTGATCCCTGTTCCAGGGAAAACCATTCCAGAGGGCCTTGAAGAAGCTTATCTCACTGCCAAAGCAGCCGAACAGTCCATGTTTGAGTTGGATGGTGTGACCTACCACATCACCGTGCAAGGCAGGAAATCATTTGTCTCGACTGAGCAGAATGTTGCCTTGGCGTCACTGTTAGTCTTTGATCCATATAACCCCGAAGATAGTTCAATTGTAGATTCTTTCGCGTTCAGATATGCGAGTATTGCTGCCATACGGGATGCGGAAACAGAGTTTGAAGCAAACGGCAAGCCCTATATTATTGAATATGGCGAAGGTTTTACCACTATCAAGACCGCTGACGGTGTTGATTTTGCCGAAGTATCCAATATTATCGTCAACCCTCTGGATCAGCGGGAGTTCCTGCCCGTTGAGTTCAAGTCCTTGGTGCGAGAGGTAATTACGGAACGAGGAAGTACTTTCGATTTTGAAGGCGTTGAATACGAGGTTGTCCTAGTAACACCAATTACTATATCAAACGGGAAACCACTTCCACGGTAATAAAGATGTTCGAATTCCCATCAAGCGAACACCTCTTGGGCACTGATAACAACGGTATGGACCAAATGACCCGCCTGATGTACGGAGGTCGTGTTTCTCTGATGGTCGGTTTTGTGGTAGTCATACTGGAGACCGTCCTTGGTGTTATTGTTGGTGGTATTTCTGGATATTTCAGTGGCGCAGTCGATACTGCCTTGATGCGTCTTGTGGATCTTTTTAACAGTATTCCGTACTTCCCGATGATTATCATATTCGGCTCAGTGATGGATACATTGGAAGTATCGTCAATGACGCGTCTGTTTATCCTGATGGCTATCCTGGGTCTGATGGGCTGGACTGGCCCCGCCCGCCTGGTTCGCGGTCAGATTTTATCGCTGCGGGAGCAGGACTTTATGGTTGCGACGGAAGCAACTGGCATCCGCACCAGCCGAAAGATCTTCCGCCATCTGGTGCCAAACGTGATGCCCCTGCTGATCGTGATTGCCACAGGCAACCTGGGTGGTGTGATCATCTTTGAAGCGACCCTGGGCTTCCTGGGCTTGGGCATCAAGTACCCCCTGGCATCCTGGGGAAGCATTATTAACATTGCTTCGGACCCGTATGTAATGACTACTTACTGGTTTATTTGGTTACCAGCAGGTGCGCTGATCTTGCTGACCGTGTTGGGCTTCAACTTTGTTGGTGACGGTTTGCGCGATGCTTACGATCCGAAGATGAGACGATAGGAATATCCATGACGGAAGAAAACGAATTAAGCCAAATTGATACTGTCGCAACCGAAGAGGTTGTTGTTAGTGAGAGCATTCATCTGACTGCGCGCGAGGCTGCACGAATTTCCCGTGAGAACCGCAGGATCACAAACGCGATTGAGAAAAGACGCAACCGGAAAAATGTTCCGCCAAGCGAATATACCGCTGTGATGCACGATCCAAACAACGTAGTTGAATTTGACAACGTGCATACTTACTTCTTCACCGATATTGGCACTGTGAAAGCAGTCGACGGCGTTACCTTTGATATTCCGAAGGGAAAAACTGTTGGAGTAGTGGGTGAATCTGGCTGCGGCAAATCTGTTACAGCGCTTTCGCTGATGCAGTTGGTGCAGCGACCTCAGGGTCAGACCGTGGAAGGTGAAATCCGCTTTAATGGTGCTGACATGGTTTATGACGTCGTGAAAACGCCGACTGATCAGATGGAAAAGATCCGCGGGGCTCAGATTTCGATGATTTTCCAGGAACCGATGACCAGCCTGAATCCGGTGTTCAGAGCCGGGCATCAGATTGATGAAGTTATCGAGCTGCATAATCCTGAAATGACCAAGGAAGAAGTAAAAGCGCTTTCACTGAAAATGATCGACATGGTCGGTATTGCCAATCAGGAAGGCGTCTACATGATGTACCCCCACGAACTTTCGGGTGGTATGCGGCAGCGCATCATGATCGCAATGGCGCTGGCTTGCAATCCGAAGCTGATCATTGCCGATGAGCCAACAACTGCGTTGGATGTCACCATCCAGGCTCAGATCCTTGACTTGCTTCGCACGCTGAAGGACAAGATTAATTCGAGCATCATGCTCATCACCCACGACCTTGGTGTGGTGGCAGAAATGGCGGATTATGTAGTGGTTATGTATGCTGGAAGAATTATCGAGAAGGGCACGGCGGACGAGGTCTTCAACCACCCCAGTCATCCCTACACGGTTGGATTGATGGCATCCAAGCCAGTGATCAACAAGAAAGTGGATCGCCTGTATAACATCCCCGGCAATGTTCCCAACCCGATCAATATGCCGGACTACTGCTACTTCAAAGATCGCTGCCCCAGGCGCATGCCGATCTGTGACGGAGTGTATCCCCGCGAGTTCTATCTGACAGAATCCCACATGGCAGCTTGCTATCTATATGCAGACGCCGAGGAAAAGGCTGGATATGGAAAATAATCTTACAAGTAACAACTCTAATGGCAATGGTCGCAATATTCTCGAGGTAAAGAACCTCAAGCAGTATTTCCCGATCAAGGCTGGGTTGATGCAGCACGTGGTAGGGTACGTAAAGGCTGTGGACGATATCAGCTTTAAGATTGAACGCGGCAAGACCATGGGCTTGGTGGGCGAATCGGGCTGCGGCAAGACTACCGTGGGCAAAACATTGCTGCGTTTGCTGAATCCGACCAGCGGGCAGGTTATTTTTAACGGAACAGATGTCATGACACTGAATCGCAAGGAACTACGAGCTTTGCGTCCCAAAATGCAAATGATTTTCCAGGATCCCTATTCCAGCCTGAGCCCACGTATGCCTGTCAGCGAAATCATCGGAGAAGCTGTGCGTGAGCACAATATTGTTCCAGAGGCTGAGTTCGATGATTATATTGATGACGTTATGCGTTCTTGTGGCTTACAGCCTTATCAGAAAGATCGCTACCCGCATGAATTCTCCGGCGGGCAGCGTCAGCGTATTTGTGTGGCAAGATCGCTGGCATTAAAGCCTGATTTTGTCGTTTGTGACGAACCCGTCTCAGCGCTGGATGTCTCCATCCAGGCGCAAATCATCAACTTATTGGAAGATTTGCAGCATCAGCGTGAAATGGCATACCTGTTTATTTCTCACGATCTCTCTGTCGTGCAGCACATCTCTGACTATGTTGGTGTTATGTACCTGGGTGACCTGGTGGAGTATGGCGAGAAAGAGTCAATTTTTGAAAATCCGCTTCACCCCTATACCCAGGCCTTGTTGAGCGCTGTGCCAGTGCCAGACCCGAATTACAAGATGAAGCGGATCATTTTAGAGGGAAGCATCCCATCACCAGCCAATCCGCCTTCAGGCTGTAAGTTCCACACGCGCTGTCGGTTTGCGATGGATATTTGCAAAACCGTCGTTCCTGACACCCGTGAGATTGAACCCGGGCATGTAGTGGTTTGTCATCTTTACAATGAACAAGGAACTTTAGTTGAAGAAGATTCAGAAAAAGCAATATGATGACGACGATGGTCGTACTATCGTCAGCATGGATGTTGAAGGTATGCCCTGGTACGATCGCCGGCACGACTTCGTCCCGAAGTCAGAGCGTGACTCCAGCCAACCTTCGCCGTACGGTACCGGGTTGACTGACCGCGAGTTGAGATTGTATACCTGGGGCGCCCTGAAGGCAGGATTGTTGGTTGCGTCAGTGTTTGCGGTGACGTGGATCTTGCTGGTGCTATTTTTGACACGGGTTGTTTTCAGGTAAAAGAGCCTCTAAGGAGTTACCGCCCGTTATCGGGCGGTTCTCTTTTGGATAAAAATATGAATTTCAGCTCGCGCCATTGTCTATCCACGAAGGTAGCTATGGCAGTAATCTGGCTCAAACCCAGCGATTGGATTGCCGAACAGACTGGGCGGGTCTTTTTAGAAAAAATGCGGAAAATTCATCCGCAGCCAAATGTTGGCAGGGTTTGAATTGTATGCTAAAATAATGGCTACGTTGGGGCATGGTGCAATGGCAGCACATCGGACTTTGAATCCGCTGATCTTGGTTCGACTCCAAGTGCCCCGGCCTGATTTATTGTGGACACACAATCTGATGATCTAAGTTTAGATGATAGCGAGGCTGACAGTCCGCTTTGGACTGCTGTCTGTTTTTTTGATTCCCGGAGTTTTTTATGACAATCGCTTCAGTAATTCTTGCTGCTGGTTTAGGCAAGCGCATGCATTCCAGCCTACCCAAGGCTCTTCATCCGCTGCTTGGTAAACCGATCGTTTTTCATGCCCTGGATGCGGTCCTGCCCCAGGTGGATCTACCACCCGTGCTGGTGACGGGCTACGGCAGTGAACGGGTACGCGAAGAAGTTGCGCTTGCATATGGCGAAAGGGTCAGCTTTGCTTTGCAAGCGGAACAGCTTGGCACTGGACATGCTGTGCGGTCTGCGGAGGATCAGCTGCGCAATAAGGCTGATATCCTGCTGGTCACGTTTGGGGATATGCCGATGCTGCGTTCCGAAACGATCGAGCGCTTGATTCAAATTCACCAAGAAACAGGCACTACCATCACCATGACGAGCGTGATCGGTGATCTGCCGCGGGGATTTGGACGCGTCGTGCGCTCGGCGGATGGCAAAGTGCGGGCGATCGTGGAAGAAGCTGTTGCTACACCTGAGCAGCTGAAGATCCGCGAATACAACATCTCGGCTTACTGCTTCGACGCGGAGTGGATGTGGCAGAGCCTGGCAGAGCTAAAACCGTCACCCAAAGGCGAGTTTTATGTCACTGACTTGGTTGAGTTGGCGATCTCGCAGGGTAAGGGTGTGGAGTCAATGGTGCTGGAGGATGCCGCCGAGGGCTTGGGTATCAACAACCGGGTGGACCTGGCGGATTGTGAGCGGGCAATGCGTGCACGGGTGAACCGGCAGTGGATGTTGGCAGGCGTCAGCTTTCTTGACCCTGATACGATTACAGTCGAAATGGACGTAACGATCGGGCAGGACACAGTCCTATATGCGAACACGTACCTGCGCGGCAAGACTTCCATCGGTGAAAATTGTGCGATCGGACCCGACACCACCCTGCTGCATACCAGTGTTGGTGACTGCTCGGTGATCCAATACTCGGTGGCTGAAAAGGCGACCATCGGCAGCCATGTCAGCATGGGACCTTTTTGCCATCTAAGGAGTGGCGCAATCCTGCAGGACTACGTCCACCTGGGCAATTTTGGCGAGGTGAAAGACTCAACCCTTGGTGAACACACGAAAATGGGTCATTTCTCGTACATTGGCAACGCAACTATCGGGCGGGATGTGAACATTGGAGCAGGCACGATCACCTGCAATTATGACGGCAAAACCAAACATCCGACCGAAATCGGGGATGAAACATTTATTGGGAGCGATACAATGCTGGTTGCCCCATTGAAGATTGGCAAACGAGCCAAAACCGGCGCGGGTGCGGTAGTTACGCACGACGTGCCTGATGACACACTGGTGGTCGGTGTGCCTGCCAGGCCCAAAGAAAGAAAGGATCATTGTGACTGAAGAAATCGGGCTTTGGATAGCCCTTGCGGCTGCGGTCTTTTTGTCCCTGATGACTTCCGCTGCCAAGTCAGCTTTCACGCATGCCCGGCTGCCTTACCTGATAGGTATGGCAAATGCGCATAATCCGAAGGTTGACCAAACCATACAGCTGTTTAGTAAAGATGGCCTGCGGACCGCTTTACGTTTGGGGTTGGTCATTGGTCATTTTGCTGTAGCAGCAATCGTCGTTCTGATCGGTGATCGCATTTTTATACTTCAAAACTATTGGTTGATCGCACTGATCGTCTTTGGATCGTTTTTGATTCTGAGCACCCTCGAATTCCTGATTGAAAGGAGAATTCTGGACGCACCCGATCAGTCAGCAATCACCTGGACAGGTGTGGCGGCGTTCATTTCGTTCCTTCTATCTCCTTTTACACATTTAATGACCTTAGTGCTGGGGGAAAATGCCGAGAAAGTCACCCTGACTGTGACGGACGAAACCCTCAGAGACTGGGTGGAAAATGACCAGCCAGAAAGCACACTCGAAAAGGGCGAACGGGAAATGATCTATTCCATTTTCCGCTTTGGGGACACCATGGCAAAAGAGGTCATGGTTCCGCGCATGGACGTCCTAGCGCTAGAGGTGAACACCACCATCAGCGACGCGCGCCGCGAGTTCATCAAGGCGGGGCACTCGCGCGTGCCAGTCTATGAGGACTCGATCGATAACGTTATCGGCATGCTCTATGCCAAGGACTTGCTGGCGGTCGTGGATGGTAATGACACGATCGCGGCTCAACGCCAGCTGCTGAGGCCGGCATACTTCGTGCCTGAAGCCAAAAAAGTGGACGAGCTCCTGGCCGAGATGCAATCCCGCGGGGTGCACATGGTGTTGGTGGTCGATGAGTATGGTGGTGTGGCTGGCGTGGTGACGCTGGAAGACATCGTTGAGGAAATTGTCGGTGAAATTCGGGATGAGTACGACCAGGGAGAGGAAGAACTCTTTGAGAAAATTGATGAAACCACCTATCTTTTCCTGGGGCGGGCAACGATTGACGAGTTCAATCTGATTATGGATGGATCACTCTCGGATGAGTACGCCGACACTTTGGGCGGTTTTATTTATGGTCAGCTTGGCAGAGTACCCCAGCCGGGTGAGGTGGTTACAGACAACAATTTTGAATTTACAGTGGAGCAGGTTGTGGCAAGGCGCATTATCAAGGTCAAGGTGCGTAAGCTGAACAAGGAAGCTCATCTGGAGGAAAATGAAGATGGAAACGCTGACAAATGAGTATCGCAAGATCCTGATTGATACAGCCCGGCATTATCTGAAGAACAGTTATTCACCCTATTCCAACTATCCGGTTGGGGCGGCAGTTTTGGCTGAGGATGGATTGGTATACGGGGGGACAAATATCGAAAATTCAGCATATCCTTCAGGTCTGTGCGCGGAGAGAGTGGCAATCACCAAAGCGATTTCTGAGGGGAACCGAAAAATATTGGCTGTAGCTGTCGTAACCCGGAATGGCGGAGCTCCTTGCGGAGCCTGCCGGCAGGTGATGCGGGAATTTGCCAGTCTGGAAATGCCCGTCATTCTGACATCAATCGACGACGGTTTTGAAGAGGAATTCACACTCGGGGATCTCCTGCCGCGTTCTTTTGGTCCGGATGATTTAGACCGGAAATAAATTAGTCTGCCATGACAAGCCCGGATTCTCGCAGCTATCGCGCTCAGGGGGTTGTGCTGCGACATATGAAATACGGTGAAGCGGACCGCATCCTGACTATCTATACATTAGAATACGGCAAGGTTCAGGCGATTGCCAAGGGGATCCGCAAGCTGCAAAGCCGAAAGGCAGGGCACCTTGAGCCGTTTTCGCGTGTGGAGTTGATGCTCGCCAAGGGGCGCAACCTGGATGTGATCTCGCAAGCGCAGGCGCAGAACACTTACGAACACCTGCGTTCTGACCTGAAATTGATCGCTTATGCGGCTTATGTCGTCGAACTGCTCGACCGTTTTACCTATGAGGAAGGCGAGAACCGCCTGCTCTTCAATTTGCTGGTTGACACATTAGCACGCCTTGATGAAGGCGCCCCAGCACAGACCGCCGTACATTATTATGAAGTCCAATTGATGGATTTACTTGGGTATAAACCGCAGCTGCGGGTTTGCGCGGCATGCGGAGAAAAAATAAAGCCGGAAGATCAATTTTTCTCGGCCAAATTGGGAGGTGTGCTCTGCCCCGATTCCCTTTCGGCAGATCCGGGCGCCTGGAGGGTGAGCCTGGGGGCGTTGAAGTACCTGCGGCATTTGCAGCGAAGCTCCTGGAACACGTTAAAGAATCTGGTAATCCCCCAGGAAATCGAGCCGGAACTCGCCAGCCTGCTTGAGCGTTATCTGACTTACCTGCTTGAGTATGGGCTGCGAACACCGGGGTTTATAAAGGCTGTTTCGTAAATTCCTGTTTAATTTGTGTGAATAAAGAATGTTCTGTTTTTGCAGGAGACCTTGCAAAAACGAGGCTGGTTTCGGTAAATTGAGTAGGGGCGAAGCATTCTGTATGGAAAACATTGAACTATCAATAATATCTTTTTGGAATGCTTCGCCCCTGCCAGTGATGGTAAAGCGAAAGTAAAAAGGCAGTTTGCTGCGCGTCTGGCGGCACATGCAATGTTGGGAAGGCTCTTTCATCGCGAGGGAGCGTAGCGACCGTGGCGATCTGCCATAAGACACATGATTATGGCGGGCTCTTGCCCGAGCACGGCTTTTCGCCGTAAGCTTCCATCATCATCTGGAGACCTGCGGTCAGCTTGCGTGCTTGGCGAGGACGCCGGCACGATCAAGGCGAAAAAGTAGACTGCTGCGACGCCCTGATGGGTTCCCGAAGTAATTATGTAAAATGTCAAGAGCATTCAGGGTTGAAAGGTCTGGTTTCACAATGGAATTGCAGGGAACAGGTTGTATGGAACGGGTTGTATGGAACAGGTTGTAGGGAACAGGCCTGCCTGTTCCACAGGGTAGATAGAAATGCCGTTCCTGGTTGAGGCAGGCCTCAACCCTACCTCACACAAATAAATATTCATTTTTTCGAACGACAAGATCCTTCATCATTTCTCAGGATGACAAGAATATATTGTTCGGGATACAAAGACTGCAGTTGTAGCTGGTCTACATCTCTGAACCCACCTCTTTTTGATACTGCAGATAGCCGCATCTTCCTGATGGGCTTCTCTGATGAAGGGAGATTCTACATAGAGCTGGGCCTTGGTTCAGCAGCTTATTTCGCACATGCATAGGACGTGGAGGTAACAAGCCCCACTCCGTACGGCAATCCACATTCACCCGCGCAGTTGGATATGGCAACACATCGTCATCGCGAGGGAGCGTAGCGACCGTGGCGATCGGCCTTAAAACATAGGATTGTTTCGGGCTCTAGCCCGAGCACGGCTTTTCGCAGTAAGCGTCCATCATCATCTGGAGACCTGCGGTCAGCTCGCGTGCTCGGCGAGGACGCGACGTATTTTCCCGGTAGGGGTAACCCCCTTGTCAAGACAATGATGGTTTACATGTTGTTTAGAGTGATTGTTTACACTTTCATCAAGCAAGAAGGCTATCTCGGATCATAGGATTATTTTTGAGGACCACCCTGGAAAACGTTTTGTCTGCTATATAGCGGGTAACCACGGGGGGTTACCCCTACATCTGGTGTTTGAGGGAAAGGTGGTTTTCGTAGGGGCAGACCCCTGTGTCTGCCCTTAACCTGTAAATAATCACCCCGGATAATGTGTAAACAATCATACTTGTCTAAACACCCCTGTGGTTACCCGCTGAGGACGTCGAGTTGCCTCTGCCGCCCTGATTTTGCTGATGTATAATCAACCTGTTAAATCAACCACGAGGTCTCGCGATGAGCACAGCATTAGATTTTCAATCCATTATCTTCAAACTGCAAACTTACTGGGCGGGGCAGGGTTGCCTGATTTGGCAACCATATTATTCCCAGGTCGGTGCCGGCACGATGAATCCTGCCACCTTTTTACGAGTGCTCGGTCCGGAGCCTTGGCGTGTCGCTTACGTGGAACCTTCGGTTCGCCCGGATGATGGACGCTATGGGGTCAACCCAAACCGTCTGCAGCAGCATACCCAATTCCAGGTGATCCTCAAACCCGATCCGGGAAATCCGCAAGAACTCTATCTGAACTCACTGCTTGCACTGGGCATTGACCCGGCACAACATGATATCCGCTTCGTGGAAGACAACTGGGAATCGCCCGCACTTTCCGCCTGGGGACTGGGCTGGGAAGTCTGGCTGGATGGGCAGGAAATCACCCAGTTCACCTACTTCCAACAGGCGGGCGGGATTGTTTTGGATGTGCCCGCAGTCGAGATCACTTACGGTCTCGAGCGCATTGCCATGAGTCTGCAAAAGGTGAATCATTTCAAGCTGATCCGCTGGAACGAGGACCGCACTTATGGAGACGTCTACCAGGTGGCGGAACGCGAACAC
>Ga0208940_1004728_pt1 | contig 10559 bp, 12 predicted proteins | sample AD_JPNNA6_MetaG_FD_184445 | JGI IMG/M metagenome (GOLD analysis project Ga0208940, IMG submission 184445) | Active sludge microbial communities of municipal wastewater-treating anaerobic digesters from Japan - AD_JPNNA6_MetaG (SPAdes) (version 2) | ecosystem: Engineered > Bioreactor > Anaerobic... | reverse complement strand
TTTGGGCATTTCCGGGTTGGCTCTAAGCCAGGAATCCACCATGGCCCTTAACTCCACGCTCATTTTCTTTTTTCTGGTAATACAGCGTTGATGGAATTCAAGCCCCATGTCATCTGGTATTTCAAAGGTTATTCTCATATTATGCAATTGGGCTTTTAGAATATATACCTTTCGTAAAATGACAAAAAACACTTATATATAAAAAACTTGTTTTATTTATCGGTCAATTGATTGACCAGGATGAAACACATGGTAAAAGGTTTCGGAAGAATGACTTTGAATTTTAAGTATCCATTTTCCGTAGTGGGTACTACAGCTGGAGCTTCCATTCAGTGTGGGGATGACCCTGTATATGTATGGGAGCACGGCCTGGAAAGATACAGCAAACCTTGGGAACTAGCACCCGACATGGTCGCCGAGCTGGAGGGCATAGAAGTGATTGGCGGGGTAGATGCCTTCGGGCGGCGTGTTCCTATCAAGAGGATTGTTCCGGTTATCAGTGGTAATGATATCGGCGAGAATATTTCTATCAATGAGCATATGGCTCCAGCTCTTCGCGATGGACCCAATGACCCGAGTTACCCGTTCAGGGATCGTCTGGCCTGCATCAACTTCGGCAAGGCTCTTCTGATGGGTGGCGGCGCAAATACCACATCTATAAAGATGGGACCAAGTGACACCCTGAACTTCAAGATCGAGTTTCCCACGGTTGCCCACGGTGGCGATGCAGTCATAAATTCTGATCTTGAGATCAAAGCTCACATCGCCTTCGCGAAGGGTGAAGATCAGATGCTGAATGCGCTGAGATCATCCCCAGTTGCTGAGGTGGCCACTGCTGCTGCCAATAACCAGATCAGGCAGTATGAGGTCTTGGGAGATCTTGAGATTTCTGATGTCATTGCTCCGCAGGTAATTGATAGATCGGTCCCAGCAACAATGGATTGGTGGTCCAGCCTGAATATGGGTCTGAATGCCGATGACCCCCAGATCAAGAGGATTATCACATACACCAAGAATAACCAGCCAACCACCCCCAACCAGGAAATGGAAATGGTGCGTGATGGTCAGTATGTCCAGGTGCCATTCCAGAATTTCAGGTGGACGGCAACTGAAAAGAAGTTTTACAGGTTTACTCATGTTGGCGTAATTCCCCATGCAAATATGTTCCAGGTGAAGTTTGATAACGGCAACAGCCGCTACCCGATGATCTTTAACTGTGAACCAAACGACAACCCGTTTGTAATGCCACAGCAATCTCTGGTTGCAGATATCAGACGTGGAGGACCAACTGAGTTGCCTCGTGCATATACCCTCATGAAGGGAATCGGATCTGTAAAGGTAACCGATAACGGTGTATCAATTCCCGCTTGGGCGGCTGGTGTCCGGGGATTCGAGATAGCCTTGTGGGGTTATGAGTACACGTTGCAGTGAAGGTGATATAAAATGGCATTCGCAATAGTTCCAATTAGTTCCGTGGGTCTATCCACGGTGCAGGGCATTTCTGATTATTGGGTCAGATTGCCCCCCGGTTCAAAGCCCATCCGGGATATTTATGTAGGGGCAACTCCAGCGGTCACTGACGGGAAGGGCGTTCTCCTAAATGCGCTCATGGTCCACGACTCGCTAGTTATCGATGACTGCGAAGATGCATGGGACGAAGATGTACCCGCGAACTACACTGTCAGCCTTGACAATGTAGATTACAAGGTCGGGACCAGCTCCGTGAAGGTTGTCATCACTGATGCCGGGGTTGCAGGCACGATCCTGACTGAGGTAGTAGCTCCTGGTACTGCGTTGCCCAAGTTTACTCACATTGAGTTTTGGATTAAATCTAGCGTTGCAACAGCCGCCGGAGATCTTCAGATTCTGCTTGATGAACACGCTAAGTGTGTCAGCCCGTTGGAAACCCTCAATGTACCGGCTCTCGTCGCGAACACCTGGACTCATGTTAGGGTAGCACTTTTGAATCCACAGCTCGATAGTGCTATCATCTCGCTGGGTCTGAAGTACACTGTTGACATCGGAGCATGCGAGATTCATCTGGACGACTTCAGAGCCGTTCGGTTGGCCACAAAAACTGAGGCTCGCCAGGTAGATCAGTTCATTCAGGACGATGTGTATTTCGCACTGTCAGAAGCAATCGATTCTGCATATGACCAGAATCCCGTTCTGTATGTGTATTACACATCTCCCGACGAAGATCCAACTTGCAGCAATTAGAGGGGATTATATCCCCTTATTTTTTAACAAAATTAAATAAAGTTGCTCTTATGTCTCTCATGAGAGCATCTATGTCTAAGTTGCTGTTTAGCTTTGGTGGAAATACTATCAAAACCCCATGATCCAACAATTGCAGATCATCTCCTGTTTTTACACCATGTTGTTTCGTCCACGCAGCGGGTAATGTTATTCTCTTAGATCCCCCGCTCGGAATCGCCTTGACAGTTCTAAATATGGGCATGAATAATACTACTATATTCCTAATATATAACATTGTTGAACAAGGCCATTAAATAAAAATAATCTGATTGAACATTATACTACTTTGTTCCGCATTTATTTTTATATTAATCTCCCATAGATGATTATTATGACAGCATTCTTAAACCTGGCATACGCCAGATATCCTACCGAAGTACTCCCGGAAGTATTTCGGGTCAATGTACCTGTCAACAGCATGGAAGTCGCTCGATACGAGAACTTCGGCAAGAGACTGATCGAAATAAGAAATGTGGTTTCCACAAGACCCGCTGCAAACCCTGTTGAGACTCTTATTGCCACAGACAAATCAGACGAAGCCCTGCGATTATATTCAGCAGCGCAGGCCGGTGTCTGGAACGAGGACTCTCCTGCAATCTACAATAAGACCAGGGCCAGCTCCTATGCATATATCAGGCAGAGAAGTATAGGTGGTGCTGAGGCAAACATCATCACCAGATATCATGTAGTGGTTCGGAATTACAACATGCTGGATCTCTACAGATGGGGCGTAAAGGACCCCGAGGTAGCTCTGAACATGATCGAGAGCAGGCTTGACGATGCCGCCAAAACCCGAATCTATGATACTGCGAACCTGATCGAACGAGCCTTGATAGGATCTCTTCCTGTTCACCAGGACCTTCTGAACCCCTCGGTTGAGGAACAGTTTGAGGAAGTTAAAGAGATATCCAGACAGATCCCCGGTCTACCCGCAAATGGCGGATCTCATGTTTTATCTGGAGCCTGGATCAGAGTTCCCCCAGGATATGTAGCCGTGATCCTCGGCGTCGGGGTAGATGCAACTCAAGTCAGAAACAACCTGAGCGCAGGAGCCTTAGATCCATATGACGCATGTCATATATTTATTAGCAGAGATGATCTGATGAATTATGTCAGGATGGATGCAGCTGCAATGCCTTCTGGTGCTGTTGGATCGCCCGACATCGACATGAGGATGTATATTCCAGCGTGCCAAAAGTTCCAAGTCGAGATCATCAACAACCACGCCGTAAATGCCGTGGCCGCAAATCTCCGATTGAGAGTGAGATATGGTCTCCGAAAGATGACAATCATCGATCATCAAAAATGGGGCATCACCTACGCAACGGATGTTGAACAGGCTGCGGCCAACGCACTGATTGAGAAGCATCAGCTTAATGACCTGATTTATATAGGCGAGATGTAAGGAGGGAATCATGCTTAACTATAGGCATGTTCCGTTTGCCGTTTTTCGTCAGCAATGCGGCGGGGTTGGCGAAGCGGGCCTCAAAAGGTACGATATAATGAATGGAGAAGATGGTCTGGCCGGCCTGGGAGTACCTGCAAAAGCCATCACCATCATGAACCATGGCCCTGGGATCTTGTATTATCAGATCTCTTCGAATGGCCGTGACGTGTCGGTTGTAGATGGAATTGATCCTGGTCAAGGTAAAGGATATCCCGCCGAAGAAGCTGTTTACGTCGGAGTTATCAGTCTGTACTCCGATAATGCAGCCACCACGTTCTCAATAAATGCCTCTCCTGGTGTATGGACCGAAGAAGAACTGATAGAATTGATGGAGGCTTAAAATGCCATCGTTATTTATAACCACAATACGAGCTGATATTGACAGTCTCTACTTAAGCAGAGATTCTGGCGGAACCTTGTTTGTAGATCAAGCATTTCCCGGAGCTTCTGATGATAACGATGGTTTATCAACAACATCTCCAAAAAAGACCATAATGGGGGCAATTGGTTCCGGTAGCTCCGGCTGGAAAATACGGGTCGCTCCGGGAAACTACACCGAAAACATCGTGATTCCGGCTGGATACGAAGGGCTGGTAATTGAAGGTCGAGATCGTCTTGGTGCAAACAGAACAACTATTGCCCCCGCATCAGGTATTCCAATCGAGATCAATTCAAACAACGTCGAGATCTTTAATATGGAAATAATTGCTGGGACAGTCGCACCAGGAGATACCCATAACACCGCGCTATATCTCAAGGGATTAAATCATAAAATCCATGATCTATCCATCCTCGGAAATAGCGACGGTTGTTGGGGAATATGGCTCGATGATGCTGATTACGCTGATGTGCATGACTGCTACATTGATGGCGGATATAAGGTAGATGGAATAGGTGTTTTTATCGGCAATGACACAATATCCAGCAAGATCCATAACAATTACATTACTAAATGGGGTAGCGGATTTGGAGATGGCGGAGCCAACAATGGATATGGTATTGGTCGGCACATAAATGCACAGAGATCGCTAATCACTGAAAATGATATCCTTGATAATTACGTTGGAATCTACTATTATCCGCCCGGAGGTCCAACCGATATCGAAGGAGATTCTATAATCCACAATAACTTCGCAGAGAATACCTCGTATGATATTTACGACACTCACGATTATCCCGAGTCTGCAATTAACATCGACAGTAATTTCTTTGGATATTCTACAGGAGGTGTCGTCTGGAATGCAGACAGCAACGGGGACAATGTTGCCGATTCCATAATATTCTGCGGAACAAATCGTGATAGACACCCATTGGCCGGGCCGCATATATGGCGCGGAGTTGTTGGCAGTTTGCCGAGGTTTGGAGGATTAACATGAAGAAATTTAGAAACACCGAAAAAGGCAAACCCGGCGAATTGCTGGGAATTTTAGATGCTGTTCCAGTTCCTATCAAAATAGAGGAGGAGATCGAAGATGATAACAGGAATTGAGCCATTCAATGTCTTGCCCAGTTCGATAGTGGCCAATGATAGCTTTTATAGCGATTCTGATCTTTGGAAAGATCCTGTTATCAATGGAACAACATTTACCAGATCAGCCGGTTGGATGGTTGCTGAGCACAGCATAGGCAGCGGAACAGGTATATCTTATCTCCAGGCTGAACAAAGATTCGGCACTCAGATGTCGTTTGAAGTTATCATGAGTATATATGCATTTGATCCTGCCAGCAATAACCAAATTTCGGGTATCAGACTATGGGTGGATGACGATAACTGGTTTGTTCTCGGTGCAGAAATCAACGCTGGAAACCAATCCGCAGCAATGCTTAGGTACAAGGTTGCAGGAGCCGAGAGTGTTGTCCATTTTCCCGTGAATGGAGCAGATACAACACGCAGCAACCTCGATGCATATCGTAGACATTTTAGGATCGATGTGCTAAATGATCACTTGGTGATATACGTTAATAGTATCAAGCGATTTGATCTAAAGGCAAACGCAGTTCCGATGCTGAACTATTACTTCGAACTGATCGCTGGAACAACCGACGATACCAAGGCTTTTCAGGCGCATTTTCGGGATGTCGTATATCGAAACCACATAACTACCCCAGAAGTCTACCCGGCTAAAATAGGCGGATCTATAACCCTGAGCAATACGACTCCATCTGAACTGATTTTCACAGATGAAATATCTGGAAATCTTTATGAACTGGTACTAAGGGCAGATCTTGACGAAGCTTATGTGCAGCAGGCGTGGATGCTGGACTCGCCTGCAACCTATGATGACATAACGTCAGAATGCAATGACCTAACTACCGGCATGGCCGTGTTGCTGCCAGCTGTTCCGGCAGCAAATGATGCTGTAATCCTTGGTGCGTCCGAAAAATTTGATCATGTAGACGTATATATGGACGGTGGAGTTTCCAATCTCGACAATAAATTTAATGTGCTGTATTGGAATGGCGCTACCTGGGCAGTGTTGGCCGTAACTGATGGTACGAATGGAGGAGTTGCCGGTAGAACATTTTACGAAAATGGACGAATCTCGTTCGCCCCGCCGGGTAATTGGACAGCAATCTCCGTGAATGGCGTTAGCTGCTATTACATAAGCATTCATGTGGTGACAGCCGGTTCAAGTGTTCCGGTGGCCACGCACATCCAGTTAGGATTAGTCAGCCACAGTGGATTCGACCATGCAGCCGCATTCCTGAGTACGCTTGAAGTGAAGATGTTCAAAGGATTTACTGGAATCGGCTACACTAGGTTCTATATGGACGCCATGCCATACCGGCAATGTGTTGGCGAGCGCAATGTTGAAATCAATGGCTGGAGATGTGATGGAGATGCCAAGATAACGTTCCAGCTATCGGAAACCCCAACGAAACCGGTGGTCATACCATATTATGCATTCACTAGGAGGCTATAAGAATGGGTGTAGTTGCCGCCCGTAGCGCCGGAAAAGTGGACAAACTATCTACCCGCAGAATAGACGAAACGCTATACATCGGCAACGTTAGTGGTCTGGCCAGGAACCAGATCATTAACATCCATCCGGTAACCCGCTTGGAAAAGAACCCTGCCCAGAGCATGTCAATGATAATGGCTGACCCAACAGGGCAAATGGTTGGTAAATGGGTTGAAAAGAAATCGGGTATAAGCGGAGTCCAAACTTGGGCAAAGCTGGAAGGCATCACCTCTTCAATAAGTAGCCGAGACATAATGCTGCTCGAAAGCTCGAAAGATTTTAGGAAAGTGCGCGACGTCGGGGTATTTAAAACACCTGGCGAAATAATGAATGAGGATACTAAAATTGCAACAACCGGGCTGGGAGTGCAGTCTATAACCGTGGCAACTGATGTTGAATTTTATGAGGGAACATATGGGGGTTATTCTTTATATCCACATATTGGAAAACATATATACATATCGCCAGAAGGCAGAATCGGGTTATTTGTTTGTATGCAATATGGGGGTACTTTATCTCCGGTGGGAGTATATATCTATTCGGATGATGGCGGCAAAACATGGACCTGGTATAGAATTGATTCATCAACTGACAACCCACAGACACAGGGATCGTTTTGCGCAGATGCATACGGAAATCTTCATTTCGTATGGGGAGAAGATTTTAGTACCACTGACATTAGGATAAAATATCGAAAATATAATGCCACGACAAAAACATTTGGGAGTGTCCAAACGATAAGTACAGCAACCGGGGTTATGACAATATGCCCAATGATTCAACCCACTCCCATGGGCGACTCTGTCGAAATAATGTGGGAAAGCACCGGATATGCATCAGACGTTAACTATCCCCAGCTTCTTCTACGCGGGGTAAATGCGGATGAAACATTGGGAACGCTTTACCAATTGACCACAGATGGATCTATAACTCATCGATATATTTATCATTCATTTGATTACGATTCGCAGGGATATCGTCATATAATGGCCATAGCTAAATGTGATACCGTCAATCCGGATCTCGGCAATCTTTGGTACATTCGGCAAACATCTGACGGATGGCAGCCCAAAGTAGCATTGAATACGGATGCCGGTGATGTAAACGCGCTGCATTACATGTCAAATATTTTAATCAATAAACATGATGAAGTCTATTGCGCATATGCTATCGGGCCATTTGATGCTGTCAGCAAGCGTCCATTATATATTAAACAAATAAAAAATGGTGTAATCGGACCAAGAGTAACTGTGGAAGCAGGTAACCCGAGTCCTGGCGGAACTTATCCAAATATTCAGGTAGATTCCGATGGCCGAATCTGCGTAGTGTATGCCAGCAATACAGCTCCTGATACATATTCCTTGCGATCTTTAAATCGGGCTTTAACCGAAGTTGGAACCAGAATCGTCATCTACACGCTAGCAGCTGGCGATGAAATGTCCTATTTCCACATCCCTTGGAGCATACCACCCAATGTCCAGGGAGTCAATCCAAATGTCCCATTGCAGGGAATGACCATGGTGATGGCCAAACATAACTCTGCAACCCCTGAAAAGGTGGACATACAGATTCATCATACTGGAAATAGCGTGTTCGGTGCACCCGCGACACCGAGCAAAATATTGACAAAATCGTACAACATTAGAGGTATAGCCAGTAGAACTAAGTTCAACGCAGGGTTCAACCCGGTGATCTAGATGCCCCCTGACAAAGAACGTCAATTGAAGGCACTGCGAGAGATGCTGGATGGGATTTACTTGGATGCTACTCAATCACATGCTACCGGAACGGTACCCTGCGATTTAACCATAATTTTTACAGCTTTGGCATCGCTTACAGTAAGTTATGATGATGTAAAAGAAGATGTCCGATCCTTGAAAGACAGCATGGCTGAGGTACAGACCGGATTGCACGAAATAGCAACAACCATAAAGGTATGCGACGCCGCCGATCAAGGTAAAAAAGCCGCATGGACAGCAATAATTGCATTTGTATCAGGCGGACTTGGAATAACATTGATAAAATGGATATTGGATACATACTTAAATAATGTGATATAGGTGATATGTATGGAAAGACCAACCGCTAGACAATCTGCCTGGCAATGGCAAGAAAGAATAGGTATCCGGGACCGGAAAACCTTGGATGGCGATCAGTCGTTGTTCTTCAACCGACTGATGGATCTTGGCGACCCGCTGGAAGATTACGATGCCGTCAATAAGAAGTATGTTGATGATGTTTTTGGAGACGGTGAGATAATAGTCGTGATCGGGTCTGTTGATGACATTGCCGATTTGGACCTAGATCCAGGAAGTATTGCTGGATCAGACGCAGACGCTGTAATGGCCGTTCACCTGGCAATGTATGACCACACTTTGATAGGGAGTGGTGTTGATTTAACCGAGCATCTGGCCGCATATGATCATACTAATATTCACCCTAGTAATATCATCGACGGTGATACTGTAGACGTATCTGGCCGGGATACAGGAGACGTGCTCACTTGGAATGGAGCCATGTGGGTTCCTGCGCCAGTTGTCTTGGCAGACGGATCAGTTGCTTTGACAGCCGATTGGGACGCAGGCTCACATGGAATTAAAGCGCAAACCTTTGAATCAGATCAGGTTACCGGGACAGCGCCATTTGTAGTAGCCAGCACTACGAAGGTTACAAACCTGAATGCGGATAAGCTGGATGGACTGGATGATACTGCTTTCCTCAAGCACAGTCTAGCTACCGCTGCAAACGATTTTCTGGTAGCTTCTGGAGCAGGTGTCTATGTGAAAAAAACGCTGGCAGAGACCCAAGCTATCTTGGGTTGTCGTCTGACCGGCTGGATTGATGCCCCTGCATTAACTTTTTCCGCCGCCGACGCTCCGGTCTACACAGTCACGTGCAACGGTGACTATACTTTGATTATTCCGGTCGGAGCCAGAATCGCATTGACTCATTCCGGCGCTACCAAGTATTTCATTGTAGTGAAAACCAGTTATAGCAGCCCGAATACGACCTTCACCCTCTATGGAGGTACTGATTATACCCTGGCGGCAGGCGCTATTACAAATCCATATTACAGTATTGCAAAGGCCCCTGTAGGCTTCCCGCTCGACCCTACCAAGTGGACGGTCACGTTCACGGATTCGACTAAGCGAGAGCAGGCCACGCCCACCGCAGGCACGTGGTACAACCTTGGCTCTCTGTCTGTTGCTGTGCCTATTGGAGCCTGGCGAGTCCGATCCAAAATACTGGCTCAGGTCAATAGGTCCGGTGGCGTTTGGGTAGACCTGTTCGTGACCATCTCGACCGGGAATAATAACGAGAGCACGCCCGAACTGACCGATAAGGTCTTCGTCAAACCAAATGATAGCTTTGCATTTGCTGCAAAGGCACAGGGCTTGATAGTTTTGGCCTCAAAGACCACGCATTATTTCAATGCGAAGACGGTAGCCGTAGCATCATCAATCGAATTCTCGAACGACCAGACTGCGATGGTCGTGAAATTCGAGTGCGCGTATCTCTAAATTTTATTTTTTAATAATAATTTCCTCGCATATTAATAAGAGGAAATAGAGAATTTTTTAAGGAGTTCGGTGTGGATGAAAAAAATACTTGAATTCGCCGTATGTGGATATCTGCGAGGTTTTATAATGGTGTTTGATTACATGTCTGTGTTTGGGCAAGGCCCAACTGGTGTCACCGGTCCTACCGGACCGGCTGAGAGTGGTACTGGTGATGCGTCTGATCTTACGGCATTCTTGACGTTCATATCGGAGAGTTGAAAATGCTTATCCGCAGACATTTCGTACCGAGTGCGGGGGTGCCAGGTAATTATCCCCCGGTATAATCACGGGGATGGCAATAACATAGGCCTCAGGAGGGTTGTATTCAAA
>Ga0208940_1004723_pt1 | contig 10566 bp, 6 predicted proteins | sample AD_JPNNA6_MetaG_FD_184445 | JGI IMG/M metagenome (GOLD analysis project Ga0208940, IMG submission 184445) | Active sludge microbial communities of municipal wastewater-treating anaerobic digesters from Japan - AD_JPNNA6_MetaG (SPAdes) (version 2) | ecosystem: Engineered > Bioreactor > Anaerobic >... | reverse complement strand
GCTCCGGGGCCGCCATCTCGACCAGGGCGACGAGACCACCACGAGGCTGGCGGCCTTGGGCCGCACGATGTTGGAGGCGGCCCGCCGCTACGAGGGGACACTTTCGTGACCGACGCTCCGGAGTGGTCGTCCGCCTTCGACCCCAGCTCCCTGGCGCAGACCCCGACGCTGCCCTTGACGAACATCCGTGACTGGGCCATCGGCGGCAGCACCGGGGCGGGGGTCAAGGTCGCGGTCATCGACAGCGGTATCGACGCGGACCATCCCCGAGTCGGTGGCGTCAGCCGCGCGGTCGCCCTCCGGATCGACCCGGAGGCAGAAGATGGGTATGCCGTCGACGAGGGTCCGCACGACGACCTCGTTGGGCACGGCACGGCGTGCGCCGCGATCATCAGGTCGATCGCCCCGGACGTCGAGCTCCACAGCGTCCGCGTCCTGGGAGCGAACCTCAAGGGTCGAGGCGCACTCCTCCAGGCCGGCATCGGGTGGGCGATCGACGAGGGGATGCAGGTCGCCAACCTCTCCCTGTCGAGCAAGGCCGAAGCGCTCTTCGGGCCGCTGCACGACGTCGCCGACGAGGCCTACTTCAAGAACACGATCCTCGTCTGTGCCGCGAACAACATGCCCGGCCCGACCTACCCCTCCCAGTTCGCCTCCGTCGTCTCGGTCGCTGCCCGCGCGGGTGATGACCCGCTGGAGATCGCGCACAATCCCAATCCACCCGTTGAGTTCGCCGCGCGAGGCATTGACCTCGACATCGCCTGGGCCAATGGGGGCTCGATCGTCGCGACCGGCAACAGTTTCGCCGCCCCGCACGTCACCGGGCTGATCGCCCTCATCCGGTCCAAACACCCCGGGCTGACGTCCTTTCAGGTCAAGTCGATTCTGCAGGCCATGAGCATCAACGCCGCGCCGCCGATCAGGCGCTTCGAGCCCATCACCCACCGCGTGGACCTGACAACCGACGTCTCCAATGTCGGGGAGGCCATCGACCAACTCGAAGGGTCACGCGCTCGATAGGTAGTGCTACCACCGGTGCTAGCATCGGACGATGCAGGCGCTCCACATTCGCGATGTCCCCGAGGAGACCGTGGCCGCGCTCCGTCGACGAGCCGCGCGCCAGGGACACTCCATGCAGCAGGAGATGCGTGAGGCGCTCGCCCGGGCGGCGGCCGAACCCTTGACCGAGAGTCCGCCGCGGAGTCTCCGGCTGCACACCGTGGACTCGGGGCGCACCGAGGCTTTTGATCGTGACGACTTCTACGACGATGACGAGCGGTGACCAACGGCCGCTGGTCATCGTGGACACGAATGTCCTGCTCGCGGCCACTGACGCCAGTCGGGGAAGCCACGTCGCGGCCACCGAGTTCCTCCGCCTTGATCCTCGCTCCGTGGCATTGACGCCGCAGATCGTCCGGGAGTATTTGGTCGTCGCGACTCGTCCGCCCGAGGTCAACGGTCTGGGGCTGAGCCCTGCTCGGGCGGCCGCCAATGTCGAGGAGTTCCTGGGCATCGCCACGTTGCTCCGCGAGGGGATGGCTTCGACGAGTCGGCTCCTCACCTTCATGGCCGACGGATTGTCGAGCGGGAAGCAGGTGCACGACGCGAATGTCGTTGCCTGCGCCCTCGCGCACGGTGTCGCGGCCATCGTCACCGACAACGTGCGTCACTTCGCCAGGTTCGCCCCGCTCATCGACATCGAGGCACTTGCCGAGGCCAGCCGCCCTTAGAGATGGCTGCGGAGGACGGTGCCCATGACACCCGAGAGCAGCTCTCGGACCTCTTTCTGATCCCGGGACTCGGACAGCGTCGTGAAGCCGACCAGATCCCCGAAGAGCACCGGCACGACCCGTCGCGCCGACACGCCACTCGCGCTGCCCGAGCCGATCGCCTCAGGTGGGGAATCGACGGCCGACTCACTGGCGACCGCCCTGCCGCACTCGAGGCAGAACTACGCCCCGCTCGGGATCACGGTCGCGCAGGACCCACAGGTGCTCATGGGGCCGTCACGCTCGATCCGTCGAGCGCGGCCAGCCAGGCACTGGCGCCGATCTCGGTGTAGAACTCACGCACCGTGGCGCGCAACTCCTGTGCCTCACCGTGCCGTCCCAGCGAATCCAACACACCGGCGAGTTGAGCCTGGGTGCGGCGTTCGTAGAGGGTGCCACCCCATTTCCGGTATGCCGTGACCGCGGCTTCCAGCCCGGCCGCCACATCAGCGGTGGGCCCGTCCCGATGAAGGGCGATCGTGGCGAGCAAGCGCAGCCGGTCGGCCTGGATCTGCGGCGGCAACCGGTCGATGGGGACGTCGGCGATGAGGCCGCGGAGACTCGCGAGGCCATCGGTGTCGGCGGTGCGGGCCATGGTGTCGGTGGCCAGGCTGAACGGTGTGCAGAACTCCTCACTGGACATTCCGCCCTCGAGGAGCCGAGACACTGCGGCGATGGCCTCGCGGCGCACCACGAGGTCCACCCCACCGGTGCGGGCAGCCTCCATCACGACGACTGTGTCGTGGGCAGTGGGGTCGTCGGCCACCAATGTCGGATCGATGGGGCCCGAGTCGTCGCCGCGCGCGGTGCGGACGAGGGCGACGAAGCCGTCGAGGACCGGTGCGAGATATCCCAGAGCCTCCCGGTGATCCATCTGACCGCCGAGGTCGGTCCAGCGGCCCAGCGCCCAGCGGATGACGGCCAGGTTGTAGTGCCCGATCATGATCCCGGACGAGTGCTTGAGCTCGGACGCCATGGCGAGCGCCTGTTGGCCGGTGGCCTCAGCCTCGAGCAGGTCCCGCGGGATCGAGTTGCTGCAGAAGTTGCCGAGGACGGTGGCCTCGACCGAGGGGAGCTCGTGTCGTCGGGCGAACTCGGCGAGCCCGGCCATCACGATCTCGGTGAGGTCGAGGTATCCGTCGCGGGCCAGGCCGACATAAAGGCTGTGGACCGCGGACGACATGCTCGGGGTGTCACCCACTCGTGATGCGGCCTTCATGGCGATGAGGGCGGCATCGGAGAGACCGGCACCCTGCGTGAGTAGAGCGCAGAACGCCGCTGCTGAGGCCAGTGCGTGCATGGTGTCATCCGGCGCTGGTCGGTCCTTGTAGCGCTCCCACCACGGGCCGACGAGATCGGCCCCCTGCTTGGCATGCCCGATGCTGGCGAGGAGGCGTGCCGTCAGTCCGACCGCCCGGGCCTGCCCGTCCTCGTCGTCGAGGGCGGCGAAGAGCGCCTGCGCCTCGCCACCGACCCGCTCGGCGAGCTCCAGGCCTCCGGGAAACATCCCCTCCTTCCACTTTGCGTCGAGGACCCGGCAGAGCAGTCCGGCCCTGCGTGCGCGGTCGCCGACGAGGTCAGCCGCGCGCGTGAAGTGGCTGGTGGCTTCGGCGAAGGCCGACATGCCCACCGTCCAGAGGCCAGCGGCTTCATAGGCTGCGCAGGCCTGCTCACGCAGATCATCGGCATCGTCGGCGGTGGGCACGGCGTCGGCCGCGGACAGCAGATGATGACCGAGGACCGGCAGGCTGGTGCCCGTCGCAGTGTCGCCCATGGCCGCGGCCACCGCGAGGTGAGCCTCCTTGCGATCGCGCCGCGCCAGCCCGGCGTAGGCGACCTGCCGGACGACATCCTGGGAGAAGGAGTACCAGCCGAACTCGCCGGCCAGCCGATTGGTCTCCACGGCCAGGATCTGTCTGCGCACGAGGACCTCGAGCACGCTGTCGAGATCGGGGCGCTCGACCAAGGCCCGGAGCAGGCTCGGGTCGAAGGATCGACCCAGGACACTGGCCAGGTCGACGATCTGACGTTGGTCGGCGGGCAGGGCATCGAGTCGGGATGCGACGAGTGCTTGGAGCGAAGCCGGAGCGGCGAGGCCGGTGAGGTCGAGGTCGGGGTCGGCCAGGACATAGCGCCCGCCCTGCGGGACCACGACGTCACGGTCGATGAGGGAGCGGACGGTCTCCACGGCATACAGCGGGACGCCCTCGGCCCGCTCGGCGAGCCCGGCACGGAGGGGATCGGAGAGTCCGGACACGAGCGACGCAAGCAGTTCGCCGGTCTCGGCGGGCGACAGGGGTTGCAGGTGGGCGGTGACCACTCGTGGGTTGGCCATCAGTGCGGGTCTGCGGGCGAGCAACTCCGGTCTCGTCAGGAGCAGCATGAAGAGCGGCAATCGCCCTGATTTCAGGGCGAATTCGAGGAAGTCGAGCAATCCGTCGTCGGCGTTCTGGGCGTCGTCGATGACGAGCACGACGCCTGAAGAGTCAGTGGCGAGGTGCTCGAGCACCGTGACCCACGCAGCGAAGAGTTCGTCCCGCGGATAGGTGCCTGCGCCGGGGAGGCCTAGGAGGGTGGCTGTGCGGGCGCGCAGCCACGGTCGCTGACTCGGGTCGGTGACGAACTCGATGAGGAAGTCATCGAGCAGCCGTCCCAGGTCGGGCTCTGCCGTGGGGTCCGCCTCGCCGGTCGAGACCCGCGAGCGGAGGCGCCCGCGCAGGGCCTCGGCGAGGGCATAGAAAGCGAGCCCCTCGCCATACGCCGGACATCGACCTTCGAGCCAACGCACGATGTCGGAGAGGCCATCGGTGTACTTGCTGAACTCCCACCCGAGCCTCGACTTGCCGAGTCCGGGCTCGGCCGAGACCAAGAGCAGGTTGGGGGCGTGCGATTCCTGGGTGCGGTGGAAGACCTCCTTGACCAGGCGCAGTTCGGCGGTGCGTCCGATGAGCGGGGCCTCGAGGCCGTCGGCACGCTGCCCGCCACCGACATTGGCGACGACGGCGGTCGCCGCCCACAGGGGCACGGGGTCGGCCTTGCCCTTGAGGACGAACGATCCGGCGTCCTCGAAGGTGATGGCGGCGTGGGTGAGCAGTCGGGTGGTCTCGTCGACCCAGACCTGGCCGGGGGAGGCGACGGATTGGACTCGGGAGGCGGTGTTGACCGGGTCGCCCGCGACCATGCCCTGGGCCACGGCGCCGATGGTGACGGCGACCTCCCCGGTCACGATCCCGACCCGCATGTCGAGCCCGGGGACACCTGTCTCGTCACGCAGGGCGTGGACCGCATCGATGATCTCCAGCCCGGCGCGCACGGCTCGTTCGGCGTCGTCCTCGTGCGCGACCGGCACGCCCCACACGGCCATGACGGCGTCGCCGATGAACTTCTCCACCGTCCCGCCATAGCGCTGCATCACGGTCCGGCAGGCGTCGAAGTAGCGCGACAGCAACTCGCGCACGTCCTCCTGGTCACGGCTCTCGCTCAAGGTGGTGAACCCGACGAGGTCTCCGAACAGCACCGACGTGACCCGCCGCGCGGAGACCGGACCGTCCAGCGGGACCTGAGCGGCGGACGGCATACCGGCTCGAAGGCCACCCTGCTGAGGTGCCCCACATTCGTTGCAGAACTTCGCCGACGGGGGCACGGCCGAGCCGCACTCGGCGCACGACTTCGCCTGTGCCGCACCGCATTCGTTGCAGAACTTGGCATTCGGCAGCAGCTCGCTGCCGCACTCGTCGCAGGTCGTCATCGTGAGGGGGCCTCCACTCGATCGAGATCGGCGAGCCAGGCGTGAGCGCCGATCTCGGTGTAGAACTCGCGCACCTGCCTGCGCAGGGCGGCCGCCTCGTCGTGGCGGTCGAGTCCGTCCAGGACGGCCACGAGGTCGGCCTGGGTGCGGCGTTCGTAGAGGATGCCGCCCCATTCCCGGTATGCCGTGACCGCGGCTTCCAGCCCGGCCGCCACCTCCGCGGTGGCCCCGTCGCGGTGGAGGTCGCGGATCGCCGCGGCCCGCCGGGCGTGACCCCGCAAGGCAAGCGGGAGCCGGGCGCGAGTGTCCTCCGGCACGATGTCGAGCAACCGAGTGAATCCCTCGTGGTCGGGACCGGGAAGAGACGCGAGAGCGTCGGTCAACACGCCGTAGGCGGTGCAGAACTCTTCACCGATACCCATCGAGGAGTGGAGCTCGGTCGCCGCGTCGAGTGCGGCGCCTCGCGCCTGCGCTCCCCCCACACCGGTGCGGATCGCCTCGATGACCCGAAGGGTGGCGTGCGACGTGGGGTCGTCGGTGACGGCGTCGGTGTCGACCGGAGCGGTGGCCTGTCCGCGCGCGAGTCTGGTCAGGGTCGCGAACCCGTCGACCACGGCGGCGAGGAACCCCAGCTGATCGGGGTCAGCGGTCAGGTCGTCGAGTTCGGACCAAGCGCCACGCTGGAAGGCGATGACCGCGAGGTTGTAGGTCGTGACGACGATTCCGTTGTGGTTCTTGATTTCCCGGTGACCGTGTAGAGCCGACACATTGGCTTGTCGAGCGATGGCCAAGTCGGTGACCATCTGCGTGCTCCCATGGCTGGTGGACAGGCTCGCGGTGAGCCGCGCCATTTGGTGACGTTGGGCATAGGCAAGGTTGCCAGCCAGCACGGCACCCGCGAGTTCGGGGTACCCCGCGAGGTCGAGGCCCATGTGAAAGCCCTGCAGGCATCTCACAAGAGAAGGTCGATCGCCCAGTCGCTCTGCTGCCTTGGCCCCGAGCAGGGCCACCTCGTCGATGCCGGACGTGCCACCACCGGACACGTGTATCCCCACCCTGGCCAAGGCCAGGGCCAGCACGGCCTGGTCGGCATCGGTGCGCTGTCGATACCGCTCCCACCACGGGCGGACGAGCTCCTCGGCCTTACGGGCATGACCGTGCCCGCTGAGCAGACTGGCAGTGAGGCCGACGGCTCGGGCCTGCCCGTCGTCGTCGCCGAGCTCGGCGAACAGTCGTTGCGCCTCGGTGCCGACGGCCTCGGCGGCCGCGTCCTGAGCCGGGTCTCCCGTGTTGCCGATGGACCGGGTGAGCCGGCACAGCAGGTCGGCCCGTCGGGCAGGGTCGGCCCTCGCCAGGTCAGCCGCTCGCTGGAAGTGGTTCGCCGCATCTCCGAAAGCCGAGAGCTCATCGGCCCAGTCTCCGGCAGCGGTCAGGGCAACCAGAGCCCTCTCCCTGAAGGTCTCCGCCTCATCGGTGCCGGGCACCGTCTCGGCCGCCGCGAGCAGGTGGTGGGCCACGACCGGGAGAGCGGCGGCTGGAGGCGGGTCGCCCAGAGCCGCGACTGCGGCCAGGTGGGCCTCGCGCCGGTCGCGGCGGGCGAGCATCCCGTAGGCCACCTGGCGCACGACGTCCTGGGTGAAGGAGTACCACCCGAACTCTCCGGAGAGTGAACTGGTGTCGACCGAGAGCAGTTGACGTCGCACCAGCGCTGCGAGGATCACGTCGAGCTGCTCACCGTCGCCGTCCCCGAGGCTGTCCCGGACGACGCGGAGCAGGTCGGGGGCGAACGAGCCTCCCAGGATGCTCGCCACATCGATGACCCGCCGTTGCTCCGCCGGCAGGGCATCGAGCCGGGAGGCGACGAGGGCCTGGAGCGACGCGGGCGCTGCTAGGTCGGTGAGGTCGATGTCGGCGCCGGCGACGGCATACCGGCCGGCGCGCGGGACCACGACGTCACGGTCGATGAGGGACCGGACGGTCTCCACGGCATACAGAGGCACGCCCTCGGAACGGGTGGCGAGTTCGTCACGCACCGGGCCCGGGAGCCCGGACACCAGTGCGTCCAACAGGTCCTGGGTCTCGACCGAGGAGAGTTCCTGCAGGTGGACCGTCACCACCCGCGGGTTGGCGGCCAACGTGGGGCGGCGGGCCAGCAACTCAGGACGTGTCAGGAGCAGCACAAACAGGGGCAATCCCCGTGTGGTGAGGGCAAATTCGAGGAAGTCGAGCAGTCCGTCGTCGGCATGTTGGGCATCGTCGATGAGCAGCACCATGCTCGCACCGGCCGCCAGGTGCTCGAGCACCGTGACCCACGCCGCGAACAGTTCCTCGCGTGGGTAGGTGCCGGCCCCGGGAAGCCCGAGCAGCACCCCGGTGCGGGCGTGCAGCCATGACCGCTGGCTCGGATCGGGCACGATCTCGGCCAGCAGCTCCTCGAGAAGTCGGCCCAGATCGCGGTCCTCCTCGGCCCGCGACTGCAACCGGCCCCGGAAGGCCTCGGCCAGAGCGTGGAAGGCGAGTCCGTCGCCGTAGGCCGGGCAGCGCCCCTCGAGCCACCGCACGGAGTCGGTCAGGCCGTCGATGTATTTCTCGAACTCCCACCCGAGGCGGGACTTGCCGAGGCCCGGGTCCGCGGAGACGACGAGGACGTTGGGGCTCTGCGACTCCGTTGACCGGTGGAAGACCTCCTTGACCAGGCGCAACTCCGCAGCGCGGCCGATGTGGGGTGCCTCCAGTCCGTCGGCACGCTGGCCACCGCCACGGTTGGCCACCACGGCCCTCGCCGCCCACAGGGGCACGGGGTCGGCCTTGCCCTTGAGGACATACGAGCCGACGTCCTCGAAGGTGATTGCGGCATGCGTGAGGAGGCGGGTGGTTTCATCGACCCAGACTTGGCCGGGGGCGGCGACGGATTGGACGCGGGAGGCGGTGTTGACCGGGTCGCCGGCAACCATGCCTTGGGCGACAGCGCCGATGGTGACGGCGACCTCGCCGGTGACGATGCCGACCCGCATGTCGAGCCCGGGGACGCCGGTTTCGTCGCGCAGGGCGTGGACGGCGTCGATGATCTCCAGCCCGGCCCGAACGGCCCGCTCGGCGTCGTCCTCGTGGGCGACGGGGACTCCCCAGACGGCCATGACGGCGTCGCCGATGAACTTCTCCACCGTGCCGCCGTAGCGCTGCATGACAGTGCGGCAGGCGTCGAAGTAGCGGGAGAGGAGCTCGCGGACGTCCTCCTGGTCGCGGCTCTCCGAGAGGGTCGTGAACCCGACGAGGTCACCGAAGAGGACCGAGGTGACGCGCCGTTCGGAGACCGACTGCGATGACCGAGCGGCTTCACCTGCCGCGCCGGCCCCGACCGGCGTTGCGCACTCGGGGCAGAACTTGGCGTTTGCCGGAAGAGGTGAGGAGCAGGCAGCGCACGAACGGGCCTGCGGGGCAGCGCATTCCGGACAGAACTTCGCTCCCGCGGGGAGGTCGGCGCCGCACAAGGCGCAGCAGAGGGGGCCGGTCACCAGTTATCACCTCCGTCTCAGGGCACCCCTACGCCTTCCGATCATCCACCTGCGGCATCTGGAAGTCAGCCCTTTGGGTCAAGGTGCTGCCCATGTGAGATGGCTGAATGAGTGCGCCCGTCCATGGTGGCGCGGGACGGGAGGCTCAACTGTCAGCGAGATGACGGAGCGAATGTCGCGATTCCAACGGAGGAGGGGCCACCGTCGGAGGATGCTCTCGGCCATGAGCAATCAGTCACCCGAGCCGTCCATGACCGAACCGGTGTCCGTGGCACCGGCCGAGGTGCCGGCCGTGCCGGTCGAGGTGCCGGCGGGGGGAGTGGCCGAACCGAAGGGTCTGGCCGCCATGACGTCCAACCTCAAGCTCATCTGGGAGAACCGCAACGTGCGCCGGCTCCAGTTGGCCTTCGTGGGATCCGAGATCGGCAACTGGGCCTACGGGATGGCCATCTTGGTCTGGGCTTACGGGAAGGGCGGTGCCGTCCTCGTCGGGACCTGGGCCGGGATCAGGATGCTGCTCGCGGCCTTCTCCGCCCCGATCGGCGGGGCCGTTGCCGACCGGGTGCCGCGCCGGACCTTCATGCTCGCCAACGACGCGATCTGCCTGGCGCTCATCTTGGTGACCGCGACCATGATCTGGTGGGACCGCAACATCTGGTTCGTCCTCGTCCCGGCCACGGTGCTGACCGTGGTGCAGACCGCCTTCCGATCCGCGCAAGCAGGGCTGCTGCCGAGTCTGGTCGACAACCCAAAGCAGTTGACCGCGGCGAACGCCACCTCGGAGATCGTCAACAGCGGCGCCACCTTCGTCGGGCCGGCAATGGCCGGACTCCTGCTCACCGTCCTCGGCGTGGTGCCGGTCGTCCTGTTCAACGCCCTCAGCTTCATCTGGTCGCTGTACCTGGTGTCGCGTATCAGCACGCGAGCGGTCACCACTGAGTCCTTGGCCGACCCGTCGGCCGGTGCGGCATCTGCCGTCGAACACCCCGGCTCCGAGACTGCCGACGACACGGTCGTCGCGGAGAAGGGCGACGAGGTCGGGGGCGACGAACCGGCCGAGGAACCGTTCTGGAAGCAGACCACCCGGGGGTTCCAGGCCATCGGCACCGACCGTGATCTCCTGGCCCTGACCGGACTCCTTGGCATCAATGGCGTGCTCGCCGGTGTCCTCAGCGTGCTCGTCGTCCTCGTCGCCGCCCAGATGCTCGGCGACCCTGCGGCCGTGGGCTGGCTGAACGCCGTCCTCGGGGCGACCACCGTGCTGGGTGGCCTGGTCATGCTGTCGCTGGCCGGTCGGGTCAAGCTCGGCCGCCTCGTCGTGTGGGGGGTCCTCGGCTGGTGCCTGCCCCTCATCGTGCTGGGGATTGCGCCGCACATCGTGGTCATCGTCATCGTGTTCGCGGTGATCGGGCTGCTCGATCCGATGATCAATGTCGGCTTCGGTGTCATCCCGGCTCGCCTCGTCGAGGACCGAGTGCTCTCCCGCGTTTACGCCTCGATCGAGTCCCTCTTTGTCGCATCCGCCGCGCTCGGC
>Ga0208940_1004721_pt1 | contig 10570 bp, 7 predicted proteins | sample AD_JPNNA6_MetaG_FD_184445 | JGI IMG/M metagenome (GOLD analysis project Ga0208940, IMG submission 184445) | Active sludge microbial communities of municipal wastewater-treating anaerobic digesters from Japan - AD_JPNNA6_MetaG (SPAdes) (version 2) | ecosystem: Engineered > Bioreactor > Anaerobic >... | reverse complement strand
ATGCCGCAGGGCCTCCTCCCACTGGGCCGTGCCGGGAATCGGGGAGTATTCGGCCAGGATCGGACGCGCCCCCGTCGCCGCGACCAGGTCGATACCGGCCGCCATCTCCCGAGCGTCCTGCCCGGGGAGCCCGCAGAGAAGGTAGACCCCGATGTCCCGGGCCCGGTACCCCGCCTCGCGCAGGTAGGCGACGGCCTGCCGCAGCTCGTCCGTCGTGACCTTGCCGCCGGTGGCATCCTGCCTTTCGGCAGAGGCTGTTTCGAAGCCGAAGCGGATCGTACGAAACCCCGCCCGGCGCATGAGACTCGCGAGCCGGGGCGAGATCTCCCGCAGGTGCAGGCCGTTGGGGCAGTGGAACCGGCACTCGAGCCCTCGTCGCAGGGTCTCCTCGAGCATCGGGATGGCCCGGCGCGCCGAATCGACCAGCAGGGCATCGTCGTAGAACGCCATGTCGACGACCCCGCGGCGCCGGTGCCAGTGCTCGATCTCGTCGACGACGCGGATCGGGTCCCTTGCGAGGAAGCGCGGATTCAAAAGGCCCGACGCACAGTAGGTGCACCGGAACGGGCAGCCCCGGGATGTCCGGATCGGCGCCGATTCCATCCGGCCAGCAAGCTCCAGGGCGGGATAGGGGTAGCTGTCGAGGTCCCCCGCGTCGATGCCGAAATCGAAGCTCCCGCCGAGAAGGCCTTCGAGCACGGGCGGCAAGGCCGTCTCGCCGGCGCCGGCCAGCACGAAATCGGCGCCGGACACGTCCTGCGCGTGGCGTTCGCACAGTGTCGCGTAGTTGCCGCCCAGGATCACAGGCACGCCCGGCCACGCGGACCGGATGTCCCGGATGGCCTCGACGACCCCGGGGTACCAGTAGGTCATCATGGAACCGACCAGGACGGCATCGGGCCTCTCCGATGCCGCAAGCATCTCCCGGAACAGGGCCGGCGGCATCCCGTAGCGCCGGAAACGCCTCCGGATTTGCCGGAGGGCGTCGGGCTTCGGGATCCCTTCGCTGAAGAATTTGCCCTGCCCCCACTCGCCCCGCCTCGGGGCCTGCCGCGCGGCGTCCCCCCCGTAGTCGAGGCAGTCGATCAGGCGGACCCCGAAGCCGGACCCCTTCAGGAGGGACGCCAGGATAAGGAGCCCCAGCGGCCTTATCCAGAAATCATAGGCGGCAAAATCATGAATCCACGGGTTTACGAGAAGCAGCGTCCTGCGGGGCATTCGTCGACTCCGTCCCGGCTTCCGGTTGCAGTCGGGAGTATAGCAAGCGTCGCCCCGACGGGCAAGGCCTGCCGGGTTTTCCAGAAAAGGCTTGAAGGGGGGAAGGATAATTGCTAACATGCCGCAACGACCGACAGGGGGTCCCGAACGGCCGAAGCCTTCCGCCGTGCGGTCTTATGAAAGCCGTCATCCAGCGAGTCGACAACGCCTCGGTGAGCGTCGACGGGAGTGAAATGTCCCGCATCGGCGCGGGGCTGCTCGTCCTGCTCGGGGTCGAAAGGGGCGACGACGAAAGGGATGCGGATTTTCTCCTCGACAAGATCATCCACCTGCGCATCTTCGAGGACAGCGAGGGGAAAATGAACCGTTCCCTGGCCGACATCGCAGGCGAACTCCTCGTCGTGTCGCAGTTTACCCTGCTGGCGGACTGCCGCAAGGGGCGGAGGCCCTCCTTTGCGGATGCCGCGGACCCGGCGGAGGCCGAGAGGCTGTACGGCTACGTGCTGTCCAGGGCAAAAGAGAAGCTGCCCCGGGTCGGCGAGGGTCGGTTCCGGGCCATGATGAAGGTGAGTCTCGTCAACGACGGACCCGTGACGATCCTCCTCGACAGCCGGCGATGAGAGACGGGAATCGATGAAAATCAAGGCTGAAGAGCTGCCCCCCAGCTTCATCCGGATCGACAAGGAAGGGACCTGGCACTACAAGGGCAACGAGATGTTCCGCAAGGACATCGTGAAGCTCTTCTACGAGGGGCTGAGGCGTGACGATTCGGGCCGTTACTACATCGAGATCGAGAACGACAGGGCCTCCCTCGAGGTGGAAGACACGGCCTACGTGGTGAAGACCGTTTACCGGTTCGGCACGCATGAGGAAGGCAACGAGCGGATCGCCGTCCTGCTCAACGACGAAACGCTGGAGGAGATCGACTGCAGAACGCTCTGCATCAGCAGGGACAACGTCCTGTATTGCATGGTCAAACCCGACGGCCACCCGGCGCGGTTCCTCCGGCCAAGCTACTATCAGATGGCCGCTCATTTCGACTACGACGAGTCGCGGGACTCCTACTACCTTCCGCTCAACGGCATGCGGTACTACATCGCGGAGCGCGGCGTGAACTGATTTGCCGGGACGTCGCCGGAGTCCCGGGGGATACGATCAACCCATTGGAGGCAACCATGCTCGAGACGGACATCAAGATAGCCCTGACCTTCGACGACCTGCTGCTCGTGCCGGCGGAATCGACGATCCTGCCCAAGGACGTGGATACGAAGACGAACCTGACCAACGGCATCGTCATGAACATCCCCATCGTCAGCGCCGCCATGGATACCGTGACGGAATCGCATACCGCGATCTGCATGGCGCGCGAGGGAGGCATCGGGATCATCCACCGCAACATGAGCATCGAGCGTCAGGCCCTCGAGGTCGACAAGGTGAAGAAATCGGAGAGCGGCATGATCGTGGACCCCATCACGATCGGGCCCGAGCAGAAGGTGAAGGACGCCCTCGAGCTCATGAGCCGCTACAAGATTTCCGGTGTCCCCGTCGTGAAAGGACGGAGGCTGGTGGGGATCCTGACGAACCGGGACCTTCGCTTCGAGACCAACCTCGAGCAGCCGGTCTCCAGCGTCATGACGAAGGACAAGCTCGTCACCGTGTCGCAGACGATCAGCCTCGAAGAATCGAAGAAGCTTCTTCACAAGCACCGGATCGAGAAGCTGCTCGTCGTCGACGACGACTTCAGCCTCAAGGGCCTCATCACGATCAAGGACATCGAGAAAATCCAGAAGTACCCCAACGCCTGCAAGGACCAGCTCGGGCGCCTGCGGGTCGGCGGCGCCGTGGGTATCACGGACCGCGAGGCCCGGGTCCAGGCCCTCCTGACGGCGGGCTGCGACGTGATCTGCATCGACACCTCCCACGGCCACTCGAAGGGCGTCCTCGACGCCGTGCGGGACACGAAAAGCAACTTCCCGGGCTGCGAACTCATCGCCGGCAACGTGGCGACCTTCGAGGGGGCCGAGGCCCTCATCCGGGCGGGCGTGGACGCCGTCAAGATCGGCGTGGGACCGGGCTCGATCTGCACGACCCGGATCGTCGCCGGCATCGGCGTGCCGCAGATGACCGCCATCCTGGAATGCGCAAAAGCCTCCGCGAAATATGGGGTCCCCATCGTCGCCGACGGCGGCATCAAGTACTCCGGGGACATCACAAAGGCCCTCGGGGCCGGGGCGCACTCCGTCATGATCGGCGGCCTCTTTGCCGGGACCGAGGAAAGCCCCGGCGAGACGGTCCTCTTCCAGGGCCGCAGCTACAAGGTCTACCGCGGGATGGGCTCACTCGAGGCGATGAAGGAGGGAAGCCGCGACCGCTACATGCAGGACGACATCGAGAGCTCCCTGAAGCTCGTGCCCGAAGGCATCGAGGGCAGGGTGCCCTTTCGGGGGTCGCTCTCGAACAGCATCTACCAGATCATGGGCGGCCTGAAGGCCGGCATGGGATACGTGGGCTGCCGCAGCATCGCGGAGCTGCGGGAAAAGGCCCGATTCGTGCGCATCACCCCGTCGGGCCTCCGTGAAAGCCACGTCCACGACGTGATCATCACGAAAGAGGCGCCGAACTACAGGATCGACTGAGCGATGTCCCGTCGCGCGAGACAGTCGGCCCTTTTGACAATATCCCATTGAATCCGTCACATATGATTTCATGAAGCACGTCGATTTCGTTCATCTCCATCTTCACACCCAGTACAGCCTCCTTGACGGCACGATCCGTCTCGGCGACCTCTTCAAGAAGGCCAAGGAATACCGGATGCCCGCCGTGGCCATCACCGACCACGGAAACATGTACGGCGCCGTCGACTTCTACCAGCAGGCCTACAAGGCGGGAATCAAGCCCATCATCGGCTGCGAGCTCTACGTGGCCCCGAAGAGCCGGTTCGACAAGACATCGGAAGGGCCGGGAGAAACGGCACGCCATCTCATCGTCCTGGTCAAGAACCTCCAGGGCTACAGGAATCTGATGAAACTGACCTCGGCAGGCTTCCTCGAGGGCTTCTACTACCGCCCCCGGATCGACAAGGAGTACCTGGCCGCCCACAGCGAAGGCCTGATCGCCACGAGCGCATGCCTGCACGGCGAGGTTGCCCACTGGATCCTCAGGGGGGATATGGAAAGGGCCAGAGCATCGGCCCGGGAATACCGGGAGATCTTCGGCGAGGGCAACTACTATCTCGAGATGATGGAAAACGGCATCCCCGAGCAGACGACGGTCAACGGGAAACTGATGGAAATATCCAGGGAATTGTCCATACCGCTCGTGGCGACCAACGACTGCCATTACCTCGAACGGGCCGACCATGAGGCACACGAAGTCCTGCTGTGCATCCAGACGGGAAAGACCATGGAAGATCCCGGACGAATGAAGTTCGCCACGGACGCCTTCTACGTCAAGTCGCCCGACGAGATGAAAGAGCTCTTCTCGTACTGCCCCGAAGCGGTCTCCAACACGATGGTCATCGCGGAGAAGTGCAACCTCGCTCTCGACTTCAAGCGGGTCTACCTGCCCCATTTCGAGATCGGCCAGGGAAAGTCCCTGGACGAGCACCTCCAGGGAATGGCCGTGGCGGGGCTCGAGAGGCTCATGCCGAAGATCCTGAAGGACCGGGATCCGGCCCTGAGGCAGAAGTATCAAAAGCGCCTGGCCCGGGAGCTCGACATCATCCGGTCCATGGGGTTTGCGGGTTACTTCCTCATCGTCTCGGATTTCATCAACTATGCGAAAAGCAAGAACATCCCAGTGGGACCCGGGCGCGGATCCGCAGCGGGGAGCCTCGTGGCCTACTCCATCGGGATCACCGAGATCGACCCGATCCGCTACGGCCTGTTTTTCGAACGGTTTCTGAACCCCGATCGCAAGAGCATGCCCGACATCGACACCGATTTCTGCATGGAGGGCCGCGACGAGGTCATCCGCTACGTCTCGGAAAAATACGGCAGCGACCGCGTGGCGCAGATCATCACCTTCGGGAAGATGCAGGCGAAGGCCGTCATCCGTGACGTGGGGCGCGCCCTCAACATGCCCTACGGGGAAGTGGACCGGATCGCCAAACTCGTCCCCAACATCCTCAACATCACGCTCGAGGAAGCCGTCAAGCAGGAGCCTCGTCTCCAGGAGGAACAGAAGAAGAACGAGAAAGTCCGCCGCCTTTTGGCCCTGTCGCGCTCGCTGGAGGGGCTCAACCGCCACTCGTCGACTCACGCCGCGGGGGTCGTTATTTCCGACAAACCGCTCGTCGAGCGGGTTCCGCTCTGCAAGGGCCCGAACGAGGACGTGGTGACCCAGTTTTCGATGAACGACATCTCGGCGGCGGGGCTCACGAAGTTCGACTTCCTCGGTCTCAAGACGCTGACCGTCATCCGAGATACCCTGAGATTCATCGAGAAGGGAAGGGGCGTCGACGCGGACATCTCCGATATCCCGCTGGAGGACCGCAAGACCTTCCAGCTTCTGTCGAAGGGAGAAACGGACGGCGTCTTCCAGCTGGAAAGCCGGGGGATGAAGGAAATCCTCGTGGGCATGAAGCCCGACTGCTTCGAGGACATCATCGCGCTCATCGCCCTGTATCGTCCTGGTCCCCTCAAAAGCGGAATGGTACAGGAATTCATCGCCCGAAAACAGGGCAAGACGAAGAGCACCTATGAAGTCCCCGCTCTCGAGCCCATCCTCAAGGAGACCTACGGGGTCATCCTCTACCAGGAGCAGGTGATGCAGATCGCCAGCGCCCTGGCGAGCTACACGATGGGCGAGGCGGACACCTTCCGCAAGGCCATGAGCAAGAAAAACTCCGCCGAAATGGAGAAGGAAAAGCCCAAATTCATGGCAGGGGCCTTGAAGAACAGGATCCCGGAGGCCAAGGCGAAGAAGATCTTCGACCAGATGGAGACCTTCGCCGGATACGGGTTCAACAAGTCGCACAGCGCGGCCTACGCGATGATCTCCTACCAGACGGCCTATCTGAAGACCCACTATCCGGTCGAGTTCATGGCGGCCCTGCTGACGAGCGAAAAGGGCAACCGCGACAAGGTCATCAAGCACATCAGCGTCTGCAAGGAAATGGGGATCCATGTCCTTCCACCGGACATCAACCAGTCGGCGCTCGATTTCAGCGTCGATGGCGGCAACATCCGATTCGGTCTTGCCGCCGTGAAGAACGTCGGTGAAAGCGCTATCGAATCCATCGTTGAATCAAGGGATCGCGAAGGACCTTTCAAGTCGTTTCTCGACTTTTGTACGCGAGTGGATCTCCGCAAGATCAACAAGCGCGTCGTGGAGAGCCTCATAAAATGCGGCGCCTTCGACTCCCTGAAATACGGCAGACGGCAATTGATGGAAGGCTTCGAGCGGGTCATGGATGCCGGGCAGAGGCTCCAGGATCAGAAACTGAGTGACCAGGCCGGCCTCTTCGACGACCCGGAACACGAGGGGGCGACGCCCATGCTCTCCGAAAAAGACCTCCTTCCGCCGCTCGAGGAGTGGGACCACGGCGACGTGCTCCTCCACGAAAAGGAGACACTCGGGTTCTACATCACGGGGCACCCCCTGCTTCGATTCGCGGACAAATTGACACTCATCACGGATGCGGATTCCGAGCGGATTTTCGAGTTGAGGGACAAGGACACCGTGACCGTGGCCGGAATCGTCAGCCACAAGCGTGAAGTCCCCACGAAGAGAAAAGACATGATGGCCTACGTGACCATCGAAGACCTGAAGGGCTCCTACACGGGCATCGTTTTTTCCGACGTGTACAGGAATTACAGGGAATTGCTCGATTCCGACGAGCCGCTTCTCTTCAAGGGCTCCCTAGATGTCACCGAGGAGAACATTCGACTGATCGTCTCCGATGTGCACCGGTTGACGGAGTACAACGGGGTCAGCTTCAACTCGATCCACGTCACGTTCGATGCGGGGAGAATGGACAGCGCCCACCTGGAGCAACTCCGCGACATTTGCCGGAGACACCCGGGAAAGCACGACTGTTTTCTGCACATCCTGCTTCCCAACCAGAGTGAAACGGTCGTCTACCTTGGCGACTCGTCGAGAATCAATATTTCGCAGCCCCTGAAAGAAGATGTGGAGCGTCTTCTCGGCCACGGATCAACCCGTTTTCATTAGCAGAATTTTTCGTGGTACGGTTTCATCCGGCCCGGGGGCCGCAGCGACGCCAATCGGGTGAGTCCTTGCCCAGCTACATCCAAAGGACCTATCGGGAGATTTCGTCATCCCGCGGTTTTTCGCGATTTTCCGTGAAGATCAGCGAGACGGATCTCTATGTCCTGGCCGACTCCGACTTGAGAAAGCTCGCCCTGGATTCGGCTCACCTGTTCCGTTCCCAGATCGAGGAGTACATCCGGATACACCCCGAGTTCCGCAGCTCTCTTGTCCCTCTTCTCGACGACCCCCTGGCTACACCGGTTGTCAGGGAGATGATCGCCGCCTCCGGTGCGGCCGGTGTGGGGCCCATGGCAACCGTTGCGGGCGCGATCGCCGAGCAGGTCGGCCGGTCCCTCCTGCCGCACACTACTAATGTAGTGGTTGAGAATGGAGGCGATATCTATCTGAATACAAAAGAAGATATTACCATCGGCATATTTGCTGGCCAGTCTCCGCTCAGCGGCAGGATCGCCCTGCGCATCACGGCCGCAGAGACGCCTGTCGGCGTCTGTACGTCATCCGGCACGGTAGGCCATTCCCTGAGCTTCGGGACCGCAGATGCCGTCTGCATCAAGTCGAAGTCCACGGCCCTGGCCGATGCAGCTGCTACCGCCGCAGGGAATCTGATCAAGACCAGGGCGGACGTGGGAAAGGGGATTGCGCGGGCCATGTCCATTGAAGGCGTCCTGGGTGTTTTGATAGTGGCGGGAGATACCCTGGCCGTGCAGGGATCCATGGAGCTGGCGGAGCCTTGAAGCCGCTCAAATCGGGCACCCGCGATGTCCCTGTACTCGATACACGCGATTGCGCATCGCTGGGATAAGGGCGGTCCGTGAGCCATGCATTACGGCCCAGGCAACACAGGAAAAGGGAAGGATGATGCAGATATCCGGCGGATTTATGAATAAGCGTTTGTACGGCTCATATAGTTAACATAACATTTCTTATCAGACATTTACTTTTCGCCGGCCCAACGTCCGTAGTCACCTTCGCATTCCCTCACTTTCTCGCGTGATCCTCCGGCCTGGCCACGGGGCCTGCATGATCATTCATCTATTATTTTATGTTCCTTTCGTTACGCCTTGATTGTCTTAAATAATTGCATCTGCGCGTCCGCATAGAACAGTATTTCTTTCTAATCGGCTCAACATATATAAAATCTATCAATAGGTTCAATATCGGATACTTGTATATGAATTACAGAATCAAGTTTATAGATTGCTAGTATTCATATTATGGATAGAGTATAACATTTTGTTTATATTGATTAATACGATGATTGCGATCTGTGATACAGGCGGGCAAAGGTCAGAGCGGGCGGCGATTCTTCATAGACCTTCGTCGGAGAGTCTCCTGACCAGGTCCGCCTGCCGGGCGTTGAGCTTCTTCGGCACATCGACAAATATGCGGACGTACTGATCGCCACGTCCATCACCCTTCAGGTGAGGCACTCCGAAACCCTTCATGCGGATCTTCGTGTTGCTCTGCGTTCCTGGGGGTACCTTCATGCGCTTGGAGGGCCCCCCGAGCGTGGGGACATCGATCGTGGCGCCGAGACAGGCCTGCGAAAAGCTGACGATCCTCTCCACGTAGAGGTCATCCCCGTCCCGGGTAAACAGGGGATGCGGCAGAACCTGTATGTTGAGGTACAGATCCCCCGCCGGTCCTCCGAAGATCCCTCCGAGCCCCTTTCCAGCGAGCCGCAGCTTCTTGCCCGAGGAGATCCCGGCCGGGATCTTCACATTGACCTCCTCGGCGACATCACCCTTCTTCAGGGAAAGTTTCTTCTCCGCGCCGAGTACCGATTCTTCCAATGTAATCGACAGGTTATATTCGATATCCTGCTCTCTTGCCTGGACCTGTTCCCTCTGGCCGTAGGCCTGCTCCCCGAAGATGTCACCGTAGGGGTCCATCCGCCGCTGCGTATAGGCCCTTCTCTTGCCCCCGCCGCCGCCGCCGGTACCGCCGTACCAGGTGAATCCCCCGCCAAGATTGCCGAACCCGAAGCCCCGGAGGATATCGTTGATGTCGAAATTGCGGAAGATATCTTCCTGCGTGTACTTCTGCCGGAAGGCATCGGTTCCGAACTCGTCGTATTGCTTGCGCTTTTCAGGGTCGCTGAGAACCGCATAGGCTTCGCTGATTTTCTTGAATTTCTCTTCGGACCGCTTCTTGTCGGTGGGGTTGCGGTCGGGATGGTACTTCAGGGCAAGCTTCCGGTATGCCTTCTTGATCTCGTCTAGATCGGCCCCCTTATCGAGACCCAGCACCTTGTAATAGTCTTCGGCCATGAGCAGTCGCCAAACAAAGAAGGTTCTTTTCGATTTCTAAGATAGCGATCGGACGCCGTTCCGTCAATGACCCCCGCTCGACTTTCTCAGGCCGCACGCCCCAGGTCGAAGGCTTTGAGGTTCGCCTCGACGATCTTTTCGGACAGCGACCCGGCAAGAACCTTTTTCCAGTCATCGACGCCGATCTCGGGAATGTACCGGGAGATGGCACCCAGCATGACCGTGTTGACGGCCCGACGGTTTCCGGCCCTTGCAGCAAGTGCGGGGCCTTTGACCACCTTGACGTTCTCCGCCCCGAACCGGGAGCGGAGGCTCTCGTAGATCCCCACCGGATAATCGGCCTCTCCCAGGTTCACGGAAGGCGGGTAGATCTCCTCGTCGTTGACGAGCACCACCCCGCCCGGCTTGAGATAATCCAGGTAGCGCAGCGCCTCGAGCTTCTCGAAGGAGACGATGATGTCGACGTCCCCTTTCCGGGCCAGTGGCGAGTAGACCTTTCGGCCGTAGCGAACGTGGCTCGTCACGCAGCCGCCGCGCTGGGCCATGCCGTGAACCTCGCTCTTTTTCACATCGTAGCCCTTCTCCATCATGACCTTGCAGATAATGTCGCTCGCGAGCAGGATTCCCTGTCCCCCGACGCCGGCGAGCAGCAGACTCTTTACCCTGTCTTCCATGTCCCTGTCATTCCTCCCGCATGATGGCTTCCTGTCGGCAGAGCTGTGCGCAAAGCGTGCAGCCCGTGCAGAGCGAGGCGTCGATGACGGCGATCCCCTTCTGCTTCTTCCTGTCCGGTCTCGGGGGCATGCCCGCCTTCTCGAAGTCCTTCCACGAAATGGCCGGGCAGCCGC
>Ga0208940_1004717_pt1 | contig 10581 bp, 12 predicted proteins | sample AD_JPNNA6_MetaG_FD_184445 | JGI IMG/M metagenome (GOLD analysis project Ga0208940, IMG submission 184445) | Active sludge microbial communities of municipal wastewater-treating anaerobic digesters from Japan - AD_JPNNA6_MetaG (SPAdes) (version 2) | ecosystem: Engineered > Bioreactor > Anaerobic... | reverse complement strand
GAGAGCTGTAAACGAATACGGCAGCTATGCCAAGAACATCTATATCCATGAGGGCATCGGAGATATTGGAGTGGAGCAGATCCGGGAGACCGTGAAGAGACACATCACTTTTACAGGCAAGACTCCGGATGTAGTGGTGATCGACTATGTGCAGATCCTGGCTCCCGCAGATATCCGGGCATCGGACAAGCAGAACACGGACAAGGCCGTACTGGAGCTGAAGCGGATATCCAGGGACTACAAGACTCCTGTGATCGGCATCTCCAGTCTGAACAGAGCCAGCTATAAGGAAGCCATCAGCATGGAAGCCTTCAAGGAAAGCGGATCTCTGGAGTATGGATCTGATGTGCTTCTGGGACTACAGCTCAAGGGAGCCGGGGGAAGGAACTTCGATGCCAACGAAGCAAAGAGGAAGAATCCCAGAGAAATTGAGCTGGTAATCCTCAAGAATAGAAACGGCAGCACAGGAGATAAGATCGAGCTGGAGTACTATCCCCTGTTCAACTACTTCACAGAGCCAGGATAAGGAGGCATGAATGGAGCTTGATTTTACATGGATGACCAGTATCAAGGATGAGCAAGCAAAGCGGGACTTCAATCCCACTCTTGCGAAAAATCGACCCGCACAGCAAGCCTCTGAGCCACGAAAAGCAGAAGAGGAATATAAACTCCCATCTGTAGCACAAAGACCGACACAGAGCCGTGTAGAGCCTGTGGCGGGGTTGAAGCGATTACAGGAGAAAGAAGAGGCTGCAAAGCGGGATCATGAGCAAAGTGTCCAGGTATACAGGGAATATCAGCAGAATATCAAGCTCACAGACAGCACCCAGGCGGAGATCCTCAAGGGACTGCGGACAGGGGAAGATCCTGTTGGGCTTCTCTTAAAGGCCATAGAGGCGATCAGTCGCATGACAGGAAACAGGCATTTCTACACCCAAGCCAGAGGAGATCTGATCTCCGTATACGGTGAGGCTCTGCTGTATCCGCAGCCTCTGCAATGGCAGATCGATGAGGGTATGGAGAGAATGCAGAAGATGCTGGAGGCTCTGAGCCGGGAGCAAGATCCAGACAGCAGAGATCGGATAGAGGCTTCTCTCAAGACTCTGTATCACAAGATCGAGCAGCAGCAGTCCCTCCTGGAAGAAGCTCAAGCCAGATCCAAGCCTCCACAGATCCCGGAGAAGGTGCGATCACAGATGGCTGTATAGGCATATACACACATACACATACACATATACAGATATGGAAAAATCCCGCTCTGGCATCAAAGCCAAGGCGGGATTTTCTCTGTTTATTGCTCCTCCTGGTACATGAGGATGTCTCCAACATCACAAGACAGCATACTGCACAGCTTACCGATGGTTTCATAGCTGACCATTTTCCCGGTACGGAATGCCTGGAGAGTGTTTTCAGAAAAGATCTTCTCTTGTCTGATCTTGTAGGTGGTGAAACCCTTCTCTTTCAAGGCATCAATGATGTTGATCTTATAGATAACAGGCACAGCGGCTCCTCCTTTCCCTGTATTTCCAGACCATTATAACACATAATATGCTCTCTGTCAAAGAGTACAATATACACAAACGCAGAGAGTATAATTTGTGCATCATCCCATCTTGATATACTCTCCAATAGAGAGTATAATATAGACAAGAAGAAGAGGACAGCCCAATTTCAACACAGCCTGTTGTAAGTCCCGCAATCAAACACAAAGGAGCTGTGACAGCCTGGAGAGACAGGCACACCACTTAAAGGAGGACAAGACATGAAGAAGTACAATCTCCGCAGCATCATGAATGCTGCATGGCGGATCTTCCGTAAGGGAGTTCAGAGCTTCTCTGTGGCTCTGCGGATGGCCTGGGCAAATGCCAAAGCCCACAACGCAGCCAAAAAGGAAGAATAACACACCGGGGAGTGGAGCTGCGGCTCTGCTCCTCTTATTCTTTTTTTCTCTATATCCGAGGGTTGACCAGGACATCCAGGATCTTAGGAGCATTCCACAGGAATTGTCCATAGCCTATCAAGGCTGTGGGCAAGCCTGTGGTATGTAGGAGGATGAGAGGGGAAGGTAGCAGCATGAAGTAATATGAAGATGCAGTTTGACAAGAAGAAGATTGTGTGCTATAATGGCAGTATGAATAGGTGGGTATACACACATACATATACACACATGGAGAGGAGCTGAAGATATGAACGAAATAACGGTATATTCCGGTGGTGAGCTGCTGGCTCCTCAGATGATCACAGAGGATCTGTACAGCCGCTTTACTTCCTTCATTGATGCAAAGCCAAAGACGGTAGCCACATACACCAGAGCTATCCGTCAGCTTGCCACTTTCTTTTCTACTAGAGGCATCACCCAGCCGCAGCGGGAAGATGTCCTGGCATTCAGAGATGAGCTGAAGGCTACAGGACACAAGCCTACCACAGTGCAGAACTACATCACAGCAACCAGACTCTTCTTCCAGTGGACTGCCCAGGAAGGGATCTATCCCAATATCGCAGACCACATCAAAGGAGCCACACTGAGCAAGGATCACAAGAAGGACTATCTCACCAGCAAGCAAGTGAAGAGAGTCCTGTCATCCATTGACCGGGATACTCTTCAAGGCAAGAGAGACTATGCTATGCTGGCTCTGATGATTACAGGCGGTTTGCGTACCATCGAAGTATCCAGAGCTGATATCCAGGACATCCGCACCGTGGGAGATGATGCAGCTCTCTTTATCCAGGGCAAAGGCAGAGATGAGAAAGAGGAGTATGTGAAGATCCAGCCTCCTGTAGAGGATGCCATCCGGGAGTATCTGAAAGCCAGAGGTACTGTGGCGGTTACAGATCCCCTCTTCGCTTCGACATCCAATAACAGCAAGGGACGAAGGATGACCACCAGATCCGTGAGCGGTATTGTGAAAGATCGTCTGGTGGCGGCTGGATATGACAGCTCCAGACTGACAGCACACAGTCTCAGACATACAGCGGTCACTCTGTCACTCCTGGGAGGAGAGGATCTTCAGAGAGTGCAGCAGTTTGCAAGACACAGCAATCTTGCCACCACTATGATCTATGCTCATAACCTGGACAGAGCAAAGAATAAGTGCGAGGCCACCATAGCAAATGCCATCTTCAAGTAAGGAGGACACAAGATGAACGAAAAGATTGTGGCGGGGATCACCGCAGCCAAGGAAGCTCTCATGTGGAAAGATCCCAGACAGGAACAGCTACAGCAGATCACAAAGCTCCCCATCCAAATCACCTGGAGCGATGGCTCCCAAAGCCAGAGCTGCCTTGCACATACATTCCAGACGGAGAGAGACTATGAGCGGTACTCCAAGTACAAAGCCCAGGGCAAGATCTTCCCGGTATCTGTAGCCGCTGCCATTGATGCCGATAAGGAAAAGCCCAGCCAGATCTTCCCGGAGGGGACACAGGCAGATGACCACCAGATCCTCCAGTGGATGTGCCAGGGCTTCAGCAAAGCTCTGAAGCAGTATCTGGATCTGGATGAGGCAACCACAGCGATCATGAGACAGGCAGAGGAAGCAACGGCAGCAATGGAAGCAGATCTGCCAGATTTGGAGGGAGCAGAGCTATGAGAGAGATCTTCGCAGTAATCAACCAGAAGGGCGGAGTAGGCAAGAGTACCACAGCAGCCGCTCTGGGAGCTGGCCTCACTCTTAAAGGCTATCATGTCCTGTACATTGATCTGGATGCCCAGGGCAATCTCTCCTTCAGCATGGGAGCTGGAGCTTCTTCTCTGTCATCTCTGGAAATCCTTACCGGGACAGCCTCTGCCTCCGATGCTATCAGACACACGGACATGGGAGATATCATCCCGGCATCTCCGGCATTGGCGGGAGCTGATGCTCTGATCACTGCAACAGGGAAGGAGTACAGGCTGAAGGAAGCTCTGGAGCCGATCCTGGGAGTCTATGACTACATCGTGATAGATACTCCTCCCGCTCTAGGCATTCTCACCGTCAACGCATTGACAGCTTGCACAGGAGCAATCATCCCGGCACAGGCGGATGTTTACAGCCTCCAAGGGATAGCTATGCTGGGGCAGACCATCGACACCGTGAGGAAGTACTGCAACAGGGATCTGACCGTCAAAGGCATTCTCCTCACCCGGTACAATTCCAGAGCGGTACTCAGCAGAGACATGGCAGATCTGATCTCTCAGACTGCACAGCAGCTCAAGAGCAAGCTGTACCAGACCAAGATCCGGGAGTGTACAGCTCTGAAGGAAGCACAGGCCGTACAGCAAGACATCTTCAGCTATGCACCAAGGAGCAATGCTGCTGCGGATTACAAAGCTCTTGTGGCGGAGATATTGAAGGAGGAATGACACATGGCATCGAAGAAAGATTTCAAGAGCAACCCAGCTCTTCAGTTCATCAGCACACCCGCAGAGGAGCCGGTACAAGCACAGCCTATCCCTACAGGCTACAAGGCCAACCCGGCATACATTGAGACCAAGAGTAAGAGAGTCCAGATCCTGGTGCAGCCCAGTGTCCATGATGCTGTGGCAAGGATCGCAAAGAAGAAGGGCATCTCAAAGAATGAGGCAATTAACGAAGCTCTGAAGCAGTACACAGAAAGAGAGGGATAATCACATGGCAGAGGCAGTTAAGGTTTATACTCTGGAGGAAGTGGTAGAGATCCTCAGAGTCAGCCGCCGCACGATCTACAACTACATCAAGACAGAACAGCTCAAAGCAATTAAGGTAGGCAGAGAGTGGAGAGTCACACAGAAAGCCCTGGATGCATTCCTGGAGACCGGGACAGAGGAAGGATACTATCAGAAAGTCATCGCTTCCAAAGAGGGCTGAATATGTATCCCTGGAAATGGGGCAACTTCTGCAAATCAGCATTAGCAGAAGTAGAAAATATGAAGATGGAAGATGGCATTGTAGCCTTGAAGGAAAGATGCCATGCAGATAATAACCGAGGAAGGGAGGGCAAATCATGAAACCACAGGAAATGAAGCGGCAGTTCGTAGAGATGAGAGCAGAAGGCAAGAGCTTCTCTACCATAGCTGAAGAGCTTCACATATCCAAGACCACCTGTTCCAAGTGGGAGCAAGAAATGGAGAGCCAGATCTCCGATCTCCAGAAGGAGCAGCTGCGTGAGCTGTATGATAGTTATCACATGGGCAAGGAGGCCAGGATCAGAAGGCTGGGGGACACCCTGGCACGAATTGATGATGCTCTTGCTTCCGTTGATCTGAGTGAGACCGATCCCGCCAAGCTCCTGGACTTCAAGCTAAAGTATACGGAAGCCCTTAAAGGGGAGTATGTGGGAACTAAGCCCGCTCTCCAGATAGAGAGCATAGACGCAAAGCAGATAGTAGCCGCTCTGGGGGACTTGCTGAACAGAGTTAGAGCGGGAGAAGTGACAACGGAGCAAGCCCAGAAAGAGAGCGGAATACTTGCCCAGCTCTTAAAGGCTTATGACACTGTAGAAGTGAAAGCAAAGCTTGACGAACTGGAAGCCATAATAGGGGGGCGGCAATAATGGCAGATATAAAGCGACTACTCAATAAAAAAGGCTGGACAGGCAGAGAGCTGGGCATCATTGAGCTGACCAATATGTGTGTCCTCTTCAAGCAGAGCCTGTCTGGTGTCGCAGATCCCAAGCCTCTGGTGGAGCAAGGGCAATTCCAGAAGATGCTCAACAGCATCACAGACAGCTACCATGGAAAGATCTACAATGGATACATCTCCATCCATGAGTGGCTCAAGCTCCATTACAACATCCGAATGGCTCATGAACAGCAAGCCCAGCTTCGCTTCCGGGATCTGAGCAGCATTATCACAGAGGCCATGATGGCAGAGGATGTGTACCGGTTTGAGGCACAGCTCCCTGTGATCATGACCCAGAAGCAGTACAATGATGAGAAGGCAAAAGGAAGGAAGCAGTGGCTCCAGGGCGATGACGGCGATCCCGGCAGAGGGGACAGTCTCCATGCCATGGTGTGCAGAGCTGTAGACTACTATGCAGAGCAACTCATCAAAGAGCCATCCAAGCCCAACCCGCTGAAGCCTATAAGGAAAAAGTATGTGGCGGAGGCCATCACTTCTCCTCTGATCAGAGCCAGGTACAATGAAGCAAAGGATAATGGATACTGGCTCCTGGAAGATGGCACAGGGAGACGGAGTGACCAGATGACCGATGAGGAATGGCAAGCAGCCATCACCATACCCAAGATGAGAGATATGCTCACCCAGATAGATCTGGAAGGGAAGCTGCCTTCAGTTCCTTACGGCCTGTCCTCCGTGGATGTGGCGGAAGCCAGGATGCGGGACAGAGCCAGCTTCATGTACAGCGGCATGACCACATCGGAGGCAGAGGATGCCCAGAAGAAGAAGGATCTGGAGGATGGGCTGGGATCTCTTACTACATGGCATATCTATGAGGAGTTCCCGGAGGATCTGTCCAAGTGGGATGTGATCACAGATCTGTTCACCGTGCGGAGTATCTACAGTGAAGCCTTTGAGATCATGAATCCAGACCCAGAGAAATACATGGAAGATCTGAAGGACTTCTATGCGGAGTTCCGGGAGATCATCCTTCTGATGCTGAAGGACATTGACGAGAAGTGGTACGGCGGGAAGGCTGGACTTGTGGATCTTCCTCTGGAGCAGTGGGATACCGTGTGCTTCGACTGGACAGAGATCTATGAGCGGGATCTGTATGGGTTCCAGGCTGAGACAGACAGGAACAGCTACAGAAATCAGAAGGCCATCTTTAACGGCATAGCAATCCTCCAGGAAGGGGAGTTCAACACCCGGCATATTGATGAGCGGGGATACTACCAGCAGCCAGATATCAGCCACAGCTCCTTCTCCGAGAGCCTGGAGAGTTTCTTCCCGGAGTCAGAGAGATTTGCATACAATCTGGAATCCGTGGAGAGCAGCCGTGAGTCCCTCCTGGACAGCTACTATTATCTAAAGGCATTCAACATCGCCATAGACATGATCGCAGAGCGGTTTGATGTTCCAGAGGTGGAAGTGTTCAAGACGGATCTGGGAAGGATCGAGGCGCAGATAGAAGCAATCAATGAGCTTGTGCCGCTCCTGTACATGATGATCCAGAATACCATGTGCTACTATGATGAGCAGATCAAGAAGAAGAAGCTCCAGGTACTGCGGGACATCTTTACTCCCATCGACTGGAGAAGTATTGAGATCCCGGCAGAGGACATCGCCCAAGCAGAATCCCTCATGGAAGGATTCCGAGCCTTTGAGAAAGATACTGATCTGTCAGACATCCTCTTCTGGAGGAAACCCGCAGAAAAAGGAGGAGAGGAGGCTGATCTTGATGCATGATATCAGACTGACTCCCATAACCAAGCCGCAGCCGGGAACAGCAACGAGACTCCCGGAAGAGCAGAGCTTCCTCCCCATGCTGCACGGTAAAGCCACAGATACAATGGCACAGATGAGCAGCCGGGATGCAAAGGTCAATCCCATTACAGGCAGTGCTGTGATCGAGAGCGGAGATGTAAAGCTGGCAATCCAGAGGTTTAAGGATCTCAACGGCACATTGGGCATCAACACACACAAGCTCCTCTCCGTGGGCATCGCAACCTTCACCGCACAGAATCATGTGGGCGGCAATGCCAAAGCCCTGGACTACAAGGTATCTATCCCCTTTAGGGAGTATGCTCTCCGCTGTGGTTATGATCTGATGGAGAGAGAGACCACCACACCAGAAGAGGAGGAAGCTGAGAAGAAGAGGCTTTCCAATCTGGAGAAGGAGGTCAAGAAGAAGATCAAGAAGGATCTGGATGTGCTGAGATCCACGGAGCTGACATGGAAGGAGACGGTCAAAGGCAAGGAGGGAGACTTCCTCAATGTGCCGATCATCGGCAGCCGTGGTATCAAGGGCGGATACATCCACATGGCCTTTGATCCTGTAATGGCTGAGTATCTGATCAGGCTCCCGCTGACACAGTATCCTGTAGCTCTCCTGGCAGTGGATGCACGAAACGGCAACGCATACAGCATCGGTCTGAAAATGACTGAGTATTACAACATGGACTTCAACCAGAGCCGGGGGAAGGCAGACAGACTCTCAGTGCCTACGCTGCTCTCCTGTACATCTCTGCCTACCATTAAAGATGTCAGAGCAAAGAGGCAAGGCTGGGAGCGGCTCATCAAAGAGCCGCTTGAGAAAGCTCTGGAAGCTCTGGTGCAGTGTGGCTTCCTGGCAGACTGGCAGTATACCAAGGCGAAAGCTGTCCCGCTCACAGATGAGGAGGCCGCACAGATCACCGATTATGAGACATTCAGCAAACTGTACATTCAGTTTGTAGTCAGAGATGCTCCCAACCAGACAGCCAGACTGGAAGCCAAGCGGGAGAAAGCAGCAGAGCGGAAGAGAGCAGCCTCTAAGAAGAGAAGCTCCCGGAAGAAGATGGAAGGAGGACAGACCGCATGAGCTACGGACAGGGGGTAGTTACTTACGCATGGAACAAGAGCAGATATCGCTGCAAGATGTTGCGTTTCCTGGGAAATGCGGACACAAGATGCAGTTTGATGAGCCTTTAAGAAGAAGCCCTGGTGGCGGATGTCATCACAATTTGGGGGTAGTTGCTTACGCATTTGGGGGTAGTTAGTTACGCATTTGGGGGTAGTTGCTTACGCATTTGGGGGTAGTTGCTTACGCAGAAAAAAAATAAGTGCTTGTGCCGCAACGGTTTTTCGCCACGATTTTTCCTAGTACTATTAGTACTGTTAGTACTACTAGCTGGGCATTCCCCGCATCAAAGCGGGAATGCCTATGGTATAATATCATCGTTGAATGCGGGAGGCTCTTTCTTAAAGGCTCTTATAAATCCCACTGACCGGGACCAGATCGGCGGGGGAGGGGGAGCCAAGATCTCTACAGCCCAGGAGCTGGACAACGGACAGGGAACACCACGCAAGAAATCGCATAAATCAAAGGGGTATATAACCCCGCCACAGGAAGGATGCTGATAAAGAGATGGATAGAGAACAGGCAAAAGATATCGTGAAGGGCTATCTCCCAGACTGGCTGGAGAGCCACGGATACAGCACCAGGAAACCCTTCTGCTGTCTCAACCCAGACCACCCGGATACCAACCCATCCATGAGCTATGACAGGAAGCGGAACAAAGTACACTGTTTTGCTTGCGGTGCTGACTATGATCTCCTGGATCTGATCGGCATTGAGTACGGTCTGACAGATCAGAGGGAGATCTTCGACAGGGCATACTCCCTCTATGGGCTGGATGTGCAGCGGAGATCTGATCCCAGGAAGGACTTCTCCCCGGCAGCACCGCAGTACCAGAAGCAAGCCGAAAGTGGACGAAATACACATACACACATGGATATACACACACAGCAGAAGGACAGCGGCAAGGATTATCTGGGATACTTCAGAAAGTGCCAGGGCAATCTCAGCCAGACGGACTATCACACCAGGAGAGGGATCAGTGAGGCTGTGGCTTCCCGCTTCATGCTGGGCTATGAGCCATCCTTCACAGCCTACGAACAGACCGAGAGAGGATCTGTCAAGGCCACATGGAAGGCTCTGATTATCCCTACAGGCAAGGGAAGCTATGCGGCCAGAAACACAGATCCCAACGCAGACAAGCGGAACAGATGGAGAAAGAGTAGTGGCGGAGCTGCTCTCTTCAACCCCAAGTGCCTGGAATCCGCCACCAAGCCGATCTTCATCGTGGAAGGTGAACTGGATGCTCTGTCCATTATCGAAGTGGGAGGAGAATCTCTGGCTCTGGGCAGCACAGACAACTGGAGGAAGCTCACCAAACTGCTGGAGATCCAGAAGCCCACACAGCCTCTGCTCCTGGCTCTGGACAATGATACAGACGGACAGAAGAAGAGCGGAGAGCTTGCTGAAGAACTGGAAAAGATGGGAGTCATCTTCTACAGGATTGATCCCTATGGTGGTCACAAGGATGCCAACGAAGCTCTGATGGCAGACCGGGAAGCATTCACCGCAGCCATTGAAAGAGGAGAGAAGATCGAGGAGGAAGCTCTGGAGGCTGAGAGGGAGAAGTACATCCAGACCAATACAGCAGCCCATCTGCAAGCATTCCTCAATGGCATTGCTGCCAGTGTAGACACACCCTTCATCCCTACAGGCATCCCCACACTGGACAAGATCCTGGATGGCGGACTGTATGAGGGATTGTATGTGGTAGGTGCTATCAGCTCCCTGGGCAAGACCACACTGGTTACGCAGATCGCAGACCAGATCGCCCAGCAAGGCTATGACATTCTGATCTTCTCTCTGGAGATGGCAAGGTCTGAGATCATGGCAAAGAGCATCAGCCGCCACACCCTCCTGGATGTACTCCAGAACAGCGGTAACATGAGGGATGCCAAGACAACCAGAGGAATTACAACAGGCATCAGATATCTGGACTACAGCACCGCAGAGAAGGAGCTGATCCAGAGAGCTGTAAACGAATACGGCAGCTATGCCAAGAACATCTATATCCATGAGGGCATCGGAGATATTGGAGTGGAGCAGATCCGGGAGACCGTGAAGAGACACATCACTTTTACAGGCAAGACTCCTGACGTAGTGGTG
>Ga0208940_1004713_pt1 | contig 10593 bp, 3 predicted proteins | sample AD_JPNNA6_MetaG_FD_184445 | JGI IMG/M metagenome (GOLD analysis project Ga0208940, IMG submission 184445) | Active sludge microbial communities of municipal wastewater-treating anaerobic digesters from Japan - AD_JPNNA6_MetaG (SPAdes) (version 2) | ecosystem: Engineered > Bioreactor > Anaerobic >... | reverse complement strand
TCTATGAAGTGGGCCACCGCGCCGACGGCACGCTCTATTACACAATGAAACTCGTGCGCGGCAAAACGCTGCACGAAGCCGTGGTTCAGACCAAAACGGCCAGCGAACGCATGAAACTGTTGCCACACGTCGTGGACCTGTGCCAAGCCATCGCCTTTGCCCACAGCCGCGGCGTAATTCACCGCGACATCAAGCCCAGGAACGTCATGGTGGGCGAGTTCGGGGAAACGGTCGTGATTGACTGGGGGTTGGCAAAATCGCACGCCTCCCGTACGTCTCTCGGTGAAGTCGGCAAGACGGCCTCCCCTGAGGAACATCCGCCGGAAGCGGCCGTCTTTCAAACCGCGGACGGGACCGTCCTTGGGACCGCGGCCTATATGGCCCCCGAACAAGCGGCCGGGGATGTAGAACATGTCGATGAACGTTCGGACGTATATGCCTTGGGAGCGGTTCTGTACGAGGTTCTCACCGGCCAGCCGCCGTTTACGGGAACCAGCGCGATGGATATTCTCGACAAGGTGTCAAGCCGCCGGCCGGCTCCAGTGCTCCAGGTCGAGCGCCAAATTCCATCGGAGTTGGCGGCCATCTGCGAACGGGCCATGGCTCGGAATCCGGCAGACCGCCACCCGTCCGCCAAGGAACTCGCCGAAGACATCCAGGCGTTCATCACGGGGCGGGTGTTCCGTGAACGGGAGGCCCGTGTGTCATTCCTCGCGGCCGTTTACGGGGTCGGGGCCATGCTCATCGCGGCCGGCATCATTACCCTGGTTGTGTACAATTGGAAACGAATACCCCCGAACGGGCAGGCCGTCTTGATTGTGACAACGATGATGGCCCTTTTGGGAAGCGGACTGTACTTCCGGAGCATTTCAGGGAGCCGCCCACAGCTGGGCCATGTGCTGATTTTCCTCGGCGTACTCATGTTCGGCATAGACCTGCTGCTGCTCTGCCGTATCTACCACATCCCGCTGTCGGGTAGTTGGGGGCTGGCCGGGCGAGCCAGCATACCAGGCGCCACACCCGAACATATACTGTTTCTTTTCTGGGCCCTCGGTTCGTTTGCGGTCGCCGCGGTTATCCGCAGCAACTCCATCACTATGCTGTCGCTGGTCGTCAGTCTGCTTTGGTTTCTTGAAGGATTCTTTGTATTCAGCAGTGGTGGGTTACAACCGCAGGTTTATGGTTATCCGATCCTGGTGGCGGCAATCTTTGTGCCCGTTTGTTACGGTTGGGGTACCGCGCGCGCGTTTGGCGCCACGATGGTGGCCGTCAGTGTGACGGCCGTGGCCATTGCCATTGCCGATGGAGGCGTCGGCCGGTTTTTCCTGGCGGCACTGGCCATGGCCATGCTCTTTTTACCTTGGGGATTGTTGTCATATTCGGGTCCCTACCGGAAGCGCGCAGGTGAGAATGCCGTAGGCCTCGGGACGGCCTTTCTCGTGATTCCGCTTGTCGCGATGTCGTCGTGGCATGCGCAAGAGGTCTTCAACTTGAGCCTGGCGGGAAACGCAAATGGATTGAAGCCGTTTGTTCCGTTGGCGGCGGCCGCTCTCGTGGCGGCAGGCCTTTGGGTCTGGACAATCCTGCGCAAGGCATGGCCCGCCGAACTGCGCCTGCTTTTAGGGGGCTTTGCGGCCGTTACGGCAATTGTGTCTGGCGCCTTGGTGGTTGGCTGGCGCCTTGGCCCCTCGAACGCGGCTCCCACAGGCCTGATGCTGGCCGCTATCTTGGCGGCTAATCTGGCCGTTCTGGTTTTTGGTGCGACCATAGCCTGGACAGGTGTGACGTTGTTGAACCGCTGTGTTTTCTGGGCCGGTACACTCTTTGTTGCGGCGATGGCCGTGTGGCGCATCTTTGAATTCCAGATGGATTTCCAACTGCGGGCATTGATCCTGGTTTGCGCCGGCATCGGTCTGATTGTCATCGGGATGCGCTTCGAGTCCTATCTGAAGAGAAGGAGGCTCGTCTGATGTGGAAACGCTACGCCTGGACCATAGTGGCCATACTGGTTCCACTAGGTTTTCTGATGGGTTTGCTGGTGTTTACACCCCGCAACGTCAAACCAGCCACTGATTCACCCGGCGCTGTCGCTCAACAGGGCAATTTCGCGCCCGTTCCCGCACCCGCACCCGCACCCGCGCCTGCACCCGCACCTGCGGCCGCGCCCGTGCCCGTGCTTGCACCCGGGCCCACGCCCGCACAAGTGCCCCCGCAAGTGGCCCCAGAAGCAGCCGCACAAGCCACGATCAGATGCGGTCCACTAGCCTATGTCCCCAACTCGACCAGGAAGGTCTGCCAGCTGACAGGCGACGTTGACCGGGCCACGGGCGCCCCCACCCTCAGTCAAACCGGCAAACGGTTCGGAATCGTGGCAGCCGATCTGGGCACGTCATTTGAACATAAGGGCCAACTCTGTTTTCTCTTCGGGCCCGCTTGGGAATCCTGGGAGCAACCTGGAAGCCATCCCGTGCTGGCCTCGACCAGCGGCACCGACCCGGCCAATCTGGTTCTGGACGTCAGCACACGCCCCGATGGCAAGTGGCTTCCCCCGACCCTCGCCGGGTTTAATGAAGGCACCGTACTTCGTCCAACCGGCGGCGTCTCGGTCGGCGACGTTATGTACGCAGTCTTCAACGTCAATCAGGGATGCATCCTGGCGAGTTCGATCGATGATGGCCGTACCTTTGCCGCGATTTTCATGTGGCCTGGAGGCCGGTTCAAGACCGTTTCGTTCTGCACCGCGGGCGAATGGATGTACCTTTACGGCTGCGGCGAATTCCGCAAAAGCAGTGTGTATCTGGCCCGCGCCAGGATCGCTGAAATCCAGGCCGGACAGCCCCGGCTGGACTTCTTCGCCGGCATAGACGGAGCCGGCCAGTTCATCCCCAGATCGAGGGACACAGATGCCATTCCCTTGTTCCAGAGCGCGGCCGTCGGCAATTTTTCCGTCGGCTTTGTCCCGTCAATCCAAAAGTTCATCATGTTGTACGACTCGGATCAACCGCGGGGCATCACCCTGAGGTGGGCCGATACCCCGTGGGGACCTTGGTCTGAAGGCGTGACCATCTTTGAGCCTCAGCGGGACAACGCATACGGCCAGTTCATGCATGCTCCCGAAAAGAACGATGCGCTCAGCGACCCCAATCGCAATACCGAGACCGGCAATGAATACGGCCCCTATCTAATGTCCCGTTTCACGCAACCGATTGACGGCGGCATTCGAATCTTCTACACGCTATCGAGCACGAACCCACGCCAGGTGTTCGTAATGCAAAGCGACCTGAGATCCGGACCGGTGGAACAAGCCAATGTGCCCGCGATCTACCCCACAGGCGAGGTCGACATATTCGGCAATCCGCTGGATGCTTTTACGAAGAAGGTATATGAAGATCGCGGCATTGCCGGCGAAGTCGTCATCGACGGCAAACCCGTGGCCGGCGCCACCGTCATCATGCGGCGGCTTCCGCCTGAAATTGCCAACAATGCGTCTGACCGGTCCATGGTTGCCGCTGAGCTCTTCGGAAAAAGTGCATGGGTTGGCCAAACCGATGCGGAGGGGAAGTACATCTTTACCGGTCTGGACATCGGCCACTACGGGATCGAGGCCTTCACTGGCACGGCCTGCGGCGTGGATGACATGCCTGTTCGTCCCAACTCAATTCCCGGCAATCCGGAGGGCCGCATCGCGTACAACGTGGCTCGCGCCCACATGTCCATCGAGTTGCGGCCTTCGGCCCAGTTGGCAGGCCGCGTGCTCGCGCCCGACGGCAACCCCATTGCCAACGCCAACGTTTACCCGACTCAGATCCGGAGCCAGAACGAAGAAGTGGTGCTCGACCCCATTCCCATAGCCTTGTTGAGCGTCAAGACAGGCGCCGACGGTTCGTTCCTTTTCCCCCGGCTGATTGCCGGGCAGTGGCAACTGACCGTCACGGCCCCGGGCTATCAGGAGCAAACATGCGATTGGCTGCCCACAGGCAACCAGCCGGTCGAGATTCGATTGAACAGCCAACCAAACGGCGTACAAGCCGCCAGCCAAAGCCCCTACCGCACCGAATTCAATCTTGCCGACTATCGCGGCAAATACGTCCTGCTCGATTTCTGGGCCGCGTGGTGCGAGCCCTGCCGCGAAGAGATGCCTGCTGTCAAAGCGGTTTACGAGGAGTATAAGAATGACCCGCGGATTATTATCGTAGGTCTTAACCTTGACCCTCAGCCCGCAGATGCGGAGAGATTCATTGCCGACAACGGCATGAATTGGCGCCACATTCTTCTGGGCGACTGGGCCAAAACGCCTGTACCCAGTCAATTCGGAGTCGACGGAATCCCCTACTTGTTCCTTCTGGATCCCGAAGGCCGCATCGTGGCCAGAGACCTGCGCGGTCCGGCGATACGCGAAGCCGTAAGAACCGCTTTGGGAGGTCTATCCCAGTCCGGCGCGGTCGAAACGCCCGCAGCAGCCGGTGCGCCCGGTGCTCAGTCCTCCGCCCCTGCCCCCGCGGATTCCAGCCAGCCGCAAGTGTCCAACATAATCACGCCCACGCAAAAACCGCGCGCGGATCTTCCGGGAGCAACGGAATCGACGCTAACCCTGAATATCTATCGCGATTTTGAGTATGTCCCGGACGGGTGGCCCCTCGGTCTGGGCGTTGGACAGACGGACGCGCCCTCAACAACGCTGGAGCCCCCTGAACCCCTTTCCAAAGAACCAAAGTATACTTCTTCCAATGTCCGCTACGGCTATCTGCCGCTGGGCAACTCCGAAGACAACAAGTATACGTTCGCCATGGAAGAGTTCCAGGAAAAGAACTGTTGGACGGGCTACTTCGACCGCAACAACAACGAAGACCTGACCGATGACGGTCCGTCAGTCGTTATCTCATTCAACGTTGACTTTGACGTTGACATCATCTTGGCCTCCGGTGAAACCATCAAATGCCCCTACCGAATCTGGCAGTGGGGAAACAGCGACTACGGCCAGCCCAACCTTCGGTTTTATTCCGTCTGCCACCGTCGCGCCCCCGTCAACCTCAACGGCAAAATAGTAACCGCCATTGCCTTCGAGCAGTACAATCATGATGCTTTGTACAACAACGACGGTATCTGGCTCGACCTGAATCAGAACGACAAGCTCGAGGAAACCGAGCATTTCAAAAATGGAGACTCCATCACCGTAGACGGATAGCCCATTCGCATCCATATCGATTCGGAACGCTGACGCGCGGCTGATACAGAAGGCAGATTTCTCTGATACGGAGTGTTGATGGGGCCGAGGACGGACTCGTGAGAATCGGCAGACAAGAATGTATGATTGAGTCAGGCGGCGCGGCGTTTGTAGCGGCGGTAAATCCCCCCGGCTTGGGGGAGCAGGGTACAGGTCCGTGGCGCTCGTGCGTTGCACTTGCCCGGAGAACATCCTCCCCATGCGCGGGCCTGGCGCCGATACGAGATCCCGGGGCTGTATCTATACCATAACAGCGGATGGAGTGAACGCTGAGTGGGCTGTGGCTGATTGAACCCTCGGCCGAGCGAGTATGAAAGCCGGCGAAAAGCCTGCCGCATATGGGACGACAGAGAGGATCCGGAATGCAAAGGAGGGTGACGATGTCGCGAACGCTGGCGTTGAGTGGGCTTGCCTGTGTGGTCGTGGGACTGTCTGTCCACGCCGAAGGCCCGGGAATTCCCCAAAACCTCCGGTGCGAATATGAGTACAACCCCATCGGACTCGATGTCGCGCAGCCGCGCTTATCTTGGGAGGTCAATGATCCCCGGCGTGGCGCTAAGCAAGCAGCGTATCAGATCGTCGTCGCGCCCGGCGAGGCGAGCGTGGACGCAGGCGAGGGTACATTGTGGGATTCCGGCCGTGTCGTTTCCGGGCAATCCATCCACGTCCCGTATGCCGGTCGCGTCTTGCAGGAAGGGCAACGTTGCTACTGGTCCGTGCGCACGTGGGACGATGCCGGCGCGGCATCACCGTGGGCCAAGCCTGTTTTCTGGGAGATGGGCTTGCTGGATGCGTCCGACTGGCAAGCGAAATGGGTCACAATTGACCAAGAGAAGAGCCAGCCCGAGCCGGTGTTCGGGGACTGGATCTGGTACCCTGCGGAAAGTACCGATGAGGTCACGCGCTATTTTCGGAAGGTCGTTGAACTGCCCGCCGACGCCCGGGTGGCTTCCGCGACGGCGTGGGGCGCCGCGAACAACGAGTTCGTGTTCACTCTGAACGGCAAGGAACTCGGGGGCTGCGATGAGTGGAAGGCCGTGGAGTCCTTCGACGTCGCACAGGAACTGGTGCCCGGGCAGAACATCATCGCGATTACGGGCGTACATGCGCGCGGCGTGGCCGGACTCGTCTTTGGCATGCATGTCACCTTGGCGGACGGCCGCACGGTTGAAGTCCGTTCGGGGCAAGACTGGCTTACGTGCGCGGAAGCCCCGGAAGGCTGGCAATCGCTCAAGTTCGACACGAAGGGTTGGATCCAGCCAAAACTGGTAGCGCAATATGGGGAACCTCCGTGGGGTGTGGTCGCCGACCGTTTTCCGAGCCGGTCCTTCTACTTGCGCAGAGCGTTCACTACGGAACACGTGACTATTGCCCGGGCCCGCGTGTATGTCAGCGCGCTTGGGGCATATCGTCTCTTCATCAACGGAACACGCGTAGGACACGACGAGCTGACGCCGGGCTGGACGTACTTTCCCAAACACATCCAGTACCAGACGTACGATGTGACCGCTTTGCTGCAGGGCGGCGAGAATGCGGCGGGGTTGCTCCTCGGCAACGGCTGGTGGGGAGGGAGCATGGCGGGCGCGTGGAAGGACGGCGGCCTCCGCGGCATCGCGCAGCTCGAGATCACGTACGCGGACGGAAGGCGCCAGCTCATCGCCACGGATGAACGCTGGAAAGGCCATGTGTCGCCCATCGTCAAAGACAGCATCTACCACGGCGAGGTCTATGACGCACAACTGGAGATTGCAGGCTGGAATGAACCCGGGTTCAACGACGAAGACTGGCTGCCCGCGCGCGTTTGGGAAAAGCCCATGGGCCAACTGACCGCGCAGACCGGCCCCACAATCCAGGTTACCGAGGAAATCTCAGCCGTCGGCGTCACCGCGCCCGGGCCGGGGGTCTTCATCTTCGACTTCGGCCAGAACGCCGCGGGGCGCGCCCGCCTCAAAGTCGTGGGACCCAAGGGGGCCCGTGTCCAGATCCGGCATGGCGAAATCCTGCGGCCTGACGGCAGCCTCTACACCGACAATCTGCAAGGCGCAAAGTGTACTGATCTTTACATTTTGAAGGGTGCAGGGGAAGAAATCTGGGAACCTGCCTTTACCTATCGAGGTTTCCGCTACGCGGAAGTCACAGGGTATCCCGGCGTGCCTCCCAAAGATGCCCTTGTCATGCGCGTCATGCATGCTGCGCTCCCCAGCATTGGCACGTTTACGTGCTCCGAAGACATTGTCAATCGCGTGCAGAAGAACATTCTCTGGGGAATGCGCTCCAATTTCTACAGCGTGCCGACCGACTGCCCGCAACGCGATGAACGCCTGGGGTGGACGGGCGATATTCAGCTTTTCCTGCCCACAGCCTGCTGGAATATGCAGGTCGCCGGTTTCATGACAAAGTGGATGCACGATGTCGTAGATTCGCGCACTGCGGACGGAGCCATCACCGATGTTGCGCCGGCTCTAAACGCCGGCCCCGGTGCGCCTGGCTGGGCCGATGTTGTCATTGTGGCGCCTTGGGACCTGTACACCTACTACGGGGACACGCGGGTCATCGAGACCAACTACGCCGCCATGGCGGACTGGCTTGACTACATGCGCAAGATGGCCACGGACGGCCTCTATGCGGCCGGACGGTACGGCGACTGGGTTCCGGTGGAACCGTCCCCCAAGAAGACCCTCGCTGGCGCCTACCAATATCTCTCCATCAAGCTCCTTGCCGAGATGGCCCAAGGGATCGGCAAGACGTCCGACGCGGCCGAACTCCGGCGTCAAGCGGCGTCAATCGCATCATTGTACAATCAGCGTTACTTCAATGTGGAGACGAATCAGTACGAAGGCAACACGCAGACCGCCAACCTTGTGCCCCTCTGGTTCGGCATCACTCCGGAAGACAAGCGCGCCGCGGTGGTCGAGAACATCGCGAAGAACATCATCGATCATGACAATCACCTGACAACAGGTTTCATTGGGACCGCCTATCTGCTGCCCGCTCTGAGCACGTTCGGCCGAGATGACCTTGCCGGAAGGCTCGCGGTGCAGCGGACATACCCGTCCTGGGGCTACATGGTAGAGGCTGGCGCTACGACTATATGGGAGCGCTGGAACAGCAATCAGTATGAGGAACTCCATTCGGGCATGAACTCATTCAATCACTACGCCTTCGGCGCGGTCGGCCAATGGTACTACGAGTACCTGGCGGGCATCCGGCCCCTCGAACCCGGCTTCAAGCGCATTCTTATCGACCCCCACCCGAGCGGTATGCAGCGCGCTGAGGCCTCGTTTCATTCCATGTACGGCCCCATTCGCTGTGCGTGGTACAAGGATAATGGGTTCAAGATGTGCGTCACGATTCCCGCGAACACTACTGCGGTTATCAAGACCCCCGTGCCTTGTGACGCCGACCTCGGTCCCGGTGACAAGAAGACCATCGACTCCAGAGGCAATACGTCATTTGACGTTGGGGCAGGTGTCTTCACGTTCACGGCAATACAGTGATCCTCGGCATGAGCGGCCCAAGCAGGAGGCTTTCCAGAAAGTGTCTCGCGGCCACGTCCGCTCTTGACGAGACCTTCTCATGGATGGAACCGCATCGTTCGGACTCGAGCTGGGGCAGGAAGGCCGTATCCGTGGACGCATCATGTTCTTTCAAGGAAATCTCCCAGATTTCAGGCCGGACCAATGCTTTGGAACAACAGCCTGCAGTATCGGCTGAAACGGAACGCTGCTGTTGACAACAGACCTCCATCTTGTCAATTCAGCCATTTCCTGACATACTCAATACACAGTCTTCGACTTCCGCTTGCCTTGAAGACCGGAGACCCAACCATGGGATCTGACGGACAGAGAGTTGCGGAGCCCGCCACGGCGCCACGGCCGCCCCAGCAAGCGCAATTGTGGCTTTTTCAAGAGAGACTGCTTTCGGAGCGCCTCTACCTGCAGTCGCTGGTGCGCTTTTTCCTCGTTGGCGGCATCATCGTGGGCGCTTTGTTCGCCAAACACGTTGTCGGGGTGGAAGACCTGCACGAGCGAGGGTTGATCGGCCTGGCGCTTGCCCTGGGAATCTTCAATGTGGGCGCCTTCTGGGCGTCGCGGCAGTTGCGGGGGCAGGAGCTCTCGGAGGCCAGTTTCCACCTTCTTGAGACTATCATGCATTTGACTATCACGGTCGACCTCTTGTTCATCACGGTGGGCCTGTGGTTTGTCGGGGGGCCCAAATCCCCTTTTCAGTCGTTCTATGTGCTTCATCTGATGCTCGCGTCGGTGCTGTTGAGCCGCCGCGCCGCGTTTGCCCATGCGCTTTCCGCATACGTCCAGTTTTCGGTGCTGGTGCTGGGGCAATGGTTTGAACTAATCCCGGTGCAGTTTCCGGAAGGGGCGGTCAACAGCGCGTCGCCGCTGGACGGGCGCTTTGTGTTCACGGTGCTTCTTGTACAGGCGCTTCTGATGAGCCTTTCGGTGTATCTCGTTACGGGACTGGCCAAGCTGTTGCGGGCGGGAGAAGGGCGCCTCCAGCAGGCGAATGCCCAGCTGACCCGCCTTTCCGCGATGCGGCAAGGCTTCTTACAGATCACATTGCACGATCTGAAAGCGCCCGTGGATGCGGCCACGATGCTGCTGCGAAACGTGCTGGACGGCCTCTGCGGCCCCGTGACGGACAAAGAGCAGGAGTGGCTTGGCAAGTGCCAGAAACGGCTCAACGAACTTGTCTCCCTGCTCTACGATTTTGAAGTCCTCGCTATGCTGGACTCCGACGCGATTGAAAAGCAGCGGGGGGCGGTAGACATTAACGCGGTAATGACGCGAGTCGCGGAGGAGTATCAGGATATCGCGCGGGCGCACACCCATACCCTGGAATTCAGCATACGCAACGGTGTAGGAACCATTCTGGGCATCGAACGTCTGATTCATGCGGCCGTGGCAAATCTCGTAACGAACGCCATCAAGTACACGCCGGACGGGGGAACGGTCATGCTTCGTGCCGCCCGCCACGGCGAGTCGATAACCATCGAGGTCAAAGACAACGGAATCGGCATCGCCGAAGAAGACCGGCCGAGGCTGTTTGGCGAATTTGTACGACTCACGCGGGGGAAGGATCGGACGCGGAATGTTCCCGGCAGCGGCCTTGGATTGTTTATCGTGAAGCGCGTGGTGGACCTGCACGGGGGGCGCGTGGAGTTGGACAGCGCGGCCGGCGTGGGAAGCATATTCCGGCTGGTTTTCCCGGCGCTCGAGGAATCCACCGCGGCGCCTCTCGAAGAAGACAGCCCTTCGGTTTAGAGACACGAGTCAGCGGCAATTTCCGCGATTTCGTGAAGGGAGTCGTTCACTTCGCGCGAAAGAGGTTCGCCCAGGGCGACGGAACCGGAT
>Ga0208940_1004710_pt1 | contig 10595 bp, 7 predicted proteins | sample AD_JPNNA6_MetaG_FD_184445 | JGI IMG/M metagenome (GOLD analysis project Ga0208940, IMG submission 184445) | Active sludge microbial communities of municipal wastewater-treating anaerobic digesters from Japan - AD_JPNNA6_MetaG (SPAdes) (version 2) | ecosystem: Engineered > Bioreactor > Anaerobic >... | reverse complement strand
TCTTGAAGCGTGGTGTAACCCACATTTGAAAAGAATGTCCCTGTGGAATAATGAGCTCTAATTGCTGTAAATTGTATTCATTTTCAAACTGTGAAAAGTCCATATAAATCCTTTTTACGAATTATTTATCCATGCCAACCCACATCAACTATCAAACCAAATAACACACATATTATATTTATTTGATAAGCGATATTTTTCTCTTATCAATATTTTATAACAAATTTATTTGGCATTATAGCCAATAAAATCTTTGCTTCATAATCTGACATAATGATTAAGAAATATTGTAAACCTTAGAATTCATTATATGATATAAAACCTTAAAAATATTGTAACAACTGTTAATAAAGGAAAAAATAATATCAAATATTCGGATGCAAAATCAGTAAAGTTTTCCAATGAAGGGAAAAATCTGATTTTTTTTACCCAAGCATTTGACAATAAAAGACAACCAAAAAGCGTCAGTGGAATAAAATATCGACCCTGAATTCCGGCAATCCGATTTGCTCCGACTCCCATTATCCAAGGGAGCGAGGTCCAAGAAATATACATTTTCGTAAACATCCCGATGATAGAGAGCAGAAGAGTTGTCAATGATAAAACTCTCAATCGAAGGAAAATATGTCCTGTTTCGGCGGAATCTATTAATATAGTGAAGAAAAAAATCAGGCAGAATAAAATTAAAAAAGGAAACGGAAGATATGTGTCTAACCAGCCCAATATGCCAAAATAACTGGCTAAATAGAAATAATCATATTCTTTAATCGTATTTTGGATGATGATTGGTATTTGTTCTTTGTGAGAAATTAAATAATCTTTTTGGAGATTTTCATATTCCTTTGCCGTTTGAGGAATATTTTTTATAATAGATTGATTTATCAATTGTGGGATGAAGAGAGATATCAGTACAATTGAAATAACGAGTAGGATGCAATTAAAATATCTTTTTTTCGATCCAAAGCGATGGATCGGAATAGCGAATAAAGTCAATAATAAGGGGAGATAAGCTTGTTTGACTCCGCCCAAAAAGAAAGTGATGATTGAAATTATCGCTATATCATGATTAGTTATCCGTGTATTTTCAGAAAAAGCTGATAATTTTAATACGTAAGCAAATAGTAAAAAACAAATTGGGATAATGACTGCATCATAAGAAAGTGATGCTGCCAGAAATATGCTCATCGGCATCAAAGCTGTTACCATCATAGTTTGTTTAAACCGCGGTGTTATTTTGATAGCCCAAAATATAACGAGAATATAAAAAAATAAATTAAACATCCTGCCGAAAAGGAACAGGTTATAGGGCAGATTAAAGTTCAAACATAATATATTGCCGATTGAGATGCCTAGGCCTGAAATCAGATATCCGATCGGATTTACCATACGATTGGCGGGATAAAAAACAACCTCAGTCATATCCTGCTGCTGCCAACTTTCGCTTTGGTAATCCGAAAAAGAATAGCGATGATTCGAATCCTGAGCAACTGATCCGTATTTATTGATAAAATCCGCGAAAACTTTCGACATTTCTATGCCAATTTGACCATCTTTGACATCGGCATAGAAATGGCCTTTCGAAAACGCATAAGCATTGATAAAATGGTCCACTTCATCTGGTACGGTCATCGGAGGTGTCAGAAAAACCAATAGCATTCCGACTAAAGCTGCAATCCAAATAAAATAATATTCAGGGAGAATTCTTTTCAAATTTATTTTTTTTCCTATTTTTTGTGACTATTAAAATAATCTTAGACTAATTTAAGAATGATTAAAAAGATGTTCATTTGAAAAAAGAAATCCTTTATTGATTTTTAGTCACCGGAAAAATTCTGATTTTAATGATCGCGGCTGTGGAAACCTAGGGCTCGGATCAATGGAACAATCTTCAGAATTTAATGTCAAATTTGGTCCACACACCTTTACGCTGATCCAGGCTACTTTGCAATCCCGCAATTATCCTAAGCAAGCCTATCGCACCTGCCTGGGCATTCTCAAATTGGCCAAAAAGTATAGTTCTGCCAATCTGGAAACTGCCTGCCAGATCATCTTTGAAGCCAAAGTCTTCTCTTGCAAAACATTGGAACAGGAACTGATCTTCCTGCAGAAACAGCCAACCACACAGACAACGGAAGCACTCCCTGTTCACGAAAATATCCGCGGCGCTGAATACTATCAAGAAAGGTGTCTCTCATGATCTCCCAAACCCTGTTGGATAAACTGCAACAACTGCGCTTACCGGCCTTCCGGGACGGTCTGCGGGAACAGCTTTCAAATCCACAATATGCTGAACTTTCTTTTGAGGAACGCTTATTGTTATTAGTGGATATAGAGTGTGCCCGCCGTTCGGATCATCGGACGAAGTATCGAATCAAATTGGCTAACTTCCCTATGCGGGCTTCAATCGAAGAATTGGACTTCTCCACTGATCGTGGATTGGACAGGAGGCTGATCCTAGAGCTCTCCTAGTGCAATTGGATCGACAAAGCGCTTAACATGATCATCTGTGGTGCCACCGGCACGGGTAAATCGTTCCTGGCTTGTGCCTTTGGCACCGCTGCTTGCAGACTGCCTTCATACGGCCAGGTTCTTATTCACCCTCGAGCATGCCCGCCAGGATGGCTCGTATCTTAATTTCTTACGCGTCATCTCTAAATCTGATGTGCTCATTCTCGATGATTGGATGCGCGACTCGATTCAGCCTTCCTCAGCTCAAGATTTACTTGAGGTCTTTGATGATCGTTTTGGCAAATCGGCCACGATTATTGTTTCGCAGGTCCCTATTTCCGATTGGCATTCCAGATTTCCGGATCCCACTCTGGCAGATGCCATCCTTGACCGCACGGTTCATAATGCTTACCGACTCTCATTGCTTGGAGATTCCCAAAGAAAACTGAGAGGATTCCGGACTATATCGCACACCTGATGTACAATAATTTCAACCAGTGTTTTCCCTCTTCTGACCGTGCGCAATGCTCCGGAATGAGTGTGCGATATCACCGGAATTTTCAGTTGTTTCTTTGAATATTACATTATCTTTGTTTAAATTGCTAATATTAATCAAAACATCGTAAGTTTTTTGAAGATAAGCATAACCAAAACGCCGATCCGGTTCTAAATAGGCACCTTCTGCCCATTCATTCCAGGCATTTATGAAAACGATTTGTTCTTCCTTCGTTTGGTTTTCCAAAGTGAATTGACAAGCCGCTTCTAACCATTTACCATATATGTCAGGGGTACTGCCTTCAAAAGTTAAGCCTGAACCAGGTCTTCTTGGTTCGTTATCCCAACCAGGGAATATTGTATTAAACCATTTATATGGCTTACCTGTCATACGGTTAATTGCAGCATTTGCATAATCCTCATATCTGAATACTCTTCCATGATATTCTTGATTTAATAAAGAGAGTGTATTAGTAATCTCAGGAAAAGTAGTGCCATTGTGAGGAGGAAATTCAACTGCTCCATCAAATCCTTCCATTCTAGGATCTTCATAACCGAAAGTTTGAGCTGCTATTATATATGGATTCCCAATACCTTGTTCAATTGAATATTGCCTCCAATAATCAAAAGTATTAGTAGAATCCTTTAAGATATCAGGCCTATAAATAATCAAAAGTGGTCTTTCACCAATATGAATATATCTTGGATTCGAAGCTAATTTTACAAAATCATAAATAAATTTTTTATCATATTCAAATGAATGTTCTTGTGCGATCAATATCTCATCTGAACTACCATCCCATCGGCGTGACCAATTTTCATTTGCCCAACATATACAAAACGGAAAATTAATTTGAGGATCATTAATGAATCGTTCTAATGGTTTTTCAAGTAACCTTTTGCCGTTGAACCAATAATAATGAAAGCAAAATCCATAGATTCCATATTGTTTTGCTAATTCTACTTGCCTTCTTTGGACTTCTGGGACACGTAAATCATAAAATCCTAATTCTCCCGGTAAATGAGGTTGATAATGGCCTAAAAACTGTGGTACTGCTTTGGAAACATTTGTCCATTCGGTAAAACCTTTTCCCCACCATAAATCATTTTCAGGGATAGGATGAAATTGAGGAAGATAAAATGCAATAAGTTTAATTTTGGGTGTAAAATTTAAAGCTAAATTAGAATTATATTCTATATATTCTTCGCTCTTTTTAGTTATAGCATTATTTAGATAATTTTGATATATGATTTCATAAGACGATTTTTCTTGGTCAATGCTATGGGACTTTAAATCTTCTAATGAGATATATCTACCTTCTTTTTTCCCATATCGAATAAAATGCAATAATGGATTTATTTGGGCATTTTTTACGTCTGTATAGGAATATAAATAAAAGCTGGTATTGAATGATGAAGAAGGATTTCTCTTTTCCTTCCAACCAAACCGAATAAAATGCATGAGTGGATCTATATCAGCTCTTCGAACATCCGGATAATTCAATAAATAGTAAACCGGGTCGAATAATCCACTTTTCTTAATTATCCAATAATCTCGTAAATTCTTAAGCATTTTTACTCCGTTTAAAAAGTTGTGCAATTCTTCTTAATGGTCTGGTTAATAACCAACTATGACTCGTAGCATACATAACATTCTCAAAAATTAACATCTGGATGGATTGATCTCGTTCAGCGAGGAGGCTATTGAGTGATTGGATGGATTGATCTCGTTCAGCGAGGAGGCTATTGAGTGATTGGATGGATTGATCTCGTTCAGCGAGGAGGCTATTGAGTGATTGGATGGATTGATCTCGTTCAGCGAGGAGGCTATTGAGTGATTGGATGGATTGATTGTAGTTAGAAATTTGTATTTTAGAGGATCGCATTAAGAAACTAATTTGAAGACTTTGGAACCATATTGATTTATCCCTATAGCCACTTATCTGTAATTCTTTGATTATTTTATAATATTCACCGCCAAATTTTTCTTTTGTAAAAGTTTTTTTTGCATAATCTTTTGCTTTCGACGCCAATGTATTTCGTAAATCAGCATCGTTTATCATTCTTTCGATTTGATCAGCAAGTTGCAGATAATCCCCCGGTTCATATAATAATCCTGTCTCACCATCTATTATCATTTCTTTGGTACCACCTGAATTGGTCGCAACGATTGGTTTTTCCATCAGCATTGCCTCTAATATCACGCGACCAAAAGCTTCTTTTTTTGAACATATAAGTACAATATCACTACTTTGAACTAAAGAATTAATATTTTCCATAAACGGCATGATATGAACAAAATCGTTTACATTTTCATTTTCAACCAACTCTTTCAAGTATTTTTGATAATCTGGATTGTCATATCCAACTAAAATTAATTCCGCCTGATAGTGTCTTTTTTTTATAAGTTCGATAACCGCTCTAATTGCGTCATCTTGACCTTTCGAAGGCATTATCGACCCAGGGATTATCAAATGGAAACTTTCCGGATTAGTAAAATAACTCTTTATATTTATATTCTGATTGTCAATTTTTGGTTGGTCAATGAATCGATAAATGGTTTCTACCTTGTTAGGTTTGTGATCGGGAAATAATGTATTTTGAACATCTTTGGAGTTAGTAATAATTTTATCGGATGATTCATTTATAAAGTGAAGAATTTTTTCAAAGGAGTAGAAAAAATTAAGTCCATGATCCAATTTACCATATTCTCGAATCATCCAAATATGTGGTTTTTTTATGATTGAAGCTAAAATAGCACCCCAAGGAATAACTATTGTATTCGTCAAAATAACATCTGGATTAATCAATTCAAATAGAGGTTGATTACAAATTAGCCAAGACAACGATTCCGTAATATTTTGATTTTTTTCATTTTCGGACGCAGAATCACCACCTTTGCACCACCAATTAATCGGCCCGATTAAAGTAGCTACGCCCTCTTTATGCAGTAATTCTTCGGACGGACCATGAGAAGGTAAAACAACCGTGCACATACATCCATAATCTGTAAAAAGCTCCTTACATAATTCCAATAGACTTCTTTCTGCACCTGCCAATAGACTGGAATGAGAAATAAAAAGCAAATTTGTTGAAGAAATAGCCTTTTTACAGAAAATATTGAGGTATTTCCTTTCACCAAGGATAGTTTTCCATGTTTCAACGCCATTATCGGAAGGTTGAAAATATTGATGGTTTATTTCATCCAAAAAATAACTTTTATAACCGAGAGCAGTTATTGCGGTAAATAATTCTTCCAGTGTCGTTCCATCCAATAAAAGACATTCTGGGTTTATCTTGAGAACCATTTGGATGTTTTCTGCTTCCGAGAGAATTTTTCTAAATCCTTCCAATATTTTTAGTTCATGTCCTTCGGCATCAATTCTTATTAATGTTCTGAGTCCTTTTTTCTCTGATAATAATTCTGATAATGGAATACTTTGAATATTAATCTGTTTTAAAGTTGGTGTAGCGAGTTGATCTATAAAAGCGCAATTATCGGATGCTGTTGAAATATTGAAACTTACTTGTTCATTTTTATTTGATACTGCTTGATTAACTGCCCTTGCATTCTTTAATTGGTTTAATTCAATATTTTTATTTAAAATCTCATAATTTGTCGGAGCTGGTTCAAAAGCAATGATTTCGCAGTTGGGATTTGCTTGTCCCACCAGGAGAGAATAATAACCGTAATGAGCACCAATATCAATAAACAAATCGATATTTTGCGCAAGATTTTCAATAATATTTGAAGTAAATTCCTCATAAGAGTTATCTACAAAGTGATTCTTGAAACGTGGCGTCACCCACATTTGAAAAGAATGTCCCTGAGGAATAATGAGCTCTAATTGCTGTAAATTGTATTCATTTTCAAATTGTGAAAAGTCCATATAAATCCTTTTATATTAATTAATTATCTGTACCATGCATCTTCAAATATTAAACCATACAATCTTATATTATATTTATTTGATAAGCGATATATACCTTTTGGTCAATATTTTATATCTAACTTGTTTTATAATAATAACCTTTTCAATCTGTGATTCTTAATCTAATATAATAATCATAAAAACTTATATAAATGATTAGTGACATATAAGTCTTAGGTTTCATTATATGATATAAAACCGTAAAAATATCATAACTAATGTTAATATTGGAAATAATAATATCGAAAATGTAGAAGAAGAATCAGTTAGCTTTTCCAAGAAAGTAAAAACCTTTCTATTTTTTACCCAGGCATTTGATAATAAAAGACAACCAAATAGTGTCAAGGGAATGAAATATCGACCTTGAATCCCCGCAATCCGATTTGCTCCGACTCCCATTATCCAAGGAAGAGATGTCCATGAAATATACATTTTCGTAAACATTCCGATGATAGAGAGCAAAACAGATGTCAACGATAAAACTCTCAATTGAAGGGAAATATGTCCTGTTTCGGCGGAATCTATTAATATGGTTAAGGAAAAAATCAAAAAGAATAAAATAAAAAAAGGAAATGGAAGATATGTGTCTAACCAGCCCAATATGCCAACATAACCGGCTAAATAGAAATAATCATATTCTTTAATCGTATTTCGGATGATGATTGGTATTTGTTCTTTGTGAGAAATTAAATAATCTTTTTGGAGACTTTCATATTCCTTTGCCGTTTGAGGAATATTTTGTGTAATAGACTGATTTATCAATTGTGGAATAAAGAGAGATATCAGTGCAATGAAAATAACGAGTAGGATGCAATTAAAATATCTTTTTTTTGATCGGAAACGATCAATAGGAACAGCAAATAAAGTCAATAACAAAGGAAGATAAGCTTGTTTAACGCCCGCTAAAAAGAAAGTGATAATTGCAATTATCGTAATGTCTAGATTGGTAACCTTGATATTTTCAGAAAAAGCGGATAATTTCAATACGTAAGCAAACAATAAAAAACAAACGGGGATAATAACAGCATCATAAGAAAAAGATGCTGCCAGAAATATGCTCATAGGCATCAAGGCTGTTATCGTCATAGTCCGCTTAAATCGTGGAGCAATTTTAATAGCCCAAAATATAATAAAAATATAAAAAACTAAATTAAACATCCTACCGAAAAGGAATAGGTTGTAGGGCAAATTAAAGTTCAAACATAATATATTACCGATTGCCATACCCAATCCTGAAATAAGGTATCCGATGGGATTTAATATACGATTGGGAGTAGGAATAAATACGACTTCTGTCAAATCCTGTTGCTGCCAACTACCAATCTGATAATCCGAAAAAGAATAGCGATAATTTGCATCATGAACTACCGATGCATATTTATTGATGAAATCCGCATAAACTTTCGGCATTTCTACACCGATTTGACCATCTTTTACATCAGCAAAGAAATGACCTTTGGAAACCGCATAAGCATTGATAAAATGGTCCACTTCATCCGGTACGGTCATCGGAGGGGTTAGAAAAACCAATAGCATTCCGACTAAAGCTGCAATCCAAATAAAATAATATTCAGGGAGAATTCTTTTCAAATTTATTTTTTTCCTATTTTTTGTGACTATTAAAATGATCTTAGACTAATTTAAGAGTGATTAAAAAGATGTTCATTTGAAAACAGAAATCCTTTATTGATTTTTAGTCACCGGAAAAATTCTGATTTTAATGATCGCGGCTGTGGAAACCTGGGGCTCGGATCAATGGAACAATCTTCAGAATTTAATGTCAAATTTGGATTATAATATGGATCACCTTCTTCTAATTTATCATGCCATTTCTTTTTTATTATCATTTTTTCAAAAGTAAAACGTTCAATTTTTTCCGGCGTATCTTCATATCCACGGGTTTTTGATTCAAAATGATAAAGTTGTGCGTATGGCGTCCAAACATTTCTGTAACCTTTTTCTTGAATTTTCAAGCATAAATCGATGTCACCAAATGCTAACTGAAAAGCCGGATCGAATCCGTTGATTTCAATAAAAATGGACTTTTTTATCATCAAACAGGCCCCAGTTACCGCAGAATAATTTTGTGGTACTATAAGGCGAAGGATTCCTTCTGATTCAATTTTTGGTTTTCCTTTATATGCATGTCCGGCGATCCCTCCCAATCCTACAATTACACCGCCATGTTGGATGGTACCATCCGGATAAAATAATTTTGCCCCTACCGCGCCTACATCCGGACGAATGGCAAAGGCTAACATCTGTTCCAGCCAATCTTCTGTGATCACTTCAGTATCATTGTTTAAGAATAATAGGATTTCTCCTTTTGCTGAATGAATAGCGAAATTATTAATTTTGGAAAAATTGAAAGGATAGTTATATTTTAAAATTTTTACATTTTCGTATGTTTCCAATTTTTTATAAATATCAAATACGGTGTCTTCTGTGGAGTTATTTTCTATGATGAGGATTTCAATATTTTTATAAGTCGAACCATTAATAATAGAATCGACACATTTTGTTAAATCTTCTCCGTGGTTATGATTTGGAATAATAATTGAAACTAAAGGGCTTTTTTCAAAGTTATCGTAAAGTATTTTATATGAAGTGGGGAAAGGTCCTTGAATAACTTTTCCTTTAAGTCCTAATTTATCAATATGTTCTTGAACGGCTTTAATCCCGGAAGTCGTTGCATAGGATTTTGATTCCAGTGAAAGCGCTGTCGATCCTTCCATCGCACGCCAGTGATAAAGGATTTGCGGGATATGGGTAACAAATCGCGCTTTTTCTATCGCTCGTAAGACAAGATCAAAATCCTGAGCGCCTTCAAAGCCATCTCTCAACCATCCGATCTGATCTCCTAGTGATTTTCTAACAACTAGCAAATGACAGATGTAATTTACAGCCCGCAGAAAATCCGGACTGTATGCCGGTTTGAAAAACGGACCATACCGAAAAATTCCATCTTCATTCAACTTATCTTCATCCGAATAAAAGACATCTGTATCAGGATATTGATGAAGTGCATTAATCACCGCCGAAAGAGCAAAAGGGGCAAGCAAATCATCGTGATCCAGAAAAGCGATAAAATCTCCTTCCGCAATTTTAATGGCTGCATTCGTGTTGCCGGCAATCCCCAAATTTTTATCTAAATTTAGAACTTTAATCCGTGGATCTTTTTTAGAATAATTTTCCACAAGGTTTGCTATTTTTGCATCTTTTGGACTTCCGTTTGCTATGCATAATTCCCATTTTGTGTAATCTTGATTTAGAACAGAATCAATCGTTTCAGTCAATATTTTAGTCGGAGTTTTATAAACCGGCATCACAACGCTGATTAAAGTTGCTGAATTTTGATTTAAATTCTTCTGCAGAGTTTTCCTATAGAGTGGTTCATTTTTTTGGATCCATTGATTATAAGAATATGATTCAAATGAAATATTTTTTCGAAACAATTTGTATAAATTATGATAAATTAATAAACAAAAATGAAAAATCGATCTGATAATTCTATTTCGAAAACTTAAAGGAGGTGCAACTTTACTATAAAATCTTTCTATTTTATAAGCTAATTTCCAGGATTGGGTTGAATAAATATCCTGAATTATCTTATTCTTTTCCGAAATCTCCTTTTCAGTTAATGCTATCTGCTTGACCAGTTCAGCTATAAAATCATTATTATCTTTTGAATTATCATTGGGATTGGTATTGTTATACATG
>Ga0208940_1004704_pt1 | contig 10606 bp, 24 predicted proteins | sample AD_JPNNA6_MetaG_FD_184445 | JGI IMG/M metagenome (GOLD analysis project Ga0208940, IMG submission 184445) | Active sludge microbial communities of municipal wastewater-treating anaerobic digesters from Japan - AD_JPNNA6_MetaG (SPAdes) (version 2) | ecosystem: Engineered > Bioreactor > Anaerobic... | reverse complement strand
TATTCTGTTTGTTTTCAAGATTGTCCGAAAACGTATTTGATTTCATTTATATACAAAAATCAGATTTTCAAGGGGCAGACTTATGCAGGGATTCAATTCTAAATACGTACGCCGTGAACAAATCGGAGATTATTCTGCGCACTGCCGTGCATTTGTTGCGGACAATCCGGTTGCGTGGGTTAAAAAGAACAGCGTATACACCCAACTCAAAAGCCGATTGCATTATATAGATGGATATTACAAAACTATGCAAAGCCCGGTCAAATTATTCTTGATACTCATTCTGGGAGTGGTTCGCTTGCATGTGCTTGTCATTTAGAAAAATATGATTTTATAGCAATAGAAAAAGACCCGGAATATCACGCTCTAAGCGTAAAAAGACTTGAAGAGCTAAGAAGTCAAGGTGTGTTATTTTGACCGCAAAAGAAAACTTTGAAATATTGCTAAAATCATACGGAGCGACTCCAGAACATAGATTTCACCCCGTCCGCAAATGGCGGTTTGACTTTGCATTTATTCCTCAAATGATTGCAGTCGAGTTTGAAGGTGGTGTCTTTACTCAAGGACGGCACTCGCGCGGTGTCGGACTTTCTGCTGACTGCGATAAATACAACGAAGCGCACAAGGCTAACAATAGACTCAATATTAACGTTGCAAAACAGAGACAAGGCGAAACGTTCAAACTATCGTCAAAGACTGATAATCCGGTGTATTTCAACCGGTCAAGAATGATAATAGGAGACAATCCTCGGGGGCTTTCGTACTGATGGAAATAATTAAAAATAAAATAATGCTTGACAACCGACCGAGAAAAACTCTTGGTTTTCTAACACCGTTAGAAGTTTATATTAATTGCGCTTAGTCATTGAACACAGCACTGACCTCCGCCTCTGAGGTGTATGTTTTTGCGGCGGGGCGGATTAGGATTATCTTAATAGTAATGAGAAGCAGAATCCCGGATGGTTGCTCTATTGCAGGAGTTTTTTTAGTGTTGACTGTAATTCTGTTCATGTTTTAAAGAACCTGCATGTTTATGCGATAAATTTTCCGGTCAGGGTGTTGTATACTGCCGGAGCTGAAATACCGGCTACGGATATGGATCATCTTACAAAAGAAAAGAGAAGCTGGAATATGAGCCGGATCGGGTCAAAGAACACAAAACCCGAAAGGATTGTCCGTTCAGCACTGCATAAAAAAGGCTACCGTTTCCGTTTGAACGGTAAGGTGAGCAGAAAGATTTACCGGAAAGGTGTTCTGCCGGGAAAACCTGATATTGTACTTGCAAAATATAAAACTGTGATTTTTATTAACGGTTGTTTTTGGCACGGTCATAAAAACTGTAAAAGATCAAACCTTCCAAAATCAAATGTGTTATATTGGAAGAAGAAGCTGAGAAGAAATAAAGAAAGAGATGCTGAAAATACAATAAAAATACAGAGTTTAGGATGGCGTGTCATAATAATTTGGGAATGTGAGACCACTAATGATTCAAGAGCAAAGATAATGGAGATTAGCTTATAATGAAAAGTATAACAGTGGGAAGTATGTTCTCTGGTATTGGCGGAATTGATATTGGATTTGAACAGGCAGGATTTTCAATAAAATGGGCCAATGAATATAATTTAAAATCATGTCAAACGTTCAGGCATTACAGTAGTTTTAAAGAAGTAGTACTTTTTGAGAAAGATGTTCATGAATTAAAACCCAGCGAGGTTGATTCTGTTGATGTAATTACCTCTGGGTTTCCCTGCCAGGCTTTTTCAATCGCCGGTTATAGGCAGGGATTTAATGATAAAAAAGGCAGAGGTAATCTGTTTTTTGAAACTGCTCGATTTATAGAAGAACTGAAACCAAAAGCCTATCTGTTAGAAAACGTAAGGAACTTGCAAAATCATGATAATGGGAATACTCTAAAGATAATACGAGATACTCTAGTTAAGGATCTCGGTTATTCTTTTATTCCTTTTGTTTTAAACTCAAAAGATTTTGGTAATATTCCACAAACAAGGGAAAGAATTTATATTGTTGGTTTTCGCGGAGAATCTAATAATGAATACAATTTTGAAAATAAATCACAGAAAAATAAAAAAATACGAACAAGTATGTTTGAAATACCAGATAAGATAAAACTTACAAAAACAATTCATGATTGTTTAGATTTACGTAAACAGCCCGAATGTTTTTACTATAATTCAGACCATAAATATTATCCAATTTTAAAGGAAGAGATGAAGAACAAAGATACAATATATCAATGGCGGAGAATTTATGTTAGAGAAAATAAAAGTAATTTATGTCCGACTCTTACAGCTAACATGGGTGCTGGTGGACACAATGTTCCTTTGATTATTGATGATTACGGTATAAGAAAATTAACTCCGAAAGAATGCTTGAATTTTCAAGGCTATCCTAAGAATTTTAATTTTCCAAAAGATATGGCATTATCGCATTGCTATATGCAGGCAGGTAATTCTGTTGTAGTACCTGTGATAAAACGAATTGCTCAATCAATTATGGAGGTTCTCAATGATTAATGATAATGCATATATAAAAGCTACATCTGAGTTATACTTAAATCTATTAAAGAAACTTAAAGGTGAAGAAAAACAAATTGTATATAATATTCTCACAGAATATCAATTATTAAATAATATTACCATTACAAAAAAATCATTACTCGCAGTTTATCCATTTCTAAAAGAATATTATGAAAAATATAGAAATAAAACACCGAAGCACCGCAAAGTGGATTTTAATCAGGGTGTAGATGCACGACTGATTACAAAGGATAATGCTAAATTATTAAGTGAAATTGCCATTAATCCTCTAAGAATAGCTTTTGACAGTATGAAATATGAAAGTGTATACACTGATGCAGTTCGATTATGTGCCAGATATGGAATTAAATCATTTTCAAATTATTTACTATATAATGAAAATGACCAACCTATAGAATTATACCAAAGATTAAAAATAAATATCGAATTATGTGAAGAACTACCAATTAATATTTATTCATTCCCCATGAAATATCATCCATTATTCGGTGAGTTTAATTTAAATAGAGACTATATTGGAAAACATTGGAACAGAAAATTTATTAGAGCCATTCAAACCATTTTAAATGCAACCAAGGGTAAAATTGGTAGAGGGAAAAGTTTCTTTTTAAAAGCATTTGGAGAGTCTGAAGATGACTATAAGCTCTTGCTATATATGCCTGAACCATATATTTTATATAGATTTTTCTTTGAAGAAATTGGCTATACTCATAAATGGAAAGATGATTTTATGAAATTAAATTTTAATGAACGATCATTATTAACTTCCGTTGTTGAAATTAATAATTTCAGCAAAGATAATATTAAAGAAGTAACAAATAAAAAAGTTAAATTATTATTAGATCACTATTTAATTACCAGAGATGAAATATTAGATAACAATACTACCCTTGGTAAATTGAAATTGCAGTATGATAAAAAGGGCACGATTTCGCCATCCGTGGCTCAATCGTGCTAAGATTGTAACATCGCTCGGCACTTCAGCTAACATCATTTCCCGTTAAGTATTACAATTGCTTCAGACATCAACTTTAATTACTCATATAATCAATTATCGGTATTATGCTAATATAAAACAAACATTTAAGCAAATAAAGGCTTGACGAAATAATTAAATAGCAATATACGGTTACAAATAAGCGAGGTAGCGGATATATGCTAAACGGTAGGCAAAAACAAATTCTTGATTATGTCGAAAATTACATTTCAGAAAATGGTTTTTCTCCAACATTTCAGGAAATAGCCGATGGAACAGGCTTTCCAAAAGATTCCGTTTACTCTCGCGTTCAACAGCTATCCATCAAAGGCCATCTCTCTTATATCCCAGGCAAACAAAGAACAATCCGGGTAGTTAAGCACCCGGAACAGGAGGCCGTATGAATCAGAATTTTATGAATCAGTTGGATTCCGACGAAAGAATCGAGCTCGAAAAGCGTTTCGAAGAAACCAGAGCCAAGCTTGCAGAAAAAGGGTGTAGGCACATTGCCGAGGTTGCGGTTCGTGCCGTGCTTGCCGCTCAGATCAAGAGGGGGCGGGCATGAGAGACGGTTTTCTTCCTGATTCATGCCGCAACTGCGCGAACAGCGATCATAAATATACTGCCGGCGCGCGCTTTCTTGTCTGCCTGATCCTAAAAGACGCAAAAGGCGAACCCAAGGGAGTACGCGAAAACGGTCATTGTCACAATCACGACAGGAGAGTGAAGAAATGAGCACACAGTTACCGGTCGATCCGTTCGGCCATTAAAAAAATAGAAAAACACAGAGGAGAATTGTCATGTCAGAAAAAATCCAACCACGCGCCGCTGTCGAAGAACTAAAGCGCAAATGGCTTATTCAGAATCAGTCTTTCAACATCCTCGAAATTCAGGGCTTTGATGATTATCACGAGGAACTGAAGCACTTTCAGGACTACCACGAAACCGAAAAGATGTACTCGAATCTCAAAAAGGCAATCGATCTTCATCACACTCTTAACGGCAACCCTATACGTATCGCCGAAAAGTTTGTCGAACTCGAAAAAAATTTCGAGACTCTTAAGAGCCGTTTGCGCGTCGCAGAAACAAATATCGAATGTCTCAAAAAACAGAACATGAAGGAGGCCGTATGAATCAGGATCAGGTTAAGGAACTGCTCAAAAAACTCGATTGCAGACTCCCCGGCGAAATAAACATCACAGCGGAAGAAATTCCGGATTTCAAAGTTACGTTTACAGGCAATATAAGCAAAAAAGTTCATGGATTGTATTATTCGCAGGGTAAAGAAATTCTTATTCATAATAAGAATTCAGAGCTTGCATCAATAGAACGACTGCTCCATACGGCAATTCATGAATTCGCGCATCATATTCATTTTACTTGTTTTCCGAATTATCCCGAAACGGTTACAGCACCGCACAATAAGGTTTTCAAGGCTATTCTTCGGGCGCTTTTGGATGACGCCATTTCGAAAAATCTTCACAGACCGCAGTTTCTTATTTCACCTAAATATAATAAAAGCTCAGAGATTCAGAAGGAAATAGCAGATGCTGTTGATAAATACCAGGAATCAGCAAAAGAGCTTTATTCAAAACTTGAAGATGCTTATTTCCACTGCGCCATGGACGGAGTTGAATTTTCTGAATTTATCGAATCAGAAACCGGAATCACTTACGCTGAATATAAGCGTCTGAAGAAACAGGTCGCGAATGTAAGCGCGACAATTAACATTTTTCAGTCCGAACATCTTTCGAAGATTAAAAACGAAGATCTCCAAGCTTGCGCTAAAACGATGTATGAAGACAACACTCCAAAAGCTACTGTTGTTTTTCATGCTGATGAACCATTGCAGGAAGTCTGCCGTATGAGCCGCACAAACTATCTCAAAGAAGTTTACGAGTCGAAAAAACTCCGCGCTGAGAAGCTCGGCGGTCAGCTTTTGCTTATAAGCGACGAAATATCCGTACTTGTCCAGAAGGAGAATGAAACTGACACAGAAACCGCAAGTCCTGAACTTGTCAGGGCTTCGTAAGAGGTAGCTATGAACATAAAAGAAATAGCATTAGCAGTTAATAAAACAGAAAGATCGGTAAGAAATTGGGCTAAAAAAGTGGCGGAAAAAAATTCCGTCATGGCGGAAAAGATTTCCGCCAGTACTTCGACTCATCCGGCAGATTACGATCTTGAAGAAACTCTATTGATTATCGAAACCGGCTTAGGTAAAAATGCGGCGGCTCTATATGAAGTAAATGCCCGAAATCAAACAGCAGGGAAAATCGTTTCTGTTCCCGGAACAACATTAAGTAAGAAAGATATTGAAGTGATATCGATTATAGTTGCTGAAACTGTCAAAAAACTTGATGGAAGAGTGAGCAGAATTGAAGAGAAGATCGAAGAGCGCAGAGCCTTGCTTCCTGCCCCCGAAATGGCACCAAGAGACAGAATCAATATGATAATCAGAGATTTCGCTGATAGAAACAAAATGCCTTTTTCTACGGCTTACGGTGAACTATATAAAATTTTCAATTACACTTACAACTGCAACGTGAACGCATCAGCTAAAAATAGAGGCGTTGCTATAATCGAGTACATCGAATCCGAAGGATTGATTGAGAATCTTGAAGCGGTTGCAGTGTCTAAATTCAGCCGGAGAACAGCATGAAAGTGTTAATTCTAAGCAAAATCAAAGTAAAAGATGGGGTCGGTACTGCCGAGGTCATAAGACTCAAGGGTATAACGAAACGTTACTCCCTTAAAATCGAAAAAATCAACAGGATGCTTGAAGCGTAATGTACGATTTGAACACAGCAGAAGGAAAGATAATGTTCACTCAGTATTTTATTGAGCTCGCGGAGATATTGAACACTCCGAACGAGGTTTTTCTTCAGCGCAGTGAAAATTTAAAAAAAAAAAAGCAGGAGAAAGAAATGTATCAGATAAAAGACGCAAACACTAAATATAATTTTCATCTTACTGACGTGCTGGATATTTCTCCGCTTTTGTCAGTATATGATGAATCTATTAAGAAACAGCATCATCTTTTCCGCATCACTCTCAAGACAACAATCATAAGGCTTAATTTTTATGATAAGGAAATAGCAGAACACGAACTCAGCAAACTTAAAACAGCTTTGAGACTCGAAAGTGAAGGAGTTGTCAATGAGTGATATAAATAATGTCTTTATAGTAGGCCGATTGACGCGAAAACCTGACCTGAAATATACACCTTTCAACACCGCGGTTTCGTCTTTCACTATTGCAAACAATAAAAGCTACAGTTCAAACGGTGAAAGAAAAGAATCAGTTTGTTTTTATAACTGTGTCGCGTGGGGTAAGACAGGGCAGACAATCGCGCAGTATTTTGAAAAAGGTCAGAAGATAATCATCAGCGGAAGACTTAATCAGCGTTCGTGGACCGATAAAGTCGGCAACAATCATTCTGCCGTTGAAATAGTTGTAGAAGAATTTCAGTTCGGTGAAAAAGCAAAGGCTTCATCATCTAAAATTCCTCAACAATCACCAGAGCCTGAGAGTGTTCCGTCTTTCAATGATCTTCCTGGGGGTTACAGATGGTAATTGTAGGACGCCATATTAACGGAATATTTTTAAATCCTCTCGAGTATCTTCTTTCCGAAAGCGGAGATATTGTCGAGTTCGAAAACAAAGAAGCCGCAGAACAACGTCTATTGGAACTCGGAGCTGATGAAGCAGATCTTTATAATTTTGTTTTCTGTGAGGTAGATGATGGCATATAGACAGCTTAATACGGAGTTCTGGCAAGACCCCGAGATGCTTGATGATTTCTCACCGGAAGATAAATACTTTTATTTGTGGCTTCTCACAAATCCGAAAGCGCGTCAATGCGGAATATTTCAGATCTCAAAGCGTGAGGCAGAGATTCAGCTCGGCTACACTTGGGAATCTGTTGAAAAGCTCATTCTTAGGTTTGAGAATCAATATAAAAAGATAATGTATTCGCCCGAAACGAAGGAAATCGCCGTCAAAAACTGGCTCAAATGGAATCCTCCGGCGAATCCTTCTGTTGAGATGAATGTCAAAAAAGACCTGGCAACAGTTAAAAACCGTGCACTCGTTGCTTTTGTTCTTGGTCCGACACCCTCTATACAGGGTGTAGACACCGTGGGTACACCCGCCCCAATACAGGAACAGGAACAGGAACAGGAACAGGAACAGGAACAGGAATGTCAGGACTCGCTTGCGCTCGCTGAAGAAGGGATGGTATCTGTTCCCACTCCTTCGGAATCAGACTCAACAGCTCAGTATCTCTATGACTCAATCAAGATAAAATCAGATCCGCCGTGTTGGAAACACAAAAGTCCTGATTTGAAAAAATGGTCTGAGGATATAGAAAAGCTTCACCGTATCGACAAGATCGATTATGCAGATATTCGGGCAGTAATAGACTGGTCAACATCACACGCTTTTTGGTCTGCAAATATTCTCTCTGCGGATAAACTCCGTAAGCAGTTCAATAAACTTTATCTGCAGATGCGTCAAAGAGCTTCACCTCAGCGCAAAGGCTTTAATCCCAACGATGCAAAACAGCAGGAAGCATTAAGCAGAATTTTAGCGGAGGTGTGAGATGACGAAACAGGATATATCAAAAGCTCTGATCGGATATTATAACATCGATGTAGCTTCAGCGGAAATCGCCGTAACTATGACAGTCAAATGGATCTGTGAGAATATTGCCGAATCAGACAGGGCAAGGATATTGCAGAATGTTTTTGAAAATTTCACGCCGACCGCAGCAAATCCTTTCCCGAAGATGGCAGAGTTTAAAGCGGCTTTGTGCCCGGATGGAACTATTGAGCGTGAAGCTGTTGAAGCATACGCAATGCTTGAGCGCAAGAGTTTTGCTTACAGGCCTGTAGTCATCGAAGATCCCGCAATTTCTGCAGGGCTTGAAGCAATCGGCGGTTGGATTGAATTCTGTAATCGTACAACAGATGAAAATCCGTGGAAGCGTAAAGAGTTCTGCAAAGCTTTTATTGCCGCACGCGAAAGCGGATATTCTTCATCGGTCAAAATATACCGTGGTATCGCAGACGAAGCAAAACCGATTTTAATCGGTGATGAAAAGAAGTGTCAGCTCGCTTTTGATGAAAATTTGCGTCCGGCATATCTCGAAAACAAATCATTTCTGAAACTCGCGGAGAAAGCTTCATGAGAACAGTCAAGGACATGATTAACGAACACGGAATATTTAAGGCGGCTTGTATAAAGCTCGGAAGAACTTCACAGGTTGAGCAATTGGTCGAAGAGTGTGCGACTCTAATATGCGCAGTCAATCAAGTCCGCCGTGGCAAAAAACCTCTGCGTGAACTGATAGGCAACATGGTCGATATTCAGATTTCTCTTGAGCAGATGGAGATACTTTTTGATGCGGAAGTCTGGGATGAAATTCTTGTCGAGAAAATGAAAAATCTAGGAACAAAGATTGAGGAGGAAGGATGAATCTATTTGCTGCAGTTGTTTTTATTGTTCTGGGTATTCTTGTCTGCCTTTTGCTATTTATCGGTTTTTTGATTTTGTTCACTTCTCCGCGCAAAGAGCAGGACGAAGAAATAAAAAAAACACGCGCTGAGATTTTCGGAGGAATGGCAAAATGAACAGAGAGAAAGTGCACAGAGAGAAAGTGCTGAGATATGCTTTATCCAACGGCGAAATCAAGGATCTCGAAAAGAACCAGCTTTATGTTCTCGCTGATAAGAACGAGAAGCATTCGGAGGCTGTTTTTTTAGCCGATTACGTTTACAGCAAAGACGGCCGCATCATTGCCGAGAAAATCGGAGTACCGCGCAAAGGAAAATCGCATCAGCTGTTTAAACTCGTGCAGAAAATAATGTTCGAAAAGTACGGCGTAGAGCTGGAGGCGGTATGAGCAAAAAGAAAGAATTTCCAGAGGGAGTTTCTTGGCTTGAAGAACAGATTCTTATGTTTGAGGAAAACGAACTGACTATTTCTCACAGTTTGAAGCTTATACAGAATTTTAGAAAAAGAATCAATGTTGTTGAACAGCAGAATAATCTTCAGGCAAAGAGAGCTTTTAAGTATATCATGAGACATGAGAATGAATACATAATTCCGGCAAAGTTTAAAAGATTTTTCCAGACAAAACTTTGGCCGCGTTAATGGAGGTTGTAAATGAGAGATACAGAAATAATAAAACAAAAACTGGGAGAGGTAAATAGAGCAATTTATAAAGCAACATTATCTCTTCATCAGGTAATTTCTGATTTAGACAGCATGGAAAAGAAGCTTAAAAAAAGCGAAACAGATTTAGACATCAAATTCCTTGCGGAGAGAGCAAACGAAGCAGGGAAACTTCCACGGTTTAGTGGTTATAGAGAAACGGGGGCAAGCAGTAATTCCATTGTTTCAATTGCATACGGCATTCTGCCCCTTGCAGATCAGATTCTCCCGAGTGATGACTCTGACTTAACGGCGTGCGAAAACATGTGGAAAAAGCTTCCAGAACATAGAAAGACCCCTGAAGTATTATCTGCGATGGAGAGGGCAAGAAGTTACATGGATGAGAAATGAATAATGTCGGAGTGGCGGAACTGGTAGACGTAAGGGACTTAAAATCCCTGAGCTTAGGCTGTGAGGGTTCGAGTCCCGTTTCCGACAATCGCCGTAACCGAGACCGGCGCGGAACAATAAATATTCAAAGGCAGGCAATATGAAGAAATGAAGTCTCGTTAAATTTATCAAGATTAGAGGGGCTTTAAGCCCCTCGCAAAAGAGAGGTAGAGATGATTACATATAAAGACTTAAAGGAATTTCGTAAAATATTTTTAGATGGAATAACTTTTGAAATATTTTTTCGCATATATACTGAAACTGCGCCGCAACTGATGATATTAGATATTTGCGCAGCTGCAATGTATATTCAGTCAGGCGACTGGCGGAAGATAGGATACTGGCTTGCTGCAGCAATTCTGACTTTTTGTGTGACATGGTGATGGTGTGGGCCTAAATAAGCAAAAAGGAAACATGTACGAATTTGTGACACACACATGGAATCCTATACGGGGAAAATGCCCTC
>Ga0208940_1004703_pt1 | contig 10607 bp, 8 predicted proteins | sample AD_JPNNA6_MetaG_FD_184445 | JGI IMG/M metagenome (GOLD analysis project Ga0208940, IMG submission 184445) | Active sludge microbial communities of municipal wastewater-treating anaerobic digesters from Japan - AD_JPNNA6_MetaG (SPAdes) (version 2) | ecosystem: Engineered > Bioreactor > Anaerobic >... | reverse complement strand
CTTTACGTAATATTACAGTAACCTTAGGAACAGTAGCCTCGCCGTAGGCGTAAAGAAGTTTTGCTCCATGAATTATGATACCATTGTACTCCTGGCCGGTACCTGGCAAAAAGCCCGGAACGTCAACAAGTGTAACTATAGGAATATTGAATGCATCGCAGAACCTTACAAAGCGAGCAGCTTTGCGGGAAGCATTGATATCGAGCACACCGGCAAGGTATTTGGGTTGGTTGGCCACAATTCCCACCGACTGTCCGTTGAAACGGGCAAAACAGGTTACAATATTGGGTGCATAGTCGCGCTGCAACTCCAAGAACTCGCCATTATCAACAATAGCTCCAATTACTTCTTTTACATCGTATGGCTTGTTTGGGCTATCGGGGATAATCTCGTTTAGGGCATCCTCCAACCGATCGATAGGATCGTTGCAGGGCATTAGCGGTGGCTCCTCAAGGTTGTTTTGGGGCAGGTAGCTCAAGAGCTTGCGGATAAGCATAATGCCTTCCTCCTCGGTTTCGGATACAAAATGTGCAACCCCCGATTTTGTGGAATGAACCCCAGCACCACCAAGTTCCTCGGATGAAACAGTCTCACCGGTCACAGTTTTAACCACCTTTGGACCAGTAACAAACATGTAGCTGGTATTACGCGACATGATGATGAAGTCAGTAAGAGCGGGTGAATAAACCGCCCCACCGGCGCATGGACCAAAAATGGCTGATATCTGGGGTATAACACCCGAGGCTAAAATGTTACGCTGAAAAATATCGGCATATCCGCCTAAACTTTTTACTCCTTCCTGAATTCGAGCGCCGCCGCTATCGTTGATACCGATTACCGGAGCACCAACTTTCATGGCCATATCCATGATCTTGCAGATTTTAGCGGCAAACATCTCCGATAGTGAGCCTCCAAACACTGTAAAATCTTGTGAAAATACGTAAACCAATCGGCCATCAATGGTGCCGTAGCCGGTTACTACACCGTCAGATAGGTAGCTCTCCTTATCGAGACCAAAATCGATACAGCGGTGCGAAACAAACATATCGAACTCTTCAAAACTACCCTCATCGAGCAGCATATCGATACGCTCGCGTGCTGTGTATTTTCCTTTTTTATGCTGAGCCTCAATACGCTTGGGGCCTCCGCCAAGTTTTGCTTTTTCCCTTAAATCAATAAGTTCTTTGATTTTTTGCTCCTGTGTGCTCATCGTTATATTTGGTGTTTGGGGATGTTTTTTACTTATTTTTATCCTCGCAAAGCTCAGTTAATACGCCCAGGGTTGACTTCGGATGAAGGAAAGCAATATCAAGCCCTTCAGCACCCTTACGGGGAGCTTTATCGATAAGGGTTACTCCCTGCTCCTCCATGCGCTTTAACTGCTCCTCAATATCTTTTACAGCAAAAGCAATATGGTGGATACCCTCACCCTTTTTCTCAATGAATTTTCCTATTGGCCCTTCAGGGTCTGTAGATTCAAGCAATTCTATTTTGGTCTGGCCAACCAGGAAAAAGGCTGTCTTAACCTTCTGATCCTTTACCTCTTCAATATTGTAACACTTTAAACCCAGTACCTTTTCGTAGAAAGGAATCGATTCCTCAAGACTTTTAACGGCTATACCGATGTGTTCAATGTGTGATATGCTCATAGCTGTATTATTTTAAATTAGTTTGTGCAAAGTTACTTTGTATAGTTTACTTTAACCATAAAAGTTTCAAACGTTTTAGTTGTTTTTCAGCATTGTTAAAGAACATGTTTGTTAGAATTTTGCCGAAAATGGAACATAAAATAAAATAATCGCTTATTTTTGCAGCCAACTTTGAGTAATAAACTAATACTATAACACCATGGGAAAAGGCGATAAAAAAACCCGCAGGGGTAAAATATTTTTGGGTTCGTTTGGCAACACCCGCCCAAAAAAATCAAAAGTTCGTAAGGAAAAACGCGATAAGGCTAAAGTCCAAGCAAAGTAAAGCGAACTTACTAACGAATGACTCAAACCGGCACAGCCGGTTTTTTTTATTATCATAGGAATTGGTTAAAACCCTGCAATTTCATTGCAGGTACTTTAGTTTCTATAAATTTCATAGATTTACAGAATGGAAACATACAGGACTGGCTCTCATTCTGTAAGTCGGTTGAGCGCCTATATCGTGTGGGTGACGAAGTATCGCTACCATGTATTGACAGGAGACGTACAGGTTCGCTGTCGAGATTTAGTTGTACAGGTATGTAACACAGAGAATGTACAGATACTGAAGGGAGTCGTAAGTAAAGATCATGTGCATATTCACGTAGAATATCCACCTTCTCTGAGCATAAGTGTACTTGTGAAGAAGTTGAAGGGAAGGACATCTCGGATACTGCAGCAAGAATTTCCGGTATTGGGTAAGAGGTATTGGGGCCGACACTTCTGGGCGGTAGGATATGGTGCGTGGAGTACCGGTAACATAACAGAGGAGATGGTTCAAGAATACCTAGATCACCATCGCGATAAGCCCAATAGTGAAACGGGAAATTGGATTTTAGAAAAAGATTAAAGAATTTCATTCTTTCCCGTTTAATAAAACCTATGGATTTTCAATCCATAGTGGTTTAGTTATCACCTCAAACCAACACTATGTTAACGCATAGTGCAATTTAATCAAAAATTGACACCAATTATTAGTTGCAATAAGAGAAAAAAGTAAATAAATGGCTAAATTTGATTAATAGTCGTGAAAGTGTAATGCCGTACCCTAAAGCTAAAACTTTCAACATTTTGTCACTACTGATTATATTGCTAATCAGCGGTTCTACTTATTCCCAAAACACTCAGTACGATCGCTTAACCTTTCAGCGCGATTCCTTGTTTGCCTCGCAGCTTTCCAACCAAATTGATAGCTTATTCTATGCCGGACAGTACGATAGCTGTATGCTGATAATTGACAAGGCAATAATCTTTTTCGATAAGTTAGGCTTAACCAGGTATAAAATTGATGCCTTAACCCGTAGGGGATCAATTTACAGAATTAATGGTAAGTTTAGTAACGCCATGGCCGATTTTGGCGATGTGCTGGAGTATTACCAACGAACCGGGAATACAAAGGGCGAAGCCTCCACGCTAAACCATATTGGTGCAATTTACCGGCTAAGAGGCGATTATCCCACAGCGCTTGACTACTACTTTAAGGCTTTGGCCAATTACCAGAAAATTAACTACCTGCCTGGCATTTCCTCGGTCCTCAACAATATTGGAGTTGTTCATTTGTACCAAAAAATCTACGATAAGGCTTTAGAATACTACAACAAATCGTTATCCATTGAGGAAACCCTAAAGAGCGATGAAGGGATTGGTACTTCGTACCTAAACATTGGCGAAGTTTACCGAAAAAAAGGCGATTTGCAAAAGGCCGCCGATTACTACCTCAGAGCTTTAGTTTACGCTAACCGTACAAATGACCTTGATGGTATTGGAACCATTTACAATGAGCTGGCAGGCATTAACATCGAAAACGGCTCCACTGACGATGTTTTGAAGTACTTAAAGTTAGCTTATAATACATTTTTAAGTACAAATAGCCCACAACGACTTGCAGAGTGTCTAATAAACTTTGGGAAATACTACCAGGCTATAGGCAACATCAATCAGGCCATAAAGCATTACAGCCAAGCCTTTGAACTTGCCGATAAAAATAAACTGCTTGAAATTAAAAGCGATGCCCATCGTCAGCTAAGTACACTGTTCGACAAGCAAGGCAATACTGTATTGGCATACTCCCACTTCAAAAAGTATATTGAAACCCGCGATAGCCTATTTAACGAGGATAACACCCGAAAATCCATACAAGCGGAATTCTTTTACAAGTTTGAGCGCCAACAGGAAGAACACCGGATTGCCGAAGCCAAAAAAGAAGCGGAATACGCTGAACGTTTAAGGCGCGAAAAAGTGGTCAAAACTTCACTTATCACAATAATTAGTCTAGGCGCTATTCTAATTGGGTTCATTCTATTCTATCTAAATAAAATCAAATTAAAAAACGAGGAGCTCAAATACCACCAAAAGGAAATCCTTGAAAAAAACGAGGAGCTCCAACAGCAACAGGAAGAAATTTTGGCCCAACGCGACGAGATTGAGCGAAAAAACGTAATCCTTGAACAATCGCAACAGATAATAGCCGATAAGAACGAAAGGATGATTAGCAGTATTGAGTATGCCAGAACAATCCAAAACGCATTGCTACCAAAACCCGAAAAATTTTCGGAATTGTTTTCGGACTACTTTGTTATATACCAACCCAAGGACATTGTGAGCGGCGACTTTTACTGGATTAGCAGCGATGAGCGTTACTCCTATGCCGCAGTTATGGACTGTACAGGGCATGGTGTGCCCGGCGCTTTCATGTCGATGATTGGAAACACCTTGCTTAACAAGATTGTGATTGAGTGGGGCGTTAACCAACCATCAAAGGTTCTTGAGGCGCTTAACGAGCAGCTGCGCGAAGCCCTGAAACAAAAAGAGGTGGGTAATATTGTTTTGGCGGGTATTGATATTGCCTTTGTAACCATCGATAAGCATGAAAGGAAAATCTCCTTCTCAGGCGCAGCACGACCCATGCTAATCATACAAAATGGCGAGATGCAACTGGTAAAAGGCAGCATCCGCTCAACTGGCGGTTTCCAACCGGCAAACACCAAGCCCTTTGATGATGCTTGCTTTGATCTACTTTCGCCAACAAATATCTACCTATTTTCCGATGGTTACTCCGATCAAATCAGTATCGATAAAAAGAAATTTGGCTTACAACGTTTTACTGAACTTATCTATCAATCGCATAGCAAACCCATGGCTGCACAACGCGACCTGCTAATCCAAATGATGGAGAACCATTTACATGGTGCTGACCAACTTGATGATATCTGCGTGATGGGACTCCGGTTAGCATGATGCTACCTGATACTTAAATCGGGGTACTCCAGCCGAACATGGTAAATATTCTGCAACTTCTTCTTAAAAATTGTCTTTATCAGCGAAATATCCCTAAGCGTAACATCGGCAAAGCTGTACTGCCCTGAGTTAAGCTGATCATCGATAATCCTCTCGACCAACTGATCGATACTTTGTACGTTATACTCCTTAAGGCTACGCGAGGCTGCCTCAACGGCATCGGCCATCATCACGATAGCTGTTTCCTTGGTTTGCGGTTCTGGCCCTGGGTATGAGAACTTACCCTCGTCGATATTTGCATTCTCAGCCTGCAATTCCTTGTTGTAGAAGTACTTAACTTTGCTTGTACCATGGTGCATCTTAATAAAGTCAACTATTTGACTCGGTAATCCTGCCTTAGCGGCAATTTTCACCCCTTCATGCACATGATTTATGATAATCTCCGCGCTTTTAACATTATCAACATTCTCATGAGGATTGAATCCACCCTGCTGATTCTCAATGAAGAACATAGGGTTAGCCATTTTCCCAATGTCGTGGTATAGGGCTCCAGTCCTAACCAGTAAAGGGTTACCTCCAACACGCTGAACAGCGCTTTCGGCTAAATTGGCCACCTGTAAGGAGTGCTGGAAGGTTCCCGGGGCAACCTCGGCTAGCTTTCGGAGTAAATCGAGGTTGGTATCGGAAAGCTCAATAAGCGTGATATCGGACAAAAACCCAAAAAACTTCTCAATAATGTAAACTAATTGGTACGAAGCAAGAAGCAACAAAGCGTTTATACCATACCATAATGCAATGAACCAGTTTACCCCTTTGAGTGAGCCATCGCCAACAAGGTATAGGCTTAATGTTAACGTCAAGTAGGAGAAGTAAACAAGTCCCACAGTTTTAAATAGTTGGCCGCGATTGTACATTTTTGACAATCCAATTATTGCCACTATGCCAGCAATGAAGTTGGTGAATACAAACTCAAAGCTGTTGGGGACTAAAAATGCTACAAGAAAAATGGTAATAAGGTGAACAAAGAGGGCAAGCCGCGAATCGAAAAATGTTTTAACAAAAATGGGTACAATAGCTAGCGGAATAACAAAAATACTGAAGGAGTTGGTTTTGATTACCAGAGCCGAAACTGCAGCCGATGCCGTTATTAACATTAATATAAATAGCAGTTTCCTAATATCGTTCAATACCTCGTTTCGGAAATTCAATAGGAAAAGGAAAAGAACAATGTAGAGCGATGCAATAAGTATCATATTCCCAAAGAGAATGGCAAATAAATTTTTTGATCCCAAGCGTTTATCGTACTCTTTTTTGAGCGATTCAAGAATCTGGTAAATCTCTGAGTTTACCACCTCGCCCTTCACCACAATTTTCTCGCCGGCTTGTACCAACCCCTTGGTAATTGAAATATTTGATATTAGCTCATTACGGAACTTTTGCGTTGCAACCTCATCATAAAACAGGTTTGGTTGAATGTATTCCTTAAGGTTAATCATTTCCCACAAACCTACCAGCCCAGGACTTAAGCTTTTAGTGAAGTCGTTTGCATTTGAATTTAAGAGCTTAACAGCCTTTTGAACCGTATAAACCTCATCGAACCACTTGTCGTATGCCACATTATTGATAACAACAGCCAAACCCTGCTTGAGCATGCTGTTTGAAATGGCGTTCTCATCCTGATTGATAATTCCTTTTAGATAAATCTGGCTAATATTATCGGCAACAAACTGTTCTAGTTCCGGTTTTACTTTCAGGTACTTTGCCCTTGATGTTTTTGAAACATTCTGGCTATTAATAAATTTATCAAATGCCAAGTCGAAACTGGAACGAAACCCCTCCAGTTGCTGAGGGTGAATGGTAGAATCGTACCGGTAAAAGGACTTGAACTCCTTTAGCAGCTTGCTTTTCTCAGCAAAAAGCTCTTGCTCAGTTTTATAAACTGGAAAATCGAAAGGGGCATAAAGATCCTCGTGCATCCAAGGTCTTCCTTTTTGGAATTCATAGCTAAATCTACCTTCACATGGCATTATTATAACCATGATGATGTAGGATAGTAGGAAGAGAACAAATGCCACGATGTGTTTTATGCTGATTTTTTGGGTTGCTACCATAACCTTTTATTAATAAAAGTAATAATCATTTATTTGTCAATGAGATGTATTGAGGGTTAATATTTATCGCTGTCAAACCCAACTCTTTACCAGCGTTTAGCATAAGGGTATAGGCTTCAAAAAAATCGTTACGGATTTCGCCATCCAGAATAGCATCCTTAATCCTATTTTTAATGAGTCCTACTTCCTTACAGGGCTTCAGGTTAAAGGTTTCCATAATCATTTCGCCAGTAACGGGTGGCTGAAAGTTCCGAATGGAATCTTTTTCCTCCACCTCCTTAAGCTTCTTCCTTACAAGTCTAAAATTTGCCAAATGTTTCCGAACGGTAATATCGTTCTTTGAGGTGATATCGGCTTCGCAAAGCATCATCAGGTCATCAATATCGTCGCCTGCATCAAATAGCAGACGGCGAACAGCCGAATCGGTAACAACCTCCTGCGATAAAACGATTGGTCTAAGATGAAGCAGAACCATTTTTTGAACATATTTCATCTTATCGTTAAGGGGCAACTTGAGCTTACGAAATATTTCAGGGATCATTTTTGCGCCCAAAAATTCGTGTCCATGAAAAGTCCAACCCTGACCCGCCACAAAGCGTTTTGTTTTTGGCTTGCCAATGTCGTGAAGCAATGCAGCCCACCGCAACCAAAGGTTATCGCTTTTCAACGACAGGTTATCCAACACCTCAAGCGTATGGTAAAAGTTATCCTTGTGCGATACTCCATTACGCGCTTCCACACCCTTCATTGCCGCCAGTTCCGGAAAAATATGTTGCAATAGCCCTGTTTGTTCAAGAAGTAACCACCCTACCGATGGCCGTGGTGAAGCCATCATCTTATTTATTTCGTCCACAACCCGCTCAATGGAAACAATAGTAATTCGCGAGCTCATTTCACGAATAGCATCTAGGGTTTTGAGCTCAATATCAAAGTTTAGCTGTGTTGCAAACCTGATTGCCCTGAGCATACGCAAAGGGTCGTCGGAAAAGGTGGTGGCGGGGTCGAGCGGTGTGCGTATTGTTTTACTTTTTAAATCCTGCAAACCGTTAAACGGATCAATTAGCTCACCAAAGTTTCGTTTGTTCAGCCCTATTGCAAGGGCATTCATGGTAAAATCGCGCCTTTTCTGATCGTCCTCAAGCGAACCGTTTTCAACTATTGGCTTTCGGGAGTCGAGTCTGTACGATTCCTTTCGGGCGCCTACAAACTCAATATCCCACTCGTTGTGCTTTAGCTGTGCTGTTCCAAAGTTTTTGAAATAGGTTACCTTCCGTGCCCTAAGCCTTTGAGCCACCTTGCGTGCAAAATCTACTCCGCTGCCTACAACAACTATATCAATATCCTTCGATGGTCGGTTCAGTAAAATATCCCTCACAAAGCCTCCAATAACGTAAGCATCAACCCCCTCAATCTCTGCCACATCCGATATTACTCTAAATATGTTGCTTTTTAGGTATTCCTTCATATTGTTATGTTATGCCTGACAAAATTACAACTTATCAAACTTTTAGCCTAAATTTTTGTTTTATAGTAAAAATGCTTTGTTTAAAACATCGCAATGATAAAATGACATATATCAGCTTAAAATATTCAACAAAATTATGCCATTAAATGTTTTGGTATTACTTTTGCATCGAAATATGTAAATAATTTGATTTATTAATAAATAAACCAGTAACACTATGATTGAGCACTTAACAGCAGAAACATTCAAGCAGAAAGTATTTGATTACGAAAAGAATAACGAGTGGAAGTTTGAGGGCGACAAGCCTGCCATCATCGATTTCTATGCCGATTGGTGTGGTCCCTGCAAAATGGTAGCACCTATTCTGGAAGAACTTGCCAAGGAATATGAGGGCAAACTCAATATTTACAAGGTAGATACCGAGGAAGAGCAGGAACTTGCTGCCGTTTTTGGAATTCGAAGCATTCCATCGTTACTCTTTATTCCACTTAATGATCAGCCACAAATGGCTATGGGGGCATTACCTAAGGACACCTTTAAAAAGGCATTCAAGGATGTTTTAGGTGTTGAGTAATTGAACCTATTTGTAATAAAGGAAAAGGAGCCAAAGGCTCCTTTTTTTATTCTGGTTGATTTTGTGTTAGATTCCAGAAAGCATGGCCTTAAAACCTTAACCCTGAACTTTGAATTTCGCTTCGTGGGACTGGCTCTTTACCCCCGTAGAGCGAGGCGGGACTTTTATCCTTTAACCTTTATTCCCGCTAATGCGGGACAGGCTCTTTATCCTTTAACCTTTAACCCTTATCCTTTAATGACTATCAATCCCCATCAGCATCAAAAACAAATGCTTTTGCACCTTTGAAATCTCACCCATGTATTCCCTTACAGCCTTAACGCTTCCGGGTAATGTGTAAACAAATGTAGTTCCCATTAACCCAGCAACGCCTCTACTAAGCAAAGCGTTTGGCTTTTCGGCCCCATACTTTAAGCGGATGTGCTCCATAATCCCTGGAATTTCTTTATCGAGCAATGGTTTTACAACATCGGGAGTAATATCGCGCGGGCCAATTCCAGTTCCGCCAGTTGTTAAAACCATGTCGTATTTAGAGTTTCGTGCTTCAATCAGTCTGTTCTCTAGCAAATCTCTGTCGTCGGGAATAATTTCAGTTTCCACCTCTAACTGCCAGGATACGGAGTTAAAGAAATCGGAAACAAGTTTAGCAACCTCAGGACCGCTAAGGTCCTCATACTCGCCTCTACTTGCCCTGTCGCTTAAAGTAATTACTTTTACCCTGTAAATCTTTGGGTAAAAAGTAAGCTCATCGCCTGCCTGTAGCGTTCCCCCTTTCAATACCCGAACAAATATTCCCTCCTTAGGCATCACACAGTTGCCCACCTGACGATAGATTGCACACCCATCGCCATGGCACGACTTGCCAATTTGGGTTACCTCAAGTTCAACACCAGCACCCACAAAACGGTCGCCTGGCTTTGTCCGGTAAAGTTCATAGCCCTGAGTGGTGATATTTTCGGCAAAATCGCCATATTTTACAGGCAGACCGCTTGCTTTTGTAAACTTATCGATACTCTCAACGCCGAGCATGCTCACCTGACGGTGCCAGGCACCAGCATGTGCATCGCCCTTAACGCCAAGCGAGTTAAGCTCTATCCGATCAACCGCATGTTTAGTTGTTCCTTTTTTTTCCGAGATATTTACCGATACAACCTTTACAGTAATGGGATTGTTTTGCTCCATGGCTAATCAATATCCTTTTTTGTTTTCTCAATTAGTTCAACGCGTTCAATAACCATTTGCTTATCAACAGCCTTGCACATATCGTAAATGGTAAGTAGCGCCACAGATGCAGCAGTAAGTGCTTCCATTTCCACTCCGGTTTGTCCGATGCACTTGGCGTAACTTTTAACCACAACGCCACTATCGTTAAGGGCCGCTTTTACATCAACCTTGATAAGCATGAGTGTATGGCATAAAGGAATTAGCTCAGGGGTTCGCTTAGCAGCCTGTATGCCTGCAATCTCCGCAATGGTTAAAACATCACCCTTTTTCATTTGGTTTTCACGGATCAGCTTTACCGTTTGGGG
>Ga0208940_1004699_pt1 | contig 10613 bp, 4 predicted proteins | sample AD_JPNNA6_MetaG_FD_184445 | JGI IMG/M metagenome (GOLD analysis project Ga0208940, IMG submission 184445) | Active sludge microbial communities of municipal wastewater-treating anaerobic digesters from Japan - AD_JPNNA6_MetaG (SPAdes) (version 2) | ecosystem: Engineered > Bioreactor > Anaerobic >... | reverse complement strand
CCCTGAACCTGCTGGTTAACCTCGTCGGAGATCAGGCCGTTGTTGTTCAGATCGAACCACTTGGCCGTGACTTCGAGGTCGATGTCGGAGGAACCAGTGGTGGCCACGATCGACTTCTGACCGGTCGTGTGGGAGCCACCGAAGACGATGACGCCAGAGATGTCGCCGCCATTGACCGTGCCACCGGTGGTGCCGCTGTCCGTCTGGACATCGACATAGGTGGTGAGGGTCATCGTGCCGTGCGTACCGTTGATGGTCAGGACCTCGTCGCCAAGGATGATGTTACCAGCGTAGGCATTCTTCACCGTCTCAACCGTGTCCGCATAGGCGGTGGTCCCGTCGAGCTTGGCATCCAGCTCCATCGCCGTCTCAACCGTGTCCGCATAGGCGGTGGTCTTGAGGTCGACGTTGCCGACATTGAAGAAATCACCGATGAGGGTGATGTCACCCTGGGTGGTATCGGCCTTGATGTCACCCACCGTGCCGAAGTTTTCGGCCGCGCCGGTGACCTTGATGGTGCCGATCATGTTCGTCTCATCGTCTTTATCGGCGCTCTTCGAACCGGTGAAGTAGTCACGGACGATATCGTCGGTGTAGTACTCGCCCTTGTAGGCGTGGCCGGTCTTGAGGGTGATGTCGCCGAAGGCTGCCACCTTGTTGTAGCTGCCCGACGAAATCACGGTATCGAGGGTCAGACCGATGTCACCCGCGTCGCTGTTGATGGCCATATCACCGGACTGACCAGCGCCCTTGACAGTCGCGTCGAGGTTCACATCGCCCAAGGCCGTCTTCACATCGAGACCGAGCTCGGAGGTGGAAGCACCACCGAAGGTGATCCCACCGGTGACTGCACCGTTTTCGATGGTCGTCGCCTTGATGGTGTCGTGCCCGCGCTCGATGGTAAGATTATCGAAGTCGATGGTACCGGCGCGGAGGAACACCGGCTTCTCGTCGTCGACATTAACCTTCGTGTCCGGATCCGAATAGGAAGCAGTGTCGAGGGTCATCTTGCCCACATCGCCGAAGCTACCGGTAACCGTGATGGTACCGATACCGCCGAATTCCGGCGCGGCTGCGTCGGTAACGAGTGAAGCGGTGATGTCGCCAACCACACCGGTGTAGTTGCCACCCGAGATGGTGATATTGCCCTTCAGCGCAGCGTCGGCAGCGAAGTCCGGGAGACCGAACACCGGCTCAACCTGAGTCGTGTTGGTGAGGGTGATCGTGCCGAACTTGGCGGAGGTGTACGCCGGGCCGTTGCCGTCGGCGAGGGTCAACTCAATGTCGCCACCCATGGAGGAGGCTTCGATGTTGCCCACCGAGGCATACTCGTCGGCCGTGGTACGACCGTTGTTGTTGGCATCGAACGAACCCGCCTTCAGGGTGATATCCTGATCGCCCTGCTCGGTGGAGAACACGAAGCTCGCATCGGTCGCGGTGGTCTTGCCGTTGGACTCGAGGGTCGCATTGATATCACCCGCACCATGGGTGGTGAGGGTGACCGTGTTGCGATTGCCGTTGAAGATCGCGTTGGCATTGACGCCGCCACCATCGGTGCTCTCGAGAGCGATCGCACCGACGCTGTTGGCGAACTCGGACGCGCCGAGGTCGGTATAGCCCTTCGCGGAAGTGGCAGTGATGGAGCCCACCATGCCTTCGAAGCCATTGGCGCCGCCAGTGAAGGCGAGATCAATGGTGCCTTCCTCGCCGGTCGCCAGCACCACGTTGCCGAGGGTGTTGAAGTGCGTGAAGAGCGGGAGGGCGACGGAACCGTCAACAGCGAGACCGACGGTGCTCGTAGCAGTGAAGTCGATGTTACCCTCGACGCTCGAGACATCGACGCTGCCGCCGTGGCCGATCTCGGTGCGGCTGATCACGCCGTCGTTATTATCGTCGTGGCCGATGACATTGTAGTTGATCGTAGCATTGCCCGCGCCCGTCTTGGCGATGAACGCGTTGCCGGTAGCCGTGGAGGCGCCGGCGTAGTCGAGAGTCGCGTTGATCGTGCCATTGGCGAGGAACGAGTAATCCACACCAGCGACGGTGAAGTCGATGGTCGAACCGTCGCTACCGGCGGTCGTCATGATGGTCTGGCCGCGAGTGCCCCAGATGGTCTGCTTGGCGTCGATGTCGCCCGCGCGGACGATGTCGCCCGCGGTACCAGCATAGTCATCGGAATCGGCCACCACAGCCACACCAGCGGTGTAAGTGATGTTACCAACATCCCCCATGATGGTCAGGTTGTTGTTGATGTCACCAGACGTGGTCGTGGCTTCGATATTACCGACATTGCCGGTAGTCGTCACCGCAATGGTGATATCGCCGCTATTGTCGACGATGGCACCCGCCTGATCGAGGAAGAGCTTATGACCGGCGGTGAGCTTGATGTCACCGAAGTCGGCATCGTAGGTCTTGCCGTTCTGGCCGAAGCTGATGTCGCCACCGTTGTTGGTGCCGGCGGTCGACAGGGTGATGTCGCCGACCGTGGCCACATCGAGATCGCTCGAAGCGGAGATCCCGGCCGGGGAGAAGACGATATTACCCTCGGAAGCCGAGATGTTGATATCGCCCACGGTGTCGGCCGTGATCGTGCCGGTGAAGTTCACCGCACGATCGGCATTCGAACCGATGCCCGAACCACCAACGATGGTGATGTCACCGATCGTCTGCGCACTGAGCAGACCGCGGAAATCGACAACATCGGCCTTGAGGCTGAGGTTGGAGATCGAGCCAATCTGTCCGGTGGTGCCGCCGTTGTCGACGACGATGCCGGCATCCGCGGCGAAGAAGATGGTCGAGTTGGTCGAGTTGACCGCATCGGCATTGATCTTGAGGAGCGCGTCCTGGTTGTCGTACTCGGTCGTACCGTCGTTGAGCAAGATCCGGGAATTGAAGGTCACGGAGGGGGAGACCGTGCCGGCGCCCGTGCCGTTGCCAACACCATCGATCGTCTCGATCTCGATGCCCGCGTTGATCTGGGTGACGTGGATGATGTTGTTGTTCGCGGCAACCTGGCCGTCGATGTCGATGCGGCCAAATTCCACGTCTTCGATGCGGCCAAATTCCACGTCTTCGAAGCCACCGATTTCAAGGCCGTCGAGGGCCACAAACGCGGTGGTACCATTGGTGCCACCGGCTGCGAGCTCGGCCGAGCCGATGCGGCCGGAGAGATCGAGGTCGGCCTTGGCACCTTCGAGGTCCTGATAGGCGACCGCGAGGATATCGTTGCCGTCGGCGTCGGTGCCGGTCTTGACGATCGAGGCAACGCCGAGACCGTCGTTGACGATGGTGATCTGACCGATCGTGCCGGCCGAGGCGATGACGCCCTGGTTGTTGGCCGAGTTGAGCGTGATGCCGCCGAAGTTCATGTCGACGGAGTCGTTCCAGCTGATCGTGCCGGTGCTCACGTTCTGGGCGCCGAGCAGGCCGCCGACGTTTTCACCATCCATAACACGACCGATCTGGATCCGGCCGAAGTTGTTGGCCACCCCGTCGAGGTTGCCACGGTTGCCGGAGAGGATCTCCAAAGTGGCCGGGCCATAGTGCCACTCTTCCACTTCTTCCATCTCGGCCTGGTACAGCGCGGTGTTCTGGGTGTAGACGACATTGCCGAAGGTGTCCTTCGCAGGCACACCGACGGAATCGAGAACGGGAACCTTGTCGCCAACCTTGGCCGCAACCAGCTTGCCGTCAGTGAGGCTGTAGACCTGCAGCGCAGGGTTGTCGACCAAGTCCTGGGCAGTCACGATGTAGTCGAGACCACCGGCTGCGTCGCCATTGATGTCGACATTGTAGATAAGAACTTGTCCGGCAGCCGGATCGGCAACGAAAGCGCCACCGGCCTCCTTCAACGACAGAACGCGAACGAAGGTTTCAGTGCCTTCGATCGGAACGAACGTGATATCCGGGGGAGAAAGCTTCTCGCCTTCGACCAGATCGTAGGTCACCTGGCCTTCAACGGTGATATCGCCGAATTTGCCGTTGCCGGCGATGTAGATCAGGCAGTCATCGGTGGCGTCGAGGTCGACGTCGCCGTGGATGGTGATATCGCCGATGCTGGCCGTGCCGTAATTGCGCACGTCGGTCGCGGCAGCACCAATATTGCTGCTGGTCACGAAGACCGCCTGCCCGGGGGCCGAACCCCAGACGTCGCCACCAACCCAGACATTGCCGATGCCGGACATGCCCTGGATGGTGCCGTTGATGATCGAGCCACCGTTGCTGGTACCCTCGTCACTCTTGCCGATGGTGATGTTACCGATCTTGCCGTCGAAATCGACGTAGCCGGTCGCGGTGCGGGACGTGGAGTTCCAGTCGATACCACCGACATTCGGCAGGGCAAGGTTGCCATTGGACGCATCCTCGGACCAGACGTTGGTGCTGAGCACGCCGCTGAAGTCATTGCGGACGAGCACATTGCCGATCTCTTCGGCGCGCACGTCGGCGAACTCGCCGGTGCTGCCTTCGACCACGATGGCGTTGATCTTGTTGATCTGGGCGTCGCCGACGTTGTAGGTGGCCTCGTTCTGAGCGAGCATCGCGTTGGTCGCGATGGCCACGCGGTCGAGACCGCGCACGAGCACATGGCCGTCGAGGTCGCCCATGACGGTGAGGGTGCCGTCGATGCTGGCACCGTGGCCGTCGACCACGAAGCTGCCGAAGAGGTTGTTGGCGAAGGTCACGTTGCCTTCCAGAGCTGCTGTGGCCAGACTATCACGCACGTCGGCCACATTGATCTCGAAGCCGGCGGGGAGGTCACCATTGATGTTGATGCTACCGATGAAGGTGCGGCCGGCGAAGGCGGCATCGAGGGTGTTCTGGGCGCCCGTCGCACCCTGGAGGAGGGCGGAGAGCACATCCGATCCATCCTGCGTGGCAGCGATCACGTTACCAGCGACGTCGAGCGTAAACTCCCAGATGCTCGGAGTGTACTGGCTGCTCGACTTGCCGGAAAGCGCGTCGCTGAGCGAACACATCGCGGTCGTCTGGTCGACGGCGGCGAGACGGATCGCATCCTGGTTGACCGGAGTCGGCATCAGGAAGTTGCCCTGCGAATCCTGGCCCCAAACCGAATTGAAGTAGGCGAAGCCGCCGAGGGAAACACCGCCGGCGGAGGAGTCGTTGCCCGTGCCACCCGCGTTGCCGTTGCCGAACGAGTTGAACGAGGTGCCGTTGCTCTGCTCGAGGTCGCCGCCCTGCACGAAGACGGTCTGGAACTGCGAGTTGCTGTTGAAGTAGAGGGTCGGGACGCCGGAACCGGTGGCATCGATGTCGCCGATACGGACGGCGCCCTGCACCGCGACGTTCTCGGCGCGGATACCGACGACGCCGGTGTCGGCGGAGAAGTAGGCGTTGCCGGCGCGGATGCTGCCGAAGTTGGTGTAGCCGGCCTCGTTCTTTTCGTTGCCGACGATAATGATGCGGGAGATGTCGGCCCAGTGGTCGCCGCCCTGGTGGGTAGCATCGACCACGCCGCCGTTGCGGGCAGCACCGACGGAGTAGACCTCCATGCTGGTGGAGGCATCGGAACCGGTGATGGTGATGGTGGCGTTGCCCTGGGTGTAGGAGTAGGCCTGCGCGGCGGCGTTGTAGTTGCTCGGGGCCACGTTGGTGACCGGGTTGTCGAGCGAAACATTCAGCGTGCCACTGCCGATGAGGGCGACCTGGACGATGTCGCCGTCATTGTCCAAGAAGGACACGCGGGTCACCTGGCCGACATCGTTGGAGACGGACACCGACGCGCCAGTCATGAGGATCTGGTCGTAGGTGACGCCGTCGGAGTTGGTCTGGTCGGTGACAACCTCCTGACCCGCGCCGGAGATGGACGCGTACAGCTGACGGGACTCGAGGGATTCGACCCGGAGGGTCTTCGAGGTAGTCTTGCGACTACGCTGGAGATTTCGAAGGAACGACGACTTCTTTTTAGCCATGAGTTTTGGGTATTGCTGAGGTTGAAAACGGATCAGGGGACACTTCGTGCGAAGACACTATGGTCCTAGATATTGGCGAGGATACCAAATCCCCCCCTACCCGTCTATCATCCCAAAGGATTAAATCGCGCATCCGAAAACAGGGGTGATCGCAGCAGTCGGAAGGGTCGCCACCCTACCCTGGATGCATAGTAATACTTTCAGCGAAACGATGAAACGCGTGCATCCAAGGCGGATCGAAGCACCTTCGACTGGCTTCGTGCGCATGCCATCACACGAGATCTATCATATTCTCATACTTTACGACTACCAGAGAAGTCACGCAACGCAGGCGGGCAGGCCATGCGACCGAACGTGGCGATCGGCGACTCTCCACAGAGCGGGACCGGGGCATGCCGAGGTCCGGAGGGAACAGGCCCAAAAACTGCGAAGCAAGGCGTCCCCAAGGCACCGGCATAATGTAATACATTCAAAGATTCACACTGCCACCCAACCGAGACCAGAGAACGCCACAACCACACGGCCCCATATAAACCACGGTACGAGCAAGGCCAAGGGCCCCACGTCTTATTATCATACTTTATTAAGATATACATACAGCTCTTGCCCTTCGCTCGTGCATCGCGTCTCCGGCCGGTCTCCCTCCGGAGCGAGGGACAGGGCACCCGAAGAGCGGGGCGGATCGCCGGAACAGCATCGGCAACTTCAGTGAAACCAGCCGACCGATCACCGGTCGCCGACAACCGGAAGCGCCGAAACGTGGTCGCTGGAGCACGTTCCAAAACCGAAGCTCACAGCCACGCCAAAACGCCGGTGACCGGACGGTGACTCGTTCCGCTTGCCCGAGTCTGGCGCGGGAATCGCGCGGAGACCTGCAATTGACCGCGACGGATAGACCGACGTGCGGGAGGGCCCCAAAATACCGCCGCCCTACACTATCGCTCAATCTCAGATCTTCATACTTTATGACTGTACCCATCACACAGCCAGGCGCACCGGCATCGTACTCCGCGTCTGACACGGAGATCCGGCCCCCGCATGATCGACCAGATCAACGGAAAGCCCCACCACGGGCGGAAGGCCAACCCATCGCCCAAGCATGGGAAATCGGGATTCAGGAAAACTCCGCCGCGCACCGCTTTTTGTCGGCAGCGCCAATCACGAGGAAGGGAGGAGGCGCCACCTCAACGACCAACCCGGGGCCGACAACGTCGGGGATTCGACGCGTTGCCGAGCGCCGCCATCCCATGCCGGCACTCGACACAATGTGGGCCGCAGCAGGGCACACAACGAATAAACACAGTATGACTGATTGCATTGTAATACTTTAATTCAATCAACTGGAGCCTGAAGTATCACCTTACGATCCGCCGACGCGAGAAGAGGCACGCGTCGCGTCCGGCCCCGAGCCGGGGAAACACGGGCCATGACCCGGGCGGCCGAACGCGGTTCGTACCCGAAACTCGGGTATACCGGCACCCGCCTCCACCTCGATGCAGCGCACCGGATCGGTGGGCGACGCTCGCAACAAAAAGGGCGCCCCGCAAAGGGGCGCCCAGGAGAAGAAAAGTCCGCGCTTCGATCAGGCCACGAGATAACCCGCAACCGCGAGTTGCGCCAGTGTCCGAGGAACCAAAGTCGCAACGATCTGGCGAACCTGCGCCTCGTTTTCGATCGTCTTGCCGTCGCTGGCAACGTTGAGCTCCTTGCGCATGCAGGCCCCGACGAGCTCGTTGACGATCGCCTCGATATCGCGGGAACCGTCGAGCAAGAGCATCAGCTTGCGGCTGAAGGCATCGACGCTGGCCGAGTTATGACGCGCGCTCGTGACGTTCAAACCGGCGGCGGCTTGGAAGCGGGCGAGCGGGGTGACGGCCGGCTTGGCCGACGGCTGGGCCAAAACGGGAGCCGCCCAGCTCACAACATCCAGCAGACCGCGCGAAAAGGCGTTCATCAACAGCCCGAGCAGCGTATTCACCTCCTGCTCGGAGGGCGCCGCCGCCTTGCCCTGAATGGCGGCACATGCCTTCTCGTGCGCCTGGGCGAACGAAATCGGATGCGGCTGGGCCTGGACGAGCGCCAGCAGGAACGCCTTCACGTAAGGATGTTCGCTGTTGATGGTCGCGTTGTTCACGCCCTGGAAGGACTCCTTGACTCCGGCGTCCAACGAAGGCGCCGCCGAGACCGGCTTCAACGGGCAGCTCAGCACGAGGTCCTTGAGCACGGCCGGGGAGACGTTGCGGTTCAGCTGCACATCGCGGCGGCACAGCAGGGTCTGGCGGAACGGACGGTTCCGCAGGAAGTCCATGTACTGCTCGGTCGCGATGATGTTCTTGCTAAGGCTCTGCAGCGTGGCGGCGGCCTTCTCCGGAAGGTTCTGGACCAGCATGCTGGCGAACGATGACTCGCCGAGATACTGCAGCCCGTGGCCCATGGCACGACCGATGAATTCGTGGAAGTAGCAGGGCTCGTTCGTCTCGGCGAGGAAGTCGTGGAGGAAGTAGCTGACATCGTAATTCTTGATCGCCTCGAGCTCGCGCTGGAGAAGCAGGCCGTACGGGTTGTCCTTCGCATCCACGTTCTCGTGAAGGAAGTTGACCAGCGCATAACCCTGCTTGGCCTTGGTCGCCTCGTCGGGGAACTGCGAGGTGTGGAAGAGCATCATCTCGCGGAGCATGCCGCGCATGCGCCAGCCCGGGAGGGTGTTGTAGCTGACGTACGCAAGGCCCTGCGGATTCAGGCAATCGTGGGCGATCTTGAGAATCTTGTCCTGGACCTCCTTCTTCACCCAAGAGAAAACGCCATGAACAATGACGTAGTCGAACGTCCCCAGATCGGTCGGGTTGATATCGACGATGTTGGCGTGGCGGAGCTCGATATTTTTGAGTCCGGCACCTTCGATCATCTTCTTGCCGGCCTCAACTTGGCGTTGGGAGAGATCGATGCCGACGAACTGGCTTTCCGGCAACGACTGGGCCATGGGCACCAAGTTGCCACCATGCGCACAACCGAGCTCCAAAACTCGGCACTTTTCGACAGGGGCCGGGGTCATGCCGAACAAACGGGCAATGACAGAAGTCTTGGCCGGATGCGTCTGCGGGTAAGACTTGATCGGGTAGGGGACGGTATCGTAGCGAGTTTGTGTGATTTCAGTACTCATGGGATTTCAGAAATGCGCGAAACAGTGTTGAGGGGAAAAGCGAGACTTGAAGTCACATTTTCCGAAGTAAAGCTAATACTTAATGAGTACCTCCCGACGCGGAGCGACAGGCGCGACAATGCGCTTTCTCGGCCTCGAATTCCCAGATGCGGAAAATACCGCGAAGGGCCATTGCCCCCTACTCGGGACTTGCACATCCCGACCGCAGACCTATTCTTCGCAGCGATCAATCATGCCTGTCCGTAAACAACGCGCCCGTATTGCGAAAAGCCGAGCCTCCAAAATGTGGATGGAGTCCTTGGAGCAGCGGCAGTTGTGGGCGCCTATCGGGGGCGATTTCACTCCCTTTGCGGTCAGCGACGGGTTGATGATCACGCAACGCTCGAACGAGGAAGCCAACACCTCCGCTGTCTGGGTAGCCGATCAGCCCCGAGACTTGGTGGCCCGGCGTGACGATGAGCATTCCGGCCCGACCGATGGTGTCGTGGTGATGGCGCTCTAAACGGGGCGCTCGGTTTTACCGTTGAGTAGCAACCACCAGTTGGTTGTTGCTGCGGTTTCTATTCCTCAACGAGGAACTCATGCAGTTCGTTGCTGCGCGCCTGCAGCCACTGAATGTGAACTGCGGTGTCGTCGACCATGTCCGCAGGCGCCCAAAGCCTCCAGTAGGTCTTCTTGCTGAAATCAAGATCACGCCAGACATGCGGTAGGTTGTCGCGCAAGCGCATGACAACGCCCAGAGGGCAGCCCCGGCCGCTCGCGTCGACAACAGGTAACCATCCCTGCGGACCAAGCCCGTAACCGAACCAGAACGGCGGATCCTGCCAGTAGTATCCAAGCCAGGCATGCGTGCCGATGCTGATCTCAGCATGCCATTGAATATGGCTGGTGGCACGGCCTGCTGTGGTCCGCAGGTGTTCGCGGACAGTCTCAAGCACTAGAACCCAATCTCTTTCGCGCTCGAGAAACGAACGCAGCAGCTCCGTATTGTTCACCAAGGTCTAAGAGCATCGTTTCCGGGTCGGCTCAAGGGAATTGAGGCTGTTTTACGCTGCATTTCACATCGATGGGCGTTTGGGATTGCGGCCGAAGGAATGGCTTTTCCGGAAAGCAAAAAGGCCGGGGGCCCCTTCGGGGGGCGGCCCGAGCCCTTAACAAATAACAAATAACAAATAATCGATTTGTAACCTGTTATTTGTGAGCTGTTAACAAACCTAAACGTTAGATCTATGGACCCAGGCGTTAGATCTATGGACCCAGGCGTTAGATCTATGGACCCAGGCGTTAGATCTATGGATTTTCGTTAGATCCATGGATGATCGGGCATTTCGTTAGATCTGTGGACGGAGGAACTTCGTTAGATCTGTGGATGTTTCACCGTTTCGTTAGATCTATGGATGTCAGCGGTCACTCAAAACCAGCCAGCAAAGGTCGAATCAAAACCAGCCACTTTGAGCGGTAGCCACGTCCTCGGTGCGCAGGCACCGAAGAGGCGTGAACGCCCTCAAAGTGAACCAACAACA
>Ga0208940_1004696_pt1 | contig 10616 bp, 8 predicted proteins | sample AD_JPNNA6_MetaG_FD_184445 | JGI IMG/M metagenome (GOLD analysis project Ga0208940, IMG submission 184445) | Active sludge microbial communities of municipal wastewater-treating anaerobic digesters from Japan - AD_JPNNA6_MetaG (SPAdes) (version 2) | ecosystem: Engineered > Bioreactor > Anaerobic >... | reverse complement strand
AAATTAGCTGAAGCCTGATTGGACTCAGCTTGCCAATCAGCGTTAGCCGGAGTGCCAGACTCGCCCAAACCAGTCGCTGAGCCATACCAGACAAACACCACACCCTCGTTTGACTCGACATTACCGTAAATCGAAGCTCCCACAATAATATCATCATAATTATCACCATTAACATCGCCAGCTGAGGCGACGGAATTGCCAAAATAAGCTGTGGCCTGATTGGACTCAGCTTGCCAATCAGCGTTAGCCGGAGTGCCAGACTCGCCCAAACCAGTCGCTGAGCCATACCAGACAAACACCACACCCTCGTTTGACTCGACATTATCGTAATTAGAAGCGCCCACAATAATATCATCGTAGTCATCATTATTAACATCGCCAGCCGAGGCGACGGGATTGCCAAGATAAGCTGAAGCCTGATTGGACTCAGCTTGCCAATCAGCGTTAGCCGGAGTGCCAGACTCGCCCAAACCAGTCGCTGAGCCATACCAGACAAACACCGCGCCTTCGTTTGTCTGACCTTTGTCGTAATTAGAAGCGCCCACAATAATATCATCATAATTATCACCATTAACATCGCCAGCTGAGGCGACGGAATGGCCAAACTGGGCCGAGGCCTGATTGGACTCAGCTTGCCAATCAGCGTTAGCCGGAGTGCCAGACTCGCCCAAACCAGTCGCTGAGCCATACCAGACAAACACCGCGCCTTCGTCTGTCTGACCATTATCATATTTATAAGCGCCCACAATAATATCATCATAATTATCACCATTAACATCGCCAGCTGAGGCGACAACTCGGCCAAACTGGGCCGAAGCCTGGTTTGACTCGGCCTGCCAGCTTGAATCAAGGAGCGGGTCAATAATTATGGGATAAACAGCGTTGGTGTCGTCAAAGAAAAAATTAAGTTGGTAAGTATTGCTGTCACCTTCTTTTTCTAATTCCAGTCTAACCGGCAACTCCGTCCCTTCGTTATCAATGACTTTTAATTTTTCATAACTGAGGATTAATTTGCCATTTTGTTGGAAAGTAATTTTATTGTTATCAACCAGGGTGGCTTCTAAGTCAGTGGTTATATTGCCCTTGAGAATCACTGGCCCATCGCCGGCCGGGCGGTTCTGTAGGTTAAAACCATGTTCAAGACCGGCGGGAGTATTGAGATACCATTCCTCCACTCCTTCACCTCTGGTGGCAATGATTTTGTTATCTTCAGCCAAGAGGTTGGTGACTTGGTTTAAAGCTTGGGGCTGATTGTCATTTTCTCGTTGTAAGGTTAGGGGTGAATATTTAAAATTCCAAGGCGCTGGTTCATTCGGGGAAATAACTCTGGGCATCATTTCAAAACCAGATTCATCAAAATAGGCCCGTAAATTATTGGCCCGATTAGCAAAATGCCACTTGCCAGTGGCAAAATCATCACCTTGATAATCTTTGTCTTGCCAAGTGACTTGATATTCTCGGCCAGCCAAACTGTTTATTAAATGCTCGGTGGTTTCTTCATTTATCTCTCCAGTGCCTTGGGCTGATTGTTCCTCTGTTGGCGCGGCGGGCAAAGAGGAGAAGGTGGCGGCCCAGGCCGGCTGAAAAACAACCAGAGTCATTGATAAAATGAGCACGGAGGAGACAAGGGAGTTTGGTTTTTTTTGAGAGTGCCTCATACTATCTTGCGCAAAATAAGCCAACTCTTAACCCCAGGATGAGTCAGTCTAACCATGGTTAAAGTATAACACAAGCCAGAGGAGATAAATAGATTCTCCGCAAGTAGGTGTGGATAAAGTTTCTGGCCAGAACGAAGAGGTGGGAATAGGCCTAACCTCTTTTTGACAGGGAACTGTTACGTAGCTTGTTACACAACAAGTTGAAATATGCTTTTCTTTTTTATGTTTTTATTTTATAATCTTAGATATGGCAAAACGAAAAAGTCAGGATATTAAAAACAAAACTTCGCGCTCCAGAAAAACCAAAAAACGCTTGACCGTCAAAAAAGCGATGTTGGAGGCCAAAACGGCTAAAAAAAGCCGCAAGGGCAAAAAGCGCTAGTTTCTTTTTAATTTTCCCCAAACAAACAAAAAACCGAACTCAATTTAAGTTCGGTTTTTTGTTTGTCTGCTTTTTGATCTTATTTGGCCAAAGCCTGACTTCACCAGTTTTTACTCTGAGTAAAACCGCAACAAAGCCTTAACTCCGGCCAGATTCTTTTCCCATTCAATAGTTTCGTGAGTTGCGAGTTCCACCGTCAAAGCCGGAATATTAATCGAAGCCAACCAACTCTCGACATCGCCCGTAACCGGATAAGCATCAAAAGTTTCCACTGCCGGATAACCGGCCGCTTTGGCGTAAATATTCATTATTGCTTTCGTTTCCGGCAAAACCCCCTTCCCACATTCTGAAGCATAAACAGCATTGGATTGGCTGTGCCAAAAAATCACTGCTTCCGGCTTGGTTTCTAGCACAAAATCTTTGATCGCCAGCGCTTCCGGTTCAGAAAAAGCGGTTGTGCCAGCACTCACCTCTTGACCGCGCCAAGTACTCTTTGGTTGCCAGCGACAGCCAAAGTTGCGATTCAGATCCACTCCATTGGCGTTAAAGCGACCCTCGCCGGCTTTAACAGCCTTCTTAACATCCGCCAAGACAAACCTTGAGCCGGTGCCGACAATTTTGGCCAAACCATCGGGGTTAGCAACCGGAATTATTTTGACCGTCAAACCTTCAGGAATCGCGGAGGGGTTCTCGGTAAAGTAATCAACAAATTCATAAGCCAACATCACGCTGTTCCACTCATAACCGCCGTGGATACCGCCAACAAACGCTATCGTTTTTTCACCGTCACCAAAAGTATAGGCTTCTATTTTTCTGCCTTCCACCGAATAACCGATAATTTCACTTGAGCGCGAGACCGGTGCCGGTTCTTCTGTCTTAGGTTCTTCTTCTGGAATAGACCGTTGTGTCCACCACCAAACCCCTCCACTAATAGCGATAATTACCACCAAAGCTATTACAATAACAATTGTTTTTTTCATCACAAACTAGAATAAGTTAACTCAAGATTAATCGGCGTAGTAATTCAAAAGCGCCTCAATTCCTTTTCTGTTTTTGCTCCACTCCGTGTCTTGATGATTGGAAAGCAAAACGCTAATACCCGGGATTTTCTCTTTGGCCAACCAGTTAACCGCGTCACCGCTAATGTCATAAAAGTCAAATTCACTGTAGGCCGGGTAGCCGGAAGCCTTGGCATAAACGCTTGTTAATTCTTTGGTTTCAGGCAAAATACCGTCTTGGCAACTGGACGAAAAGACGCCACCGGCCGCGCTAAAGTAAAAGACAACAGCCGCCGGCTTGGCTTCATTGATGTAGTTACGAAAAGCCTGCGCTTCCGGTTCGGAAAAAGGCTTGGTGCCGGCATTTACTTTTTGGTTACGCCAAGTACTGGTTTCTTGCCAATTACAGTCAAAGTTCCGGTTCAGATCAACATTGTTGGCATTAAAGCGACCAGGCACAGTTTCTTCACCTTGAGGGACATCGCCGGCGTCAAATTCGCCAATTGTGCCAACAACCTTATTCAAGCCGTCAGGATTCAAAAGCGGAATAACTGTTACTTTTAAACCTGCGGGAATTTTTTCCTGATTAGCTTCAAAATATTCTTTAATCTCGCGCGCGGCCAAAACCGTATTCCAAGAGTAGCCACCATGGACGCCCCCAACAAAAGCTATTTCTTTGCCACCCTCGCCATAAGAATAAGCCATAATATCTCGGCCTTCTGCTGATTTCCCAATAACCTTTTCTGGTCCTGTCGCCTCGGCTGGCGTACTAGTCGCCGTGGAAGTCGCATTGCCAGTCAAGTCCGGATTCTCCAATTGGTTATCAGTTGGCGCTTGGTTGAAAAAACCACCTTGATAAAGAGCAAAACCAAAAATAACAATGATGATAATAACAACTAACGCAATTATGGTGTTTTTCATATAACTCAATTATAGCAAAAAAGGGGTTAGCAGTCTAAAAATGACCCCACGCCATCCGATTTGGAACTTTGTTTAAAATTGTTTTTACTTAACCTTTGGTTTATGTAAAACGGGGTGCTTAGACTGCGGATGAAAAATTGAGACAACTGTGCCGCGCTCGGTGCTAACACGTTTCACCTCGGCATCCAATTGATTAGCTAATGTTTCAACAATATTACCCCCCAACCCCTCACCTTCCTTGGCCGTTGCCAAAAATCCAACTCCATCATCTCCAACACTTAGTTTCCATTTTTTTCCTTGCGATTCATAGGTCACTGTTATCTGACCCTCACCATCTGGAAAAGCGTGTTTGAGTGAATTTATAACTAATTCTGTCGTGATAAGTCCCAAACCAATTGCCTCATCAGGTGTTGCTGTCCCCTTGCTTCCGGTAACTTTTATAGTGATCGGCTTGCGTCCACCAATCATTGATTTAGCCAGGCTTTCGCAAAGTGTTTTTAAATAATCCAAAACTGGAACCAAAGAACCCTCGCTCGTTGGGTCGAGATTGCGCTGAACTGTCGCGATTGAAAGAATTCGATCATGCGCATCTTCAAGATGAACTCGACTTTCTTCGGATTTTACAGTACCAGCCTTGAGAAGAATTATACTTGCAATCAACTGGAGACTATTGGCAATACGATGCCTCATTTCTTTAAGAAGCGCGTCCTTCTGAATCATCAGATTTTCCTTATCCCGCTCAATCATGCGCTGTTTTGTTATATCAATGACAGAAACGAATATATTCTGTTCTTTGCTGTTTATCTTTATTGAACGGGCATCGATAACCATCACACGTAAACCCAGTCGATCAAAAGTATGCACTACTTCATATCCTTCTACTTTTGTTTTTTCGGGAATAACCTGTTTAAGGAGAGATGTCAGGGCGGGAATATCCCACTCTCCACCACCTAATTTTGAGAATTTTTTTCCTTGAATTTTTTGGTAATCAACAGCAAATTTATCATAAAAGGCACGATTCCCAACGACTACACACAAATTACTATCCAGTATAACAATTGGTTCTTTTAGGGTACCTACTATTGCCTTCGTCAACTCAGGGTTCAAACCCTTAACAGGCTTGTTTGCCATATAGTATGTATTATACCTTTAATATCATGAATATCATATGAAGATTTTATGAAATATGAAGAAAAGATAACTTTTGGTTATTTAGAATATCAACCACTAAAAGATTCGTTATGAGAGGCAAAGCTAAATACACAGCCACTACCCCATTTTTTGTGGTTAACTAATAAAAAGAAAAATCAAACGAAGAAAAAGTTCACTAGTCTAACTCAAAAACGAAGCCATTTCTACTCCAAAACCACAAAGGAGGGTGCATATCAATAGGATCAATTCCGCTATTTTTCAAAATTTCTCTCCACCTCTCTGAAATAACATCTTTTGTTATTGTGTCAGCTTCCTTTTTTGTAACAACTCCAAGTTTTACCGAGCATTGCGTAATATGAGTATCAGGAGCGATTTCAATATAGCTACGATTAGTTAAAGTTGAACCGCCATAGCTACTGACGATAAATGACCAGTAGTTAAAAATTTTCGGACCTGACAAATATGGAAAGTCTTTTTTATAATCTTTTCTTACTATTTGGTTAAGACACAAAAAATCGTTATTAGCAGACTTAAATAAACCTACGAATGATCCCCAGTTACTTTTTACTGTTTGCGCTATCTTTCTCCAAGTCTGAATATGTTTATTTGGTTGCAAAGCAAGCTTGTGTTTCAATAATGCCTTTCTAACTTCTTCTTCGGAAGCAACTGTTACTTTATTAATTTTAACAACTTTTTCTTGTCATATTTTTTGACCAATAGCTCAATCGCAAAGCCGAATTCTTCGTAAAGACCGTCTTTTATACCGTCAGTGGAATCCAAGAACTTTTCAAATAGTTTGTTTAATTACATTATTAATATAACATAACTCTTAACTTAACTAGTTAAAGATTCGAGCACTGGTTTAATTTGATAAATATGAGCGGAGCCAAAAACTACCAACAAATTTTTATCTTCATCTAATTTATCAATGATTTTTTGGACTAAATTGAAATTCCGCCAATCAGACAATTTTCGGCGAAGGCTAGCCAAGGGCGAAATGGTAGTCATTGGGCTCATTAGCCAGTCGATGAAAATTTCTAAAGTAACTTCTGGTTGGTATTTTTTACGCAATTCTTCAATTTTGTTATTTATTTCATCAAGAGAAGTAATTGGTTCATCGTCGTCAGTCAGAAGTTCCCGATTGAGTGATTGATAAGATCTTTCTAGCGCTAAATCCCAACTCACCCCTTTTTTGACCAACGAGGCCAGACTTCGCCCAACTATTACCAATTCTGCTGTTTGCCGGTCAGAAAGTTCGGTCAAATAATTTATATCTTGACCCGTTGTTTCTTCGCAAAAAATATAGTCAATTTTATTTTGTTGGCAAAAATGAACCATTAGCCCTCGTTCACCAAACTGTTTGATAATCTCCTCTTCATTCGTCGCTTCAATCTTAGGCAAAGGATTTGATTCTAATAAGCAAAGATTATCTTGCCCATTTGTTTTTTCGATAAATTCAATAATAAAATCTTTTAACTCAACAAATTGTTTGTCTTGTGGATTAGAAGAGTGATTAATACCAAAACAATACAGCCAGGGCTCACCAATTTTAAATTTGTATTGATTGAGTGATGGATAATTCTGGCCTATTAATTTTTCGGTTGGAATTATTAAAGATTTAAGTTTTGATCTATCGATTTTCATATTACCACTTTAATCAAAGAACTACCTATTGTAAAGAAAAAACCGTGCTACCCTCTCCCTGAAAAGGTAGGAATAGCACGGCGGGGGGGTAACCAGGGCTAGCGGTTCTGGTCCCATTGGTCCCAGTTGTCCCACTTATCCCAGTCACCGCGCCAATTGTTCACGGTGTGCTGATCTTCCGGGTCATCTCCGACGAACGGAAGAGCAGACATTCGATTGATGGAGCCGAGAACACTCTCAGACTTCTGGGCCATCACCCGGGGCGTTTCCAACACTGCTGGCATCGCATTCACCTCCTTTACTGCCATAGTTATTTACTATCAAGCTGACACGGTCGAAAATCTTCCGTCTCACCTCGCAGTGGCGATACTTACCGTTACTGTCTCGCATGGCCGTGCAACCATTATTGCAAAAAGGTTGCCACTTACAAACAAGACAGTCTGGATGGAGGACTCGAGCGTTAATACGAAACTTTCTCGCTCGATCCCCATTCATAATCTCCGACATGTTCGATTCTTGCAAGTTGCCGATAGCGTCTTCGGGGCTAGAGCAAAGCCGATCACAAGGGTAAACTGACCCGTCATAATCAACGCAGGAAAAGTTACCACAACAACCTCTAAAGTGACAGCACCTTGGCTTCCTCCCTAGAGCGGCGGCGACAAACTGATCCAGCTCGTCAATAATCAACCTTCTGTCATCAGATGCTAGCCAGAAATCAATCAATTCGTCGTAGACTTGGCATAGATCGTCATCTGACAGAGCAATCGATGGGTCAGACGAGACATTTTCAGGACAAGACGCGCGGTCAACAAAATTCACGTTCCAACTTCGCAGACCTAACTCTTGATAGAAGAACTCCTGACTCTCTCGAACGAAGGGTATGCTTTTGGCTGTCGTTGTCTGGATAAGACCAAACTTCAGATCAGCTTCTCTCATCAGCCCGATATTTTTCATGATTCGATCAAAAGTCGGATTTTGTCCCGCATCCTTTCGGTGTTGATCGTGAATTTGCCTAGTCCCGTCCAAACTGATTCCGATGCCGAAACCATGCTCCTTAAAGAAAGCTATCCACTCTTCATCAAGGAGAATCGCGTTTGTCTGAAGACGATTGTCGAACTGAATGTAGGGATAGCGACTTTGTTCCTCTACCGCCAATTGGTAGAATTCCAGACCAGCTAGTAGTGGCTCTCCTCCATGCCAAATGACGGTTACCTTCGGATTACCTACTTCACTCAAATCTCGAATGAGTTTCTTGAGAAGATCGTTACCCATCCGCCTAAGATGGTTTTGATCTAAGTGGGCATAGAAGCAGTAAAGGCAACGCAGATTGCAGAAATTGCCAATCGGCTTAACTATCGTGATCATCTAAACACACCTCCTTTCAAAGACCAATTTTTATCCTCGGACTTATTCCGAAGAAACCTAATTAAGGATATCACAGATATTTTAAGTATGCGAGCCCCCGTAATGTGACCCTACGGGGCCGTCTCCCGCGGCTCTCGTCGCGCCAGTCGCGCTCCTCGGCCTGGGCACCAGCTCGCTAGATTTTTCTGCTGAAAAATCATCGCTCCGCTGTTCTACTCCCCGACGCGAGTGAAGCCCGTCCGAACGGATTCATCCGGGCGGGCAGTTCACTCACTTAGGGTCGCTTAAGAAAAATGGCTCACCAAAAGTGGGCTCATTTTTCTTAAGATTGATAGGCATGCTTCGCATCCAAAATTGTTGTGGTCCACAATAATTCACTCGTCAGCCACTCGTGAATTTTTCAGACCCGGACTCAGCTGTTTTTCCTGCTGAAAAAACATGCTTCCGTCTTCACACTTCGCCCGCAAGCAAAGCCCGTCCGAACGGATTCATCCGGGCGGGCAGTTTGCTTGCTTTTCGCTCGTGTGACCCTACGGGGAGTCGAACCCCGATTACCACCGTGAGAGGGTGATGTCCTAGCCATTAGACGATAGGGCCGGAAAAGGATTTATGGATTATATCCGCAAGTCCGGATAAATCCAGGTACTGGCATCGCATTTTACTATACCACGCAACGTTTTTTGAAGCAATCAGCCCAAAAGCCAGGGCGAGCGCCTAAAGCTTGGATTTTTGTCTCATTGTTGCGTTAGAGCCACTCCGCTTCTTGTCTCACCAGCAATTTTTCTTTTTTATCCGGTTCCGCCATAATTTCTACTACCGTCTTTTCCATTCGCATTGATTGAGAGCCTTTGACCAAAATCACGTCCCCTGCCTCTATTTCGTTCTGCAAAGTCTGGCCAGCCGATAACGAATCATCAAAATGCCTCACTTTTTCACCCAAGCCTTTTTCAATGAAAACTTCGTCAATAAATTTAGACCGCAAGCCGACCGTGTAAACCAGGTCACAAACTTCCGCCGCCAGATAACCAATTTCCCGGTGCGCTTCCGGCGCGTAGGTGCCAAGCTGAAGCATATCGCCCAAAACCGCAATCCGCCGGCCCTTGACCTGCAAAAGGCTTAGCGTTTTCAGCCCCGCCGCCGCCGCCGCCGGCGACGAATTGTAAGTGTCATCCAAGACTACCGAATTTTTTAAACCAGGCAAAACTCGCAAACGTCCGGCCGCCGGTTTGTAATCTTTTAAAACTTCAATCATTTCAATTACATTCACCCCTAAAATATCTCCCAACGCCAAAGCCGCCAAGACTGGATAAATTTGATGCTCGCCGACAACCCCGCCAACTCGCACTGGCAAACTCTTGCCGTTGTGTTCAAATTTGAAAGTCAACCCGCTCGGCAAACCGGTTTCGTCATACAAAACACCCTGGGCTTCGGCGCGATAATCAGCCAAATCATTAAAACCAAAAGTTAGGATTTCGCCCTTGATGCCTCCGAGATGAGCGGCAACATTTTTGTCATCGGCATTAATTAAAACTTTGCCCTGGGCTGGGACTGCCTTGGCCAAAAGCATTTTTTCTTTAATCACTTCGGCCGGTGAAGAAAAGAACTCTACGTGCACCGGCATATCCGGCAAAAAAGTAACAACCGCGTGGTCAAATTTCACCCATTTGACAATTTGCGCGATTTCACCCGGATATTCCACGCCAATCTCAAGCACCAACCATTTTGGGTAATCTTTTTTAAAAACAATCAAAAACAAACCGTGGAAAAAAATATCCAACCAACCCAAGATGCTATACCAAGCCGATTGACAACCCAGAATTGTCAGGGCCACGCCGATATCGGCGCTGTTGTAACTCTTCTCGCTTTTAGACACCGACAAATAATTTTTTGTTACTTCATAAATCGCGTCTTTGGTGGAGGTTTTGCCAACACTGCCGGTCACCCCAATAATCTTTGGTTTATACTTTTTGAGCACCAATTTGGCCTCCCAGCGCAAGATAACGACAACGACTGGCCGAAAGCCCTTTTTGAGCATTTTTAAGGTGTTTTTCATCAATTTTGAATTATTGGGGGTCTTTGGAGGTTTCTGTTGTTAGCGGTCCGGCGGCACTTGGTAATAGTTTAACAAAAATTTGGTCAAATTGCTAAATGGTTCAGTCAAAGTTTCCGATGAGTAACGCACGCCTTTGGGGTCTTTGATATACATAAAAATGATAAAGCGCGGGTTGAAGGCTGGAAAATAACCAAAGAAAGTGTGCAGGTAACGGTCAGGATAATATTTTCTGGTTTCCGGGTTCACCATTTGCGCCGTGCCAGTTTTGGCCGCGACCGAATAATGTTTCAGCTTAGCTTTGCCGCCGGCCAATTTCTCGTCTACGACTTCCACCAACATCCGGCTAATCTCCTCGCTTGTCTCTTTTTTTATCACTTGCCTTATAATCTTGGGTTCAATCTTGCGCGATAATTTATTTTGGTAATTGATTTCTTTGACAATAT
>Ga0208940_1004688_pt1 | contig 10627 bp, 6 predicted proteins | sample AD_JPNNA6_MetaG_FD_184445 | JGI IMG/M metagenome (GOLD analysis project Ga0208940, IMG submission 184445) | Active sludge microbial communities of municipal wastewater-treating anaerobic digesters from Japan - AD_JPNNA6_MetaG (SPAdes) (version 2) | ecosystem: Engineered > Bioreactor > Anaerobic >... | reverse complement strand
TTTCGAGCGTTCCTCCTTGCCGTCCTTGGTCAGGAAGCTGTACAGGCGAAACGTCACATTTTCCAGATTGGCGCTTCCGGTGACCTTGGCGTCGACGGCCATCTCGAAGGGCTCGTCGCAGCGTAGCTCCTCGGTGGGAGTCAGAAACCGGCAGTTGGACAGAGCGACCTGGTTCTGCGAGGCGGCGGAGCTCGCGGGCTCGGGGTTGTCCTCGCGGCACTCCTTGAGGTAGTTGGGATTCACCGTGCCCTGGCCCACCGAGGAACCCGCGGCAGGTCCGGTCTTCTTCTCGAAGATCGACTTGTCGATGCTGCCGGGGTGGGCGGTGGACTGATCGAGGAGTTTGGCGCCGGAGGGGTTGCTGGCGCGGGGATTTGTCATTGAGGAATTCCTTGAAGGCTCAGTAACGTTTCATGGCTTGTCTCGCGGGGGACGTCAAATCTGTCAAGGCGGCAGCATCACTTCCCGCATGGCGGCACTCGCGTTCCCGGTCCGTGTATCCATCGGCCCGAGTAACTGACCAAGCCAACAATCCGAGCACCAGTGAGCTGTTCCAGAACGCAACCTCGAAGTACCCGCGGTTGATGTTGAAGAAAGAGCCATCAAGCAAGGTTGGCACCAGCAACGAAGCCATCGGGAGAAAAGAAACCCAAAATGCCGCAGCCATCCGTTTTTCAAGGCTCGTAGCCATCATCCCAATCCATGGTGAGAGTGCGAGGATCGCCAAGGGGAGCCAAGGAGACTGGATGGAACCCTGTATTCGCAATGGATTCCAGTCACGAAAGACTGGCCACCCCCAGACTGCAATGAGAATGGCAAACGGAAGGAGAGCAACGAAGATCGCCACCCCGCTCCATATCGACCCATCCCTCCAACGCCTTTGCGACACGATTTCCGAACCTGCCCAAACCAAGATCGGTGCCACGAAACTAGCACGAGTACAACCCACAACGCCCGCAAGAGCTCCACTGCAAACAACCGCAAACCATTTTCGCGAAAGGCCTGAAAGCAAAAAGGCTCCCACCAGCGCTGCGTTCGCCACAATGTTCGACCTGACCACAAGCTCGTACCAAACCGGTAATGATGTCGCGAGAGCCATGACCAACGGGCCTCGCCCGTTCTTCGGGATCGTGAAAACAAGCACAGCCAAGCTCACCAGGGGAAACCAGCCGATCTCACCAACCGCCCAAGCCGGTATGCCAACCAAATAGAGCCAAGGAAAAGGAACAGGGGGAGGGACGTTGAACCTGGACGAAGCGAGGTACGGATACTGCCCATCAAACAACCGAGTCAGGAAATTGGACATCAGTTCCCACCTGTCCACACGCAAGGACTCCTGAGGAACCATCCACCATGCCACAGCGCAGAATCCGACGGCAAGAACACCTATCCAAGGATAGAGTCTACGTTGAACATGCTTGGGCACTACAACGCACAAAAGTGGTGCCAGCGCCGTCAGCAACATCACCAAAGCCAGCTTCCAACCGGAAACCGCACGACCGACGTATCGATGAGCTGTTTCGGCATTGGCGATCATCGATACCGCAAACACAGCAGGAACCAGCCAAACCGTGGTCAATTTTTCTAGCCAAGTTCGGTGCAGAATTTTCACTCGTGATAAGTTCATCAAGGTTCGCAAACTAGCCTTCCCAGGGCCTATATGGAAAGATCCAAATTTCAGGGCTGAAATAATCAACTCTTGGTGACAAACCATCAACGCTTGATGCGTCGAGTCTGCTGCAAATCTGAAAATCACATATAACTTCAGGTATCTATGCTCAACGGTAAGTCCATCTGCGTCGTGATGCCCGCCTACAACGCGGCTGCAACCTTGCAGCAAACCTATGCAGACATTCCAAAAGACATCGTGGACAAAGTTGTCCTTGTCGACGACGCATCCACCGACAACACTCGGAAAATCGCAAGAACTTTGGGGCTTGATTTTTTAGAACATGGCTCCAATAAAGGGTACGGAGCAAATCAAAAAACGTGTTATACGCATGCATTAAAATTGGACATGGACATTATCATTATGCTCCACCCCGATTATCAGTACTCCCCACGATTGATTGGCGCCCTAGCATCAATGATTGCCTATGGAGAATACGATGCCGTCATAGCCTCTAGGATCCTTGGTGCTGGAGCGCTGCTAGGAGGGATGCCATACTATAAATACATAAGCAATCGACTCTTGACCTTTGCTCAAAATATCCTGTGCAACCGAAAATTCTCTGAATATCATTCTGGGTACCGAGCCTACGCTAAGAACGTCCTAAATTCGATTTGTTTTGAAGCCAACTCCGACGGCTTTGTTTTTGATAATCAGCTATTCATGCAGATGCTTGCTGGCGACTTCCGAATCGGGGAGATTTCTTGCCCAACGCGATATTTTCCGGAAGCTTCCAGCATCAGGTTCTGGCCCTCTGTTAAATACGGCTTAGGGTGTCTTACAGAAGGGTTTTCATTTCTACTTCATCGTTGGGGTATCCGGCATAACTCTAGACTTCGAACCAAGGACGTGCTGTGAGGCTTTACTGGCACCTAGGAATGTGGATTTTCGTGAATTTACTTTTCACCTTCAAGTACCTATCTCGTGCAGGTAACTGGGCTCCCTTGTTAGCCATCTTGACAATTACTTTTGCTGCAGCATTAACATTTTGGATTACGGGAAAAACGAGAACTGATACCCAACGAAACACACTCACCTGGCTTTCCTCCACTTTATTTGTCGCTACAGCCTTGACAGGATTCATACTAATACCCGTCGAACTCATTCGCGTTGACCGCTACGAAATGATTCGATTATTCTGGGAAAACGCTTTTTCCGGGATTAACCCTTATACCCCAAGAGTTCTTGGCGTATCAAATGTCCCAAGCCAATTCCCGGTCTACTTCCTCCTAGCCTTGCCATTTCATTTGATCGGGGAAATTGGCTGGATCCCCGTATTATCCGTATTATCCCTAGCCTGGCTATTAAACAAGTCTAGCGCATTCGGAAGTCGAAATACAGCTTCCATAATTTGTCTTTTTCTCCTATCGCCAGCTCTTTGGTGGGAGATCATTTGTCGAAGTACGATTTTTGCGAATTCGGTTTTAATACTTTTCGCGTCTCTCCCTCTACTGATGAGCCCCGAGAAAACCCTTGGAAAAAGGTCGCAGCTATTTCTGGGCTTAGCAACCGCTACGCGATCCGTAGCTTTCCTTGTGACATTCCCAATCCTACTTAATCGAATCTACCTTTCTCCAAAACGCTGGATAATTCCTAGTGCCACAGTACTTGGTGTTTCGATATCCGCGATTCTTCCATTATTCTTGCCTTTTTTCCATGACTGGGGGCCATTCAAGGTAAATGGACTATTCCTACCAACTTGGGTCATGGCGGTTGTTGCATTGCTTACTTGCGTTGCCTCGTTTCGAATTAGAGATATGAAATCTGTTTTAGCCGTTTCAGTGATAGCATTAGATCTCTTTGTTGTGTTATATGCAGGACGCATCCTACTTTCGGAAGGATGGAACTCGTCTTTCTTTGGAAGCGCAGTCGATATCTCCTACTTTCTGCTTAGCGCTCCATTTCATCTCTACCTGCTCTTTAACGCCCCCGATGGGCGCGAATCTCTTTGAGATTATTGATCTCTGACATCGTCGATATCGACATCAGCAGCAACTCACACTAACTGCTCTTCCCTGCCAAATGACAACGACACTTCTTTAGGCAAGCCTAAGAAGTGTCGTTGTTTGAAATCAATTTAGCCAGAGATGCTGATCGAATCATTCTGCTTCCCTGGCAATAATCTCAATCGAATTTTGGAATCAAGGAGCGGTGATCGGAATTGGCGAATAGTCGGGCGACACAACCTCCGATCCAGGATCCCCGTACCAATGAATATTGATCAACTGTTCATCATTTGACCCAATCCTTACAAGGCGACCGTCGGAGGCCACAGCAATGGCATGATATAAACCAACGGCAAACTCTTTGAATCCAGAACCAATTCTCATCGGAGCAAAAACATTTTCATCCCCAGAGGTTGGAACCATTCCCGTATTCGCCCCTGAATTCGCTCCTGACCCCCAATATTGACCACTCGCATCCTTGTAGTAGGAACTGTAATTACCTGCATACACTTGATCTGCCCGAAACGAGGTGGTTCTGGGCGTACCATCTGGACCGACCGTTACACCGAAAGTCTGACCATTCGTTCCATCTCCAAACGTTCTGACATACCCATCCACTCCCAGCGCGAGGGTATGAGTTCCCCCTGCGGCAATCGACTTGATATTGCTTAGTACATGCTTTGGAAGCATCGCGTTGGCCATAGACGGATCTCCGAGCTGGCCATGTCCATTAAATCCAACCGTCCATAGAGAACCATCCACCTTCAAAATCCCATAATGTAGGGCCCCAGCGCTGATCTGGATGGCATCCGTAGCGATCAAAACTGGTGAATGCCGTTCTTCCGTTGTCCCATCACCAAGTTCACCAATCGTATTCGTGCCCATGGCATACACTTTTCCTGTCGAGGTCAGGAATACTGTGAAGGCAAAGTTGCCTGTCGCTCCGCCTGTCACAGCTACGACGTCAGAAGCGACCTTGACTGGCGTCCATCGATCCACCGTCGTTCCATCTCCAAGTTGGCCATGATTGTTTCGACCACAGGCCCAGAGTGATCCGTCAGTCTTGATAATCATCGTATGTTCTCCCGCTTGCGCGACCGTTTTCACACCAGTCCATAGCATGACTGGTGACAATCGATCTTCGTCATCGCCCAACCCGAGTTTCCCATATCGATTTGAACCCGATACGTAAAGAGTGTCCCCAACTAGATAGAACGAACTCAAGGAAAGAGCGTTCAAAACAGGCTTTGCTTGATGAATGATATAACGAACCGTATCGTAGGTAGCTACACCTTTATACCAAGTACGCGTTTGGAATGTGCGCGTCTGATCAATGAGAAACGGGTTCTTGGCATTTATCCAAGTGATTCCATCCAAATTATACTGGATCGAGTCAGCAACAGAAGCTGTCAACGTATTCATCACACTACCCAAATAATGCCCTGGTAATGGAGAGTAAGTGCATTTCGGCACCTTCCGCGTCAACGTCACCGAACTGCTCGCGCTGTTCGTTTTCGCGTCAGTGGCCTCGATGATGAAGGTGTTGGCACCGTAGGCCAGATTCACCGTTCGGGAGTAGGTGGTGCCAGATCCCGTCACGGTAACGCCGCCGATCGACACCGAACTCACGCCCACATTGTCCGTCACCGTCACGGAGATCACGAACGATGTCGTCGCGTCGGACACCGTCATGTCGGTGGTCGGAGTCTTCAGCACGATCACAGGCTTGGTCTGGTCAAGACGAGTCACCACGATTTGGGTGGTCGACTTGAGACCCGAAACGTCCTCCGCAACCACTTCGAACGAGTTCGCACCGTAGGCCAGGTTCACCGTGCGAGAATAGGTGTTGCCAGACTTGGTCGCGGCCACGCCACCGATCAAAACCGATTTCACACCGATATTGTCCGTCACGTCGAACGACAACGCGATCGAGCTCGTCGCGTCGGCCACGGTCGTGTCCTTGCTCGGACTCTTTGCCACAATCGTCGGCTTGGTCGCGTCGGCGGAGCGTGTCACCACCAGGGTGTCCTTGGACTCGTTGTTCGCGGCATCGGTAGCGACAACCACGAACGAGTTCCCACCGGGCACCAAACTCACCGTACGCGAGTACACGCCACCGGAACCAGTCGCATCCACGCCACCAATCGTCACCGACTTCACTCCCACGTTGTCCGTCACCGTGAACGACAGGGCGATCGAACTCGTCGCGTCGGACACCGTCGTGTCCTTGCTCGGAGCCTTCGCCACGATCACAGGCTTGGTCTGGTCGAGCCGGATCACCGTGACCGTGTCGACCGACCTCAGACCCGACGAATCCTCGGCGAGCACCTGGATCATGTTCACGCCATAGGCCAGGCTCACCGTGCGCGCGTACACCTCACCGGTACCCGGCACCGTCGTGCCGCCGATCGAAACGCTCTTCACCCCGATGTTGTCGGTCACGGTGAACGAAAGCGAGATCGAGCTCGTCGCGTCGGACACCGTCGTGTCCTTGGTCGGAGCCTTCCGGCTGATCAATGGACGTTGGGTGTCCGCCGAACGCGTCACCACCAAGGTGGCCTTGGCGTCGTTTCCAGCCGCATCCCTGGCAACGATTTCAAAGGTGTTCGCGCCCACGACGAGATTCGTCGTCTTCTTGTAGACCCCGGCATCGCCGACGATTTCCTCCGTGCCGATCTTGACCGACGAAACCTGTTCGTTGTCGGTCACGCGGAACACCAGTTCGATGCTCCGTTGTCCGACAGCCACCGTCGTGTCCTTGCTGGGCGACACCAGCGTGATCACAGGCTTGACCGCGTCGCCCCCGCGCGTGACCACGATCGTGTCGTAGGCCTTGTTCCCCGTCGCATCCTCGGCGTAGATCGGGAAACGGTTCTCCCCGGAGACCAACGCGACCGTATCCGAATAGATGATATCGGAACTTGTCACCGTCTCGCCCTTGATGGTCACCTTGGAAACCCGGTCGTTGTCGGTCACCTTCCAGACCAGGACCGCCGATGTCGTTTCGTAGGGAACCCCACCGGCTCCCGACACGACGGCGATCTTGGGAGGAACCGCATCCTTCGATCGGACGATCTTCACCGAATCGATCTTCGTGTTGCCGCTGACGTCCTGGGCCTTGACCAGGATCTGGCGGCCACCGACCGGCAGATCGACCATGCTGGAATACGCGCCGTCGACCCCCGCGACGAGCACGCCGTCAATCCAGACCGAAGCGATACCGCGATCGTCGCTGACCTTCACCACCACCGGCACCTTGGCCGAATCGAAGACCACCGTGCGAGCGCTGGTCCCGAAATCGATCTTGGGAAGAGTGCCGTCCACAGGCAGCACCAACGTGGCCTTGTCCGTCGCGATGTTGCCCGTGCTGTCGATGGCTTCGATGGCGATCAGGTTGTCACCGCCCGCGACATCGACCGTCGCACTGTAGAGGCCATCCACGCCGACCACCGGCTTCCCTTGGATCGCGACCGACTTGATCTTGTGGTTGTCGGTCACATTCCAGGACACCGCCGCCGTCGCGACACCATGATCCAAGGTCCGGGAACCCTGGACCGCCACGATCGTCGGTGAAACGGTATCCTTGGCTCGCCTGACCTTGAACTCGTCCTGCGCCTCGAGCCCTTTCTTGTTCTTCGCCGCGATCCGCACCACGATATCTTCGCCGGTAGGGGCAAGGGGAACGCGGGCGCTCCAGATTCCGTCACCCTCCTTGGTGGCCGCGATCCCTGCGATGAGGATCGACGCTTCGTCGATTTCCGATGTCGCGTCTTCGATCTTCCAGCGCGCCGCGACATATGTGGATTCGAACGGAATCGAATTTCCTGTCTTGGCCGAGGGCGCCAACAAGGTCAGGACGGGAGCACCGACCACCGCGGGTGCTTTGCGGTAGACGCGCGAGGATTTCTTCGTCTCGTTCCCCTTGGCGTCCTTCGCGACGACTTCGACCACGTACCCCGTGTCGACGACCGGAACGATCAAAGCCCGACTCCAGATTCCATCCGCCAAGCTGGCCGCCCCGCCATCGATCGAAACCGATTCGACACCGCTGGCATCGGTGGCGGTGACCTTTGCCAGAAGAGCCGAGTCGGCGTTTTCCAGGATGGTTTCGCCGGTCGGTGCGACCCAAGAAATCTCTGGACCTGTGACATCCTGGACGTCCGCCGGCCTCCGGAACAGCCTGACCGTGTCGGAGAACATGTTCTTCTTCGCATCCTTGGCCAGGACCTTCACGAGAAATCCGGCAGGGGAAGTCGACACCGTGACCTTGCGCGTCCAGATTCCGTCGACCAGATCGGCAAGAGCCCCATCGATCAGGACCGAATCGACACCCGACGCGTCGGTGGCTTTGATCTTGACCTCGTAGATCGAGTCCTTGTTGTCCAAAGTCACGTTGCCCAGCGGCGCGATCCATTCGATGGCCGGAGGAGTATTGTCGACCGAGGAGGATTTCACTTGGAACGTCGCGCGCGAGGTATCCGAGCGTTTGTCGGCATCAAGCATCCAGACGACCAAGGTGTAGGTTCCCGCCGCGACCGACGCATCGGCGGATAACGTGGCTTCGGCGTCCTTGGCCAGATCCCAGGTTTTCTGCGTACCATTGACCGCTGCCGAGAAAGTCAGCTTGAATCCCGAAACGGCCGCATCGCCCTGGAACACCTTGGATCCCAAGCCGGACAGTCCCGAATCGCCTTCGAACGTGCCTTGCACCGCGACCGAGCCGCCAGAGGCCAATTCGGGAAGGGAAACCGGATCCTTCACGCGTACAGGGTACCTGGGAAAGATCACCGAAGTGTCGGTGATCACGCCTTCTTCGGCAAGCAGCCGGATGCGTTCATGGACCTTGGCCAGATCTATCCGCAACGACCAGGACGCCGCGATCTGTTCGATCGACTGTTTTTTCGCGACCATGTACTTCATGGCCTCGCGAAACACCGAGGTCGTATCCACTCCACCCGCGACCAGATCGGAAATCTCGACCGTGTCGACCAGCTTGTCGCCATCGACCAGGAGCTTCGCAAGCTGTTCGTCGAAGCTCTGTTTGTCGGATGCGGGATAGATCTTGCGCAGGATTTCGCTGTTGACAGGATAATAGATCCGGTCCTTCGTCTCGTTCAGCAGCTTGAGCTTGGTGCCGTTGTCGTAGGCGTAGGAAAGGGAGAACGCCTTGACCCCGGCTCGGATGGCTGTGATCCAAACCGTGTTGTTGGGAGGTGCAGTCAATTCGATCTCGGCGATCGGCTGCGCGACCGATCCGGAAAGTTTTGCGTTTCCGCTGTCGTTGGGCGCGATCGACCACTTGGCCGATTGGGGCCGAAGATAAATCGAGGTGATCTGCGGGAATTCGGCGGTGTAGGTGGTCGGTCCAACGGGAGCCGATGGCGGATCCTGCTGGCAGGAGTACCCGAACAATCCGATCGCCGACACGGCAAAAACGTTGGCGGCACGACGCAACAAGCCAGGAATGCGGAAGGAATGCATGGAGAACTCTCCGGAAAACATGGGAACAACAAGTTGAACAACCATGACGCGCAAGGTTCGGCCAATCGGTTGGCGAAGTCCAAATATGGATTCACCAGCCGGGGATTGGCAATTCGCCCACTCAGAACAATTTGAGAAACGGTTTCAAATGCTTGCTCGTGGATAATCCCTCGATACCCGTTGGCTCATTTCGGAGCTGAAATGGTTTCCTCTTCCGATCGCGCCCACGCCAGCAATCCCAGCGCCAGCCAGGTATTCCAGAGCGCCATCGCGAAAGCTCCGCTTGTCAGGATTCAGGGAGGACCAGGCGAACTCCGGTCCGCGAATCTCAAACGCCTTCCCGCCCCACGAACCGGTACGCTTTCCGCTCCGCTTCGCGCGGGGGCAATCCCTTGAAATCCTCCCAGGCGATCCGGTTCCCGCGTTGCCATTCGCGCAGCAGATCGTCGGTGGAATGCGCGCCGGTCACGGGATTGGCGAACTGGGTCTGCACCGCGTTGCACGGGACGTTGACCATGGCCGCCTCGGCAAAGCAGACTCCCCGTCGTCCCGCGAACAAGGGTTGGTAGATCTGCAGCGACTGTTCCAACGTGTTCGGGGAACCGAACGGAAGGTCGGACAGGAGGACTTCCATTTCTTCGCGCAAAAAGAACTTGCCGTCCACCGACAGCGGGAACGACCAATCGGAGAAGGCCTCGCCATCCTTCCAGCGCCACGAAAGGGTTCCATCGGGACGCGGCTCCAGGTCGGGAACGGTCTGTGCCTTCTGGTGCACGAAGCACCAATCCAGGTCGCGGCTGTGGCAAAGGGAGAAGATCTCGTGACGCGGATCGGGCAGCAGCACCTGCTCCATGCGAAACGGTTGCAGGATCAAGGCGTCGTCGGTCATGAAAAACAGATGGGTGGACACATCCCGTTCCACGATGGAAACGAGGTCTTCGCGGAAATCCGATTCGCGGACCCATTCCACGCGCGAAGCCCACTTTCCGGCAAGTTCACGGTAGGAGACCTCGTGGACCGGTGAGGCCGTCCAAAGAACCACCAACTTCGCCGGGCCATCCACCTGCGCGAACCAGCTTTCCAGCAAGGCGTCCAACTGCAAGGCGCGGTCGCGGGAAAAGACGATCCCCGTCGCCCGGTAGGCGCCATCCGGGGCGATCCGGAAATCCCTGGCCGACCATTCCACGAGCGTGGCCTGGAACCGATCCCGCAACCGGGCCAGCCGCGCGGTCTGGACTTCCAGTCCCAAACGCCCCAACAGCACCTTGAGCAGAGCCTTCACCGAATTCGCGCTCCTTCTGCGGTTCCCTCCAATGCTAGCACAAGCGGAGCCGACCCACGCGCGGATTCCCGGAGGCGTACATTTGAGTCGAGCCTCCAGGGAGATGGCGACGCGACGCGGTGCGCCGATCGCGAACCGCCCGTTCGAGGAAGTCCGTTCCAGGAGAACCATGATCGAAGCGGTGCCCTACGAATCGTCCCTCCGGTCGGAATGGGACGCGGTGGTCCAAAGGGCCCGCAACGGACATTT
>Ga0208940_1004678_pt1 | contig 10636 bp, 6 predicted proteins | sample AD_JPNNA6_MetaG_FD_184445 | JGI IMG/M metagenome (GOLD analysis project Ga0208940, IMG submission 184445) | Active sludge microbial communities of municipal wastewater-treating anaerobic digesters from Japan - AD_JPNNA6_MetaG (SPAdes) (version 2) | ecosystem: Engineered > Bioreactor > Anaerobic >... | reverse complement strand
AAGATATTCTCTCCCGCCGGCGTGCATGGGGAACATAACTTTTGGCCGGAGTTTTTCAATAGCGTAGAATATTCCTCTAGTAATGCTTTCACTTCTTTGACCAGTTCCTGTGGCTAAAGCTAGAAAAACGATGTCAATCTTATCTTCTACCTTAGCTAAATAATCTATTTCCCGGGAAAAACTATCAATCGATCCGCCCCAATAGGCATGATCTCCACCATGAAATACGACCAAACCATCAACTTTGACCAGGAAGCCTACACCTTCATCTGTAGATTTTATCGTCCATATTTCCAAACCGTTTAGGCTCTTTTTCTCCCTGGGTCCCAGGCACAGACAATAGCCACCCGTCTCTAATTTCCAGCCAACAATATAATTTATCTCCCTAATACTTTTGCGCCAATCAAAAATAGCTGGAGAATAGTGATCAGGATGATCATGGGAAACAAATACTGACACCTTTTTCCTGTTTACTTCAGTTAGATTGATAACTTCACCGAGTGACCTTTCGTTGTATCCAACACAATCGAATATCAGAATGTGATTTTGTGTTTTAATGGCCCAACCGCTATGGCCGAGATACTGGATTATTGCTTCCTTTTCTTTGACATCTTTTTCTTTAAAGGGCTTACTTATCATTGAGGCCTGGCCAGATTGAGTCAATAAAATTGTTGTCAATAAAAAGGCTGATAGATGAATCATCCGGCCAGCTGGAATTGACATAATAGCTTATTCCTTTGCCCCGATTAGGCTTTCTGTTTCAGACTTATCTCGATAATTGAAAATCCAAAGATCAACATTTCCTTTCTCTTTATTTGCCTTCTTGAACAAAATATCTAACCACCTGCGGAACATCTTCACCTTCAGCGCAAAAGATTCGTCCTTTTTCATCAACGGCGTAAGCAAAGCCCTTAAGTTTTACCGAACTGACAAATTTTCCATTTTCGAAGATATCTAATTGATTGGGTGTGTCGCTGTTTAAATCATCGATAGTTACATAAAGCCTGTTTTGATATTTCAGGGCAGAGACCCAGGGAAAGACCATGCTAATCATCCCTTCTCCTCGCTCCTTTATTTCCAGGGGCCTGAAAAAATCTGATTTATAGGACATGATCCCATCTAACTTGCCCTTCTTATAAGTTACTATTTCATATTTATAAGGGTTCACTAAAAGAATAGTGCCATCTCGAGAGAAATCAGCTCTCTTAGGCAACTTCAGTTGAGGAAAAGTTTTATATTTAGCATAAGATACCGGTACCTCAAATGGCTCCCCAAATGAATTTTGATAAACTCCATCTAAACTAAAAATATGCAAAATTAAATCCCTGTAAAAGCCAAGTATGACCAATTCCTGGTTTGAACAGGAAACAATATTGGTAGCGCTAAATTCGAGATTAAAAGATTTTTTAAAATTACCTTTTTCATCGATTATGAGTATTTTTCTCCCCTCTCTATCTAAAACATAGATTCCACCGTTCTCGGTAACTGCCATGGATAATATGTCAGAGACTTCGTCCGGACCCTGGCCCCTACCTATAATTACACTGTTTAAAAAGCGGCCTTCCGGACTAAACTTTTGAATTCTGAAATTTTTTCTATCTAATACATAAATATTCTCCTCAGAGTCAAGGGCTATATTCTCAACTCCGGCCAGCACCAGGTTTTGATCTCCGCTTTCCTTTCCTATAACCAGATCCTGTTTTAACCAAAAGGTCTTAGGATGAGCTGTCTTAGAAAACCCTGAAAGCGAAGAGAAAAAGATGAAGAATAATAGAATGAAAGAAGTTAAATAAGCTGTCTTCAGGCAAGCAAAAAACTGTTTTTGTTTCTTAATGCTCACAGTACCCCCCTCTCAAGGCCAGCAATTTCATCCTTTCCTCCGGCCTCTTTAAATGTTTCAAACTTTCTGTTAAGAAACATTAGTGCTTGTTTAAAGGTCAAGAGCCTGTATATCGGCTTTAATTCTATCCAGTCTAACTTGGACATCAGTTGCCTGGCTCCAGAAGACCCTCACTATTTATGTTTCAATATTACAATAAAAAATATTTGCCGGCAAAATCTGTTAATCTTTTGCCGTCCTCATTGAAACCTTCGGCCAAAATATCCTAGATGGAAATATGTTTTCTGCAGTTTCACAGTAACCCCCCGCAACCTCTAAAATGCAAAGCTCAAGCTTCAATAATTCCAGCGGAGGCCATATCTTTTGATAACATAAAATCCTTCCTGGTCTCTCTCAATTGTATAAAGCTTATTATTTTTCCAGACTAAATCGCTGGCCGTTATATTGGACAAAATGTGTCCTATATATCGTCCTTCAGGATCATAGATATCAATATAATAAAAACCTGGCTTTTCTTTCTCTTGTTCAAAGGTAAAGACAAATATCCGTCCCTGTTCATCGACCGAGATATCTCGAAAATATGGAAAGTACTTCGGAAAGACCGGTTTATAACCAGCTCGACCCATTCTCGACTGATTATGTCTTTCTTCGAGTTCCTTCTTATCCTGGTCTGAAACTCTGACCGGTTTACAGCTACGAACTATTTTTTTGATCAGTTTCCCTTCGGGATTAAGAATCTGAAGTTCGTATTTTTTGGCCTCCCCCCATATCACCAGATCATCTCTCGAAACAGCGCAGCAGGGTTCAGGTTCCAGTAACCTGATCTTTTTCTTTAGATATGAATCGTCTTTAGCTACAACGTAGATGGTCATCATTGTCTTTCTCCATATATGTATCATGTTGACCTCCCCCCACGATATTTGTCAGTTTATTCATTTTCTCTATTTACCTATAATTATGATGTATTTATGGGATAGAAGAGAGGAGCTTAAAAGATGAAGATTCCTTTTTATCAGGTAGATGCTTTTTCCAACCGGGTATTCGGCGGCAATCCCGCGGCTGTCTGCCTCCTTCAATCCTGGTTAGAGGATGAGGTCCTCCAGGCCATAGCTGCAGAGAATAACCTTTCGGAAACTGCTTTTCTGGTGCCCAAAGGGACGAGCAAGTATGCCTTGAGGTGGTTCACTCCCTCAGTTGAAGTTGACCTTTGTGGGCATGCCACCCTGGCCAGCGCCTTTGTAATTTTATCTTTCGTAGAGCCGGGTTTGTCCTCAGTTGACTTTGAGACCAGAAGTGGTCAGCTTTCAGTTACCAGGTCGGGAGAGTTGCTGTCGATGGATTTCCCGTCTCGAAAGCCAGAACCAGCAGTAGCTCCAGCTCTCCTTAGCCAGGCACTTGGAGAAACTCCTCTTGAGGTTTTAAGTTCCAGAGACCTGATGGCAGTCTTCAAGGACGAAGATACTATAAAGGAGATGAAGCCTGATTTTGAAAAGTTAAAGCAGCTTAAGGATATTTTTGGAGTTATCGTCACTGCCAGGGGCAGGAAATATGATTTTGTTTCCAGGTATTTCGCTCCTGGTATTGGTGTCCCCGAAGACCCGGTTACCGGTTCAGCCCATTGTACTTTAATTCCATATTGGGCTGAGAAGCTCGGGAAGGAATATCTTAGGGCCTATCAACTTTCAAAGCGGGGAGGGGAAATATTTTGCTATTACCAGGTAGAACGTGTAAAAATATCAGGTAAGGCTACTCTGTATGCCAGAGGTGAGATTTGCCTCTAGACCTGGAATATCTAGAGGGAAATTATGGAAATCTGGCTTAACTTCCCTGGGCATCGGGATCATACCCTGGTATTTCTTTCTCTCCGCTGGATATCATGTCTTAATCTAAATGAGTGGATTTTTTGACAAAGACGCCTGAAAAACGATATATATTATATGATTTAAGCGGATATTTTTAAAGTATTAATTTACTGGTCCTGAGGAGGTGGGGTATCTCTAAGAAATAGAGTTTATCTCGAGGAAGGAGGTATTATGCCTTTCATCGTACGTTTAATCATTAATATGGTGGCTGTCTTGATCATCTCTTATCTTTTTCCAAAGATGATCCGGGTTGATGGTTTTTTAGCCGCTCTGGTGGCCGCTTTTCTACTGGGGATTGTAAATTCAATTATTAAACCCATCCTGGTCTTGCTGACTCTTCCCATCACTGTCTTGACTCTGGGACTTTTCTTGCTGGTCATCAATGGGTTGATGCTCTGGCTGGTCTCAGCTTTGGTAAAGGGATTTTATGTCAATGGTTTCTGGGGAGCAGTCCTGGGTTCGATTTTGATCAGCCTGGTCAGCTGGGTTCTAACGAGATTTCTCCCTTCCTGAACAACATTTCTGAATTTTCAACTCTCTACCCGTAGAGAACCAGTATTGATTACAGGTTAAAATACCCATAAAAATCTGGACTGAATATTTATCTAACTGTTTTTAATTTAACCGATTGTTTCTAAGGCTGAAAATCAGGCTGAATAAGCTGACTAAATGGTTAATGGACAAAATAGGGTAAAATGAAAGAGCAATAAAGGCGATAAAATAGATAGCCAGGAGGAGGATGAAAATGATTAAGAAAAAATACTGGTTCGGGCTAATCCTGCTTATGCTTTTTTATTTAGCTGCCTGTTCTCCCCATTTCCACCTCGACTTTCTCGGTGAGGATAAGCTGCAGGAAGTGGTGCTGGTCCCGAGCCAGGCTAAAGCGAAAATTACTGTTATTGATCTGGAAGGAGTCATCAGCTCGAGTCAAGGCGGACTTTTTTCAAGAGAAGGCGATGCTCTTTCCAGAGTTTATCAGCGTCTGGAAAAAGCTTCCTCCGACCCGCAGGTTAAAGGAATCATCCTGAGACTCGATACACCAGGTGGCGATGTTACTTCGAGTGATATTCTCTATCACGAGATTCTCCGCTTTCGCCAGAAGACCAGAGTCCCAGTGGTCGCTCTGATGATGGGGGTAGCTGCCTCCGGCGGTTATTATGTAGCCTCCGCCTGCGAGATGATTGTCGCCCATCCTTCGACTCTTACCGGCAGCATCGGGGTGATTTCAGTTTTCCCTGATGTCGAAGGCTTGATGAACAAAGTCGGGGTAAAAACCACCGTGGTCAAATCAGGCCAGATGAAAGATGCCGGTAGCCCGTTTCGCGGTATGACTGAAGAAGAAAAGCAGCTTTTCCAGAAAATCATAGATGAGCATTATGAGAAATTCCTGAAGGTGGTGGCGGCGCGAAAGGAAAATGGTCCTTCGCTTGAAGAGATAAGGAAGCTAGCTGACGGGCGGGTTTATACTGCTGAGCAAGCTCTGGAGTTTGGGCTTGTCGATAAGGTCGGCTATTTCCAGACTGCACTGGATGAGGTTTTATCACGAGCCGGTTTAAAAGAGGCCAGAGTTGTGGCTTACACCTATTATCCCAAAAGGCAGAATAATCTCTATGCTACCTCGCTCGCTGGCACCGAGTTTATGAGCGAACCGGTGGAGAAAATCGTCTCAGAGCTTAAGACCGGCTTTTACTATCTCTGGCTTCCCGCTCTGTGAGTTGAATCCTGCTTTTGTCTTTCGTTTTTGCCAGGTCGGGCTAGTTAATAGCAGCCAGGTAAGTTCGACTCCTGTCGATGGCTAGAATTGGCAACGCCATTATAAGTATCCTGGGTATCTGGCGACCTGGCGGCTGGTCTTTAAAGCTGACCGTTGTTATTTAATTTCGGGCTGGGCTTTTTAAATTTATCTGACTATCTAGATTTGAAAGGCCAATTCGCTTAACGCCCGATAATAATGTCCTGGAGAGGAGAAGCTATATAGTGAGCTTAATTTTTTTTCTGGCCGAAGCCTGGTTGTATCCCTGTAATATTATTTTTATCAAAAATTTCAACATGGATTGTTTAGATAGATTTTGCTTGTTTTCAGGATGTTTATACAGTTATAATAACTGTCTCCCGTTAGAATGATGACAGCAGCAATACCAGAAGAAAATAGTCTTTCAAGGCAGTGGTGTTGCTAAAAGGATTTTTGGGTCTGTGCCTCACAGATGGTTTGATTTTTTTATTATAAATAGCAAAATAGCCAGTCTGACATGACTGGAAAAATATTGTAAGGAGAGGTTAATGAACGGGACTGATTTTTTTGCTGAGAAGAAACCCGTCCTGGGAATCAACGGGTTAGGAAGGATTGGCAAGCTTACTTTGTGGCATCACGTCGGGAGAAAATATTTTAAGGAAATCGTTGTCAATCAGGGCCGGGAAATCGGAATGGGCATGGAGGCAGTGGCTCAAACCATCGAGAAGGATTCAACTTATGGGCTGATCCATACCTTTTTATACGGGATCAATGCCCAGCCGATCGTCAAAATCGCTGACGAAAAGGAGGGGAAACTACTTATAGACGGAATCCCGGTTACAGTTTTAAGGAAGGCCCGGAATCCTAAGGATATTTCCTGGCGGGACTATGGAGTTGAGCTGGTGGCTGAGTGCACGGGTGAATTCCTTGACCCGACTGCCAGTCCGGACAGCGAAAAAGGCGCCATCCGGGGTCATCATCTGGCTGGTGCGAAGGTAGTCATCAATTCAGCTGCCTTCAAGATCAAAAACAAGGCTTTGCCGATGCCTGAAGATGCGGCGACTTTAATTTATGGAATAAACCATGAGGCGTTCAATCCTGCTCAGCATACCCTGATCTCGGCTGCTTCCTGTACGACTACGGGTCTGGCCCATATGATGAAACCCCTGCTCGAAAATGAAAGGACCCGTTGCATGCTGACGGCTTCCATGTCTACCGTCCATGCGGTTACAAACTCTCAGTGCGTACTGGACAGCGTTCCCAAGGCTGGAGCCAAAGATTTGAGAAAATCAAGAAGCATCCTGGACAATATTATCCTGACCTCCACCAATGCGGCTGAAGCCCTGGCCCTGGCCATACCAGAAGTGAAAGAGATTGGGTTCATGGCCGATTCTATCAGAATACCTACCAAGACTGAATCATTGATTATCTTAAACGTGACTTTTCAAAGCCAGATGGGCAAAGATGGGATAATCAGCCATATTGATACTGAGACCATTAATAATATTTATAAACAGGTTGAAGCTAAGGATCCGGAGCGTCTGCTTGTTTACTCGGAAGAGCAAAATGTTTCAGCGGACGTAGCTGGTATAAACGCTTCGATCGTTATTGAGGGACAGTTTAACCATACCAGAACAGCTTTTATCGATGTTAACCTCGCTCATATTCCCGGGCTTTCCCCGGAGGTCCTGGACTCCTTTCCTCTTAAGACCCTGAAGATTCCGGTAGTTCATGCTAAGATTTTTGGCTGGTACGATAATGAATACGGAAGCTATACCAACCGGATGGGCGATTTAACCGTCTATGTTCACAAAATGATGAAATAAGAAGGCCTGAGTTTCATATTTGAGCGGGTGTTATTGCTTTTTCTTCAATCAGGTGCTTGCCGAGGTAGACAGAACCGCTCCAGCCATCAATGCTGATAAAATCGCCACTATTGATTTTGTATCCGTTGATCAGGCTATAGCCGTTCTTCTCGTAGACTTTCAGGTTCCTGAGACCAACTACGCCAACTTTTTTTAGCTGAGGAATTATAACTGCAGCATGGGAAGTGCTTCCTCCTTTAGCGGTCAGTAATCCGTCAACCTGCCGCAGGAGTCCGATGTCGTCGGGAACAGTGTCCGGGCGAATTAAAATTAAAGGGGTCTGAGGTTCTTTCTGGCTGAAAAATTTGATTTCCTGCTCGGAGAAAACAGCTCTTCCGCACAGCGCTCCGCCGCCAATACCGATGCCATATCCGATCAGAGACTTCTCCAGCTTGGGTGTTCTGGTGAAAGACTTCAACTTGAAGCGTTCCGGCGGCGGCATATCACGAGTCTGCAGGATATACAGTCCTTCCCTGGAATTATTTTCAAAGGTAAATTCAATCTCCTGGTGACCGAAACCCTGGTCGTAAATCAATATTTCTGCCAGGCGCTTCAACTCGGCATAAACAGCTGGAAACTTGTTTTCTAAAGAAATTTCGCTGTCTCTTTTTTCGCTTTTCCTTTGAGCTTCGGAAATAGGATATGTTTCTACCAGTCCGGCTACTATATCGTCACCCTGACCTCCGAAAATGAAATCACCTGAAAGAAGAACAGAACTTGACAGGCCCTTAGGATCACGGGTAAAGGTAACTCCTGAACCAGACCATTCGTCCAGATTACCGAAGACCATCGACTGAACAACAACAGCTGTCCCCCACTTGTCTGAAATGTTCATTTCTTGTCGGTACAATTTGGCTCGAGGAGAATGCCAGGACTCAATTACTTTGAAAATAGCTTTTCTCAGCTGTTCAGGCGGGTCATCTTCAACCGCGATTCCACTATCCTCGAGCGCTTTTCTATAAGCAAGGGCGATCTCGCGCATTTGATCGGGAGTGAAATATAGCTTTTTGGAGACGTTATATTTTTCCTTAAAATCATCGATGATTTCATCAAAGAAATCACGGTCCAGGCCCTCTGACATACCCCAGAACTGAAGAAAACGGCGGTAGCAATCCCAGGCCGCCCAGGCATAGCCCTTTTTCCGACTTAAACCTTCAGCAATTTCCTCATTAATGCCGACATTCAAAAATGAACTCATCATGCCTGGCAGAGAGATGGCCGAACCGCTTCTCACCGACAGCAGTAAAGGATTTTGAGGGTGGCCGAAGCGTCGGCGGGTAATTTTTTCCAGCTTTTTAAGTTCGCGCTCGAGCCTCATGTTCATATCACTGTAAATTTCCTGGTAACCGAGAATAGCCTCCAGGCATCTAAAAATTTCTGTGGTCAGCACAAAGCCCGGCGGGACAGGGAAATTGAGAGAATAAAGTTGCTTGAGAAAATAGCCTTTATTACCGAGAAGAATTTGATCATCTCTTTTCCGGGGCTTTTTATAAAGAGGCGTGATGATTATCTCTGGATTGTAACTCATCAGGATATTCAACATGTGGCTGTGAGCTTTGAATTTCTCTTGTTCAGCACACAATGTCTTGAGAATATTGCTGATGAAGTTATCCAGCGTCTGAAGCCCAAAACTAGAGGCAATAATTGAGCGCAGAAAATTCTCGGTCTGCATATAGACTGCTGCTTCCTCTTCCTCCCTGGACAGGCTGGTCATTTTACCACCTTGCTGCCTGGCCAGAAGTTGCCGGATTACCACCCGGAGATTGGCCTGATGAGGGTCTATGTAGTAAAGCCGGATGATGTCCTGGATACCCCTGGAAATGAAACGAAAGATATCAATATATTGATCGAGGCTGAAGCGTTTGATCTGGAGGGCTCCCTGAAGATATTTTGTCTTTGATTCAAGCCCTTCTGTGGAAATGCCTTCCAGTTGAAGGGCTTTGATAAACAGACGCAGATATCTATCAATTTTTACCAGAGTAGTTTTGGTGATGAACTGGATATTGAGGGAATTGATGAGCTGTTCCAGCAAGACGTTGGCCAGACTCTGTAACCTGAGATAAAGGCCAAGGGCGTCGAACTTGGGCTCTCGATAGACACCATACATGGACGGAATGCCGGCCGCAATGTGTCTTTTATGATAAATATCTTCAAAGGCTTCTGTTTTTTCTGAAGAAAGAATACGGTCCTTTAAGAGGCTCAAAAAATCCAGGATTATGACCAGACTTCGGTAATAATCCTTCCGTAAGAGGGCTTTCTGCAGAGAGTCCAGTTTCTGCTGGTCAAAAATATATGAGGACTTCAGACTTTTGATCACATCCTGATAATGAATATTGTATTTTTTATAGAGCAATTGATAGAAACGCACAACCAGACTGGCTTTTTCTTTATCGTCGTCCGTTACCTTCGGGATTTTCTGGACCATCCTCTGGATTTTAGCTGGTTCCCACTGGAGAAAAAGGCGCGGATTCTGATGAACCTCCTTGTAGAGCACCCGAAAGATTTTATGCATTCCCTGGTAGATCTCTGAAGAGTCTTCAATTTGTTCATAAATCTCCTCAGGTACGAAAGGGCGCAGGCCTTCTTTGTTTCCAGAATACCAGTAGCGAAAAACAGCTTCGACAAAAGGGATCAGCGTGCTGTTACTTTCCACATGAGATTGTTTTCTGACGAAATGAATCAGAGGATCACGGCGGCCGGTAATGTCATCCATGCGGATCGAGACCTCCCGCAGTTCACCCTCAGCGTTGATTTCATTGAAAAAAATCGGGAGCAGTCTGGCCAGTTGCATAACCAGGTTAAAAGCGGGAGTGATATCGGAATTCAAAAGAGCAGAGATATCTTTCTGCAAAAGATCAGTATCCCGGACAAAGACCCCTCCGATTTTAAGGTTGATGATCAGGGCTGATAGCAGCTGTTTTGTCCAGCGCGGCTTCAGCCTAATAATCTCGAGCCAGGAACGAATATTCTTGATGTGTAAAGGGTTGAATCTTACTTCCCAATCGGTTGTCGTACCCTGAATATCGGGTGATTGAAATCCGAAAAGAATAATTTCCTCAATAAGGGTATTGACCAGAGAATGCTGGTTGAGCTTAAAGACTTCCCGGGCGGCGGAATTAATAAAGCTAAAAATGGTCTCAGTCTGGTGGCTGGAGGCAGTGTTTTCCCGCAGTACCTGGAATGTCTTTCTGATAAATTCTTCGGCTTCTGGTACGGATTTCTCTGCCAGGGCACGACCGAATGAACGGTTGATTTCCATCAGCGCTTCACGATGAATGTCCTGGAGGGCAGGTAAGCTGATGATTTTTAACAGAAAATCAACATGGAAAGATTCCCC
>Ga0208940_1004674_pt1 | contig 10648 bp, 10 predicted proteins | sample AD_JPNNA6_MetaG_FD_184445 | JGI IMG/M metagenome (GOLD analysis project Ga0208940, IMG submission 184445) | Active sludge microbial communities of municipal wastewater-treating anaerobic digesters from Japan - AD_JPNNA6_MetaG (SPAdes) (version 2) | ecosystem: Engineered > Bioreactor > Anaerobic... | reverse complement strand
CCAGGATCGACGTAGCAGCCGTGGCTGTGGATATGTGGGCGGTGCTCTTCCCGTCCACATATCCACAGCCTTCTTCTCCGTACCTTAACAAAACCTCGGTATAACCTGATCCATTTTACAGAAAATTGCTTGCATAATCGAGAGACTGGAATCAGTATCGGTAATAATGGCAATTTTTGACATTGGGGGATCACTCCTCAGGGGATAGTCTAATTGTAACCGATAGACTCCAAAATCGGGTACAATTGCCAGATATTTGTGAGGATCAATGACTAAAAGACTTTCGGAATCTGCTGAAATTATACAAGAAAAGCTGGAAAGGATTCTGCCAACCGTCACCAAACCTGGGCGTTACACCGGCGGGGAATACAATCAGGTGGTCAAAGACTGGCAGGCGGTTCAGACCCGCGTGGCGCTGGCCTTTCCCGATATTTATGACCTGGGACTGCCCAATCTGGGGCTGGCTATTTTTTATGAAGCCCTGAATGACCGGCCCGATGTGTTGGCTGAGCGGGTGTACCTGCCGTGGCTGGACATGGAAGCGGCCCTGCGCAGCGCCGGGGTGCCGCTCTATTCACTTGAAACGCACCATGCGATTGCAGATTTTGACATTCTGGGCATTACCCTGCCGTACGAAACACTCTATACCAACACACTCAATCTGCTCGACCTGGCCGGGATTCCGCTGTTGAGTAAAGAGCGCACGGCGCAGCATCCGCTGGTAATTGCCGGTGGACATGCCTGCTACAACCCGGAACCGATGGCGAATTATATTGACGCCTTTGCCATCGGGGATGGCGAAGAGGTTTTTCACGACATTGTAAATGTACAACAGGCCTGGGCTAAAAGCAGCACCGACCGGACCGCCCTGCTGCGGGCCTTGGCGCAGATTCCGGGGGTGTATGTGCCGGCGCTGTATGCGCCGCGCTACTGCGCAGATGGCACGTTGGCGGGAGTTGAGCCTATTGAAGCGAGTGTGCCCCGGCAGGTGCTTAAGCGCGTGGTGGGGCAACTGCCGCCGGCGCCGACCCAGTTTATTGTGCCCTCCATTGATGTTGTGCATAACCGCGTATCGGTGGAGATTATGCGCGGGTGTACGCGCGGCTGCCGATTCTGCCATGCAGGCATGGTGAACCGCCCCGTGCGGGAGCGCAGTGTGGCAGAGGTGGTGCAGACCATTCAAACGGCCGTTAAACAGACGGGATTTGAGGAGATCGCCCTGCTCTCGCTCTCCTCATCTGATTACTCCCGGATCGTGGAACTGGTGGAACAGGTCCGTGAAAAGGTCACGGGGCCGCATTTGACGGTTTCACTGCCATCGCTGCGGATTGAGTCTTTCTCGGTTGAATTGATGGAGCGGCTGCGCGGCGGACGCCAGGGCAGCTTTACGCTGGCGCCAGAGGCGGCAACAGACCGGATGCGTAATACTATTAATAAACCCATTCAGGATCAGCAGCTCCTGGAAACCGCCGCTGAACTTTACGGGCGCGGCTGGCCAACGCTGAAGCTGTATTTCATGATCGGGCATCCATCAGAGACACTGGAAGATGTGCAGGCGATTGCCGACCTGTGCCTGGAAGTGATGGCCGTGGGGCGAAAGGCAATCGGGCGGCGGGCCAGCCTGCATGTCGGGGTGAGTACATTTGTGCCCAAGCCGCATACCCCCTTCCAGTGGGTGGCCTGCGACGCGCCGGAGATGATTGAAGCCAAAATCCAACTGCTGCGGCGAGCGCTGCGCAGTCCAGGGCTCAAGATGAACTGGACCGACCCCCGCGAGACGCTGCTGGAAGCCTGGTTGAGCCGGGGCGACCGCCGGCTGGGAGAGGTGATCTGGCGGGCGTGGCAGCACGGCGCCAAGTTTGACGCCTGGCAAGACCAGTTTAATTTTGAGGCGTGGCAAACCGCCTTTGAAGAAAGCGGGTTGAACCCGGCTGACTATACGCATCGTGACCGCGCAGAAGATGAGGTGTTCGCCTGGGACCACATCAGCCCGGGGGTCAGCAAGGCTTACCTGCTGGATGAATATCACGCCAGCCTGGAAGGGCGGCTGACCAGCGACTGCCGGGAGCAGTGCTACGCCTGCGGCATCTTGCCGCAATTTGCCGCCATGCGCCGCCAACTGCCCAAATCCGCCTGGTTCTGTCCGGGCGGCGACCCTGCCAAAGCCTGAGGCTGCCATGAAAAGAATTCGAATCCATTACGCCAAGACTGAAGGACTGCGCTACACCAGCAACCTGGATATGCAAAAGGTTTGGGAACGCGCGCTGCGGCGCGCCGGGCTGCCGCTGTACTACTCACAGGGGTTTCACCCCCAGCCCCGCATTCAACAAGCCTGTCCCCTGCCGCTGGGACTGCTTAGCCGCTGCGAGATTGTGGATGTCTGGCTGGAAGATGACACCTGCACATTGGAAGGCACGCTTAAAGCACTGCAGCCGGCTCTGCCCACCGGGATTGAACTGCTCAAACTGGAAGAGATTGATCCGGCGGCGCCGGCACTTCAAAAGCTGGCTGGCAGCGCTGATTACGATATCACCCTGCTGGACCCCTTTCCGGTTGACGAACTGGAGCGCCGCACGGCTGCTTTGCTGAGCGCCGAGACGTTAATTCGTGAGCGGCGGGGCAAGAATTATGATCTGCGCCCACTGGTGGAAGACCTGGCTGTTGTTCCGGGCGAGCCGCTGCGGCTGAGCGCCCGTCTGTCGGTGCGCGATGGCGCCACCGGCAGACCTGATGAACTGCTGGCGGCACTGGGCCTGGACCCCTTTGGCGCGCGCATCGTCCGGGTACGGTTGATCCTGGCTGAGGCCTGAGATTATTACTACCCTGATTTCATCTGCACCAACGAAAATATAAGAAGCTGGATCCACATGAAATTTGCTGTCAATTATTCGCACGCTGCGGCCGATCTACTGGAGGCCGGGCAAATTGATTTTGACCTGTTCAAGTTCCCTGACTGGCCCGATTTTGTGCCTCAGAACGGGTTGATACGCAAGCCCTATGTTCATTACACCCTGGCGGCTGGAAATGGCAGCCAGGCGGCAGTTGACTGGCAGATGATTGCCGGGCTGCGGGTACGCACGGCCTCGCCGCTGGTCAATACGCACCTGATGGCGCCCGCCGGGCTTGAGCCAGATGACCCGGCCCAGGTTGAGGCGGCCATTCAGGGGATGGTTGCAGACCTGCAAGATCTGGTGGCCCGGTTTGGGGCCGAAAACGTGGTTGTGGAGAACATGCCGTTTTACGTTCAAAATCGTCATATGCGGGTGGCCATTGAACCAGCGACGATTCAGCGCGTGGTGGGCGAAAGCGGCTGTAAGTTCCTGCTGGATACCGCCCATGCCCGCATCACCTCTGCGGCGCTGGGTATTGATGTCTATGATTATATCAATGCGCTGCCAGTGAACCGGCTGGGAGAGCTGCATGTCACCGGGGTTGGCTGGCACGATGGTGAACGCATTGATCACCTGGAGTTGCTGGTCGAAGACTGGGAAGTGTTTGACTGGGTGATGGCCCATATCGCGGCCGGGCGCTGGACACAACCGAAAGTCGTGTCGTTTGAATACGGCGGGGCGGGTGAGGTTTTCCGCTGGCGCACGGAAGTGCGGGTGCTGGCTGAGCAAACCCCGCGATTGTTTGCCACGGTTCAGGCCGCCCGGCGCAATTGATTTGCCCATGACGCCAGAGACGATCATCCGCCAGTGCAGCGACCCAACCTGCCGCTTCCGCTACCCGCAGGCGGCGGGGCCAGTGCGCCCGGGGCACCCCTGCCCGCGCTGTGGCGCACCGACCGAAATTGCACCGCTGCCACTGCTGGAGCCGGACGACAACCCGCGCAGCCTGGAAGCCAGCGGCCCCCCGGTGGAGGCCCTGCTGGATAACGTCCGCAGTACGTTCAATGTGGGGGCGATGTTCCGCACGGCAGATGGCGCCGGAGTGAGTCATTTGCATCTTTGCGGGGTAACCCCCACCCCGGAGAATCCGCGCGTGGGCAAGACGGCGCTGGGGGCAGAATATGCGGTGCCGTGGACGTGGCATCCGAATGCGCTGGATGCGGCGCTGGCTGGCAAGGCTCGCGGGCTGCGGCTGTGGGCGCTGGAGGTGGGGCCCCATGCGCTGGCACTGCCAGAGGCCCGGTCGGCTATTTCTGATGCGCCGATACTGCTGGTGGCTGGCGGCGAGGTGAGCGGAGTGGACCCGGCGATTCTGGCGCTGTGTGAGCGCACATTGTGGATCCCAATGCAGGGCTTCAAGCGGACGTTGAATGTAGCGATTGCGTTTGGCATTGCAGTGTATGGGCTGCGGTTTGCGGGTTGAACAAACCCATTGAGATTTGACAGGCCAAACTCAAAGCATTAGAATCGCAAGCGAGAGATTATCTGCGAGGTACCTATGCCAATTTATGAGTATGTATGCGAAGATTGTGGGCGCAAATTTGACGCGATGCGCTCGATGAAAGATGCCGATGCGCCAATTGCCTGTAAGGGCTGCCAAAGCCAGCATACGCGGCGGGCGCTATCGCTGTGCTGTGCGCACAGCGATGGGCAGGTGGTCAGCGGCGGGGGCGGGGGCTGCGGGGGATGCAGCGGAGGCTCGTGTGGTTCCTGCGGTCATGCGCATTAGGTGATGAAAAAGTCTGTCTGGGCCGGGAAACTCACGCTTATTACGGGGGGATCCAGCGGGATTGGGCTGGCGCTGGCTAAAAAGCTGGCTGCCGCCGGGGCGCAGGTACACCTGCTGGCGCGGCGGCTGGATCAACTGGAATCCGCCAAAGCTGAGGTTGAGGCAGTCCGTGCTGCCCCTGGTCAAACCGTTGGGATACTGGCGGGCAATGTGGCGGAGGCAGAAGCAATTACCGAGCGCCTGCACGAGTTTGAGCAGATGGTTGGTACACCCGACCTGCTGATCAATTCGGCGGGGATTACGCACCCGGCAGAATTTCAAGACACCGACCTGGATACCTTCCGCCGCCTGATGGAAGTCAATTACCTGGGGACGGTGCATGTCACACAGGCGTTCATCAAAGGGATGCTGGCGCGCGGTGCGGGGCAGATCATCAATATTTCCTCGGCTGCGGGGTTTGTGGGCACGTATGGCTATACGGCTTACAGCGGATCGAAGTTTGCGGTGCGGGGGTTCACCGACGCACTGCGCGCAGAGGTCAAACCGCGCGGGTTGAAGGTGTCAATCGTTTTTCCACCGGACACCGACACGCCGCAACTGGCCTGGGAAACGCCGCTGAAACCCGCCGTGACGCGGGAATTTTCAAAGGCAGCCCAGGTACTTTCAGCCGATAAGGTGGCAGAAATTACCCTGAGAGCGGCCGGGCGCGGGCAGTACATCATTGTTCCCGGATTTGACACCCATTTGTTCTATCACTTGAATAATTTTCTGGGGCCGCTGGCCTTCAAAGTGATTGACCTGATGGTGGCAGATGCTATCAAAAAGGCGAAAAAATAGCGTACGGTCTGTGATTTGAAAAGGTCAACAGGGGGCAAGCTGACCTAACCCCGGCCCTTCCCTGAAGGGAAGGGGGCTGGCTTCTGTGTACAGCAAAACCTGCACCTGGCCGTATTCTCGAAACAGCTTTATTGAGGGAGTTGGGGGTTGTGATAGACGGCTGGGGCTTAAAATAGAAGCCGCATAGCGACATTCTTCATGGTAAGGGCTTATTTAGGTCACTAGCCATTTGGAATGGGTGTGATATACTTTTGCCGGTGTCCAACTTTTTGTATTTCAGTGAGGAGTATCAAATGAGAAAAGACTTTTTGGCCATTTCGGATTATACCCCGGCTGAGCTGCAGGCTATGCTCGACCTGGCTGTGCGCCTGAAAAAGGAGCTGCGCTCCGGTGGCAATGCCCCCCTGCTGCAAGGCAAAGTGCTGGGCATGATCTTCCAGAAACCCAGCCTGCGCACCCGCGTGAGCTTTGACATGGCGATGCGCCAGCTTGGCGGCGATGCGCTGTACCTCTCGCCGAATGAAATCGGCCTGGGTCAGCGTGAATCGATTGCGGATGTGGCGCGTGTGCTTTCGGGCTATGTGGATGCCCTGATGGCGCGCGTTTTTGCGCACGATCATGTGCTGGAACTGGCAAAGTGGGCCAGCATTCCGGTCATCAATGGCCTGAGCGATTACAATCATCCCTGCCAGGGTATGGCCGATGCGCTGACCATTATTGAAAAATTTGGCAGCCTGAAGGGTCTGAATGTGACCTATGTAGGCGACGGCAACAATGTGGCTATTTCACTGATGCATATTTGCGCAAAACTGGGCGCCAACTTCATCATTGCCAACCCCGAAGATTACGATATTCTGCCCGCGGCCGTTGAAATTGCGCGCGGTTTTGCCGCCACCAGCGGCAGCAAACTGACCTTCCTGCGCGATCCGCATGAAGCTGTGCGCGGCGCGCATGTGATCTATACCGACACCTGGACCAGCATGGGCCAGGAAGCTGAAGGCAAGAAGCGCGAACTGGTCTTCCCGCCCTACCAGGTGAATGAAAAACTGGTCAGCGAAGCTGACAAAGACGTGATTGTGCTGCACTGCCTGCCGGCGCACCGCAACCATGAGATCACCGACGAAGTAGCCGATGGCCCGCACTCGATGCTCTTCCCGCAGGCCCACAACCGGCTGCACGCCCAGAAGGCTGTTCTGGTCACGCTGTTCGGCAAAGCCTAATTTCGTTACGCATAGACTTTAACCTCAAACAACACCTGGAATGGAAGCCCCGTTCCAGGTGTTGTTGAAAAATCAACGCCTGGAGAAAAAAGAAATGGACTGGACTCAACACTACCAATCGCATAAGATGAGCGCGGCAGATGCCGTGCGGCTGATAAAATCGGGGCAGCGGGTCTTTATGACCGGTAACTGCTCGGTGCCACACGCGCTGCTGGGCGCATTGGTCGAATATGCTCCAGAACTGCATGATGTGGAAATCTGCCAGGCGCTGACAGTGGCTAACGGGGATTATGTGACCCCGGCGATGGAAGGGCACCTGCGGGTCAATTCGCTGTTCATCAGTCACAACGTCCGCAAGGCCATCTGGGAGGGGCGGGCAGACTTTACGCCGGTGCTGCTTTCGGAGCTGCCGCTGCTGTTCAAACGGGGGATTTTGCCCGTAGATGTGGCTTTGATCCATGTTTCAACCCCAGACGAAGATGGTTACTGCACGCTGGGCGTGGAGGCGGGCCTCTCCATTACCGCCGCCGAGGCAGCCAAGCTCCGGATTGCCCAGGTGAACCGGCAGATGCCGCGGCTGATTGGCGATACGCGGATGCACATCTCTAAAATCGATGCGATTGTCGAGGTGGATGAGCCTCTTTCAGAGCTGGCAATGGGCGAAGAAGGTGATCAGGCGCTGGTGCAAAAAATTGCGGGGTACATTGCCGAGCGGATTCCGGATGGCGCCACCATGCAGTTGGGCATTGGAGCAATCCCGGATGCGGTGCTAAAGTACCTGTTCCATAAGAAAGACCTGGGGGTGCACTCTGAGCTGTTCTCAGATGGCGTGATTGATCTGGTTGAAGCCGGGGTTCTCACCGGGGCACGCAAGACCCTGCACACGGGCAAGATTACAGCCGGGTTCCTGCTGGGTACGCGGCGGTTGTACCAGTGGGCCGATAACAACCCGCTGGTTGAAATTCAGCGCACCGAGCATGTGAACAACCCGTTTATCATCTCTCAGAACCGCAACATGGTGGCGATTAATTCGGCCATCGAGGTGGATTTCACCGGGCAGGTCTGCGCCGACAGCATTGGCACACGCTTCTACTCCGGCGTGGGCGGGCAGAACGATTTTATTTACGGTGCATCACTGTCGGAAGGCGGCTTGCCGATCATTGCGCTGCCGGCTACGACCACCCTGCGGGATGGCACCGTTGTCAGCCGGATTACGCCGATGTTGAAGCCGGGCGCCGGGATCACCACCGGGCGCAACCATGTGCATTATGTGGCTACTGAGTACGGTATGGTGGACCTGTACGGCAAATCCATCCGGCAGCGGACACAGGCGTTGATTTCCATTGCACATCCAGACTTCCGGGACGAGCTGACCCGGCAGGCAAAAGATTTGAATTACGTGTAAACCCAGAATATAGCTGATTGAACACAGGCTCATCATAGATGGGCCTGTGTTTTTTTATCAATCCGCATTTCGCCAAAGGATGTAACGTTCATTCTGATATACTAAAGACCAGGCTGGGGCATCAGACAGATTCTGGTTAATGTTCGGCGTGTTCAAATGCGTGATCAATAAATCCGGAGGGACGGATAAGCCCTGCAAGGATTCGGTCAGGCAGGCAAAGGAATCTGTTTTTTGACATTCGGCAATTTTTGAGACCTGTTCCAATTGTTGGGCATAGTTGCCCGACCATTCTGCTCCCCAACTGGCTGCGGCAGGTGTGCGCTGCAGCAAATAGGGGAACCATTCAGCCTCTTCGGCCTCGGCCACAATTAAGAAAACATCATCCGGGTTGGTCTGGGTTTTGACATAATCAGCCAGATCCAACGTTTCAGCTTTGATGTACGAGGGATTTTCAACCGGGATGGTTCGCCAACCAAGTTGGTAAAACAGCCCGGCCACAACAGCCAGGAAGATGAGCGGCCGCCAGGATAAAGCGCCGGATGGGATGAAACATTTGATGCGTTCAGCCAGAGCGCTGGACAGCATACCGATTAGAACCGCGCCGGAGGTGATCAGATAGCGATCGCCCTCGGACATCAACAGCAGGATCAAACCAAACCAGACGGGCAGAAGGCTGGCCCGATTTATAGCAGCAAAAATCAACGCCAATACAATCAAGCCCCAGACAAATTGCAGTTTATAAATAGCGTGCAATGAGCTTTCGAACCAGGGCAGCAGGCGGGCTGGATCCTGGAAGATGGATAGGAAATAGTTATTCCCGTGAGATTGAAAAGCACCTGAAAAAATCTGCCAACCGTGCTGTTGAACCATTACCGTTACCCAGGGAGCCACCAGGGCCAGCACAACCAGGGATGTGATCAAGGCGGTTGAATAGGTTGGCTTGCGGTTAAGATGCGTGAGTGTGTAAGCCACGACAAACAAGAAAGCAAATTCCGCATAGCCTAAATGGGTTAGGACAGTCAGCGCAAACATTATGCCGGCAAACAGTGCGGGCCTCCGACGGGAAAACTGCGCTGACCGCAGATAGAAATACACACCCCAGAGTGCAAAGAGAAAAGCCAGTGCGCGCACCATGCCCCCGGAAGTGCCATGAATATAGAATATTCGCTGTGAAGCAGCCACAACCAAGGCCGCAATGACAGCAGCGCCGCGAGAGCGGGTAAGCTCAAACGTGAGCAGCGCCAGTGGTATGAGAGCCAGCCATGAAAACAAAGGCGGGGCAAACCGCAGGTAGCTAAAATCGGAGATGTGGAATAGAGAGGTGACCAGCCCCATCAGGTAAAAGCCAACCGGGGGATAGGCAAAGGGCATCCCTCCAGGGCCATAGTAAGGGACGGTTTGCGGCAGTCTAAAACCGGCTGATACCAATTCATCTGACATCAAGGTATACAAGCCAGCATAACCGGTGGGGTTCTCATATTTAAGAGCCACACCAAACAATAACGGCAGGGCCAGGGCCAACGGCAGCATTAAAAAGCGGTAACCAGACATCGCCAGGTAGAACAGACGCAGGGTATCAGCGGCAACCTGTTGAATCCGTTTAATTCCTGAGCGGGCGAGACCTGTCAGAACTGCCCAGGGACGGTGACGTAGAGCGCAGAGATCATACCCTGCGATCCCAAGCGCTACCAGCAGGGCTAAAATGAGCAGCGGGCGCAGTCGAGCAAAGAAAAAGCGGTTGGGCAGCAGGGTGGTGAACGTCATTAACAACAAAAAGGCCAGGGCCAGCAGCAGCACAAAAAATAGTGTTGAAACGACTGGCGAAAACTGAAAAAGTTTTTCCAATTGCTGAGAATAACGACCGCCCCGAGAGATACCATATAAAGCTGCCCCGGCCAACAGACCAACGGCGATCATGGCAAAGACCATCAGCCAGCGGTTCAGCGAATAGCCCCACAGCCATTGATTCTCAAGGTCGGAGGGAGCGCTTAGCGTTAACCCAATGGTCCCGATTGAACAAATGAATAGATAGGCGAAGTAAAGAGAAAGAGGTTTAAGCTTGAGCATTTTTAGCAACATCACGGGGTAGCCGCTCTTTGAGCTGGCTGGTCTCCTTAATCAATATCGGTTGTATTTTAACACGTTGTCAAAACTGGTCGGTAAGGTAGTGTATCTTTCGATCATGAAGTAGAGGAGAAAAAAAGCCTGATCTTCTGTAGAATCAAGGTTACCAGACCAAAGAGACACAGGAGAGCAGGCATGACCATTGTACCAATCGGGAAGTTGATTCTGCAAGAGGTGGAAGGGCAAGAACGGGAAGAATACCTGCAGGAACTGGTCGGGGAATTGCAGGCAGCGGTGAAAACGATGGTAACGCGATGTATCGAAGCGGAACTTGAGCGAGAAGTAACGCAAGCCTTGAAACGGAAGGCGCATGGACGGAGCAAAAAAGTGGATGGGAAGCTGAAAGGTCAGGCGATCTGTCAAAAATGCAAGACCCAGCAGGTGAGTCAGTTTTGGCGGAATGGACACTACCGGCGGGGATTGGATACGAGTTGGGGGCATG
>Ga0208940_1004668_pt1 | contig 10659 bp, 8 predicted proteins | sample AD_JPNNA6_MetaG_FD_184445 | JGI IMG/M metagenome (GOLD analysis project Ga0208940, IMG submission 184445) | Active sludge microbial communities of municipal wastewater-treating anaerobic digesters from Japan - AD_JPNNA6_MetaG (SPAdes) (version 2) | ecosystem: Engineered > Bioreactor > Anaerobic >... | reverse complement strand
CGAAATCCATTTCCTGCACTCGCGCCCGCTCGACAGGATCCTGACCGCGTTCTCGTGGAAGGACCACGGGGCGACCGTGTTCCCGCCGTCGGACATCGTGGTGATCGACCGCACGGAAAAGCACATGCTGGGGCTGCGCAAGGAGCGCAAGCTCTCGTACGTCTCCTACGATGCTCTCATGCGGCAGGCTGTGGGAGCCATGAAGAGCGTGGAAATTGACGGCATGGTCTACCGCGTGCTCTCCAAGGACAACGCCTGGCGCGCCGCCGAGCGGCTCCCGGCCATTCCGCAGAACGAAGATCTGGACGCGTTCCAGAACGTGCACTCCACCCGAGTGGCCGACGATGCTTCCTGAGGCCGCGTCCGACTTCCTGGGATTCCTGGACGATTCCACCAGCCCGTGGCACGCCGCGCGGCGGATCTCCGGAGATCTCGCGAACGCCGGATTCCGGCAGGTGGCCGCCACCGATCCGGCGTGGCCGTCCGAACCTGGCGCCAAGCTCTTCCTGAAGCGCGGCGGAGCCGTGGTCGCCTGGGTCCTGCCGTCGGGGGCCGCCCGGCGCCTGACCCTGGGACTCGCCCACACCGACAGCCCGTGCCTTCGCCTGAAACCCAACGCCGAATCGGTTTCGTGCGGCTGCCGCAAGCTCGCCGTGGAAGCCTACGGCGGCATGCTCAACCACACTTGGTTCGACCGCGAGCTGGTGGTGTCGGGCAAGGTCTGCCACGACGACGACGGCTGGATCCGCGAAGACCTGGTCCGGCTCGACGGATTCCGCCCCCTGGTGCCGTCGCTGGCCATCCACCTGGATCGCGGCGTCAACGAGCGGGGGCTCGTGGTCGACCGCGAGCGCCATTTCCCGGCGCTGGCGGGATTGGATCATTCCAACGGTCTGCGCGACCGTCTTGCCCGCGCCATCGGCTGCACGGCGGGGCGGATTCTGTCGTGGGACCTGTGTCTGTCCGACGCCGCCCCCGCGTCGCTGGCCGGAAGCGGCGACCTGGTGGTGTCGGGTCGGCTCGACAATCTCGCGTCCTGCCACGCCATGGCGCGTGCGCTGGCATCGGTGCCCGGTCGCGACGACACCGTGGTGGCCGTGGCGTTCCTGGATGGCGAAGAAGTGGGCTCCACCTGGCCGGAAGGCGCCGATTCGGCGTTTTTGCCCCAAACGCTGGAGCGCATCGCGCTGGCCCAGGGCATGGACCGGTCGGCGTTCCTTGCGTGGGTCTCGGGCGGGATCGCGCTGTCGGCCGACATGGCCCATGCGGTGCATCCCAACTTTCCAGAAAAGCATTCCGCCGGCAACGCGCCGCTGCTGGGAGGCGGTCCGGTCCTCAAGTGGAATGCCGGTCTTCGCTACGCCACCGCCTCGCACGGCGCCGCGGTGCTGCGCCAGATCGCGGCCAAGGAAGGCGTGCCGCTGCAGTCCTTCTCCATGCGCGCCGACCTCTCCTGCGGATCGACCGTCGGGCCGTTGGTCGCCTCGCAACTGGCCATGGAGGCGGTCGATTGCGGGGCTCCCATGCTTTCCATGCACAGCGCCCGCGAAACCATGGCCTGGCGCGACCAGGCCGACTCGATCCGGTTGTACGCGGGGTTTTTGGGGCGGGCTTGAAATAATACTTGGGTGCATGGATTGTCGGAATAATCCTGGATTTGAATGCGATGCAAGAAAATTTCAATGAAAGGCTAGGCGAATGGGGCAGTTGATCGGGCGAGCTTCGTTCTTTGTTCCGGGACCTCCCGCTGAAATTGGGCAGGCGAGTTCTTCTTTAATGAAGTTTGTTGCTGAAAATGCTGTCGGGAGCATCTTCGACCTCGGTGGAGGAAAAGGTGCTTATAGCATGGAATTAAAAAAAGCAGGGTTTGATGTGACTCTTGGAGAGATCGACCCCATTGCGTTGAAGTCCGCAAAGGATCATGGCTTAACGGCTGTAGATACGACAGAAACATCATTGGATCAATTGCAAGGCGGATTTGACACGGTTCTTCTCCTTGAGGTTCTCGAACACGTTGAAGATTTTGACGCCTTCCTTGCCAAGGCGTTCGCTTGTGCGCGGAAAAGGCTTCTGCTTACAGTTCCCTGCAACGATGATTTCGAGGAACTTTTTCAGCTGGGATTGAGCTACAATCACATTGCTGTAACCGATCATGTCAATCATTTCACAAGCTATACGCTTTTTGCTGCACTCGAGAAATTGGGCTGTAAATTTCAGATCGAGAAGGGTGATTTTCTTTTCAAACACGCCTTCTTAAGTCTGGTGATTCAAAAGATCCGAAGTTCGCTCCTTGGGTGGTTCGTCTCGTGGGCTTTACGAGCATATTACCGCATCGGGAATCCTCCTAGGCTGTTCCCATCCCGGTTTTTCGTTGTTGTCTGGAAAGATCCATCTTGATCAACAATTGTTATTTCTGCCGAATCCCAGTATGTTAAACGAATCATGAACAGATTTTTCCTGTTGTGGATCGTCTTGTTGGTTGGGATCGCGTCGGAATCGTCTGCGCAGGTCCGGCAGATCAAGCAGCTGCGGTTGGTCATCGCGCCGGCCATCGTGAAAGGGGGCGACCTCCCGACGGATCTTGTCGAACCCATGCAGGAGGTGGTCGCCGAGATGCTCTCCTGGGAGGCTTCGCTGGTCCAGGCCATCAAGGTGGTCGATCCGGCATTGCTCCAGGTCGCGTTGGAGAAGAACGGCTGGAGCACCCGCACGGAACTCACCGATACCGAAATCGAGGAAGCTCGCACGGCATCGCGCCAGCTCGACGGCGAGGCGGTGGTGCTCACCCGGTTCGTGCACCAGGGGTCCATCGTGGACTGGCAGGTGGCGCTGGGGTATCGCGAAGAAACCATGGACAAGAGCCAGCGCATTTCGGGCACCAGTCGCGAAGACGAATTCGTGCAGAAGATCCGCGAGCAGGCGCTGAACCTGATCGACACGTTGGGGATCAAAGTGCCGCCCGCCGCCCGCCAGATGGTCACCAGCCGAGGCAAGGTGAGTTGGGATGCCATGGAGGAATACGCCAGCGGTATCCGCGACCAGAAACAAGGCAAGCGCGAGGATGCGCTGCGCCATTTGCGCGAAGCCGCTAAACGGGCACCGTTCCTGCCTTCCCTGCAAGTTCGGCTCAAGAAGTTGGAAGCCGAAATGCAGACCTCGCGATGATTGTGACTAACTAACTTCTGCTGATGGTTCGTAGGCTCATTCTTGTCGCAAGTCTCTGGTGCGGGTTTTCCGCGTTCGCTGCTTCGTTGAGCGATGTTGTACCAACAACCGTGTCGGTCGATGACCAGGGCCTTCCGCTATCGGTTGCAGGTCTGACGCAGAGAACCAGTGCACGACAGGATTTCCCATCGATATCGGCGCCTGACACCTTGATTCGCCTGTCCGCAGGGGATCAATTGCGTTTGCGTTGGTGGGGGGTCGGCAGAGGAGATCTGGATCTAGTCGTTGATACTCGGGGAGACATCGTGGTTCCCGACATGGGTAGGATTCCTGCGCGGAACAAGAATTTCAAGCAGATCCGCGACACGGTCGAGGCGATCCTGAGCCGTCGGACAAAGGCCAACCTGGTGGATCTTCAGATCGTGAAAATCAATAAAGCGAAGGTTCGGATTTCCGGACTGGTATCAAAGCCGGGAGTCTATGAATGCGCTCCGGCGACCACGGTCTCCAAGGCGCTCGCGATGGCCGGTCTCGATGTGGCCAGGGCGATCGACTCGCTGCTCTCGGATCTTCCGGGTCTCTATTACGCCGCGGATCAAGTCGCTTCGTTGCGGCGGGTATTGGTTGTGCGAGGATCGAAGGACACCATTCAAGTCGACTTGATGAGAGCATTGAGGATGGGAGATCCCAGCCAGGACCCTCCTCTCTTCGATGGCGACGCGATTCGGATTGTCGCGCGCGAGAAACTTGTTTCGATGACCGGCTCCGCGATCACGGGGTATGTCGAGGCGCTTTCTGGCGAACCGGTTTCGAATCTCCTCTTGGCTTCGGGTGAGATCGACACGAACCGGATCGTGGAGTTGATGGACGCCAATGGCTCTTTGCGGCAGGTGATGCCCGGAACGACCGCGGTGGATTCGTCGCTGGCCTTGGTCAGGGTCAAACCCAAGCGGGGCGCTTTGCAGCCCCCAGTGGTGTGGGTGATCGGCCAAGTGACGAACCCAGGTGCCTACACCTACTTCGCGGGGATGAAGGCTGGGGATGTGGTTCGCGCGGCTGGCGGGATCGTCGGTGGAGAAGACTCCGGCGTGGTGGTAGCCACGAAGCGGGGCTGGAGTTGGCTCGGAGCATCGCGCATGCCAACACTTGCAGATCACTTCCAGCTGCCCGAGCTCAAGGTCGCGATGGTCGATTACAACAACCACATGCGAGGCAACTATTCGGATCCCGACGCGATCCTCCAGATCGGCGACACGATCTACGTGTACAAGGCCGAGCAGGTGGTGTGGGTCGCGGGAAAAGTGAACCGACCTGGATTCGTGACATGGAAGAAGGGTGCGGGTGTCGAGCACTACATCCGTGAAGCGGGGGGGTATTCCAGCAACGCTTGGGAGTCTCGTTTGCAGGTTTTCGACTGGCAAACGCTTCAATCGGTCGGTTTGGATCAATCGATCCGTCCAGGGGCTGCGATCGTGGTTCCGGAAGAACGCTACATCTCGGCGGAGCAGTGGTTCTCCATCGCGGCGACCACGGTGTCGCTGATGGTTGCGGTGACCGGGTTGATGGTGCAGCTGTCGCAATGATTTCCATGTCTTCGAACCAATGCCGAAGTGACTTTGGCACCACAGCTCTCGAGTGCATGATCGGTTCTCGAGACACATCATCCACGGATCGATCTTCAGGGCTCCTACGATGAATTCATCCGAGATCTCACAGCCTCAGACGGATTTGATGGCGACTCTGATCTACGCCATTGCCGCCTTGCTTGCCCGGATCAAGTTCCTGGCTGTCTCGACAATTTGTGTCGGAGCATTGGCCGCTTTTCTGATCGTCCAGATGCCGGAAACGTTCACTTCTTCGGCTACCGTGATCGTGAGCGAGAATACGAGTCCCAAATCCGGTGCTCTCTCCATGCTCAAGGAAAGCGGGCTCGGCTCCCTGTTGGGAGGAATCAAGGGCGAAAGCTCCAACATGCCGGTTCTGCAGTTGCTTCTTGAGACTCGCGAATTGGCTCTGTGGGGGGTGAAGAAGTACAAGCTTGATTCCGTATGGACGGATGGCGACACGACCCCCATGCGTCCCGAAGTCAAGATCCAGAACTGGAGAGCGAATTTCGCATGGAAGGAACTGGAAAGCGGAGGAATGGAGATCGCATACCGGTCCCCTAGCCCGGAATTGTCGCGCGAAATTGTCCTAGGGACGTTGCAATGGCTGGATTCCGCGTTTCGTGGGATCGCCAAGCAGTCAGGAGCGATTCGAGAGGCGTACTTCGAAAGCCGATTGAAGACCCAACTGCGGATCGTCGATTCCCTTCAGGACTCCGTCGCGGCGTTCCAGATCCGCAACAAGCTGTTGACTCCAATGGATCAGGTCGAGAGTGTCGCGAAGGGTGCGGTCGATCTGGAAATCCAAGCGGAGAAGATGGATCTCGAGATTCGCTCGTTGGTGCCCTCCCTTGGGGAACAGAGCTCGCAGGTTCGGCAGATGGTCTTGGCGCGCGACCAGATGCGTGCTGCTGCCAAGAGGCTTCTGGAACGCGAGAGTGGTGGGATTTTGATCAAAGGCTTGGGTCCTGGAGTTCGAGCGGGGATTCTTTTGCAAAGAATGCAGAAGCAGCTTCAAGTCCAGGTCATGATCTACAGCTACTTGCTGCAGGAAAAGGAACAATTGGCATTCGATCTCACGAAGGACTTGCCATCCTTGACCATCATCGATAAGCCGATCCTCCCCAAGAAGCGGACATCGCCTCCACGGTTCTTGTTGTTCCAAGCCGCGATCATGCTCTGGGTACTGGCTTCATGCTCTTGGATTGTCATCGCCGATGGATTGGGGCGGAATCCACCCTCGGAATCGATACGGCTGGCTTGGGCTCGCCTAATTCAGACGATGCCTCGCTTTCTGCGGAGGCTGCTACGCCTGAATTGAGAGGCCATGGCTTCCAGAGCTGCCCCGTATATTTCTAGCCTTGTGACGTCGGGTTTGACCTTCAAACGAACAATCAATTCTTCAGGAAGAGTGGCCGTCAAAGGTTTGTCGGAGATCCGGGAGTTTTCGGGAACGAACAAAACCCGAGAATCGCGACGAGCATGAATAGCCCGATGAGGGGGGTCGGAATCACGGTCGGCAGCAGATTGAAACTCCCGATCACAAAATAGGAAAGCAATCCGTATGCCATGGCGCCTCCAGGGGCTCCGTAGCGACAAAATTTGCCATGGACGATCGTCAATAGCCAACCCATGGCGAAGCTGCCGAAGACGGGGCCAGCGATACCGAAGTCCTTGAACAAACCCCAATGGTATGTCGTCGCGTTCAGTCCGGAGCGGAATGTCACATCCGCGTTCAGTGCCCCGGAGAGATTATAGGCTTTCTGGAGCCCTGGCACCAACCCGGCCAACCATAGAAGACCTTCGTTGGTGGAAACTCCCCAGGTTGGCAGATTGAGGAGTCCGGCGTTCCATTTCTGCAGCGCGTAGTCGGTGTTCCAGTAGGCGTTCGCCACATACTGGTAAACGGATTCCATGGCGAGGATGCCACCCACTTTCGCGATCTTGGTGGAGCCATGGGCGACAGCAATGGTTCTGCCGTATCGGAAGTATCCGATCAAGACGAACACCCCGACGAACAGGGCGACAACGACGGCCAAGCGGAGTAGGGGAAGCCGTCTGACGTATTGATCCCAATACACCAAGGTCATGCTTAGCCAGACGAGAGTCATGAATCGCGAGCCGATCAGCAGATAGCTGACCACCAAGCCGAGGAGCGCCAACCACAGAAAAATGGATATGATTCTGCTTCCGGAAAGACGGATCTGGTGGAGCAACAGGATGAAAAGCGGGATTCCAGCCGAAAAGAAGACGTTCTGGATTCGTCCGGTCATGAATGCCCAGCGGGCCTCATCCGGGTGTGCTGCCAGAAGCGGGAATCCGCCGGCGTTCAGAACACCCTGGATGATCGACAGGGCATACATTCCGGCGAGGATGGCCGTGCCGGTGCGCAGCCGTGAAGGATCCAGGTGCCAGCGCGTTCCGACGGAAATGGAGTGACTCATCGTCGTTCCGATCGCCCATCCAAACAGCATCGCGGCGAACGACATGCCGAGGACGATCCAGGTCAGCGATTGCAGGTCGGGGAATTCCCCCATGAAGTTGAGAAGCGAGAATCCGAGCGGCATCGTTTGCGAAACCCAGATCAGGACCAGCGGGGACGATGCACGGTGACCCGCACGGACAACGAGAACGGGGACGAAGAACCCCACCAGCAGGATCAGAACGCCAAGAGTTTCGATCGACACGTCCAAGGAAAGATAAGGCTCGTGAACTATTCTTGACTTGGATATGTCGCTTTCTACCGGTCGTGCCGAGCCGATCCACATCCTGACGAGCTTGAGGTTTCTCCCAGCCGCCTGGGTGGTGCTGCATCATTACGGAGAGGCGCTCGGGTCGGATGGGCCGATTGGTAGGGTTCTGGCCAGGGGTGCCACCGGTGTATCCCTGTTCTTTGTGCTGAGCGGGTTCATCCTGGCGATCAACTACCCATCGGGCAAGCTGATTGTTCGTTCGTTCCTCGCGGCACGTGTCGCCCGGATCTATCCGGTATATCTGTTCGGACTCGTGCTTTCATTGCCCTTGTTCTTCCATGGGCTTCTTTACCGGATGTCGTTTTTCGATGCTTGCCGGGAGACCATTCACCAGTTGGCGCTGTGCCTGTTGCTGGTGCAGGCATGGTTTCCGGATCGGGCGACATTGCTGAATCCGGCTAGCTGGAGCCTGAGCGCGGAGATGTTCTTCTACCTAGCGTTCGTGCCGGCGCTGCTCTGGCGTCCGACATCGCGATTGTTGGATCGCACCTGGATTTCCGTACCGATTCTTTGGGGGTTGGGGTTAGCTCTGACGCTTGCGTGGGTGCTTCTGCATCCCGGAATCCAGCCTTCCGCCTGGCTAACCGGTGATCTCGCCTGGAGCGCCCATTTCCTATCCTTCCATCCATTGATGCGCGTTCCGGAATTCCTGCTCGGAGTCGCATTGGGACGGTGGCATTTGTCAGGTGGGAGGGTTGCGCATCCCGGTGCCCTTGCCGCCTTCGGATTCATGGTGTCGACGGGGATGATCTTACTGGGTGGTGACATGTGGGCGGTTTTTCTCCACAATACACTGGCGGCTCTTCCCTATGGATTGCTGATCCTCGGCTTGGCGCAGTGCCGAGGGAAGGCGATCAATCGACTTGAGCGCCCGACCTTGATCTTGTTGGGCGAATCCAGCTACGCGCTCTACATCCTGCACATGCCGATCCATGACTGGATGCGATACGCTTCCGGGAAATTCGGCATCGGCACGAGTTCTCCAGGTTGGTTCATGGCCTACTTCGCGATCTCCGTGCTTGCGTCGATCGCCGCGTTTCGGTGGATCGAATCGCCATCGAGGCGGCGGATCCGCGGCTGGATCGATTCGGCGAAGTGCAGATGCTCCGTCAACTGAAGTTGCCACGCATCGGCCGTATCGGTTCCGGCACCATCTGGAGCGTCCTCGGGCTTGTCATCCCTTTGGTCGCTGCCTTCGTTTCCATTCCTGTACTGGTCGACAGATTGGGAATGGAGCGATTCGGTGTGCTTACGTTGTGCTGGGCGTTGGCTGGGTATTTCAACTTGTTCGACATGGGCCTAGGGCGCGCGCTCGTTCTTCGGATTTCCCGGCTGGAAGGGGAAGAACGTTCGAACGAAGTGCCTTCCTCCTTTTGGACGGGGACGACGGCCCTACTGGGCGTGGGTGCGCTTCTGGGGGGGATTTCTGCCGCCGCAAGTGTCGTGATCGCCAGGGATCTCCTGCAGGTTCCGATTCACCTGCAGAAAGAAACCGCGCTAAGTCTTGCCATCACGGGGTTGACCTTGCCGTTCGGGTTGGCCTATGGGGGGTTTGGGAATTTTCTGGTGGCTTCCCACAGGCAGAGGGAAGCAAACCTGCTCAGGATTCCAACCGGGATCGTTTCGCATTTGGGAGCGGCGGCGCTTGTGATGGCTGGAGGAGATCTGATTGATCTGGCTTGGCTGAATCTGGGGATCCGGATCGTTTCCTTGGTTGCGGTCTGGATGGTTGTCAACCGGGTGCGTCACATGCCGTTCGGGTTCTCGCGGATCGAGCTCTACGCTTTGCTGGGGATGGGGTCGTGGATGATGGTCACCAATCTTCTTGCTCCTTTGGCGACGCAGCTCGATCGATTCCTCGTCGGGCGATTGGCCGGGCTCACGTCGGTGGCGCATTACTCCACATCGATGGACCTCGCCCTGAAGGCGTGGATTCTGCTCGCATCGCTGGCGCCGGTGCTTTTGCCGATTCTCGGGGAACTCGCAGTGAGGGATCGAGCCGGAGCGAAACGCATTTTCCACAAGGCGCTTGTTGCGACCATGTGCGCTGGAATACCCGCGTTGGGTGGGATGCAGTTGCTTGGGCATTTGGGTTTGACCATGTGGATCGGAGAAGCCTTCGCCGATTCTGCCTGGAGCCTTCTGGCAGTCCTCTGCTCCGGGGTGTTGGCGAGCCTGATGTCCAACCTTGCGTTCAACCTGGTCCAGGCTTTCGAAGGCCCCAGGCGGACCGCCATCGCTCACGCCATTCTGTTGCCTGTCCATATCGGGTTGGTTCTTCTTCTGGCACCTCGATTCGGCGCCATGGGTGCGGTCATTGCCTACCTCGTCCGATGCTTCCTGGAAGCGGCGATCTTTTTCTGGATGGCTGCGTGGCACGACATGGTGGGTGGGGGGACGCTGAAGGCCCTTGCCCTGGGAACGGGATTGCATCTGGGGCTGATGTCGGGATTGCTGAGCGACAGCATCGTTGCGCGATGCGCAGTGATCGCAGTGGCGGTGGGTGTCAGCTGTTTTTGGTGGTTTGCGACCTCGGCAGATGGCCATCGGGTGGGTGGGTGACCCCTCGAGAGCCGAGGGCCCACTGAGCGGGAGGATGTGCCTTTTCCTAGAGCTTGGACGAAGGGCTCGTGCGGCGAAAGGTCGGGAAACGCGCTTGCTTGCTAGAGTCCAACCGCATACCGAAGGATCCAGGCAAGGGGTACGGGTGATCCGGCGCTGCGGAAGGATCTTTCCGCATGCAAGCTTGACGCAATCGAGTTGCCGATGGAGTTGCGGCTCAACTCGTTCGCGAGACTTTTCGCTGCATCCGCTGCCGCTTGCCATTTGCTCGGCAGGAGCGAACGTTCGACAAGCTCCGCGAGGCGGGCGGAATCGCCAGCTCCAGTGATCCATGCCGCCTCGCGATCCGCCATCAGACGGCTCAAGGGATCTTCGCCGGCGACGACGGCGGGTTTTCCTGCCCACAGCAGATCCAGCTGACGCGTCCTCCAGCTGGTCGCCGATTCCAAGTGGGCTCCGTTGGCCAGCACACCGGCATGGCAGTGCTCCAGATAGGCGGGTAGATCCTCGGGAGAAGCCTTCCTGTCGTTGAAAAAGACGTTTCGCCCGAGCAAGCCAAGGTTCCGGGCTCTCTC
>Ga0208940_1004654_pt1 | contig 10686 bp, 10 predicted proteins | sample AD_JPNNA6_MetaG_FD_184445 | JGI IMG/M metagenome (GOLD analysis project Ga0208940, IMG submission 184445) | Active sludge microbial communities of municipal wastewater-treating anaerobic digesters from Japan - AD_JPNNA6_MetaG (SPAdes) (version 2) | ecosystem: Engineered > Bioreactor > Anaerobic... | reverse complement strand
AAAAATTATCTTGCAACATGGGTGCTCCTTCAGATTAAAAGATGCCCCACCCAAGCCGGTGGGGCGTCTCATGATTAAGAATCTTTCTTCAGCTGACCTTGACGATCACCACCGTATAAGCCCCGCCCGGGGCTTCCACCTTGACCTTATCGCCTGCCTTGTGGTTTAAAAGTGCTCTACCGATAGGAGACTCGTTTGAGATTTTACCTAAGCGCGGATCTGCTTCGGCTGGTCCAACAACCATATATGTCTCCGGTTCCTGTCCTTCTTCTTGAATGACCACCGTAGACCCAACATGCACTGCGCCGGGTTCTCTCTCGGCTTCATCGATGATTTTAGCATTTGCGAGCAGCATTTCCAGCTCTTTGATGCGCCCTTCCACAAAGGCTTGTTCGTTTTTTGCGTTTTCATACTCAGCATTTTCGATCAACTCGCCATCTTCCAAGGCTTCCTGTAGGCGGGTAGCGATCTCTTTGCGGCGTTTATTCCGCAGTTCATCTAGTTCTTTTTGTAGGTTTTCAAAGCCCTCTTTTGTCAGATAAGAAATTGCCATCTCTAATTCCTTATATATGGTTATTCCATGCTATTATGGTTCCGCAAAGCTTTTATTATGCTGCGGATAAATATGAAGAGCGCCTTGAAGGTTACCCTTTCTCTCGACGCTTGCGCGTATTATATCATAAGCCTGAGAATGCAAGAAAATATGGATTAGCTCAATTTTCTATGGAAACAATCAATCAAGTGCCGTTCTTGTATGGTACCCTACGGATAGGCTGCGCCCTTGGAGGCTTGGCGAGAACAAGGAAGATAAATAGTACGCCAATATCGACAGCCTTTGCAACAAAAAAGGATATTTCAAAATTACCTTAACAATAACAAGGAGGCTGCTTATTTTACGCAGCCTCCTTGTTGCAGCTAAATTATCTGCGCTCTTCTATCTATTGATCAATGGCAAGTATGTCATTGTAGCTATCATAACTTCAGCGTTCCCACTATTATTATTAGGATCGATATCTTCACCAGCGAAGGTAAGCGATTGACTGATTTCGTAAATCGTACCTATTGGATCTTCGGCTGGGACGGATACATAGATTGTAAAATCTCCCACGTCAGCAAATTCTAGATCGGGTAAATTCCATATAACGGTGTTTTCAGAGATGATTGGAACGATACCAGAGGTATCGCCAGCGTAGCTCAAACCATCGGGAAGAGTAAGCGTTAATTGAGGACCGGTCGCCGTAGTTAGAGCTTGATTGCCATATGTTAGGCGTAGGATGGCTACACCACCGGGTTCAGCCCCATAAAGGTCAGCTGAAAATTCAGAAAATAGGTCCGTTCCGGAAGCAGGTTGCCAAGAATTAGTGGTAGTAATCTGGCCTTCGTAATTTGTATTAATTCCTTCTTCAAAATAGTGAGAAATGAAAGGGCCAGAGAGAAGCCCACCGTTTGATCCATTAACATAAGCGTAATAGAGATAGTGGAGGTTTTCATCAGTCCAGGTCAGTATGCCTTTATTGTTGGCATCTTTTGTTGTAGAAACAGCATATGCATAACTCGTATTAGAAGGATGTGTGATTGTACCTGAAACATATATAGGAACATAAGTTGTTCCATTCAAGATTCCATACCTTATTCCGTCATCATAGGTTAGTGTGAATAAAATATTTCCACCAGATAGTTGAATCGCATCATCAATCCAATAATTAAGTCCTGATTCCGGTTTCAAAGTTGTGCCATTACTGTCAAGAACCTTGAATAGATTATAGGAGTAATAGTAAGGGTCACTATATTCCCATCGAATATAAGAAATAAAAAAGCGATTATTTGTTAAAGATGTAAGGACTACGTAGCCATAATCAGTATTGCCTGACGAGCTGGTCATATTAGTGATTGGTACTACCATAGTTCCATTACTTTGGCGGATGGTGTAATAAATATTTTCCAGCCCATCAGACTGTGACCATTTGGTCCAAGTTATCATAAAGCGATTATCATCTGCTGCTGCAATATTTGGATCATAAACTTCCACCAAGTTTTCATTTTCATAACTTCCCCATTCGTTATTATTGGTAAGATTGACTGGTCCAAAAGTAATCCTGCCGGCAGTGTCAAGTATGGCAAACCAAATATTGTAGTTCTGTAAACCATTTGCATCATCATATAAAGAACGAGTCCATGTGATTCCGATCTTACCATCGGAGGATACTGCCAATGAATAGGAAAAATCGGCAGTGTCCATGTTTGGACTCGGATTAATTGTCGTTAGGTTTGTTACTGCTTTAGTGATCCGCCCTAACTTATCAGTTATAGAATACTTCAATATCCACCCTTCAGAATAGTCTTCACTCCATTCATAATCTCGCCAAACATGAATAAAATGGTTATCAGGCGTTTCGGCAATTGCAGGTTCGTAGCTATTCCAGGATTGCTGGTCTATGGATACTTTAAGTTGCTTAGTCGGCCAGATTAACTCTGAATTTATATTCCTACCTTCAGATTCTGTAAAGTAACCAAATGTTTGCGCAAAGGCAGCTGGAACGGTTGATTCGAGTGTGGCTGTCTTAGTTTTCGTTGTATTTAAACTTGAAGTGACGTCTATTGAGGTGTTATTGTGAGCTCCAACTGATAGTCCATTTGGCGCTGTCACTCTAACAAGAATCTCTTTTTGTCCTCCCTGAGGGATAGAACCGGAATCGATTTTTCCATCGCTATCTGTATCGGTTAGAGGATTGCCGCTTTCAGCTTCATGCAAAGTTGTTGTCCAAGACGTGAATACATCAAAGTCATAAACATCAGCACCTAAATTTCCAATATTGTAAAGGGTGAAAAAGAATTCATCGGCTTCACTCGAATAGGTAAACTCTCCTTGATAAAGTGGATTAATTTTGACGCGAGCGGATGGAGCCGGTCGGGTATATAGGACCGCAGATGAGGAGCCTGCGGATGGGTATTCGCAATGATTCCAATATGGTAAGCCATCTAAACCTCTGGAATCTTCGATCCCTACCGTGGAGCACATGGCACCATGTGAAAAATCTGGAAGTGTATGGTATTGAAACTTTATATTTCCGTTAGGGTAAAGAACTACTTCAAATGTGTAAATTTGTCCATCTGGGTCTAAGACAGAGGACCATTCGACAACAAACTTATCTGTAAAACTTTTATAATAAACGTGGCTTGAACCCCCATAGTAGATGTATGACCAGTAAGGTGCAATTATATTATTGGGAATAGTTTGATCTGGAATGTCGTACCAACCCCTATACACCCTTTCATAATTTTCAAAAGCGATATATCCTGACCCTGTGATATACACTTGGCTATAAGTATTTTCATAAAATGGGAAAGAAAATGGTAAAGAAATGGCAGAGGTAACGTCAAAGCCATCATCAATGTAGGTATTTACGCCATCGATCGCGTTAATCCAGCTATAGGTTGTTTGGTTAAGCGTATAACCGTAATCATCGCTATCCCCAATTCCATTTGGGGCGCTGCTGAGAGCTTCTCGCGAGGCATCATCTAAAATAATATAACGATTACCGTTTTCATCCTCACATGGTTCACCGGGTTGGCAATGTTCGGGTATAGGTCTTTCTGGGGGTGGTTCAATGGTTTGAGCGGTTACAGATTGAATTGTGGCAGGCAAAATAGTGCAAAAGACAAGCACAACAGCAGAAATTAATCCAACAATCCTATTTTTCATCATTTTCTCCTTTTCATAATAATATGTGGAAACTAAATAAGGTGGGCATGTTTATCCCTCAAACTTATAAAATTATAGCATCATATTTTCGTTATATCAATAGTTATTTATTAATAAAAAATGTCGTGACAAGTTATATCAAGTTAATTGATAGGATGAATTAAGCTTAACCAATCTCCCTTGCTCGGCATACTACGTGTGGGCTGCGCACTCAGAAATTGGCGAGAACAATTAAAGCTCGGTACCATACGGGTAGGATATGACCTCGGGAGATTGGCGAGAACTCGATTTTTCAACGCCCACAAAATAATTTAGAGATAATGATTTATAATTGAAGCGAAAGTGAGACTAAAATGAGCGTTTTTGATTCAATCTTTGGTGATCCTGAAATCCGCAAGCTTGATCAGCATCGTAAGCAAGAGGTAAACAAACTCATCGACCGCCTGATCGATATTGGTGTACGGGATGATTACCTTTCCCTTAATCCTGGCGGACCGTTTGATATTCAATGTCACCATCGAGAAGCTAAAGATATCGGCAAACGTCTCTATGAAATTGGAGGCGTGCCTTTGATGTTAGCTGCACGGAAACAGGTCAAGCGTAAGTTGAAAGCCGTCATGGCTGAGCATTTGGATTATTGCTGGAAAGATATCGGAGAATGGCAGGTATAACGTATCTGCACTAAAAAATCAGCGAAGCAGCCCTGTATTTCAGGGTTGTTTTTTATGTACTTACGGTTTGTCTGACCTCGGGACGGTTTTACAGGGAGGGATGTTATAATCTGTTCAGTGGAAATGTTAAAATGAAAGGTCCTATGGCGATGAACGCAGAACGTGCAAAGCATCATAAAAAAAAGAAGATCATCACGGCAGAAAATGCGCCTCAAGCGATTGGTCCATATTCTGTAGCAGTAGTTGGCGGATGTTTTCTGTTTGTCTCGGGTCAATTAGGCATGGACCCCACAAATGGTGATCTAAAACCTGGTGTGGAGGCGCAAGCCCGCCAAGCGCTTACCAACCTAAAAACAATCCTTGAGGCAGCAGGCGCTGATCTAAATGCCGTGGTTAAGACCACCGTTTTCTTACAAGATATGGCTGATTTTGCCACCGTGAACGCAGTTTATGCTGAGTTCTTTACACACAACCCTCCTGCCAGATCCGCCGTGCAAGTGGCTGCTTTGCCCAAAGGCGGGCTCGTCGAGATCGAAGCCATTGCCTTTCTCCCACACGGTGGCGGAGCATGTGAGTGTCAGGACTCTTAGTACTGAAGTAATTATCGAAAGCCATTTGCTCATGCCTATTCAAGTCTCGGTGATAGTCCCTTGCCGCAATGAAGAAAAAACGATTCGTTTGCTCTTGGAAGCATTAGCCCAACAGAGTTTTCCTCAATCCGAGATGGAAGTGCTCATCGCTGATGGATTGTCTGAGGATGGCACACGAGAAGTGATCGCTGAATTTCAAACAGAACACCCTGATTTGCAGGTGCATGTATTAGAGAACCCCAATCGTATTATCCCCGCTGCGCTTAATGTCGGCATCGCTGCTGCCCAAGGGGAGTTTATTTTGCGCATGGACGCCCACGCTATCCCCCAACCAGATTATGTAGCCCGCTGCGTAGAGGCTTTGCAAGCCAGAAAAGCCGAAAACGTAGGCGGCGTTTGGGAAATCCAGCCCCAAAATGAAAGCTGGATCGCGCGATCGATTGCCGTAGCTGCAGCGCACCCGATAGCGGTAGGAGATGCGGGATACCGCATTGGCAGCCAAGCCGGCTATGTGGACACCGTGCCATTTGGGGCTTTTCGGCGCGAACTGGTCGAATGCATCGGACCCTTTGATGAACGCTTGCTCACCAATGAGGATTATGAATTTAACACACGCATCCGTCAATCTGGCGGGCGGATCTGGCTGGATCCGCAGATCCGCTCGGTGTATTTTGCGCGGGGGAGCCTAAGCGATTTAGCAAAACAGTACTGGCGCTATGGTTATTGGAAGGCGCAAATGCTGAAGCGCTATCCTAAAACACTGCGCTTGCGGCAAGCTTTGCCGCCAATATTTGTCCTTAGCCTCATCTTACTGCCTATATTAAGCCTGATTTTTCAGCCTTTATTCACCGTTTGGCTCATAGAATTAGGAATTTACCTAGTAACACTTATCCTCGTTGGTATACAGCTTGCAATCCAAAAGAAAGATGCCGCGCTAGCCCTTGGCGTCCCGCTGGCGATTGCGACCATGCACCTGAGCTGGGGTGCAGCACTTTTAGTCGGGAGTCTTTCCAGCCCGCGCAGCTGAGAGAGCAGGAGAAGAGAATATGCAAGATAAACGAGCAGCACCGCGGTGGCGCCTTAAGCAATCAGAACAGCGCGCCTTATTGATTTTAGGGGATCTTATTGCTGGCTACTTAGCCTTGCTGGTTGCGCTGTACTTTTGGGCTGCTGGAGATGCTTGGCTACAGTTTTCGCTGGAATTCCTGAAAACTCGGCCAGATACCTGGTTTTATTTTCTACCCATCCTCTGGATAATTTTGCTCGTCGATACGTATGACGTCAATAAAGCTGGAAATATGCAACTTACCATGCGGGGGGTTAGTGTCGCTACCATTGCAGCTATTTTCCTCTATCTGATTGTTTATTTTGCCATGCCCCCGCTCATGTTGCCCCGGCGCGGTGTAGCTTTCTTTATTATTTTCGTGGTCATCTTTACCCTTATTTGGCGCTATGTTTATGTGCGCTTATTTCAGGCGGCGAGCCGTTCCAGGCGCGCCTTGATTATCGGTGCAGGCAAGGCTGGCTCAACCTTAGTGAATGTTATTACCGATAAAAACCCGCCGCCATTCAATTTGATTGGCTTAATCGATGACGACCCGGAAAAGTTAGGTAGCACTATTCGAGATTATGAAGTGTTAGGCGATCATACCCAGCTGTTTGATATTATCGATCAGAGAGGTATTACAGATCTGATATTAGCGATTTCCGGCCCAATAAAACACGGTATGTTTCAGAACTTATTGATGGCACAAGAACAAGGATTGGATATCGCCACCATGCAGGAAGTCTACGAATCCCTTTTGGGGCGTGTTCCGATTAACCTGCTTGACTCGGAGTGGGTTATCCGCTCATTCGTTAGCCACACACCCAATGGCGGCTTTTACCGCCTGTTCAAACGCTTGATGGATCTTGCCATTAGCTTGGTTGGATTGGTATTTCTCGTTGGACTATTCCCGATTATTGCAGTAATCATTTTGATTGATTCCGGTAAGCCGGTAATTTACAGCCAGGAACGTTTAGGCCGTGGCGGCGTTCCTTATCGCATTTATAAATTCCGCACCATGAAAAAAACCATGGATATGGACAAAGAAGCTTTGGTTACGTCCACCAATGACCCGCGCGTAACACGTGCGGGGAGATTTTTACGCAAAGTACATTTAGATGAGCTCCCTCAGGTAATCAATGTTCTCATGGGTGATATGAGCTGGGTAGGCCCTCGATCAGAGCGCAGCGAATTGGTAGAAATCTTCCAAAAAGTTGTCCCTTTTTATCGAGCGCGGATGCTGGTCAAGCCCGGCGTCACCGGCTGGGCACAAATCAACCAACCTTACGCTGAAACCATCGAGGAGACGACTATTAAACTGGAGTATGACCTCTATTATATTGAGCACGCAAATATTCTCATGGATATAACTATTTTATTGCGCACTTTTGGAGCAGTGCTCGGGTTCAAAGGGCGGTAGGGCTGCATGTGCGTGAACACGCTTGACAGCCCCAGCTGGGATGAGCTCTTGCAAAGCTACCCAGAAGCCCATCTCCTGCAGACCTCCAGCTGGGCAGAGTTTAAAGAGGCTTTTGGTTGGTCAGCCATCCGCGTGCAGGCAGAACACTGCGCTGCCCAAATCCTCTTGCGCCGTCTCCCGCTTGGTTTGAGTATTGCTTACCTCCCCAAAGGTCCGCTGGGCACCCAGTGGCAAGAGCTTTGGCTGCACGTGGATACGCTCTGCCGCAACCATCACGCGATTTTTTTACAGGTTGAACCGGATCTCTTTGAGCCGCTGCCGGAGGAAGTACGCACCCAGTGGCTAGCGGGCTTTAGCCTTAAGGAGCATACCATCCAGCCGCGGCGTACCATCGTAATCGACTTACAACCCACCGAGGAGCAAATCCTCGCTTCCATGAAACAAAAGACACGCTATAACATCCGCTTAGCGCAGCGGCACGGCGTGCTAGTACGCCCCAGCGCCGACTTAGAAGGCTTTTACCGTATGATGCAAACTACCGCTCAGCGGGATGGCTTCGCCTTGCATAAAGCTGAATATTACCGCAGAGCTTATGATATTTTTGAGCCCCAAGATCAGGTGGTGCTGCTCGAAGCTGTTTTGGACCAGAAGTCTTTGGCATATCTGATGGCTTTTCGGCAACATGAGCGCGCTTGGTATTTTTATGGCGCTTCCGACGATGAGCATCGCAACCTGATGCCGACTTATTTGTTGCAATGGGAAGCCATGCGCTGGGCGAAAGCCAACGGTGCGAAACTCTATGACCTATGGGGCATTCCAGATGCGGATGAAGAGACCCTTGAAGAGCAGTTTACGCAGCGGTCGGATGGTTTGTGGGGCGTGTATCGCTTCAAGCGTGGCTTTGGCGGGCAAGTGCGACGTAGTGCACCCGCCTTTATTCGGGTCTACAATCCGCTGTTCTATAGAGCCTATAAACTGATGCAATCCAGAAGGGAGAGTGAAGCCCATGCGCCTGCTTGAGGGCGTCTCCGCGCAAGCTTGGGATAAGCTCATCCAAACCTTGCCCAATGCGCATATCCTTCAGACCTGGGAATGGGGGCAATCCAAAATCCGCAACGGTTGGCAGCCATACCATGCAGTCTGGGAAGATGCCCAAGGGCAGCTGCAAGCTGCGGGGCTCATCCTTAGCCGCAAGACCCAGCTGCTGCCAGGGTTGAGCATTGAAGTGCTCTACTGCCCTAAAGGTCCGCTCTTGGATTGGGGTGACCAGGCGCTTGCCACGCAGGTGCTTGCCGATTTGGAAGGGCTAACCCGCCAGCGCAAAGCAGTCTTCATCAAAGTTGACCCAGATATCATTCTTGGTTGGGGCGTGCCCGGCAGCCCGCAAAGTGCTGAGCTGCCTGAAGGGCTAGCCATCCAAGAATTGCTGGTGCAGCGCGGTTGGAGCTTCTCCAGAGATCAGATCCAATTCCGCAACACTGTTGTTATTGACCTGCGGCGCAGTGAAGAGGAAATCCTGGCTTCGTTCAAGCAAAAGACGCGCTACAACATTCGCTTGGCAGACCGCAAAGGCGTGCGTGTGCGGGAGGCGGATGAAAGTGAACTGCCGCTGCTCTACAACATTTACGCTGAGACGGCTGTACGGGATGGCTTTGTCATCCGCCATGAAACCTATTACACTGACCTGTGGAGCAAGTTCATTCAGGCTGGCATGGCTAAAGCGCTCATTGCTGAAGTGGAAGATCAGCCGGTTGGTGGGCTGGTGCTGTTTTATTTTGCCGGCGTTTCACGTTTCATGTTTGGTATGTCCACAGAGATAGCCCGCGAGCGCATGCCCAATTATTTGCTGCAATGGGAGGCTATGCGTCTTTCCAAAGCTCTGGGCTGCCACACCTATGATATGTGGGGGGCTCCTGATAACTTTGACGATAGTGATCCATTGTGGGGTGTTTACCGCTTCAAAGAAGGCTTCAACGGTCAGGTAGTGCGCCACTTAGGCGCTTGGGACTATACTAGCCAGCAGGGGTTGTACCGGCTCTACACGCGCATATTGCCTAAAATCTTGAATGTGATGCGCAGCCGCGGAAAAGCAGCCACGCAAAGGAGGCTCTCGAATGACTGAGCGAATAGTTTTAGCACATTTACCCACTCCGATCGAACCACTGCCCAAGCTGACGAAGCTCCTCCAGGCACCTCAACTTATTATCAAGCGGGATGACCTGACCGGATTAGGTTTAGGCGGCAATAAAACCCGCAAGTTAGAATATTTGGCAGCAGATGCTCTCGCGCAAGGCTGCCGAATGCTGATCACAACTGGCGCGGTGCAATCCAATCATTGCCGGCAGGTCGCTGCCGCTGCCACGCGCTTGGGCTTGGGCTGCATCCTCGTCTTGGCTGGAGAAGACCCTGGTAGCCGGCAGGGCAACCTGCTGTTGAATGAGCTCAGCGGAGCAAAGCTAGTTTTTGTCCCCAAGGAAGAACGCGACCAGCGCCTGCATCAAGCTTTTGCCCAAGCTGACGAGGACGGAATGCAGCCTTACCTCATCCCTTACGGCGGCTCCAATCCGGTTGGGGTTCAGGGCTACATCCAAGCCATGCAGGAGCTTCAAGATCAGAATCTGCAGCCAGATTGGATCATTTTGGCGAGTTCTAGTGGCGGCACGCAAGCCGGCTTGTTGCTGGGGGCAAAGCAAACTGGCTTCCCGGGCCGAATCCTGGGCATTAGCGTGGATAAACCCGCAGATGAGCTCACGCAAACCATTATGGCGCTGGCTAACCAGACCGCAGCGTGGTTGGGCATTGATAAGAAGATCGAATCGGAGGATGTTTTGGTTAATGGTGCCTATTGCCAGGCAGGGTATGGCATCCTCCAGCCGGCAGAGGTAGAGGCTATCCGCCTGTTTGCCCGCACGGGAGGTATCTTGCTGGACCCGGTCTACACAGGGCGTGCAGCGGCGGGGCTCATTGACCTCATTCGCAAAGGCTTTTTTAGCCCTAATGAAACTGTGCTTTTCTGGCATACTGGCGGGATCCCAGCGCTCTTTGCTGAGCCCTATGCCAGCGCTTTGCGAGGCTAAACTGGCGTGAGCCATGTTTCGATGGTTTGGGCTCGGATTTTTAGATAGGTTTACCCATCTCGGCCTAAAAACACTTTTCATCGTGCAGGTATAATTCCGAGCAGGTGCTCCGCATGGATATCCGCTCGACTGTCATCACGCTCACCATTCTGGCTGTCATCGCTGCCATCTGGACTGCGG
>Ga0208940_1004647_pt1 | contig 10695 bp, 9 predicted proteins | sample AD_JPNNA6_MetaG_FD_184445 | JGI IMG/M metagenome (GOLD analysis project Ga0208940, IMG submission 184445) | Active sludge microbial communities of municipal wastewater-treating anaerobic digesters from Japan - AD_JPNNA6_MetaG (SPAdes) (version 2) | ecosystem: Engineered > Bioreactor > Anaerobic >... | reverse complement strand
AACACTGGTTAATAATAAAAATCACACTTATCACTGTATTCTTGTTCCCATTTTTACTGTATTCCTGTTCCCGATTTTACTGCATTGTGATTCCCAAAAACATTGTATTTGTTGTTCCCGGTTACACCAACGGGTTACACCCGAGCCGGTGATGCGCAAGCACAAGACCGGGAGTGCGAAGCACGGAGGGATTGTTTAAATTGCGCATCAACGGTTGAGTGTATGTGCCGTAAGGGTTTGCGGAGTAGTTACCTGTCCACCGACACTAAATTTTGAGCGTGCTACAACGCTTAAATACCCACTGAAACCCTTATGGCATATACACTTTGTTACAAGCTGGCCGTTTTTGTCTTTTATTTTTGCTGCTTTGTCTTTTTGTCCGTGCGTGGGAACAGGCACACTCTTTTGCAAGCTTTGGCTTGTGTTTTGGCTTGTGCGGCTTGCAAATGTGTGTGACTGTAGCGTTAGCATATCTTTTAAATTAATCCTCCTTCTCTGTCAGCCCAATACTCTTGGATTATTCTGTGTGTTGTTGTTGTATTAATAGTCAAGTCTCTAAAGGGATACTCCAATGCTCTCTTAGATGCCCAAGCTCTTTCTATTTGTTCATATTCAAGCAAGGTCTAAACTCATAACCCCCTGAATCAAATTCTTTAATGTTTGGTATTTGCATTAAAGCATTATTGGTTTCATCGAATAACAGATTGTCAATATTGTCAATGTGTCCAGTAATGGTTCTATAACCATTGTTGTGTTGAATTTGCTGGTGAACAATATGATTTACCCGTTCATATTGAACAAAATACTCAACAACTCTGTCTTTGAAATGATAGCCTTCTTCGTCAAAAACATCTTGTTTCCATCTTGCGTGATAAAGTTTAAGTATGTTCATATTTTTTCTTTTACGCTGCCGTTCTGAGTATTTCTCTCAGCATTTTGTAGGCACTTTTGTTAATAAATCCTTGAACATTTTCCTGTGTCAATTCTCCGTAATGTTGCGGTGAATGGTTTATGATATAGTCTGTATAGAGTTTGTCCATTATGCCTTTAATCACCAAATCATAAACCTGTCTTTCGTCTTGGGTCAGGTTGTTTTTGATGGTTGTTTTTAGGTCATTGTTTTTTTGCAGTGCTTGTAAATAGTTTTCGACTACTGAAACTCCTTCGGGTGAAACCCTTTCTTTGAAACGCAGGTTGATTGCAATTACTACTTCTTCTACCGTTGCCATTGGTTGAACACTGGTAATACTTCCGCCGCCACCTTGTCTGCCACCATTTCCACTTTTATCATCATCGTCTACGCCTTCTGGTTCCTGAACACTTTCCGATATTTTCTCAATGTCAAAGGTTTTCAGTTTTACCATTTTAATTTCTGCTTCCAAATCTTCGGTACTCATTGTCGGGTCGAGCTTTTTGTAAAGAAGTGTGGCAAAAATGTTGAAATCAATCAGAATTTTGTCTTTGAAACGCAAACGGAACAAAGCACGGATAAAGCCAAACAAACTCACATAACGAGCCAACAACGTTCTGAATTCACGTTGTTTGTCATTGTCCGCTTTGGCTTGCAGTATGCCTTTTATTTTAGTTAGCAATACCGAAATCGGAACTACATCGTCCGGGTTTTCACTATTGAAGAGCCTTACACATTCATCTACATCTTCCAACGTGAAAATGCCACGTTTCAGCAACTCGTCCTTGATTTTATACAAATCATCTGGATTGGCTTCTTTGTGGCTTTCAACATTGCTTTGGTATTTCTTGAATGCCTTGATGATTTTATCATACGAGTTGGTAAAGTCAACTGTCAATGTATCAAATTTCTTTCCCGGATAAATTCTGTTCAGGCGGCTGATAGTTTGCACGGCATTGCGGTCTTGCAGAACTTTATCCAAAAACATAGTGTGCAGCATTTTTTCGTTGAAACCTACCTGGAACTTGTTTGCTACAATCAGAAAACGAATGTCATCGTATTTCTCAAAACATTCTTCAATTTTTACATTTTGTGGATTGTTGCTTTTGTTCATTTCGGTTTCCGAATAGAATGTGCCATTGTGGTTGATTTGTCCGCTGAATGCAACCAGCGTTTTCCATTTTAATCCACGTTTTTTGAGTTCTTCATCCAAATAGAGTTTGTATTTCACGGCACTCAAACGGCTGGAAGTAACAATCATTGATTTGGCTTTACCTTCAATTTTATCTGCCGTGCGATCTTTGAAAATGGAAACAATGATTTTGCATTTTTCTTTGATGACTTCATCATCTTCAAATGCTTTTAGTTTCAATGCACGGTAAACCTGCAAAGTTGGATATTCATTCTGCCGATGGTCGTCAGGCAGTTTGTAATTGAGTTCATAAAGGGTTTCGTAAGTGATGATGTTTTTTGCCACGTCCATTATGTAACCTTCGGCAATAGCTTCATCCATACTATACAAATCAAAGGCACGGCCTTCTTTACCGAAATGCTGAATGGTTTTATCGCTGGGAGTGGCTGTCAGGGCAATAAAACAAAGGTTAGGAAATTCCTTTCTGGCAATTTCATCAATCAGTTCTTCCTGTTCGTCATCTTCTTCCTCCACTTTTTGCTGAATGGTTTGCCCTGTGGCTTCATCAAAAATATCTACCATTTTTTCGTGCAACTTACCTTCCTGATTGGTGTGGGCTTCGTCTATAATAAAGCAAATGTTTTTCCCTGTTTGGTCGGCAAGGTCTTTCAGAAATGAAAACTTGTGCAGAATGGTTACAATGACTGGTGCATTGATTGGGATTTCTGGATTACGGTAATTATCTAATCTATCACCCAACGCCAAATGAACATCGTTGCTCTTTTTACAATACGCCACCACGCCTGTTTGCCCGATGGCTTTCAAAAAGTCCTTGCTGATTTGGTCGTCAAGATTGATGCGGTGCGTCAGGATAATGATGTGGTCAAATAACTTTTGGTTTTTTACGTGCAGGTTTCGCAGGTTTTGTACCAGCCAAACAATAGTATTACTCTTCCCGCTTCCTGCACTGTGCTGTATCAGGTAACGAAGGTTAAGCGATTTCTTTTTGCGGTAATGTTCAGTAATGTCATCGTAGATGCGTTTCACACAACGCTGCTGGTGATAACGTGGGAAAATCCAGCCTTGTGTGTTTCCATACAGATAGCGTTCGATGAAATTCAACACACTATCGGGCGCAAGAATTTCATTATACAGATACTGTACCGCATAATCGTCTCCCTTAATTTTCTGATTTAGCAAACCCGTGTTAAAATCCATGAAATCTTCTTTTACTGGGGGCCTACTGAACGTGGTGGCGATTTTTGCCTTTTCGTCATCTGCAGCGATATGCACAAAGGCACGATAAAAAATAGGTCGTTCAGTGTCTCGTTCACAGTATTGTTTTACAGCATCCAGCACATTCTGTTTAGCAAGAGTGTGTTTCAGTTCAAGGGTGATTATGGCAAAACCGTTCAGGCAAACTACTATATCAATGCTTTGGCGGTCGTCTTCCTCTTGGCGTGCATTGGCGGCGCTTGTAAAATGATACTGACGGATAACGCTAAAGATGTTTTTCTTAGCCAGTTCCTCCTGATGTTTGTTATCGCTGCGCTCAGGTTTGAAGTATAGTAAATCCAGCGTGTGCTGACTGTTTACCTTCAGTCCGTCACGAAGCAACTGAAACAAGGGTTTTTCCTGAAGTTGTTCTGTTATCTTTTTGCCTAAATCCTTTTTCCAGTCATAGCCCAATTCTGATTTTACCGCTTGCAGGATGGGGCGTTGGGTATCTTCCCAAAACTGTTCTAACCTGTCCCAATGGATGCAATTTTCTTTGTCCACCGTTATTTCACTGTCACGGAAAATGCGGTAGCCCCATTTGGTATCAAGTTGATGACAAAAATGATCTTCAAATATTCGTTCCCAATCTTTACGCTGTTTTTTCGGCATAAGCGTTTACTTTTATTTTGCCTGTTACGGCTTCATATATCCTAATCTTTCGTAGTTCTTGTAGTTTTTCAATTTGTGCTTCAATGTTTTTAATGAGTTGGTCAATGGCTGTGGTGCGTTGCTGTAAAAAGTCAGCAATTTCAACTTGTTCATTTTTTGGTGGAAGAGCAGCATACAAACCTTTCAAAATTCCGCCTGTAATTAGGGGTTGTGCGTTTTGATTTGCATAATTGTTCAGGTTCATTGCATCAATTAAATAATAGACAAATTCATAATTCTGATAAGTTCTTGATTGTAGAGCATTATCACTTATCCATATTTTTTTATCAACCAAATAGGTAACACCGCATTTTGCCCCAACTCTTCCAATTATTATGACCTTACCATCAGAATTGAACTTATCAGTATAACCCATAACTCCATTACCGCCATAAACTTCAATTTCACCATCTTCAACCAACTCATCATTAGAAATTCCATCACCACTATTGATATTCAAAAGAATATTCTTCAACCTCTTCACCTCCCAATGCTTCGGAATTTTACCAAGCCACTCAATACCGCTGTCTTTCATTTCGGTATTGGGGTTTAGCCCTTTGGTAACGGCATTGTTGATTTCAATTTGCCGAAGTTCTTTGAGTTTTTCTACCTGTGCTTTTTTGTTGGCTATAAGTTGGTCAATCTTTTGGGTTTGGTCGTCTAAGTAGTTGGCGATGGCGAGTTGTTCATCATATTTTGGCAAAGGAAGCTTGAATGTTCCCAAACTCTCTTTTGATAACTCTAAAAAGGTTGTGCCCTGTCCAAGTATGTTTAATTCAATAGATGAAATTGAAATGATGTAATAAAGAAATCTGCTTTCAATTCTGTTTGGAACAAGTGATTTGCAACCTTGATTTGTGCAAAGTTCTTTGCCAGCAATCAGAACATTTCCAATCGGAGCTCTTGTAGTTATAACAACAGAACCAACTGGAACCATCGAAGTTCCGCAGCTTTTATAACCTGCTTCGGTTATTTTGCTTTCGGAGTCATCAATAATTTTATCGAATTTATTAAAGTCTCCAGGCGTTGCCCAAATAATATCTCCATCCCAATATTCTTCCACTGAACTTGATGGTGTAGAACCATTCACAATTGAAGCAACATTTTTTATTCTTAACATTTTCCAATCAATGGGAACTTCACCAATCCAGTCAATACCGCTGGGCTTATATGTTTCGTATCTGGTTAATTCTGCCATAGCGGTTCGTCTTGCCAATTCAACATGTTGCCTGTTCCATCAGTGGGTATTCCTAGGTATTTTATTGGGACTGTGGGATACTTGGCAAAAAGATTTTCGAGTTTTACTTTGAGGTTGTTTCCTGGGTTGGCTCTTAAAAGCAAGTACTTAAGAACACAGAGGAAGTAGAACAACCGTTTGTTGTTATTGAAGGGTATAGAAATCCAATCGCCTGTAGGATTCAATAACAGCTCAGGTTTAATGGCGAGTTCTTTATTCCAAAGCCGTGCATGATGGGCACAAATATTACGGACATAAGTAAGGGAGTGAAGCCAACTAATAAAAACTGTTGGATGGAGGTCGAAAAAAGAAGCAATGCGTTTTTTGTCTACTTTTGACGACAAGCCTCTGTATATGTTTGACATTTCACCGATTGTCAGTAATTCAAAGCACATCCAGCTTGGAGGATTAGACGGACTACTGTAGTTGTTCAAGTAGTGTTGTATGAATACTTCTGGCGTTCTGACCGTTTTGGCTTTTGAGATTATGGATTGAAACTCAGAAAAGGGATCTACTTTGATTCCTATCTTGTTGTAATACGGTTTGATAAACAAAGACTGGTTATCTTGCCAATGAGAGTCATTATAATGATAAGCCATCTGGTAAATTATTTGCGTGCGGATGGCTATTTCAATGCGTTCTATACAATCGAAAACCAGCAAGCGAAGTTCCCTGTCAAAGGAATATGTATCAATAATTTGTTTGAAAGTAGTGCCGGGATTGAAAGTGTCTTTTACAGACTGGTAGGGTAAAAAATAGGCACTTAGCCTGTAATAGCTTATTTTCTGGAGAATTGAAATGGCCTTAGGCTCATCAGTTACACTGATGCCACGGCTTTTAAGTAAAGCAAGCTGGTCAGTGAAAGACAACGGAGTTTTATTGTAAACTTTTTTACTCATTCCCCCTGAAAATTAAAAAACTCCCCAAGTGTGCATCGTTGAGAGGCCTGAGGAGTGTATTATCTTTGGTAAAGAACTGACCGTAACAAAAGAATCCACCTGGTACGCTGTTCTAACGGGTAGCGTGGCGAGTACTGTTGACGTAAAGATAACAGAATTTTTCATAATAAAGACTTTTTTTACAAATTAATTTCTAACTCATTCATTAACAAAGCGTTTTCTTTCTCTAATAATCCAATTTCATAAACAACCTCATCGGCCTGCCGTAAAGGTTGGTACACATAGAAATGTTTGGTAAAAGGTATTTCGTAACCCTTTTCCTCTTTGGTGATTTGCCATTTTTTCTCAACCTCTTTTTTCAGGAAGGCTTCTTTGTCGTCTTTCCAAGGAATATATTCGGTGTCCTTTACAATCTTCGGTACGTTGATAGTAGCTTTCAGCCCAAGTTTGTTTCCGTCCAATGCTTTGCGAATAGTGATAGAAGTATCAGCAGTTTTGTGCTTGGTAGCCAGTTCGCTTTCGGGGTTCAGATTAAAAGTAAACTCGCCCTCTTTCCCCTTTTTGTCCTTCAGTTCTGCCAATCTCTTTTTGTCATCGGCTGTTTTTATCAGTAAAGTGTCGTTTAATCTGTTTTGGGCAACCGTAACTTCTTTTTCTTCGGTTATGGGGTTGCTATTTTCATCAGTTTCTTCCAAATCCAAAAACACTTTGCGGAAGGCAAAATCTTCCAGTTCAAAAATTTTGCTGTATGGTCCGGGTTCAAATGCTCTGTGAATTTGGATGATTTCGTTGATTTGCGTTTCATCAATCCGTCTGCGTTTGTTGCCTAAATTGCGTTTCATTGGTTTCCAAAAATCAACGGCATTGATGAGCTGTATTTTACCTTTTCTGTGTTCAGGCTTGTTGTTGCGAATCAACCAGATGTAAGTGGCAATGCCCGTGTTGTAAAACAGTTCAGTAGGCAGGGCTACAATTGTTTCCAACCAGTCGTTTTCTAAAATGTATCTGCGTATTTCGCTTTCACCGCTTCCGGCATCACCACTGAACAAAGGTGATCCGTTGTGAACGATGGCAACAGCAGAACCGCCCAACTCGGCAGGTTTCATTTTACTAATCATATGCAGAGTAAAGAGCAATTGCCCATCGCTGCTACGGGGTTGTCCCACATCAAAACGCCCGTTGCTGTTGGCAAGCACTTTCTTTTGAATTTTCTTCCAGCTTTTCCCATAAGGAGGATTAGAGAGCATAAAGTCAAACTGTTCATCAGCTGCACCGTCTTCATAAAGCGTGTCGCCTTTAGTGATATATGCCGTTTCGCCTTTCAATAATAAGTCGGCTTGCGCCACTGCCCAGGTTTTGTCGTTTACTTCCTGGCCATACAACACTACTTTGGCATTGGGATTAATTTTTTCTTCAATAAACTCTTTGGCTGACGAAAGCATACCACCACTACCACAGGCAGGGTCGTAAATGGTAACGAGTTGTCCATCTTTGATGGCTTTCTCGTCCATATCGAGCATATGCGTCATTAAGTCAATCACTTCACGAGGTGTATAGTGTTCTCCAGCTTCGGCATTATTGGCTTCGGAAAATTTGCGAACCAACTCTTCAAACACATAACCCATTTTGATGTTGCTTACCTTTTCGGGGCTTAGATCAATCTCAGAAAAGTCTTTGATGAGTGTGTAAAGGATTTTTTCTTCTGCCAGTTTGTTGATGTGTGAACGAATGCCCGAACGGTCAATTATGATTTTGATGTTGTCCGTATAGCCGTTCAAGTACGCGATAAAATTATTTTTTATACTGCTTTCGCCTTCGTCTGCGAGTATGGCAAGCGTTTTACCACTTGTGTTGTTAAACTTAATTTCCTGTAAAATCTTTCCGTTCAGAATCTGTTCCTGCGTTTTCCTGTCAACCTTAGATAGTTGGCTTTCCAATTCTTCTTTAAGCTGTTCTGTCTTTGTAATCATCACACCCTCAATCCTGCGGATAAGCACCATCGGATAAATAATGTCGGGGTATTCTGTCCGCTGAAAAATATCTCGTAAAACATCATTGGCGGTATTCCAAATGAGTGCTACTTCCTGTGAAATGTCTGTATCTCTTTTCATTCAAATATTTCTGTTAATTAATTTATCAAAGTTATCATTATCATCGGGTGCGTAGGCAATAAAACAGCTCTTTTGCAAACTTCGGTCGTGAGTCGGCTTGTGCGGTTTGCAAATGTGCTGTTTTGTGCGTTGGCATTTTTCATTTTTTAATTGTCTTTATGCTGCAAAAATTTCATTGTCATTGTGTCGTTGTCTTTTTTTCGGCTTGCTTGTTGTAACGGCCCGGCGGTATGTGTTGTTGGCGCCGCTTCGGGGTGGCGCGTGTTTTTGCACTCGTGGTGCGGGGCGCCAATGACATATACCGACCTGTTAGCAAACGTTAATTTTTGTTTTTTAATTCCTTCAAGCTTTTATTCAATCCTTCTTACCCTACCAAAATCGAATACTGTTTGTTTATTATAAACGTACAATTTTAATTTTTGTCATATTAAAAATAAAATCAAGAATCCGACAATGAACTTAGAGATTTCAATTAATAAAGCATTCTTAATCATAATTTTACCTTTCATCAATTTCGTCCCGATTGTAATACCAATAAGTCCAAAAATTATATTTAAAATTAAAATACAATCAGGAAACATAAATAACCATAGTCTACCAGAAAAATGATATCCATAGAATAACCAAATCCATTCTCCCGTCCAGATTATGTTTATAATCAAGATAATAATCCCGATAATTATATTTTTGGAATTTTTATTCAAATTGGTTCAATCTTACAAGATGTTTTTTTAATGTTTGCTAACATACTTATACATACGGAAAAACCGTTCAATCTATTCAAATACCAGCAGTATCGTAAGTAAACACTGGTTTTATTCCTCCTTCTTTCGTACGATAAATGTAAAGAAAAAAAGGTACTTTTTAATCATTTTCTTCATAATAATAGGAATAGTCAATCCCTTTCATAAACATCTCACGGTCATTTATTTTTTCAGTAAGCGCATTATGCAAAAGAGTCTTTAAAGTAATACTTTTTATTGGACTTAGCCTCATTGCATTTATATAGTCCCGTTTACTTATTTTACTCCAATCAACGCATTTTTTGAGGTGTAATTTTAGCATCAAATCCAACCATATCCGTGTGCTTCTGCCGTTACCTTCCATAAAAGGGTGTGCAATATTCATTTCAACATATTTGTCAACGATTTCATCAATTGTATTTTCAGGCATTGCTTCTATTTGCTTTAGGGTATCGCCTAAATAGTGTGATACAGCAAATTAAAAACCTCCTTTTGAGATATTTATTTGTCTGATTTTTCCGGCAAAATCATACAGCCCTCCAAACAAATATGCATGAACTTGTTGTAAGCCTTTGACAGTTCCAACTTCAATGTTATCGATAAACGAACTTTCAAATAAGGCATACGCTTTTGTTTTACTTTTCCCGTCTATACTCTCATCACTGTAGGTAAACCATTCAATAAACCGATTTGCTTTTTTCCCGGGGAATTCTTTACCCAATGCAATTATGCCGTTGTAATCTAACACATCAGCAAAACGTCTTTTCCCATCTGGAGCAAGAAATCTCAACTGGGTAGTAGCACTAACCACTTGGCTGTTTTCTTTCTTTAATTTAGCTTTAAGGTATTTCCAATAATTGCGGGTTTTTGCGTAGTCATCTTGGTCGGTAAGCACGGCAACAATATCCAACACCGAAAACCACCACTTGGTGTTTTCTTCATCCCATATAGCTCGTACTTCGCGGTCGTCAAAGAAACGAATGGATATTTTTGTGTTACTCATTTTTAAATTCCTTCTATTCTGATATTGTTTTTCACTGTTATTCAGTAATACTTTTTGAAAAAATACCGGACCTGCCTTAATAGGCTAACCCCATATGGCTACATTTAAAGTTGCAAAACAAAAGGGAAACCATGAGTAAAAGTACAAATTTTATCGGACCTTGTGCTTTTTACACAGGAAAGCAATTTGACTTATATTTCGTTCAATGACATTCATGTAGCAAATATTTAAAACTTCATGGAATTAGTGCTTATGCCCTGCATTACACCCAACGTTTTCGGGTATGGTCCGTTACCGATTTCGAAGCGCTCCTGACTTGTGACATTTTTTAATTATTTTCCTAATTTGACTTGTAATGAGCTGATAATGAAATATTTATTTTAATATTACTTGCTTCATACCGCATTAGCTCTTTGGGGTAAGGTATGTTTCCTATTCCGTCCCGAAGGGACAGCTTGGCGTTCAAAAGTTCAAAGGCTGCGCCGTTCAAGGGTTCAATGCCTTCGGCTTCGCCTCCAGCGTTCAAAAGTTCAACAATGGTTCAACAATCGGTCCACGTTATTTAGGCATTGAAAGAAGGTTAAAACCCAGGATAATGAGAGCCCTGTCATCACCGCTCCCATGCCGTTGCTTCCCATCCCTAAGAGTTACGCTGGCGCCAGCCTTCTGGCCGACATCCTTATTGACAAGTATGTGAACCATCTTCCCTTCTACCGTCAAATCCAGATGTTCCG
>Ga0208940_1004643_pt1 | contig 10709 bp, 12 predicted proteins | sample AD_JPNNA6_MetaG_FD_184445 | JGI IMG/M metagenome (GOLD analysis project Ga0208940, IMG submission 184445) | Active sludge microbial communities of municipal wastewater-treating anaerobic digesters from Japan - AD_JPNNA6_MetaG (SPAdes) (version 2) | ecosystem: Engineered > Bioreactor > Anaerobic... | reverse complement strand
ATATTAAGCGGTTATAAAATCGCTTCCGCTCCGTCAGGATATTTCATTTACCTGAAACTTCCCGAAGAAACATCAGGAACTGCATTCGAAAACATTATGAAAAAAGAAGGGATCAGCCTTTTTTCATCCGACAGGTTTTCAATAGAAAGCAGAAAACATCATCATGGTGTACGGATATCACTTACCGGGACGGAGAATGTTGAAGAAATGAAAAAAGGTCTTCTTGCAGTAAAGAAAAGACTCTCGGCAATTTAAGGCAAACTTCAAAATATTATTTACTGCGCTTATCATACGATTTCAAAACCGAATCAAGCACGCCGGGAAACATTGAATCAAGTTCATCTTTCCTTACTGAATGAATATATTCAGTTCCTTTAATCGTTGTCATAATGAGACCCGATTCGCGGAGTACTTTAAAATGATGAGACATTGTCGATTTAGCCAGCGAATATCCGCAGAAAAACGAACAGTTGCATTCGCCTCGTCCGAGCAGTTCTTTTACTATTGAAAGACGTACGGGATCAGAAAGAGCTGAAAGAACTGAGCAAAGCTCAAAGTCATCTTTTCTCGGATGAGGAATTTTTTTCAAATTATTCTCCTTTAGGCTAAAATAGAAAAAAACAGTATATGAGTCAAGCATTGTTCTAAATTATTAAAACATTTAAACTTATGCTTGACAAAATATTAGTTCGATATTCATAGAACTATGAAACAACGGAGGATCGATGAAACTAATAGCAATAAACGGAAGCCCGCGCAAAAACAAGAATACCGCAACTTTAATTAAACATGCTCTCGACGGAGCATCATCCGCCGGTGCAGAAACCGAACTGATACATCTATACGATTTAAACTTCAAGGGATGCATCAGCTGTTCTGCATGCAAAACACTGGATTCAGCGAGCTACGGCAAATGCGGATATAAAGATGAACTCTCTCCTGTTCTTGATAAAATAAAAGAAGCCGACTCGGTTATCATTGCTTCCCCTATTTACTTCAGTTCCGCAAGCGGAGAAACCATATCATTTCTCGAACGTCTTATTTATCCCGAAGTCGCCTACACAAAACCATTCTCCGCAGTAAACGGATTCAGAAAAAAATGCGGTCTGATATTCACCATGAATTTGAGTTCTAATGAAGTTTTAAAAGCAAGCGGAGCTGAAATGAATATAGCTTCGATTAAAGGCCGCACTGATTTAGTCTGGGGAGACACTGAATATCTTTTAAGTATGAATACTTATCAATTTGAAGATTACGCTAAAGTTCTTTATGAATACACAAGCGTTGAAGAAAAGGAAGAATTCCGGCTAAAACAATTTCCCGAAGACTGCAAAAAAGCGTTCGAACTCGGTAAAAGACTTTGCGGGACAAAAGGAGAAAACAAATGAATCCGATAAATATTACTAAATCAAAATGTTCTAAAGACGGTTTATGTGCAAAAGCATGTCCGATGAAACTAATCATTATCGATGAAAAAACTCATTACCCCCAGGGAGATGAAAATAATGCTCATACATGTGTCAAATGCGGACACTGTGTTTCAGTATGCCCTCACGACGCAATCTCAATCGAAGGCCTTAATTCAGAATCCTATATCACTATTGATAACAAAAAGAATCCTTCATTTGATGAAATAAGCTATACTCTGAAATCACGCCGCTCGATTAGAAATTACAAAAACAAGCCGGTTGAAAAAGAGAAAATCGAATCGCTTCTTGACATCGCGCGTTACGCACCAACCGCAGGAAATGCACAGCGCCTAAAATGGATAGCCATAAGTTCACCTGATGTAATGAGACGACTTGCCGATGAAACAATCAATTACATGAAAACTCTTGTTGCAAATGATCATCCTATGGCAAAAGCGTATAATTTGCAAAAACTCATTGAAGAAGAAGCTAAAACTCATGACCGCATATTCAGAGGAGCTCCCGCACTCATCATAGCGTATGCACCAAAACAATATCCGATAACGGCGGTCGATTCTGCAATCTCGCTGACATTTATTGATACAGCGGCGCCGTCTCTCGGACTCGGATGCTGCTGGGTTGGTTTTCTTATGGTAGCTGCAAACCAATGGAAGCCCATTTCAGATATATTAAAGATCAGCGAAGAGGATACTATGTGCGGAGCTCTCATGTTGGGATATCCTGCTGAAAGGTATTATAAAATTCCGCCTAGAAAAGAAGCGCAGGTTTCTTGGTTCGAATAAAAGAATGCTCAACAGCAGAAACCATATATCTTTAAGGAGTTAACATGAATTCAGTTACTGCGATACTCGGAAGCCCCAGAAGAGAAAGCAACACAGAAATTCTATTGAATGAAGCGCTTAGAGGCGCTAAAGACAGAGGTTTTTCAGTAAATACTTTTTATCTAAATGAAATGAGCATCAAGGGATGCCAGGCGTGTTATTTCTGCAAAGAAAACAACACAACCGATTGCGCGGTCACTGATGATATGAATGAAATTTATTCATCAATTAAAAAAAGCGAAGCACTCATCATAGCTACACCCGTTTATTTCGGCGGAGTAACCGCGCAGACGAAACTATTTGCAGATAGGATGTTTCCCTTTATCGATTTAAACGTCCGCACTCTTCTTAACGAGCGGAAAAAAGTTTCTTTCATATTCACACAAAATCAGCCTCATCCGTTTCTTTTCCGCAAATCGATGGATTCATTCGCCGAAATGTTCGGCTACATCGGGTTTGACACGATTGAAATTCTTACGGCTTGCGGTCTTGATAAAGGCTACAAACCAATGGTTTCTGAAAATAAAGAGATTTTAAAAAAGGCATATGATCTCGGATTAAATATCTGCAATGACTAACAAGGATTAATTCAAATGAAAATATTAAAAACTATGTCCAGAATTTTTATTGAGAATAATTTCGACGAAACGATTCAATTTTACGAAGGTCTCTACGGAGAAGGCTGTTCGCTAAAGTTTGATTATCCTGAGACCGGATTAAAGCTGGCTTCAGTCGGAAATATTCTGATAATCTGCGGAAACCGCGAAAACCTCAAACCATTCAAAGATACCAAAACCGCTTTCAGAGTCGACTCCATTGAAGAGTATGAGAAATATCTTATAAGTCAGGGATGCGAAATTATAAACTCAATCAAAAAAGTACCTACCGGATTCAATATGACTGCAAGGCATAGTGACGGATCGGTATTCGAATATGTAGAATTCGCATAAAATCATGTGATATTTACAATTTACCATTAAAAAACAATTATCGATTCCATATTTTTATTAAAATTCTTGTTGCAAATATCAATCAAGATAATTTCACTTCTCATAATAATCACATTTAGAAGGGAAATTATGAAATTGAAAGGGCTTTTGACTATTTGCATTATTTTCTCATCTTGTCTTTGGGCCAGAGTTGAAGGCGGTTCTAAATCAGATGAGTTTAGGAAAAAAATAGTTAATATCAAGAGAATTCTTATATTGACTCCTAAAATTGACATATACGAAATAGATGTTGGAGGAATTTGCGAAAAACGAGATGATTGGAGCAATGAAGCTATTCCGGTTTTTAAAGATTCAATCTCTTATCTTTTCAAAATAAATAATATTGAAACAGTTTTCATCAATCCGGCAGACGAGAAATCGCAGGAAACAAAGGATCTCAGAGCGATTATTCCTGTTGTTGCGGGATGCGCAAGAGCACATACACATCCCAGCTATAACGGCGGACTGGACACTTTCCGCACAAAATACAACAATTTCGATTATACCGTTGGTTCGGTACAGGAAATTCTTCAAAAATACAATGCTGATGCGATATTTTTTATAACAGCAGAAGACGAAGAAGCTACAACCGGAAGAAAAGCCCGGAAAGTACTAAATGTCATAAACCCATTCAGCGCACATATGTCTACAGCTCTGACATATGCTTTTGCCGCACTTATCGCTAACGACGGAATACTTTTATGGCAGAACTGGGAGTATACAGAAGATTCTTATGATTTTCGAAAGCGTCATGACTCCGATGAGATACTGTCAGACATATTTTATGATTTACCGAAATTTAAAAGAGATATCCGTCCGAATGTAGAACCCGAAGAAAAAAACAATACTGATATCGAGGATTCTAATGAATAGATTTTTCACTATAACACTATTATTATTAGCATCATGCGCCCAGCAGCAGAAAATTGACAATGTCATGTCAGATAAATACAAACTTGAAGAAGATGAAAAACGCATTTGGGCAAGATCCGCCGAAGAACAGGAAGTTATCGAAGAAAGCGGATTTATCTATGAAGATAAGGAGGCTAATGAATACGTCAACAAAGTTGCGCTTTCATTATTCGACAAAACAGTACATGGTAAAATTAAATTCAGCATACGCATCTTAAAAAACCCGTACTCAAACGCGTTCGCCTACCCTAATGGTGTAATCTATATTCACACAGGTATGCTAGCGCGAATCGAGAACGAAGCACAACTCGCTACACTTCTCGCCCATGAAATGACTCACATTACTCACCGGCACGCTTTAAGCGGATTCAGAAATCTAAAAAGCAAATCCATATATATTGCAGCAGTAGGTAATTTAGGCGCATCAGCTTCAATTAACGGCTATTCCCGAATATGTGAAAATGAGGCTGATACCGAAGGTTTTCGGCTTATGGTTAAAGCAGGATATTCTCCTAATGAAGCAACACAAATTTTTTCGCATATAAAAGATGAACTATCGGAAGAAAATTTAAATGAACCATTTGCTTACGGAACACATCCGCATCTGCAGGATAGAATAAATAATTACAAAAATCTGATTGCAGGTTTGGCGGACAAACACGGCAGAGCAACCAATGAAAGAATATACAGAAATAAAATTTCAAGACTACTGATAGATAACTCAACTCTTGATATTGAAGCCGGACGTTTCGTAACTGCAGAAAAAACTATTGATAAATATATTTCTTTCTTTCCTTCAAAATGTGAAGGCTATTATCTAAAAGGAAAACTTATTTATCAAAAAGGTTCCGAAGCAGATACGGCGAAAGCTCTTCTGTTTTTCGAAAAATCCGTATCGCTCAACAGCAGTTACGCCGAACCCTATAAGGAAATCGGATATATTAATTTTAAATTAAACAACAAAAAGAAAGCTTCAGCGGCTTTTAAAAAGTATTTATCACTGAAACCGAATGCTCAAGATTCGGAATACATTAAGGAATATATAAATCAATGCAACTAAATCAAAAATTCAGCATTACAAGTTTTTTAATTTTATTATCAATCATAGTTCTTCTGACAGGATGCGGAAGATGGACAAAAAGAGGCGGGCCATATAAATTTTCGTCCTACAGATTCCAGTGTGTCATCCCTAACGACTGGATGCAGGACTATGACTATAAATTCATAATTACAAGAGATGGCCTCTCTCTGCAAAAAATAACTGTTGAAAGAATTAAAGTTAACGAAAAACTCAGCGGCACAAAAAAAACTTTCAAAAAAGGCATGTCCGCGTTGGAACAGGCGGAAACGATTATTGACAACAATAAATCAAATACAAGCATCTTTAATTATACTGTTATCTCAAACAAACCGGCTATAATATCCGGCGATAACGGATTCAGACTTGTAACCGAATACAGAACTACGGAAGATGTTCGATACCGCAATGTTTCATATGGATTTATGAAAGGTGATCTTTTTTACATTATAAGCTATAATTCGCCTATTCGTTACTATTTTGACAAAGACATTAATACATTTGAAGAATTCGTCAAAAGTTTCTCTCTTTATTGATAATATCTTCTTATTTAAACTGCATTCAAATTAGACTTCAACAGAACATTCTGAAATGTCAAAAATATTTTTTGACATTTCAGAATATCGTGCAATAATCCAAATACCATACGGTAATTAATGGATATTAAAACAATATTTCTTTGTCTGATTCTAATAAACGTTTCAATGAGCTTAATCTTGCTCACATACTGGAAGAATCAGAAAACATATTCGGGATTCGCGCTCTGGACAATCAGCGCTTCTGTCATATCAGCAGCCTATGCCTTTTTTGCGCTGAGAGGATCAATTCCCGATTTCATTTCAATATTTATCGCAAGCGGCCTGACTCTTTTTTCTTCTGCAGCCCGCACTGACGCACTCGGAAAGTTTACCGGTGAAAGCAAACAGAAAATCCTATACATACTGGCCATCGCAGGAACGGCGGCAATTTTCATCTTTACATATTTGTATCCGGATATCTTTATCAGACTTATCATCTTCAGCGCCTTTGTAGTTATTATTTTAATTTTTCAGATGAAAATGATTCTGAAACATTTCAGATCCAACAAGACATTGTCGGCAATATTTCTAGCACTCAATTTAGTCTCCGTAGCTGCAACCATAATGCGGGCAATACACATTACACATTCTGCACAGCCTCAAAATGTATTTGCAGACAACACTGTAAACATCATTTTCTTTTTCAACCTCATCGTCTATGACTCCATGAGCTCAGTTATTTTCATATTAATGAACAGCAGCCGCCTCACCGAAGAACTGACTGCAGCTCAGAAACTGCTTGAAATGCTCGCATCAACCGATCATCTGACAGGTCTTTCAAACAGAAGAAAATTTTTCGAAAAAGCCAATGAAGAGATGGAAAGATTCAGAAGAAGCAGAACAGTTTTAAGCGCGGCATATATAGATATCGATAATTTCAAATCGCTGAACGACAAATTCGGTCACGCAGCAGGAGACGAAGTTCTGCGAAAAGTTAGTGATATTTTAAAAAAAGGCATTCGCGGAATAGACACAGCGGGAAGAGTCGGCGGAGAAGAATTCTGTCTGCTTTTTCCGGCTACATCCAAGGCAGATTCCGTTATGGTTATGGAAAGATTAAGAAGAGATGTGGCCGACATAGAATTTATTTTTGCCGGAAAAACAATAAAGACCACAATAAGTGCCGGCGTAACAGAAGCCGGAGAGCACGACAAAACAGCTGACAATCTTATAATGAGAGCGGACAAACTTCTGCTCAAAGCCAAACAGCTTGGTAAAAACCAAGTTACTTCTGACTGATTTTTTGAATAAACATATCAAGGGATTTTGCATAATCATCAAAAGCATCCCGTCTAATGCTGTGCCCCGCACTGATGTTGATAATTTGCACTCTTGAATTCAATTCAGTGATTTCATTGCTTACATCGGAATTTATATATGCACCGCGCGAATTATCGCCCGTCAAAACCAAAATAGGCGTGTTTATTCTGCCTAAAATATTTTTCCATCCGGTATATACTTTTTCGTCATAAAGCCATGAAAGCACTTCTGGGTCAACCTGAACTTTAGCTTCAGCCCATTCCGCATATTCTGTTTCAATCCAACCCGGATGTTCAATCCGACCTTCTGCGGCAACATCTTCTATCCTCATCTTCGTCCGCCTTGAAGATGTCTCCTTCCATGCTGTGATATATTCAAGACCTTCTTTCTCGGGAAATAAATCCAGCCACGGCGGATCTTCAAGTAATATTCCGGTCAAAGAACAATCCGATGAAGCTGCCAGGTTTGCGAGATTAACAGCACCCATCGAATGACCTATCATAAGAGGCTTCTCCGGTTTAAACTCCTCAAGAACGGCAAGCGCATCATTCACATGTGATTCTATAAAATAATCCGGCGCTCGGTCGGACAAACCATGCCCGCGCGCGTCATAAAGAATAATTTCGTGGTTCCGAAATTTTTCAACGAGTCTTGAGAAACAGAAAGCGTTATCCGTAATGCCGTGCATAAAAACAAGCGGCATTTTACTGCCGCTTTTATAATATGCTTTGATTGTTTTTTCCGACTTAACGTCAACAGCCTTAAAACCTTCAATCATACATGCCTCAACGATTATTCGCCTCTCATCATTGCCTTAACGTCGCTTTCCGCATCAGTTGTTCCCTTGATGCCGAAATTTTCGACAAGCACTTTAAGAACACCCGGAGAAACAAAAGCCGGCAGAGTCGGTCCGAGACGCATTCCCTTGAAACCAAGATGAAGCAGAGCAAGAAGAACCGCAACAGCTTTTTGTTCATACCATGCGATATCAAAAGAAAGCGGAAGTTTGTTCACATCATCAAGACCGAAAGCTTCCTTCAGTTTAAGCGCTATTACAGCAAGCGAATAAGAGTCATTACACTGACCGGCATCGATAACACGCGGAATTCCGTTTATGTCATCCTTAACTGTCTTAATGTATCTGTACTTAGCGCATCCAGCCGTAAGAATAATCGCATCTTTCGGAAGAGCTTCAGCCGTCTGGGTAAAGTATTCTCTTTCCTTATGACGTCCGTCACATCCTGCCATTACGACAAAGCGTTTGATCGAACCGTTTTTTACATTCTCTATAACTTTATCGGAAACGGCAAGCAGCTGTTCTATACCGAAACCGCCTGTTATCTTTCCTTTTTCAAGCTCAACCGGAGCTGGGCATTTTTTTGCGCGGTTGATCACTTCAGAAAAGTCTTTCTGCCCGCCGGAAGTTCTGTCAGCAACATGCTTAACTCCCGGATAACCCGCCATTCCGGTAGTAAAAATTCTATCTTTGTACGCATCTTTGACAGGTATGATACAATTAGTAGTCATCAGTATCGCGCCGTTAAAAGAATCGAAATCCTTATCCTGATGCCACCATGAAGAACCGTAGTTTCCTGCAAAATGAGAATATTTCTTAAACGCAGGATAATAGTGTGCGGGAAGCATTTCACTGTGAGTATAAATATCCACACCGCTTCCTTCAGTCTGCTTGAGAAGCTCTTCAAGATCAAGAAGATCATGACCCGAAACGAGTATGCCTGGATTTGATCTTACGCCGAGATCGACTTCAGTGAGTTCCTTGTTGCCGTAAGTTTTGCTGTTGGCTTCATGAAGAAGAGCCATTGTAGTAACAGCGCATTCACCGGCGCGAAGAACGTATTCAGTCATTTTATCAGCCGGAAGTTCCTTCAATGTAGAAGCAAGAGCTTCAATAACAAATGAATATATTTCATCTTTTTCGTATCCGAGCACTTCAGCATGATGCGAATAAGCGGATATTCCCTTTATTCCGAGAATCAACAACTGCTTGAGAGAACGGACGTCCTCGTTTGAATCCGCAAGAACACCGATTGATTCAGCCCTTGTTGCGTATTCACTTTCAGTCATATTCCAGTCAATCACATCAGCAAAGCTGTCCGGGCATGTTGCCGAAAGATTTGTCTTGAGTGAAATTCCTTCTTTGATGAGTTCACTGATTCTTGAATTATCAAAATTTGCGTTTGTAATAGTCGCGAAAAGAGCCTTAGTGATAAACCTTCCTGCTGATAATTTTTCTTTTTCTGAACATTTTTCAGCGGCGAATGCTATTCTGCGCGAAAGATATATTAAAAGATCCTGAAGTCTGGCGGTGTCATCCATTTTTCCGCAGACTCCCCTTACAGTACAGCCCGAATTGCGCGCTGTCTCCTGACATTGAAAACAAAACATACTCATATAATCCTCCTGTTTTTTAAAAACGCTCCACAGCTGCGGAACATTCAATGACATGAGCGTAAAGGAAAATTATATCATTGTAATTGATTTAAGTCAAACGCGGAACTTTATTTTTTTATTTTTCCACGCAGTTTTTATTTTACCGGAAGTGCGCGAAGCAAAAGCTATGAACTTTAACAGACCCAGATTCAAAAGAAAAGCTGCAACGCAGCCGGTTGCGCCTCCGGCTATTGAACCGGGAAGCATATAATAAAATATCTGCAGCAGGCTTTCAGGAGTGTTGCCTATCACGATTGAAGATACAATCAAATATGACAATCCTCCGAAAATAAAACCTGTCATGGTGCACGATACGAAAAGAAAGACTTTTACTCCCTTTAACCCGTTATTTGACAAAGCGCCTGAAACAACACCGGCAAATGAACCTGTAAATATAATTAAAAATACAACAATCACAAAGAAAAGAACGACGGCTATTACAAACGAAATCATAAGAAATAGCATCATTAACAACATACCAAGCATATGAACACCTCGGACTATTAGATGAAGTCAGGTTGAGAAATCAAGATATTTTGGTTCACGGTGCCGTGATATCATCAAAGGCTTCACCTTTGAAATCCAGTTTCGCATGGTCTCATGCAGAAGATCAAAGGGGCGAAGGTCTCAGTCGCCGACCCTCGCCCCTTTGCAACCCCCTCCCGCTTTTTTACGCTTCGATTTTCGCACCGCTTTCAGCGGATTGCGAAAGCTCAGCTTATTTGGTATCTGCCTACGGCAGATGTTTAAATTCTTTTTCTCTCATTCACCATCGTCTTAAGTGCTTAGCGCACTTTCGTGATTTCGGGAATCATTCATTTTATAATTTCATTACGCGAGTTTCCGCATTGAGGCGGAAACTGACGAGACGCTTTCGTTGCGACATCGTGTCGCATATTGAAACGTCTCGTTTGTCGGGATCGTTCCGACTATCCGCGAGGAAGACGGAGTCTTCAGCGGGAGAACGCAAGCGTTACCCCGTAGTTTGAGGTGAAACATAAACATTATGCTGCATTCGTAGCGAACAGGAAGTTCGTGGAGAAAATGCAAGAATATAATGATAGCATTATTTAATTGTTGAGGTAGAGACAGTCATTACTGACTGCCCCCCTCTCAGAACCGTACGTGCCCTATTAAGGCATACGGCTCCCGATAATGCTTCCGGTTAAATGTCATTTTACATTCACATA
>Ga0208940_1004635_pt1 | contig 10727 bp, 8 predicted proteins | sample AD_JPNNA6_MetaG_FD_184445 | JGI IMG/M metagenome (GOLD analysis project Ga0208940, IMG submission 184445) | Active sludge microbial communities of municipal wastewater-treating anaerobic digesters from Japan - AD_JPNNA6_MetaG (SPAdes) (version 2) | ecosystem: Engineered > Bioreactor > Anaerobic >... | reverse complement strand
AAGCTGACCGGGAACCAAACGGCGCAACTGAGCGCACAGTTGCAGGATCTGTTTGTGCAGATTCAGGCCGGCGGCTCGCCGATGACAGCGTTGATTCAGCAGGGCTCGCAGTTGTCGGCCGTGTTCTGCGGGGCCCGCCCTGCGCTTGCTGCGGTGGGCTCGCTTCTCACGCCGATGGTTGTCGGCTTGGGCGCTGCGGCTGCTGGCGTCGCGGCCCTGACCCTTGCCTACACCCAGGGGCACGACGAGGTCGAGGCCTACGCCAAGTCGCTGATCCTGTCGGGCAACGCGGCCGGCGAAACGGTCGGCATGCTCAACGAATCGGCCAAGGCGATGGCACGCATCGCGGGCACGCAGGGCAAGGCCGCCGAGGTGATCGAGCAACTGGTCTCGTCCGGTGTTGTGGCTGCCCCGCAGATCGACAAGATCACCGAGGCCGTCATCCGCATGGAGCGCGCCGGCGGCCCTGCGGCCGATGCCCTGATCAAGCAGTTCAACGACTTGGGCAAGAGCCCGGCCGACGCGGTGCTGAAGATCAATGAGGCGACCAACTTCCTGACCATCTCCACCTTCAAGCAGATCAAGGCGCTGGAAGAGCAGGGGAAGATGGCCGAGGCCGCAGCCGTGGCGCAGACCGCCTATGCCAACGCGGTGACCGAGCGATCCAAGGCGCTGGAGGTGCGACTTGGCGCAGTGCAGCGCGTGTGGCGCGGCATCGCTGACACCGCCAAAGAAGCCTGGGATGCGATGCTGGGCGTTGGGCGGCAGAAGACACTCGAAGAGCAATTCGCCGAGGCACAGCGTCAGCTCGACGCCATGCAGGCCCCGCGCAACGGCGGCAACAACCTGCAGGCCGAGGCGCGCCGTGCGGCGATCAAGCAGCGCTTGGAAGATTTGCGCTTGCAAATCCTGGCCGAGCGCGAAGCCGCTGCGACCCAGGAGGCCAGCGCCGAAGGGGTCAAGAAGTTCGCCAAGAACTACGACGACATGCAGTCGGCGGCCAAGAAGGCGGCCGAGGCGCACAAGAAGCTGATCGAGGACGGCAAGAAGCTGGCCGCAGACATGCTCGACCAATCGGGCGGCCTGAACGGCGACTTCACCGAGAAGTGGAAATCGCTTGGCGTGGCGTACAAGGGCGGCGCGATCTCGCTGGAGAAACTGACCAAGGCGCAGGCCGTGCTACTGACCCAGCAGCCGGCGATGAAGAAGGCCGCAGAGTCTGCCGAGAAAGCCGCCGAGGCAGCGACAAAAGCCTATCTCGAAGAAGGCGCGGCCATCCTTGACGCCGCAACGAAGATCGGCGAGGCCGCGCAGCAGTCGCTCGCTGCGGCCATCAGGCGCACCCGCTCACTCGAAGACGAAGCCACTGCGCTCGCGCTGTCCAAGTCCGCGAACATTTCACTCGCCGAAGCGGTGGAGCGTGTCGGCCTGGCGCGCCTGCGCGAACAACTGGACGCGGCGAACAGCAGCGGCAACACGACCCAGATCAACGCGATCAAAGCCGAAATCGCAGTGCGCGAACGCTTGATCGAAATGGTTGGCAGCAAGGCGGCCCGAGAAGCCAACGACACGGCCGCCAAGGAAGCGCAGGCTGTGTGGGAACGCACCTTCGACCAAGTGGGCAGCGCGCTCTATGACGCGCTCACCGGAAACTGGGCAAGCGCCAAACGGTTGATCGAGTCGCAGATCATTCGCCCCGTTGTGCAGGCCGTTACCGGGCCAGTCACCAGCGCGGTGACCAATGCCATCACGGGCACCTCGAACGCGTCAACCGGCGCCAGTGCGCTGAGCGCAGCATCCAACGCGTCGAGCCTGTACGGGCAAGCGGCCTCGGCTGCCAACTACGGCGCGGTGTACAGCGGCCAGGCCTACGGCACCGGGTTCGCAACGCAGCAGTCGTCAATGCTCGCGGCGCAAGAAGCCGGCATGACCAGCCAGGCCGGCAGCTCCGCCATGGGAACTTGGGGCGCATATGCGGGCTATGCCGCGATGATCTACGCCGCCGCAAAGTACGCCAGCAGCCTCTACAACAAGGGCTTCACCGGCAGCGATCAGATTCAGGGCAAGGGCTGGTATGAGATGACCCCCGAGGCCATGCAAACCAGCGTACTCAAGAAGCTGGGCCTGTCCGACAAGTGGTCGGAAATCCTGGGCGGATCGGTGCGCTTGAATCACATGTTCGGCCACGCGGCTCCACGCGTCGATCAAAGCGGCATAAGCGGCACCTTCGGCAACGGCGGGTTCACCGGCCAGAACTATGCCGACATCACCGAGAAGGGCGGGCTCTTCCGCAGCGACAAGCACTACACGCAGACGGCCGCGATGGATGACGCCATTGGCCGATTCTTCGACGACGCCGCGCAGTCGGTCTACAGCCAGGCCGCGAACTACGGCAAGGCCCTGGGTCTGCCGGCAGAACAGCTTGCCGGCGTGTCCACCGACATCAAGCTCGCGCTCACCGACGACAAGGACGCCAACATGAAGGCGATCACCGATGCCCTGTCGGGCTACGGTGACGCGCTGGTGTCGGGGTATGCCGCCGCAGTAGCGCCGCTGGCGAAGTACGGCGAAACCACTGCGCAGACCATCGAGCGAGTGGGCACGGCGCTGGGCGGCGTCAATGACGTGTTGAACATGCTGGGCAAGACGGCGCTCGCAGCTTCGATCGATGGCGGCAAGGCCGCGATCGAGCTGCAGGGCTTGTTCGGAGGCATGGACACTCTCAAGCAGGCCGCGAGCAGCTACATGCAGGACTTCTACACCACCGCTGAGCGTGCGGCACTGACCACCAAGGCCGTCACCGGCGCCCTGGCCGAGGTGGGTTTGTCCATGCCGGCAACGCGTGCCGCGTTCCGCTCCCTGGTGGATGCGCAAGACCTGACGACCGACGCGGGACGGCGCGCATTTACCGCGCTGATGGGTGTCGAATCTGCGTTTGCCAGCGTGGTGCCTGCAGCCGACGCCGCCGCGGACGCCGCCAAGGCCGCCGCCGACATCATGGCCGAACGGGCCGGCCTTGAAACCAAACTGGCGCAGATGCTGGGGAAAACGGCAGACCTGCGTGAGCGCGAACGCGCTGCGCTGGACCCAAGCAATCGGGCGCTGTACGACCAGATCAATGCGTTGCAAGACCAGAAGGATGCGGCCACCGCTGCGGCGAACGCGCTAGCTTCGACGAATGCAGCGCTGGCCTCTTTGACCGACCAACTCAAGTCCGTAGCTTCGGCCGCGCTGGCGGGTGTAGACGCCGCAGTGTCGGCCCAGAAGGATGCGCTGACCAGCGCATACCAAGCTGACGTTGCCAAAGTTGACGCGGCCATCGCCGCGGCGAAGGCGCAGTTCAAGGCCACGATGGCTGAGATCGACGCGCAGCGCGCCGCCGCGAAAGCGATCTATGACGCCCAGGTGTCGGCGATCAACTCGGCGCGCGCCGCGCTTGACGCGCAAGCGGAGTCGCAGACAAAGGCCTACACGGACGCGACCAAGGCCGTCGATGCCGAGCGCAAAGCGGCGCAGGCGGCCTACAAATCGGCGGCCGATCAGATGTCGGCTGTGATCAATGCGGCCGGAGCGACGGTTGACCGCCTGCGTGGCCTGAATGATTCGTTGCGGGCAACGCTGGCCTCGCTGCACCCCATCGGCAGCGAGGCCGCAGACCGAGCGCGCGGTCAGGCACAGATTGCGAGCGCCCTGGCCGTGGCAAAGGCGTCTGGCGTGCTGCCTGACGCCGACGCACTGAAGACCGCCCTGGAGGCGGTGTCGAAGCCCAGCGAAGACCTATTTGGGAGCTTCGAGGACTACCTGCGCGACTTCTACCGAACGAGCATTGACATTCGCGACTTGAGCGACATCGCTGGCACGCAGCTGGACGGAGCGCAGACGCAGCTCGACGCTACGCTGGCCATGCGCGACGCGCTGGACGCCGCCAACGACGCGACCATGACGCGGCTTGACGGCATCCGGGATGCTCTGGACGCCGCAAATGATCTTGCTCGCGACCAGATTGCAGCCGCGCGTGATCGACTTGACGGGCAGCTCGCTGGCGCAAGAACAACTTACGACACAACGCTGGTCGGCTTGGACAGCGCAGCTAAAGCAGCGCAGGCCGTGCTTGACGGCGCGCTGGCGCAGGGCGAGGCACAAAAGAGCGCGCTAAAAGACGCTTACGAAGCGCAATTGGCAGTGCTCACCGACATCTTGGCAACCGCCAAGGCGCAGTTGGCCGCCGCGCTGGGCATCGATGCTTCGGTCAAGAGCGTAGCGCAAGCCCTGGCCGACTTTGCCAAGACGCTGGGGCCGCTGGCGGCGTTGACCGGCGGCAAGGCTCCTGACGCAGCGCCCAGCCAGAAGAATCAGTGGGTGACCAACGGAGCCGTCTCGACGTACTCAGACACGGCCGGGGCGGTTGCTGTGAAAGCGGCCGGGCAAGACAACGCATCGGCGGCAATCAAGGGCGTCAACGGGGCGGTGACGACGATCTCTGAAGCCGCAGACTTCATCAAATCGAACACTGTTGCAGGAAATGCCGCCGTCGTGGCAGAAAAGTCGGCCGAGTTCGGCATCAGCACACCGAACATCGACGCTCTTGCTGGCTACACGCCCGGCACGTTTGCTGCGCTGTCGGGGGTGAACGGGGCAACCATTGCCGGGTTCTCCGTCGATGACATCCGCGCATTCGTCGCGGCCAACGCGAACGACCCCTTGGCGATCTACAGACGCGCTGTGGATGCCGGGATCACTTCCGCAACGCTTGATGCGGCCATGGGGTGGACGTCCGGGAAGTCTCTTGCATGGGCCTTGGCAAACATGCTGCCAGCCTTTGCCGCGGGCGGTGATCATTCCGGCGGCCTGGCCATCGTGGGCGAGCAAGGCCCCGAGCTGGTGAACATGGGGCCGGCACGCGTGTGGAACAGCGAGCAGACCGCCGCGATGCTGCGCAACCCTGGGCTTCGCGAGGATGCGCTGCTGGCCGAAGTAAAACGCCTTCGGCAAGAAATCGTCGAGATGCGATCTGAAACCAACGCTGGCCAGCAGGCCATCGCTATCAGCACTGGCCGCACCGCTCGCGTGATAGCTGATCGGTGGGACATCGACGGAATGCCGCCGACCAGGACGACGACATGAAAGTCCTCAACCCTGTCGCCATCACCGACGCCACGCTGATCTCGCACAGCGTGCCCGAGACGGACTACACCGCGTGGTCGGGTGCGACCGCCTACGTCGTGGGCGACCGCTGCATCCAGAACCACAAGATATACGAGGCGCTGCAGGCTGGCACCAACCACTCGCCGGCCAACGACGCAACGCTCGCGCTGCCGTTTTGGTTGGAGGTGTCCAGCACCAACCGTTGGCGCGCGTTCGATCAACAGGTGAACTCGCAGACCACCGCGACCACCTCGTTCACCTTCACCGTGCAACCCGGCGCGATCAACGCCATCGGCTTCGTCGAACTCATGGGCAGCACCGTGCGTGTGCAGATGTTCGATGGCGCCACGCCGATCTATGACGTGACGCAGGCCATCGACAGCACGTCGCTGCTGTCCTGGTCCGACTACTTCTTTGGGGCCTACGACCTGAGCGCCGCGCTGGTGTTCGAGGGCGTGCCGTCTTACCTCGCCGCCACCATCGTCGTCACGATCACCGGCACCGGCACCGTGGGGTGCGGCGGAGTGCTGTTCGGGCAGATGCACGACCTTGGCGACACACAGTTCGGCGCGAGCGCCGGGATCACTGACTACTCGGTCAAGGCAACGAACGTCTACGGGGTCACCAAGATCACGAAGCGCGCGTTCTCGAAGCGATCGAGCCAGAGGCTCATTCTGTCGAACTTGACGCTCCGCAAGGTGCAGGCCCTGCTCGCCGCGCTGCGCGCTACGCCGTGCCTCTGGGTGGGTGCGCCTGACACGCAGTTGTTCTCGCCGCTGGTGGTCTACGGCTACTGGCGCGACTTCCAGATCGAGATCGCCTACCCGCGGACCTCGTACTGCTCACTTGAAATCGAAGGGATGATCTGATGGCCGCCCAAATCACGCCGCTACCGACGCCGCCGCAGCGCAGCGACCCGACGAACTTCGCAGCCCGTGGTGACGCTTTCCTCGCCGCGCTGCCCGTCTTCCAGGGCGAGGCAAACGCGCTGTCCGCCGAGGTGTGGGCCACCTACAGCCAGGTGCTGTCGCAAACCGGCGATCCGCTGGCCAAGGGCACCAGCACGACGTCGCTGGCCATCGGCACCGGCTCGAAGGTGTTCACCACGCAGGCCTCGAAGGGCTTCATCGCTGGCCAGCCGGTGATCATCAGCAGCGCTGCGAATCGGGCGAACTGGATGTGGGGGGCCGTGGCGTCCTACGCCTCGACGACGCTCACCGTCACCGTCAGCCTGGTCGGCGGCAGCGGCACGCTCGCGGACTGGGACATCTTGATCGCCAACCCGCCCGGCACCACCAAGGTGACCGACTTCACCAGCTCGGGGACGTGGACCCGCTCAGCCGGGTGCACTGCGGTGCTGGCTCTGGTGCTCGGTGCGGGCGGCGGGGGCGGCGGCAAGTCGGCTGCATCCACCATCGGCGGCAGTGGTGGCGGGGGTGGCGGGGCCTATGGCGAGGTGGTGCTGCTGGCGTCGGCCACCGGCGCGACTGAGACGATCACCGTGGGCGCAGCAGGCACGGCCGGCACTGCCGGGGCCGCTGGCGCTGCCGGTGGCAACAGCTCGTTCGGCGCCTGGCTCACCGCCTACGGCGGCGGGGGCGGGGCCGGGTGCAGCACGGCAGCGGGCGCAGGCGGCGGCGGTGGCGCCGGGCTGGCTGCCGCGGGCTCTGCGGGTGCCGGCAGCCCAGGCAGCGGGCAGGGCGGCGCGGGCGGCTCCAGCGGGGCAGGCCTGAAGACCTACGGCACCGGGCAGACCGGCCCGACCGGTGGCGCGTCGAACGTCGCAGGCGTGGTCGGTGTCGATTCCGAGAACAAGCCCTATGCCGGCGGCAGCGGGGCTGCAGCGCCGGGCAGCGTCACCGGCACAAGTGCCGCGGTGGGCCTGCGCGGCGGGTGTGGCATGTGGGGCGGCGCGGGCGGCGGCTCGGGCGGCAGCACGGGTGGTTCGGCCACCACGACGGCTGCTGGCGGCGCGGGCGGCATCTCCATGCAGGCTGGCCATGGCGGCGGCGGTGGTGGCGGCCCCAGCACGACAGTGAGCGGCGCGGCCGGCGCTGGTGGCTCGGGCGGGCTGAACCCGCTTGTCGGCGCTGCCGGCGCTGCCGGCTCTGGCGCTGACGGCTCGGCTGGCGGCGTTGGCAGCGGCGGTGGCGGCACCTGCGACTTCTCGGCCACTGGCCGCGCTGGTGGCGCTGGTGGTCGCGGCCATGTCCGCGTGATCGAGTTCTTCTGAGCGAGGGCAGCTGATGGCACGCTATGCAGTCATCTCGGCCGGCGTGGTCGTGAACGTGATTGAGGCCGACGCCGCGTTCGCTGCGTTGGTCGGAGCGGTTGCCGGTGGTGGGGCGGAAATCGGGGACGCGTGGGACGGGCACGCATTCACGAGGCCCGCCCCTCCACCCGCTCCCGTGCCGCGATCGGTCAGCATGGCGCAAGCGCGCATCGCGTTGTCGCGGGCCGGCATCAGCGAGACCACCGTCGATGCTGTCATCGCGGCCATGCCAGCTGGCCAGACCAAGACCGAGGCGACCATTTGGTGGCAGAGGTCAAACGAGGTGCACCGAGATCACGCCTTCGTCGCTGCCCTCGCGCCGGAGCTCGGTTTGTCGTCGGCGCAGCTCGATGCGCTCTTCGTTGTTGCGGCAGGGCTGTAGGAGATCGCCGTGAAGCTGATTCTTTGTGCGAACAACTCACTCGGCTCATGGGCCCTGCGCGCCGTGATGTGGAGCCGTTACAGCCACAGCGCGATATTAGACGAGGACACCTCGATGGTGTACGACTCGACGATGCTGCAGGGCGGCGTTCGCAAGACCTTCGTCGCCGAGTGGCTCGACCACTACCCCGACCGCGAGGTGCGCGAGATCAACATCATCGACGTGCAGGGCGCGCGTGCGTGGCTCGACGCGCAGGTGGGCAAGCCCTACGACTGGACTGCGCTGCTGGGCATCGCGCTGCACCGCAACTGGCAGGAACCTGACAGGTGGTTCTGCAGCGAGCTGGCCGAGACCGTTGTCTCGCTGTTCGGTGTGCCGCGCTTCCGCGCTGACCTGGCGCGCATCACTCCCCGGCACCAAGACATGCTGGCCGACTGGCGCATCGGCGACGTTGCGCCGGGGGTGCATTGATGCCGGCGGATGCAGTGCGGCAGCAGATGGTCGAGGCCGTGCGCGTGGTGGTCGCTGAAGCGGTCGCCGATGCGTTGCCCAAGAACGTGTTGACTGAGGAAGAACGGCAATGGGTGCGCCTGGCCATCCAGCGCGAGGCGCAGTCGATCAAGCTGCGCCAGGCGGTGATCGAGAAGACCCTTACCGGCCTGATCTGGGCGGCGCTGGCAGGCGCCGGCGTCATGTTCGCGGACTGGGTCCGCATGCACCATTGGAAGCCCTGAAGGACTGCAGATGAAGATTCGATTCAGGCATTGGTTTATGGGGGCGGGCTGCGCCCTGGTACTCGCCGCACTGTTCGCCACCGACCCCGACCGCGGGATCGCTACCGGCTCGCTGCTGCTGGCGCTGGTCACACCGCTGCTTGCGGTGGCATTCGCACACCTGGCACGGAAGGGCCTGTTCGACTACCGACAGGCCGACATGCAGGATCTGTTCGGCAAGGCCGGTGAGCACCCGATCGGCGCCGGGCTGGCGCTGGTAGCGCTGGCCATCGTGATCAGCGCTCTGCTGGCGCTGTTCGGCCGCGGTGCACATGCCGCAGTGCCGCCCCAGGCCTTGCAGTACCTGCCAGCGCTGCAGGCCGAGATCGATGCCCACTGGCCCGCCGTGCCGCTGCGCGAATACATGCCCGGCCTGATCGAGCACGAGTCGTGCATCAGCCTGACGCACTCGCGGTGCTGGTCGCCCACGTCCAGGCTGAAGACTTCGCGCGAAGAGGGCGCCGGCCTGGGCCAGCTCACGCGCGCATGGGCAGCGGATGGCTCGCTGCGCTTCGACGCGCTCGACGAGCTGCGCAGCATGCACCCTGAGCTGCGCGCGCTGTCGTGGGCAAACATCTACACCCGGCCTGACCTGCAGATGCGGGCCCTGGTGCTGAAGGTGCGCGGCGACTTCCAGGCGCTGCGCGCTGTCGCCGACCCACTGCAGCGCCTGGCCATGGCCGATGCGGCCTACAACGGCGGCATCTCCGGCCTGCAGCGCGAGCGCCGCGCCTGCCAGATGGCTGCCGGCTGCGACCCTGGGCGGTGGTGGGGGCATGTCGAGCGGCACTGCCTCAAGAGCCGGGCTGCGCTCTACGGCGGACGCTCACCCTGCGACATCAACCGCCACCATGTGGCCGACGTCATCAACAGCCGCGCGCCGAAGTACCGCGACGCCATGCGCCGTGCCGGGCTGGGATGACGGCAGCACGCTGGCCGAGGTCGACTGGCACACCGGCCGCGTCGTCCAGCGCCTGCACCTTGGCCGCACGGCCCGCATCAACTACAGCGAGCACCCCATGCCCGACACGCAGATCCTGACCCCCATCCTCGAATCCACGGCGCCGCCTGCGGCCCTGTCGCGCGCCGGTGGCCGCAAGTTCATCGTATCGATGTCCATCCTGATCAGCGTCACCGCGCTGTGCTGGGGCGGAAAGGTCGATGCCACGGCCTATGCAGCCGTGGTGGTCGGCGTCATGGGGCTCTACGGGGCCGCCAACGTGGCGCAGAAGGCCACCGCGAAGGTGGCCGCCTGATGGGCGCGTTGCTTGCCCTGATTCCCCGCTCAGTGCTCGCGCTGGCCCTGGCCGCTACCCTGGCCTTGCTGGGCGCGCAATCGTGGCGCCTGGGGCGATCTGATGCGGCGCTGACCACGCTGCAGGCCACCGTGGCCGCCGAGCGCCAGCAGGCTGCCGACGCAGCCGCGCAGGCCAGCGAGCGCAGGCGCCTGGACGAGCGCCGCATCACCCAAGCACAAACCGAAGGATCGAACCATGCAAACCAAGACCGTGCTGTTGCGCGCCCTGCTGCTGTTGCCGCTGCTGTTGCTGGGGGCGGGCTGCGCGTCGCCATCGACGCAGTCGCGGACCACGGTCGTGCCATCGCTGAAGATCCAGCCGCTGCCCGACAGTGCCAGGCCGCCGGCGCCGCCAACGCAGTGCTTGCCGAGCTGCTCGGCCAGTGCGCTGACCGACGCATCGACCTGGCGAGATACGCTGACGAAACTCGCGCAGCCGGCATCGAGTGCGTCGGGCGTTACGACCCGCTGACCACCGCATCTACAGGCGCCCAGTAGGGCGGCCATGCGCTCGGCATCACGCGCGGCCAGGATTTCGCGCCAGCGCTCGGGCGCGATGTGCCAGCGCCTGCCGCCCTTGCGCATGGGGTAGCGCCGCATTCGGTGGCGGTGAGTTTGCAAAGTTTGCATATCAGCTAGTTAGGCCCGCGCATCTGTTTGGCGAGGTTGAAAAACGGGCCAGAGATTGGCATTCCTTCAGCCGTAAATCTTGCCGCAGCGTTTTCGCACATGGTCGCGCACCGCTCCCGCTCTGCCGCCACCATCTGCGCGGCCTGCTCCATCGTCAGCAGTGGCGTAGTGCGGTACGGGCTCGGCTCGCCGCTGTCATTCCAGCGCAGGCCAGCCGGGTCTTCTTCC
>Ga0208940_1004632_pt1 | contig 10731 bp, 13 predicted proteins | sample AD_JPNNA6_MetaG_FD_184445 | JGI IMG/M metagenome (GOLD analysis project Ga0208940, IMG submission 184445) | Active sludge microbial communities of municipal wastewater-treating anaerobic digesters from Japan - AD_JPNNA6_MetaG (SPAdes) (version 2) | ecosystem: Engineered > Bioreactor > Anaerobic... | reverse complement strand
CGGAACTCTGCAATCTTCTCCCTGGAGTACTGCCGGAGCCACTTGATTTTCTGCCCGTCAGTCGCGGGCTTCTCGTCGGGCCACTCCAAGGAAATCACGTTCGGGCGATCCGATGGCAGGCCGGTCAGGATATGCGCCGCCGAATCGGCCCGGCTCGGCCAATCGATTTTTACCTCCGACCAATCCCGGCCTGACGCCCCAATTGCGTCAAGCCGTTTTTTGATCGTATCAATCCGCCTCATACCGATTCCTCATTTTTTTTGCAACTTAAGCTCGAGCTCGGTTAGCCGCGCCTCTAAATCGCTGATCTTGTCCAACTCAAAGGTTTTCACCCACACAGACATAAGCTGAGCAATCCGACCGGAATACTCCAGCTCCTGCCCCTCAGCGAACGCCCGGTCGATCACCCGCCTCAAAATCCGTTGTGCGTCCTGCAAGGTTTTGAGTGTAATTCCACGTCGCTTTACGATTTTATTCTCACCCATTTATGAATCACCTCTTATCGAAGCAGCCACCAAACCCCCCGGGTCTCCCGTGAAAAAGCAGCCGCTTTCTAGCCGGAGGGCCTTGATGGCGGTACATTGTGGGAGGCTCACGTGCTCGCCTCCCCGTTATGTCGCACAATTTCCCCAGGCTTTAGTTGGACACCTAGCTGGCTGATTGATTCCAATGTTAGCCGCTCCTGCTGTTCTATTTCAAGCTCTGCCATCCACTGCTCCACGTTTATGTGTTGGGTGATCGATTCTTCGACAAGGGCGCGAAGAATGCCCATATCCATAGAGTCAATCTCCACAGATTCACCTTGAAAGTTCTTGGATCGCTTGTCAGTGGTCTTGGTTGGCCGGGTCGGGAGATGATAGCGTTCGATTTGTTCAAGCGTTACAGCCCTTCGTAAAAAGTGGATGTCGACCTCATGATCCTCTCTCAGGGCTTTGATGGCGCTTTGATCTATGGCTAGGCCTGACGGGTCAAAGTCGCCGAAGTAATAGACGTAAACCTCTTTTCCCGCTTCGATTTGGGCCTTGAACGCCTCAGCCGCATTATAGAGGGCGGTTCCGCTCGCAAACCCACGAAGAGGCAGCACCTTAACGCCGAAGCTATCAGCCTCTTCGGTTAGGATTGAAGCGATAGCGTCCTTTTCCGCCCAGATTTCCACATAAGCACGCTGAGAGGCCCACAGGTTACGTCTGTAAGCATCCCTGGTATTCAGTAATACAGCCTCGATGCCATCAAACCGCCTGCTGCCATAATACCACCGCGTGTTATCTGCGAAGGCGCTCCACGGGATGAGGCCAGCCCGCCGCCAGTTCATGAGATGCCTGCCCAGGGCTTTGTACTCCCTCTCAGACTTTGCGATCGCGCCCCGGCCCACAAGGCGATAGAAGAGATGCCTGATTGTGATTTGACCGGGCTCGCTGCTGATCACTTCCTGGCAGGCCTGCAACAGGGCGGTTAAATCGGATTTGGTCCTTCGGGATCTTATGGATCTAGATCCATAAACTTCGGGGATCACGCGCTCGCCTCCCCGGCCATTGTGGCCACCTGCTTGAACCCGAGGCCGCCACCCGTCCGCTCAAACTGCTCATATCCGAGATGCAACAAAGCCCTGCAGGCCTGGCACTCCAGGATGCCCGCCGCTTTGGCGACCTTTGCAGGGTCGACCCAGCCGCTATATCCGTACTCGATGATAGCCGCGCCCCTGACCTTTGCCAGGTAACAATGAGGCCGCGGGATGGGTTCGACCTTCTCCACAGGCTCGTGTGGGCCGGAATCGGGATGTGCCTCCGGGCCGGGAGGCTCCTCTCCGGGAGGTGCTTGCTCCGGCTCTCCTGCAGGAAGGCCGGGCCCTGCCACCTCGGAGGCCATCTTCTTGAAGTGCTCCTTTTGGGCTGCGTTTTGTGCGTCCACACCGTCCATACTTTCGGTATACCCTATCTCTCCTTTACTACTCTCCTTATTCTCTTCCCCTTTCGCCGTAATACTAGGGTTAGGCAAAACTATGGACGGTATGGACGCGTTAGATGGATCTTTAAACTTCAGCCCTAACCAGCACCGCGGCAGGCCTACCCTCCCGGTTGGGTCATGTGGGCGGTAATCCGATATCGGTATCACCGACTGATCCTTTAGCAGGTTGCCAAACCGTGTTACTGTGATAGGCCTTATCCCGTGCTTCTCGCAGTAGCGCCTAAATCTGCTCTGAAGCACACTCTTCCCCACATATGAGTCTGGGGCTTCCTCGCACTCATCCATGAGGAAGGCCACCACCGGGTTAGAGTTCCTCTTATACAGTATTTCCACGTCTTCAACGGTCTTATCATAGCTGAACCGCCACCCATTCTCACGAAGCCTCTTTAGTCCTGCCAGAGCGATGTTCAGCAGCCCGCTCAATTCCTCCGGTGTTTGCAGCTTGCTGTCAAGGTCGGGGTCGCCCGTACCTGACCGTGGATCAAACGTATGCAAGAACTCAAGTAAGATCCACCTGGAATAGTAGGCGTATGTGTCGTCCGGGCTTCTTGGAAGCTGGTTTGCTGAGAATAGCATCTTCGCCTTATTCCTGAAGTTGAAGGCAGCACGGTATTTTTCCTGTGCTCTATTGTCGTCTCCTCCGGTTAGGTTGCGAAATGCAGCGGTGTCGGACAGGTCCCTAGCGGGCAAGTCGCCTCCGATGTTTGCCAACCTGCCGTACAGGTCAGCCTTGGCGAACCTATCAGCCACCAGGTCCTGTAAGGTGACATTAGCTATGCTTTTAGGCCCCAGAAACGCGGTGATGAGCCTAAGGAGTGTGCCTTTTCCATTTCTACCAGGCCCTAGAAGCATCACCGCCGCGTGAATATTATAGTCCGGCCATAGCAGCCACCCTATAAGTTCTTCAATCAGGGCCACATCTTCAGGCCTTGCTACCTCTCTCAGGAATTTCTGTATGCGTGGAGCCTTCGCATTTTCATCATAGGTCACATTAATCTGCGCCGTGGAGAGATAATCCGGCGTATGTGGCTTCAGTTCTAGCGTGTCAAGGTCTAAAAGACCGTTCTTGACATTGAGAAAGTGTCCGGCATTGAATGCATCCCGGTCAATGTACGTCCTACGCTTGACCTTCCCGATTACATCAGCGATCAGCTTGTTGCTAGTGTATTCGGAAAATTCCTCTTCTATTAACGCCTCAAGAAGAACCTCTCCATCATCCAAGTACACGCCGTGCTCATAGTGGTAGATCTTGCCGGTGTCCTTGGCGGTCTTGAAATGGTGCTCCTTGATCCATGCCGGTATGCGGGCATTGATGAGGTCAATTGCTCTACCTGTAGATGATCCGCCTTGCTCCCGGCCCGGGTCACTTTCAGGCTGCGATTTTCGGTTAGCTTCGGCTCGATGTTCATCGATCCACAAACAGCCGGGTTCATCGCATTCTATCTCCTTACTCAATGGCGAGCTCCGATATTCGCGGCAGCTCCAGATTTTTTTGCTTCGATAGCCCTTTTGGATTGCATCCTTCGCGATTGCTTCATCGAGCGCGTAGAGGTCTTGACTTTCCCGTGCCCACCGGAGAAGAGCCTCAACGGCGGCAGGCTCAGAAATGCCCTCAGACTTTAAATAGAGAGCAAGGAGCCTTAGGGCCTCCTGCCAACTGTCGGCGCTATCTCCGGGTCCTTCGCTTACGGCAATGTCCAGGCAAACGGGCACAAAATCCCGGCCACAGATGCCCTGCAGCAAGGCGGTCACGCCATCACCGCCGCAGAAAGGCTTAAATCATCGCGGGGCATATCGTTTTTCGGCATGTTTTCACCGACTGGTGGCGGGCTCGTCCTTCTCCGGCGTGCCCCCTGCTTGCCACACTCGAGCTAATTTTCTTTGACATCTTCGCATCCCGCCTCTAACACCGGTGTATAGATTAACCTGCCAAATTCGTCCAACCGTACCGACATGTGTCCTACATGGATCCCTTCTGCAAGCGCCTTTGGCACAGAAAGGAATTTCGAGCGATTGATCGCCCGTACTTTGACTATTTTTTGCATCCCACCTTCCGCACTTTAACTTTCTAAACTGAGTATTTTTCCCGCTAACGATTTCTTAAATATAATCATAATTTGCAATATTTATATACATTAATAATTTATTTGCTTGCCATATCGCGTCAATTGAGAGGACCTTTTTGCCATCTTATCCCTCAAGAGAAAATCGGTCCAAACCAACATAGTGTAAAATTATCTAGCAAGAAAATCCTAATTAATTAAAATATTTTCATTTAATTAACTAAATCGGTAGCGGCAAAAATACTAAATCCAGAACTCAAAGTGCGGAATGCAGGTTGCATGATGAGACTGATTAAATAATAGTATTTGAATATATTCTTGGATCATCTTTAAATAGTTTGATCAAAAAACTATGCGTAGCCCCATTAATTTAGTGGTGGATGCTAGATGATCCATGAAAAATATATTGATCAATTGCCAACAACTAAGTTACGTCGCGACCTCCTCAAAGTCATCAATGGCTATCCAGGCAACAAATTGACAATGAAAGACATCAAGGAGTATCTCATAAAACTTGGTTACAAAGATCTTAAAGACAACACTCTTTATGCGAATCTAAAATATTTGCAGGAGAAAGGATATATCGCAGAGATACCTTCACCTTCAATGGGCAAGCCATCAAGGCCACCACAGTTTTACAGGATGATAAATACAAATGCTCAATGGTACCAACTTAGTCCAAATTTCTGTTGGGACAATCCAATGGAATGCCCAGATCCAAATTGCAAGAGATGTCATGACGCTGGAATCAAAACTTGTTGGGATTGAAGATGCCAGCGTTTGGGATCTGTTTGTACCAAATCCATCCAGGCCTATCCTGCCAACCAGGCAGCATAGAAGTCACATTTTCGGTTGAATGCTTCTAGGGCTCTCTCCTTTGGATGCCGCCCGTATACTTAGTAACACGAATTTGCGGTTTGCTTTAGGAAGTTGGCACCCTGACGTTGCTGGTTGAAAAGGCCCTTTTCCCAACTCGGCCATTCCGTAGTCTATGAGAATTGACTGAGTACTGAGCGTAACCGTTTCCTTTGCGAGGTAGGAAAGGATTTGATAATAATGTGCCAATAAGTGTTAGGTTGAAACCGGCATGCTCCGGGTCTGTCTACCTCATCGAGAAAGCGGATAGCGTCCTTGACGATTGAGAGGCTTGAGTGTTACGAGGGCGCCCGGCCGTAACGAGGTGGGTAGCACGCCGGGATTATTATTCACGGGTCGTTTAAAAGTCCTTAAAGGCCCAGAAAATATGCGGCGAGGCAGGATTTATACCCGTCGTTCGAGACATGGTCAGGCCTCCACGACCTTCGCGGCGCGCTCCTCGCTCGGCAACTCCGAGAAGGGCTTGAACGGCCCATCGAATACCGGCCTGATGCTGCCTGCCTCATCTGGCGACCTGGCAAGTCGTCGTGCTGTTGGCTCTTCCTCCTTGGTCACGGAGGGGAAGTGCTTTTTCTGGTGCTTGCACCGCCGTCCTGGATGGTAAGCCGCCGCCGGGCATGAGCAGGCTCGCGAAGTCGTGCAGTAATATGCGTCTTTCTTGCTGCTAAGAACTAGAACCAGTCGACCGTTCTCTAAGCTCATGTCTGTGGGTAACGGATCAAATGGACGGCCTGCGTATGTAAGAAGGCTCTTGACAGCGTCTAAGGTTTGCGTTTTTGGACAGTTTATTCCGACTATGGTCTCTCCTTGCACTCAGTCTCACTAATTTTAACCAATTATAACCTATGGTATAAATAGGTTATCCATGGTCGGGCTAACCTATATATGGCAGAAAGTAAACAATAACTGATATGCCCAAATCAATGGAATTAGAAGGGACTGTTCAAGTTCGCTTGCATGGTCGCATAACATTGCCTAGTGAGCTTAGGCAGGCATTGGGGATAAAAGATGGCGACTTTGTCCACATAAGCGTAAGAAAAGTAATTCCAGAAATATTGAGTGAAAGCGATAATGAAAAACCTATGGTCTCCATTACCGCTTAAAGCATTAGTTGGTGAGACTAAATGCTTTACAGATAAACAGTTAGCTGGAGGCATATCAAAATTTGCATTCTATCAATAATCATAATAATTGATATTATAATATCTGCCAATAATAATTGAAATAAAAAATTAGGTCCCGTCTGGGTGTCCCACCACCCTGACTGGAGAACTCCAACAACAGGAGCGTACTACTATGGACAAAGTAGCCTTAGCTAGCATAAATAGCTTTGTATCTCAGACACAAAGCCAGGTACAGTCTTCCGAGTTCATCGCTGTCCCAGCAAATCTTCTACAGGGTCTCATCGGAAGTATGCGAGATCTCAAAGAGGAGATTACCTCTCTCCGAGAAGGGCAGGATCGCGATCGGGTGGAGATCGCCAACCTGCGCAAAGAAGTTGCCAGCCTTCATGAGAGAGACAATGACTTCGAGAAGAGATTAGACACATTTTCCGAGAACCAGCTAATCCAGCTCAGGATCATCAATGGCTTGAAGGAAGATATCCGGCCACATGAACCGGACAATTCGCCACTGATTGATGAGCTTTACAGCCACATGAAGGCTGTTGGATTAAAGCAAACCACCTTTGCCGGAGCCGCCAAGATCCTAAAAAGGTCGAAGAGCAGGATAAAACAGCTACATCCGCTATTGGCAAAGGACAAAAGGTTTGTCATACTACCTTCCCAAAGCCACAAACAAAGGTTATTGATCAGACTTAAGGATTTTTATGTGAATGTATAACCGGCTAATTATCCGGTATCCGGTTTATAGAATGAATCAATAGCGGCTGAAAATAGGACCTTCGGCTTCAATGCTAAACCGAAGAAATTTGGTTAAGATTAGTTTGAGATAGAGATAGAATTTAGATTAATGTATATAAACATCATCTAGTTATCCAGTTCGGTTTAGGTTTTCGAGTAAACCGGATACCGGATAATTAGCCGGTTTAGGAGTAGTTAACTTTACCACATTTCTTAGCACAATCCGAAAATGCCATAGAACTGTCTATGTTAGTTGTCTCAACTCCTCCAGGGTGATAAATCTACGACATCCCCAGTCTTTCTTTTATGGCCCGAATATCGGCCTGTACCTGTTGCATACTCAGCCCGTAGCCTGGCTGGATATCTCCTCTCAGCCCCTTGATCTCTTCAAGTGTCGTGCCTGTGGTTTTTCGTATGGCTTTAATATCTTCAAGTGTTTCATCAGTTGTTTTTCGTACAGCTTTGATATCGCCTTTCATCTCTTTGATGTCGCCCTTCATCTCTTTGATATCGCCCCTCATATCAAGCAGTAGCGGAATTGCTTTATCCAGTTGAACGAAGGAGCAAAACATAGCTACCTCGCTTGTTCGCCCAACTTCGCCATCGTATGGTTCGGAGTTCACGTTAGAGATTTCGGCCAACTCCGGCTTATTCTTCTCAATTGCCCTCAGGAAGGCCTTGATTCGGGCTTCATCTCCTTCTACCAAGGCTATAACTTCTTGCTGGCCATCCTCATCCCAGTTGTAGGTTGAGAGTCCAGTTAAAGCTGTGTTCATGGCATGTTTGAGCAGGAATACTCGATAGCCTACATCATGGACTTTTGGGCCTGTAATCTTGATCTTTAGTTTCATAGTCATACTTGATATGTACCGGCAAGCTATTTGGTTGTTTCCTTGTGCTCTGATTTTCTCATTTGTATCTTATTTGTACTTTCTATTATGTAAAAAAGGTTTATTGATATTGTTTTCCGGCCAATATACTTAAGCTTGCACGTAGAATAGGCTATTCATGTCCGGAGTCCTTGAGCATCTATTCAGGCCGCAAAAGAAGGCTGTTTCCCCGAAGGCCGTGGAGCTGCAAGCTGCTAAGGAGATCTTGGCCGAAGTCTTCCAGGTCAAGCTCTCTGAGGTTGATGAGATGATCCGGTGCCGCTCTGAATCCGGGGAGAGAGGCTCTAATGAGGACGGGTTATGGCCGGAGAGTTTCTGCTTGAAATGACCGCTCCTCTCTCCTGGTGCTATTTATCTTTGCTTTTCTGCAAGCTCTTCTTCAATCTTCTCGAATAGGTTGGGATATTTCTCCTTAAATGCAGCTTCAAGTGTTTCGCTCACTTCTCTGCTCATCGAAAACCTAGCAGTTGTGAGCTGCAGATAGCGTAAGGCTGACATCACAGGAGGAGACCATGTTGATATCCTAGGACTTGCCAGTGCTTCAGAAATGGCCTGTTCAAGAATTTCCGGATCGACGGCCTCTGTTATTTGAGTAGTCTTTATTGTAGTAGAATACTGTCTATTCCTATGTTTTCTTCCTTCTGCTTTCTGTTTTATTGTTACTCCTAACTCCCTACTGCTTACTTCTAAGTTGTTAGTAGTTACTAATGACTCAGTACCTCCTGACTTCCTACTGACTACTTCTGACTCCTCACTGCTTACTCCTAACTCCCTACTGCTTACTTCTGAGTTATTAGTAGTTACTAATGACTCAGCTTCTCCCGACTTCCTACTGACTACTTCTAACTCATTAGTAATTACTGAACGCTCTGGTGGCTTTTTTTCCTCTTCTTGTTCTGAGAACAATGCCCCAACTCCTTTGCCCAGAGCCTCTCTACGGGCCAAGCTGCAACACCTCCTCTGACAGTTGTTTATAGGCAAGCGCTCCCGCTGACGCCGGATCGTAAAGACATATGGGCTTGCCGTGGCTAGGGGCTTCGGCTAGTTTGACATTTCTTGGTATTATGGTCTGGAAGACCTCGTTCTTGAAGAAGGCTCTCACCTGTTCCTCCACTTGCTTGCTGAGGTTGGTTCTACCGTCGTACATAGTAAGCACAACGCGGCGCGTGGACTTGCTGCCCAATCTAGTCTCTACCATTTTGACGATCTTTAAAAGCTGGCTCATCCCTTCCAAGGCGTAGAACTCCGACTGTAATGGTATTAGTAGCAGGGTGCAGGGTGTGAGACTGTTGATGGTGAGAAGCCCTAAGCTTGGTGGGGTATCTATTATAATATAATCATAGTCTTTCACGGGGGCAAGTTTCTCTTTCAGAATCAGTTCCCTGGCGATTTGGTTAGCAAGCTCCGGCTCTGCGCCGGAAAGATCGATGTTGCAGGGTGCGATGAAGAGGCCTGAGATTTCTGTGGGCAGGATAATATTTTGGAGGGGAGTATCCTTCACCATCACGTCATACATCTGGTTATTTAAGCGCCATTTGTCGATGCCAAGCCCGGTGGTGGCTGCTCCCTGGGGGTCGAGGTCGATCAATAGGACTTTTTTGTCCTTGAGAGCGAGGTAAGCGGCGAGATTGATTGATGTTGTCGTCTTGCCGCACCCTCCTTTGTGATTGCAGACTGTAACCACCTGCATGAGTAATTAGTAATTACTTATGAGCAATAAGACTTTTGATTGGCTCAATTTGATAATGTTATGGTTAGTAATTAGTAATTACTTAGATATAATTAGTAGTTACATCTAAGTAATTACTAATTACTCAGATGTAACTATAACTACAACTTGTGGTGGGGAATGAGTTGAGCTATACCCTTCTAGGATTGAGGATGGGCGCTTCAGGTACCTCAAAGGGATTAGATGGAGGGAGGCAAAAGTCAGTGATGTAGGAGGGAAAAAGATGTTTCGACCTTTGCCAAACACTATATACGGCAATTGCCGATATAAAAGACTTTCGCTTCGGGCAAGAAAGGATCGTCACCTCGTCAAAGAAACAACCAAAAAAACACATAATCGAGCCTGCAGCGGGTCAGCGCCCTCCTGGGAGGAGCTCCTCACATTCGTGACGGCCTGACCCGCCCGGTGCTCATAAGGCAAATACAGCACTGTACTACAGCGTCCCTTTTACGGGAACCCGTTGCATCTCCAGATGGCGGGCCTGCATCACCTCCTTTCGGCTTTTATGTGCCGCGTCTCTCTGTGTGGGGGGAGGATTTTTTCCATGCACAGCCGCTTTAAGGCATACTACGCCACTTAAGGCGCGTATCTCTCGAAACCACGCGGGTCTCCAGCTATACCTGGCACTTTCCGAATGCTGTCTGGAGACAGCACCTCTCAGGTCCTCCAAGCTTTGAAGGTGCATCTACGGTGAGATACGCCTTTCACGCTCTTTAGCCTTAAGAGCTCAGCCGTAAGCCTTTTCCTCGCCCACGCAGCTTAAGGCGCGGCAAGCATCTCTATACTCACTATAAATATTTATAGTTTACGCTCGAAAGCTGAGCACAAGCTATTATTAGTTCACAGATTACCACCCAGAGAACTGACCGGCAGAGATCCGGTCAAGCATGCTGTGGGGTGGGGATAGGTGCGCAAGAGTGCGACGAATAGCGATGCTGTCATGACTGGCATACTTGTGACCCGGTTCAAGATGGGTCTGATAGATGTCGAGGACCTCGCGAAGATGGCGGCAGATGAGTCCACGGCAGAGAGGTGCTCGGCTGCTAAAAAGGTGCTGGAGGCGGTGAGAGATTCAGCTGATCTTCCCGATCGGCGAGAAGCTGTTTCGACGCCAAAACCGCTGTTTCAGAGGTGTTAAAAGCGGGTTGTGTGGCGCAAATTACTGAATGATCTGACATAAATCGCTATCCTTTGACCAATCTATTTATAAAATCTGCAGGGCTCTTCGCTGTTTCATGTGGGTAAATTGAATTTAAGGTTTCCCGTCTTAAGATAAATAGTAGTAATGAAATTTTTTGTTGATCTAAATCCTCTTGCGCTATTCTTTGCAGCCTGAATTATGCTGT
>Ga0208940_1004631_pt1 | contig 10732 bp, 9 predicted proteins | sample AD_JPNNA6_MetaG_FD_184445 | JGI IMG/M metagenome (GOLD analysis project Ga0208940, IMG submission 184445) | Active sludge microbial communities of municipal wastewater-treating anaerobic digesters from Japan - AD_JPNNA6_MetaG (SPAdes) (version 2) | ecosystem: Engineered > Bioreactor > Anaerobic >... | reverse complement strand
TCTGCATCTTGGCCGGCATTACCGGCTCCATGAATATGATCAGAGCTTTTGCTATCTGCAGGCAGGTGCGAAGTACGGATGCCGCGCTATCCTTATCGCTTTTAACCAGCTTCCAGGGCTCGTGATTTTGGAAGTAGATGTTGCCATAGTCGGCCAGGGACATGACTGCATCAGAGGCCTTCTTGAACTCATACTCCTCGAGAGCCGCTGTGACCGTCTGCCCGGTCTCATCGATCTTGGCCATGACCTCGGGGTCTATCTCCCCGGAGGGAATCCTGCCCTGAAAGTTCTTGGCGGTGAAGGTCAGAGCCCTGTTGATGAAGTTGCCCAGAGCCCCCACCAGCTCGTTGTTGACCTTGTCCGCAAAGATCCTCCAGGAGAAGTTAACCTCCTTGTTGTGGGCGGTGTAGCTGGCCAGATAATAGCGCAGCAGATCGGGGTGAAGGCCGCGATACAGGTAGTCGTCCTTGACCCAGATCACATTTCCTCTTGATTTGGAGAACTTCTTGTCATCGATCTTGAGCATTCCGCTTGCCACCACCGCCGATGGCAAGGTGTATCCTGCTCCCTTGAGCATGGCCGGCCAGAAGATGCAGTGGTGGTAGACGATATCTCCCCCTATGAAGTGGATGATTTTGGCGCTATCCTTCCAGTAGCTCTGCCAGTCCCGGCCATGCTCTGAGCACCACTCCTCGGTAAAGGCGATATAGCCTATGGGAGCATCCACCCAGACATAGACCACCAGATCATCCTGGCCGGGGAACTTGACCCCCCAGGCCATGTTTCGGGTTATGCACCAGTCTTTGAGCTCCTGGCGGACCCACTCCAGGGCGTAATTGCGGGCCGATGCCGTGCCCCCCAGGCTGGGCAGATAGGAGAGCAGGAAATCCTTGAACTGAGAGAGACGGAAGAAATAGTGAACCTGCTTGCGATACAGAGCCTTTCCCCCGCAGACCTTGCATACGGCATTCTTGATCTCCCCCGGCTCCAGGTGACGGCCGCAGCCCATGTCGCACTCGTCGCCACGTGCGGGCTTTCCGCAGTAGGGGCATTCCCCCTCGACATATCTGTCCGGCAGGAAGCGCTCGCACCTGGGGCAGTAGGCAAGCTCAATCTCCCTGGGATAGACATAGCCGCCCTGCATGAGGGCCTTTACAATCTCCTGTGTGCGGTGGTGGCATTCCGGATCGTCAGTATCCCCGAAGAAGTCGAAGTCAATGCCCATTCCCCTGAAGACCTGGTCGAAGTGCTGGTGGTACATGTCTACGAGGGCCCTGGGAGAGAGGCCCTGAGCCTCGGCATTGACCACAATGGGGGTGCCGTGGGCATCTGATCCGCAGACGAAGAGCACGTCTTCTCCCATTTTTTTCAATCCTCGCACAAATATATCCGCTGGTACGTATGTTCTCAGGTGGCCTAGGTGACAGGGCCCGTTGGCATAGGGCAGGCCGCAGGTTACAAGGATGGGCGACGACAATGAAAACACCTTCTGCGCTTATGATGCAACAGGCAGATATAGCTTTCCGGCGGTGGCGGCCTGCCCAGGACAGTTCCTGGATAAAGTGTATATAACTGAATGATTAGTATTAAATTCAACAGTCATGTCCCGGACGGTAGAGATCCGGAGCTAAAGAATGAAACGGGGGTATCAAATGAGATTAATTGTCATGGCGCTTCTTTTTGCCCTGGTCACTGGCGTATGCCAGGCCAGCGTCTTGCAAGGAGGAGACGAAAACGCAACATTGGTGCTCATCGGAGCCCATAGAATGCCAAACCTGGCAGACGAGAACGGCACAACTGAGATCCTGAAGGTGGATGTCGGCCTGATGGGGGCGGACAACGCCACATACCAGCTGCTGGATGCGGATAACAACTGGATGGAGCCCTACAAATACATCCAGTTATCATCCGGAAGGCAGGACATTTTCTTCCTCATTCCTTCGGACAGCCTATTCAAGCTGATCAATGTGACACCCGCTGGCGGCAAGCCCATTTACTTAAACTGGTGGGCGACCCCCAAGGGCAGCAGCAATAAGGTGATAGTGAGGTACTATGGCATCACCGACTGGCAGATGAGTGACTATGAGCAGGGGATAGTGGTTCAGGTGCGTGTGCAGAACAACGGCACTGAGAGTATAACTGTGACTCCGGAGAACTTCACTTTGTTTGATCAGTGGGGCTGGCCTTACTATCCCACAGCTGGATTCGATTCGGAGGTTGTGGCCCCAGGTGAAGCTCAAAGCGGCAGGGTGCTGGTAGGATTTACCGGTGTCTCTCTCCAGAGCAGGCCTGCTGCCCTGGCCTACGACTACAACACCCCTGATCAGGTCGTCATCGACTTTGAAAGGGATTTTGTGCCTCTCTCAGATGAGCTGGTATACGGATCTGCTGCCACCAATGCCACCGCTGCCGCAGCTCCTCCGGCGGCAGCCGAAGAGCCAGCAAGTAGCAGCCTCTCCATCAAAGACCAGCTGGCAGAGAGCCGGGAGCGGCTCAATGCCACAAAGCAGAATCTGGCTTCCCAGACGTCTGAGAGCACCAGCGTCCCATCCTCCAGGGATGACATCTGAAGATACAGCAGGAGGTATGCTATAGATGAGATGGCTGGCTTTGGCTCTGCTCGTGCTCCTGGCAGCGGGAGCGTCCCAGGCGTATCCGCTTTACGGGGGCAATGGTGCCGTTAACTGCACAGTCTTCGGCATATTCAAAGACCCCTCCTCAGGAGAGTCAAAAACGATCCTGACAGTTGATCTGAGCCTGATCAGAGTCAATGCCAGCAATTCGGTACCTGTAGCCGCCAGCTTCCAGCTCACAGATGGAAACGACCGGGTCTTCGATATCGCTCAGGCTTACTGCCGCGATCTGGATCGGGAAAGGCGTCTGATTGCCTTTCTCGTGCCCAAAGAGACCATCGCCCGCATTTTGACTGTGAGCCCGTCCCCGGGCCAGTCGGCGGGAGATCAGTTCTCCATCCGCTTTCCGGAGCTGCTCAACATCAGCAATGAGAATGTGACCCTTCTCTACTATGGAATGCAGCGCTCGATAGTCAATTCAAATAAAAAGACAGTGGAGCTGGATGTCTCCCTGACCAACAACGGCTCTGAGAAGCTCTCAATTGATGCTGGAAACTTCACATTGAAGGATCAGTGGGGCTGGATTTATAAGAGCAGCGAGTATGACAGCTTCGGCAGAAAGGGCCTGTCTGCCGCGGTCCTGCAGCCCAACGAGACTGTCAGGTCCGGCCTGATCTTCGCCTCCCTCTCCCCCATGAGCCGTCCGGCTGAGCTGGTTTACAGATACACCGATGGCACCACTTATTCGCTGAACATAGATGAAGAGGCAGGCATCAACGCCGGCCTTCTCCAGCCCAGAGAATGCATCGATTGCAACAAGCCGCAGGAGGAAGAGTCCGACTCCAGCCTGGCCGGCTCCATCAAGGCCACAAAGGCCCGGCTGGCAAAGGTCAAAAAATCCAACAGCAGTGAGGAAAAAACAGAGCCCAAAGGGAGGGATGAGCTGTGAGCGGGAAAGAAGCGACCGGGAAGGATGGAGGAAAAGAGGATGCCGATGAAAAGGAGCAGCTGATCCAGGAAGAGGATGAGTACGGCTGCCTGCTCGTCTACCCGGCGTGGTCCAAAAAGAATGCGCCTGCCGAAAAGAAGAGCAAGTGGGAGGTGCCGGTATACCTCTAGATCCTTTTCGTCAACTACCACGGCCTGAAGGCCGTAGCTTGTAGCTAGTGATCAGCTCGCTACGATTGGCTGGTTGACAGACAGCCTGCTACGATCAGATCTGCTGAAGGTAGCGATAAATGATAATTTTTCATCTGCGCCGGGCAGGCGGAAATCGCATTCCCATTTTCTCTATCATAAGTTTCAATTCGGCGGGCAGCTTTGATTTTGGGGTGTATGATTTATATATCAAGAGACGTGGAGGAATAAAACTTCCTCATAAAAGGTCGCATCCGATCCTTCATGAGCTGGCTACGGCAAGGAGTGTGAAAGAGGAGACTCCCCTGGTTTATATGTCGTGAGGTCGCGAAATTGACAGCGTCTGCATCCAGAAGCATGGCCGAGAAGGCAAAGGAGCTGCTTTCCGTTCAAGGCAACGGCCAGCCGCGCAGCGGGATGGACGAAAAGGATAAAAAGAACGGGGGCGGGGCTTTCTGGTGGAAGTGGGAGCCGGGATTTCATCTGACCGACCTTCCTGCCTCCCCCATCCCTCTGGAGCATGAAAAGACTCTGGAGAAGCCCAAGATCACCGTCATAGATTACGATGAGCGGCATTATCACGAGGCAGAGGTCAAAGATGTCGAGGAGTGCTTCCGCTTCAAAAATCAGCCTTCTGTGACCTGGATCAATATCGACGGCCTGCACCAGATGGACGTGCTGGAGAAGCTGGGCTCATGCTACGGAATTCATCCCCTTGTCTTAGAGGACATTCTCACAGACCAGCGCCCCAAGATCGAGGACTATGATGACTACATATTCATAGTCCTCAAGATGCTATATTATGATGAGAATAAGGATAATAAAATAGACGAACAGGATGAATACGATCTGGGAGACACGAATCTGGATATGGACCAGGTGAGCATGATCCTGGGTCCAAATTTCATAATTTCATTTAAGGAGAAGGAGGTCGACGTATTCAATCCCCTGCGGGACCGGCTGCGCACCGCCAAGGGGCGGATCAGAAGGCAGGGGGCGGATTATCTGGCCTATTCCATGATCGACTCCATCGTCGATCACTACTTCCTGATCATGGAGAAGCTGGGAGACCGCTTCGAGGAGCTCGAAGATGTAGTGGTCTCCAACCCCCAGCCGGATGTCCTGCCGGTCATATACAATCTCAAGCGCGACATGCTCTTTCTCCGAAAGTCTGTCTGGCCCCTGCGGGAGGCCATCAGCAAGATGCAGAGGACTGACTCTCACCTGGTCTCGGAGACAACCAAGATCTACCTGCGCGATGTCTACGACCACACCATCCAGGTGATAGAGAACATCGAGACCTTCCGGGATATGTCCGCCTCACTGCTGGAGACGTATCTCTCCAGCCTCAGCAACAAGCTTAACGAGGTCATCAAGCTGCTCACCATCATCTCCACCATATTCATGCCCCTGACATTCGTGGCCGGGGTCTACGGCATGAACTTCAGGTTCATGCCTGAGCTGGAGTCGCCCTGGGGATACCCGGCCGTTCTCATTCTCATGCTGCTGGTGGTGGTGGTGATGCTGGGCTACTTCCACAGGAAGGAATGGATTTAGGATGGAGATGTCTGGCTATCAGCCGCCCAGTATCTTCTCGCAGCGCTGCACAACTCTCTCCAGAATATCCATGTCATAGGGCTGGTGCACCGGCACCAGGATATCCGCCTCCATTCCTGAGGAGTCGGGGGCAGCAGTGAGGCCGCCCTCCTGCACAGTGATGTGCAGGTCGCGGGCCAGTTCCTCGATCATGGGGGTGAGGGGCCGGACAGGGCGGGCTGATGCTGCCCTCTGCCGAAAATTCATCAAAAGCGAATCGATCTCCGCAGCCAGAGCTCGACGTCCCCGGCGCCGGCCGTCCGGCAGATCACCTCAGCGCTCTCCTTGAGCTGGGAGAGGGTGCGCACTCCCGCCTCCATCATCCGGCCGCTGTAATTCTCCTTCACCCTCTCCGCATATCCCGGGGCCAGGATGAGCAGGTCGATCTCCTTCAGGCGGGCGATGTCCTCCTCAGAGGGGCGGTAGGGGTTGACCACAATGTAGTCCAGCGCCAGCCGCCGGGCCAGGCTCTCGTACATGGGGGAGACTCCTATCAGAATTCTGTCCTGCAGGAGGGCTTTCCTGATGGACTGAGGATCGCCGGAGACTATGCCGAAGTAGTCGGCAAAGCCGGGGGTGGTGGTGAGCAGCTTTGTGTGACCGGCCTTCTCGGCACTTATCAGCCCCCTCTTCTCCAGCTCCCTTACGTGCTCATAGCTCTTGTTGCCGCGGATTTTGACCAGCTCGCTCTGCTTGATGGGCTGCTTGTAGGCTATGATGGCGAGGGTGCGGATGAGTGGAGCCTCGATCTCTTTGGGAGCGCAGGAGACGACCTGCCCGGCCAGCCGCGGGACAACCTGCATAAAGTAGCCCTCTCCTATGCTCTTGATCTCTATGCCTGAGCCGCGGGCGGCGTATTCGGCTGCCAGGTCGCCGGCCATGGCCCGCGCCCGCTCCACAGACAGCCCGGAGAGGTCGGCCAGCTCCCTCAGGCTTAGGGTCTTTCCTGAGGCAAAGAGGGCGGCTTCGATCACAGCTTTGGCCTGGGAATCGGAGGTGAGAATCATTTGTGAGTGCAGTCGTCTTCAAAGGGATTTAAGTTTGCGCTTGCGTATTCTCCTGTCCTCATCAGCATGCATCATTTCTGGGCATAATTTTTATCTTCCCTGCTGGCATCAGAGTGTCTCCGATGGATTCAGGCGGAATATTGAATGATGTGGCAGAGAGTGAGGAGAGAAAGGCTGCCGGCTTCGGCGGGAGGGTGGCCGGCCAGGCAGGCGCTGAGCGGATTGTTGCGCTGCCGGCAGCGGTCGCATCGCTGGTGGCTGTGGCCATAGGTGTGATATTTCTCATATTCGCCCTGCCATCTCTTGGCGGGCGGGGGGCATTCGACTACTTCTTCTCCCAGGGTGCGGGAGGTCTGCTCATAGTCCTGCTGGGGCTCGCAGGAGGGCTGGGGGCGGCGCTGGCAGCTGAGAGCCCGCGGCTGGAGTATGCCATGGCAGCTCTGCTGGCCGCAGCCGGCCTGGCCGTTCTGGTCGTCCTGGCTGCCTTCAGGGAGTGGCCGGCATGCCTCGCCGCCCTGGCTATCATATCGGCTGCTGCCTTCAGCCTCTCAATGCAGCGCAGAAGGCTCGCGGCTGGGGCAGGGCATAAAGAGCGGGGCAGTCATGCCGCATCCTTTCTGATTCTCTTCGCCGGCCTGACGGGCTTTCCCCTCTGCCAGGCGGCCATCACACTGCTGCCATACGGCTGGAAGGCCTGGTCCATATGCGGAGTGCTTTTCATCTTCAGCGGCCTGTATTTTGCCGCCCCAGGCGTCTTCTCCGGGCTGCCGCTCCTCTCCCAGCCGGAGGGGAAGAGCAGGAGAGGTGTCCACGCCCTCTATGCCCTGCTCAGCCTGGCAGCCATCATCATCTCAGTGGCTGCGCTCGGCCATCTCCCCCAGCAGGCCGGACCCCTGTCACCTGCACCGGCAGTGGGAAATGCGGCTGAATTTCAGGAGAGGGCAGCCGATCCACAGGATTCGGACTGCGGCTGCAAAAACAGCTCATCCTCCGGAAAGGCCGGGCTGCTTGCTGCGATCTTAGAGGAGAGGACGGATCCAGCTGGCTGGCAGGAACGGAGATCAGAAGGCGGACGGAATGGCAGCCTGCTGCGGCAGCAAGCGGAGATCCTCTCACCCGGGGATGCGCGCACATTTCCCCATGGCGAGCCGGTGCTCTTTCAGGCAGGCGGCAGCCCTGCCGCCGCAGGCGAGTCCAGGCAGTACATCTGGCAGTCCAGCCGCGACGGGATCATCGGCAGGAACGAGTCTTTTACAAGGGAGGACCTCAGCTTAGGCTGGCACAATATCACGCTGACTGTGATCCACACAAACTCCAGCGCATCCACCACTGCCTATGTGCAGATTGGCATTGCTGCGCCCTGGGTATGCGGAAATGTCAGCCCGCGGCCCAAATACTATCCTATGGACACTCCATGCAAAGACATCTGGCCCAATGGCACTGCCGAGTGCCAGGAGGTGGAGGTCTGCCATCCCGACCTGGACTGGATCATCGATGAGGCTGTGGACTGCTGTGACGGCACCGCCCTGCCCGGCTCCGCCTGTGCAAAAGCCTGCGCTGGAGCGGATGGCGACAGGAAGAGGTGCCGGGGGCTGTACATCATCAACTCCCTGGGGCCGGATGCCGTTTATATGCAGGGGTACGCCCTTTTCAAGGCCTGCTGCTCTGGTTTTCCTGAGTGCTCCAGGATGTGCCTGGAAAACCTCAGTGGAGAGTGCGTATTCCGGGAGGGCTACAACAAAAACGTCTCCGGCCTCTCCTGCTGGCCTGGGAAGGAGGGAGTCAAAGCCTGGCAGTCGGACACGAACATGAGCGAGAACAGCGCTGTGATGGGGCTCTATCCCGCCCACGCCACAATCAACATACTGCAGACGGGGGTGTGCAACGACTACTCAGCCGCCCTGACCACGCTTCTGCGCAAGGCCGGGTACAATGAGGGCGAGGTCTTCAGCACCTCCAGCACGGGATACGATCTGCCCCTCGTCGGATATCACCCAGGCCATGCCTACAACCTGGTGCGGCTGCCTGGCGACAGCCAGTACCACGTGGTGGACACGACAGGAAACGGAGCGGGCATCAACCTGGACGGCCTGCCCGGCTACTTCCGCTTCACAGGGTGCTTCATGGGCCAGCCGGTGCAGCTCAGGGTGCTGGACTGGTGGATAGGCTACTGCAGCAAGCTCTCCGCCCACAGCTTCAACGATGCCGGATACTTCCACACGCCTGATCAGGAGAGCATCTGCGGCTGCCCTGAGAAGACGAGGAGGTACTATTGAGGCATCCTTGCAGAACTCTACAACTTCCCCTTTGCAGGAAATGAGCAATAGGCTGATTTGCGGGAGCTGCAGCCTCTATTCATCCGGTCTTTAAATCGCCTTCAATTGCCCGTCTATTCTCTTAATCTCATTGGCGCACTCCGCCAGCCTCTCCAGCAGCAAAGAGCGCTGCTTTTTCAGCTCCTCTCTGCAGAGAGTGATAGTATAATTGCATCCCTCTGTCATGGTATGTCAACTTCCCTTCATTTATTGTATTCTATGCTCGCATCGGCCGGGGCAAACTCTGCAGCCTCTTCGCGGATGCGGCCGCCATCCGGTCAAGAATCCAGCTCTAGAAGCCCGATCTGGCAAGGATCACCACCAGGCATAGGCCGATTGCCGCTCCCAGCGCAAGCATCGCTTCCACCATCAATGCCTGCAAGTTCGCATGACCATATCCTTTTTTGACCAGGCTGCTGGAAGAGCTCCTCGCTATCCTGTCACCTGTCAAAAGGCAGTCTGCATCTAATGTTTCGAATTCGTTATCTATTGATTTCCTTGCTACCATTTTCCTGTTTCCTTAAATTGGCCGCCCATAGAGGCGATATGTATGACCGACCCTGCTGCAAAGAGAATGAACAACGACACCCAACCCAAGCAAAACGCAGGATTGGGCCTTACAGGCCGGATCTCTTTATAGATGCATCTAAGGATGCACCAGTGCCGTGCTCCAGATAAAAAGTGAACTCTATGAGCTTCGACATGATATTAACCTTCCCGCGCATTGTATATTAATTTTGCTGTTCAGGACTCTACAGTTCAGGCCTATACACAATTTAAATAGCCGCATCTTCAATGCCATCCCTGTGATCGCCCAGCCAGATTTCGCCAGGAACGTCCTTCCCCACCTCTCCAGCCTGGAGGGGGATGAGGCAGGAGCCGATCCAGCCGAGGTATCGAGAAGGTACGGCATCCCTGTGGAGAGGATAGTGGTCCTGAGCCGCAACGAAAACCCCTACGGACCCACTCCTCAAGTCCGGCAGGCCCTTCTGGATGTGCCCCTCAACCGCTATCCGGACAGCAGGCCATTCATCAAGGCCCTCTCCAGGTACACCGGCTCTCCAGCGGAGAGCATCGTCACCGGCGCGGGCATGGATGAGATCATCACAACAGCCTGCCGCATATTCCTCGGGCCATCGGATAAGGCGGCCATCCCATACCCCACATACAGCCTCTATGCCCTGGCGGCGCAGCTCTGCGGGGCGGCTCCGCTATACTACCCCAGAAGGGATGACTTCTCTGTAGATGAGATCCCCTGCGGGGCGAAGATGGCCTTCATCTGCTCTCCCAATAACCCCACGGCAAACGCCCTCTCAGAGGAGAGCGTCCGGGCCATGCTGGAGAGCACTGATGCAGTTGTATTTCTGGACGAGGCCTATGCCGAGTTCGCAGGGAAAAGCCTGGAGGGGCTTGTGCGGGAGTACGACAACCTGATCGTAGGCCGCACACTCTCCAAGGCCTTCGGCCTCGCAGGCCTGCGCCTCGGCTATGCCCTGGCCCCGCCCTGGATTGCAGAGCTGTACAGGCGCGTGGCACCCCTATTTTCCGTCACCAGCCTCTCTCTGGCAGCGGGCGTCGCTGCCCTGCAGGACCTCGAATGGATGCATGGCTGCGTGCAGAGGATCGCTGCTGAGAGGGAGAGGATGCGCCGCCGCCTGCCCGGAGCCTATCCCTCCCAGGCCAACTTCCTCTATGTCCGCACAGAGGGTGGCTCGAAGGATGTGGCAGAGCAGCTGCTCGAAAACGGCATTATCGTGCGTGACTGCAGCTCCTTTTCCGGCTGCGGGGAGCACTGCCTGCGGGTCACTGTGGGGCTAGAGCAGGAGAACGACAGGCTTCTCGAGGAGATGGAGAGGGCGGCTGGAGGAGACGTGTGAGCCGGGAGCCATGGCAAGAAGTCCAGAAGCGCTTTGCCGAATATGCAATGGCTGGTGACGTTTTCGCGACAGAGAGCACAGAGACAAGCTTCATTCTACTGGCTCTTCGCTATTTCCTGTGGGTAACCTCATGATATCTATTTTGGTATCATGATGCAACTTCACTTATTACTCCGACTTGAGAGGCGGTTGGCATTGATATTATGATGATTGGCGGTCTCCCGGCA
>Ga0208940_1004625_pt1 | contig 10745 bp, 9 predicted proteins | sample AD_JPNNA6_MetaG_FD_184445 | JGI IMG/M metagenome (GOLD analysis project Ga0208940, IMG submission 184445) | Active sludge microbial communities of municipal wastewater-treating anaerobic digesters from Japan - AD_JPNNA6_MetaG (SPAdes) (version 2) | ecosystem: Engineered > Bioreactor > Anaerobic >... | reverse complement strand
CACCGTGCGCTGCCCCATCGTAATCCAGCCGGATTTGAGTGTATCCAGCACCGCATTATATTCTCGCTCATCGTAATTGAGCTTAAAAAGCTGCACTTTCCATTGAATTGATTCTGACATATATGTGCCTCCCGTGTAACCGTCAATTCTACACCGTTCTCGACGATGAAACATCATGAAGGACATAAAATCTTCTCAATTTGATAGTTTTTTGCAATCTCTAGGCAGAACGAGATAAAAGAATGGAAACTGCTTCTATGACTCTGGAGTAAAAAGGGATAGAGCCTTAGTAATCCGTAGGCGCTATCTTATAGGGTAAGAGCCTAAGCTTCTCCTCAAGACTCTTCGCCTTCGGTAGCTCATTGAAGAGATAACACAGGTAGTGGTAAGGCTCATGCCCATTTGACTTCGCGGTCTCGATAATGCTATAGACACTCGCACTCGCATGTGCTCCTAAAGGCGTGTTTGAGAAAAGCCAGTTCTTCCTGCCTATGACAAAAGGCCTTATTGCATTCTCGATAGTATTCGTATCAGGGGTAAGCAGCTCATGGTCAAGATAGTGGATAAGCTTGTCCCATTGGCTCAGCGCATAGCTCACTGCTTTGCTAAATGCAAGTGTGGGAGGACTTAAACCTGCATGAGCAATAAGCCAGGCATGCATCGAAGTAAACCGAGGGGTTTGTTCTTTTCTTCGGAGGCTAAGAAAGCTTTCTGTAGAGAGAAGCCCTTCTTTATACTCTCGTCGTAGCTCAGCTTCTTTTTCATAGAGCTCGCCGATCATCGAGATAAACACAGACACTTCCTTACTCCCCAGTTTCTGAGCATCGATAAACTTCCGCCGCATATGAGCGAGGCACCCTACATGGGTAATCCCCGGAAGGCTTCCTACCTCATCGTACCCAGAGTAACCATCCGTTTGCAGATACCCCTGGTAGTCCTTCAAAAATTTTAAGGGAATCTCTTTTGAGCGGCTCGGATGATAGTGAAAGAAGATGAGTGGCTTTCCTTCAGAATATCCTTGGGTCACCCACATGAAATGCTTCGATTGAGGAGTTGAGTTTCTCTCATGCAGCACTTGCACCACTGTCTCATCCATGAGTACGACAGGAGAACGCTTGATATCTTCCTTCATCGCCTCTATGAGATCGCCTAAGCTTCTCCCCGCTCGAATCGCTAACGCACAGAGCGTTGCTCGCGGCGTTTCGATCCCAAAACGAGCAAGAATCTTCTCCATGCGATAGAAGGGCTCGGCATCCACAAACTTCGAGCTGAGAAAAAAAGCAAGAGTGTTATTGGAAAACCGTGAACCAGGAATGAACTTCACTGGCCCAGGCGCTTGTATAACCGGACTCCGACAGTCTTTGCAGCCACAAGGCCCATACTTCTTTATGATATACCGATTGACGATAACCTTCTCGGGAATTATCTCGAGCTCTTCCCGTACCTCTTGCCCAATCTCGGGTCGTAAGGCTCCACAGTGCGGACAAGTGCGCTCTTCACGCGAGCATTCACTTAGGATATCGACACGGGGAATATCGTTCGGAATGGGTTTTGGCCCTCGCTTTACTCGTTCATGCGCCTTGACGGAAAGCTTCTTCTCATGCAGGACAGTTTCCCCTGCATAGGTTTCTGCCTCATTGAAAAGCCAGCCTTGGGTACTCTCATCCTTAGGCTTCTTCTCACTCGAGGAACCAAAAAAGTGTCGCCGTAAGCTTTCGTATTTCTCTTGCCAACTAAGCGCTTCAAGGCTCGCAGTGGCTGCCTCAGACTTATACTGAGAGGCTTCTTTCATGAGAACCACGATGATGTTCTTAAGGCTCGCAACATCATCAGGCAACTGCTCTAGGCTCACCGCATCCATACAAAGACTATAGCATAAATAGTATTGATATTCAATACTATTTCATTAATAAACAGCAAAATATCGCTTCGCAGTGTGCTTTTTGAAAATGTCAATTCCCATGAAAAGAAGCCGAAAGTTCTCCCTCTCTATGCGCATGACGCCATCCCTTTTCTTTGGCCAGGGAAAGCTGTCCTCCTCAAGGCGCTTTGTCCACATGCAGAAGCCAGTCTTATCCCAATAGAGAATCTTCATCACTCTCCTCGTCTTTCCTAAAAAGACAAAATAGTTTCCTGAGAGTAGCTCCTTAGGCTTCTTTTCTTCCGCAATTTGCGCAAGGCCATTGATCTGCTTGCGCATATCGGTGAAGCCCATGACTAAATAGATCTTCCGATTCTTCTTGAGGTACATCCTCCTATATTCCTTTCGGAATACAGGATACTCACCATTTTTCTATTTGAGGAACGGTGCGCGTTTGACGGTTACGCGAAAGGCACTGGTCAGCTACATAGAATTGTACTACAACAGCGTAAGAAAGCATTCTGCGCTAGGGTATATGGCTCCTCGGGAATATGAGGAGCTGAATTCATAGATTTCTCTTATCTTTTTGTCCAAAATATCTGGACCCTTCCAGTCATAGGGCTCTTCCTATTCTCTCTTATCTTTGTCTCCATAATAGCTGGACCCTTCCAAATTTCTAACTTGGGGCTCCTGAAAAATCATTATAGCATTGTAGGATAACATAATATATGCTAAAAAAAGCCTGTAAAGTGTACGAATGAACCCAGCAAGATGGTCCATTTCAGAAAGATGTTGTCGGGTAATATTCTTAAGGAAGTGACCGCGCTGATCATCGAAGCGGAAAAAGAGGATGAAAAGGCAAATGACCCTCCTGAAGGAGATTGTAGTGACAAGAATAATCGAATATCATAAGTTTCTTGTTAGGCTCTCACATAATGCCATGATTGAGAATATTAATAATTTCATTATTATCCTCTTTACACCGATGATTAATCCAATTCATAAAGGTGTATATGAGGTTCAGACTGATCTCCAAAAAGCTATCATGGCCAGAAATGAGAAAAAAGCGCTTGAAAAAGTTTCACAGCATACCGATTTTTGGATTAAGACTCATTAATCAGCGAATAAAATACCCAATATAAAATCATAATCACCATGCATAAGGCAGCCAGTGTTTTCACCCACCCAAATCCTAACTCTCATAGGGATACCATAGTACCTTGTTGAATCGTATGTAACACAACTCTCCAGCTTTTGGAGTAGGTGCATGCGAATATTTTTGAATTCTGATCTCGTGTGGGCCTACCTTAACTCTGAGATCGACGATATCGCCTAAAAAAGTCCTTCGAGTAACTGTGGCCGGCACTTTAAAATAATCTTCAGTTTCAGAGGATGCCGAATCAGGTAAAAAATCAATATCTGAAGGCCGACATGCCATTATTGCTTTTTCTTCAAATTCGCTAGGGACATTTTTAACCGCTTTAAGATTTGTACTCTCTATTATGGCATTACTATTTGCAATACTAACGGGAATAAAAATTGAAAGCCCAATAAATGAGAATACAAATCGGTTTGCTGGCTTATTGTAAATATCGAGAGGCTTACCTACTTGTTGGACAACCCCTAGATTCATAACGAGCATTCGGTCAGAAAGTGCCATAGCTTCTGCCTGATCGTGTGTTACGTAAAGTATGGTGAAACCGAATTTCTTCTGAAGCTCTTTGATTTCGAATCGCATTTCTTCACGCAATTTGGCATCGAGGTTGGAAAGCGGTTCATCAAGCAGCATCACTTTAGGATTGATGGCGATTGCTCTGGCTAAAGCTATACGCTGTTGTTCTCCCCCAGAAAGTCGTCCCGGATAACTATCTTTTAATCGAGTCATATTGGTACTTACAAGTGCCATATTGACGCGCTTTTCGAGCTCCTCTCGGGGATACTTTTTAATCCGCAAAGGAAATGCCACATTCTCTTTTACAGTGAGGTGTGGCCAAACTGCAAAGGCCTGAAAAACCATGGCAAAATCGCGCTTTTCTGGTGGAATATAGAACTTTTTATAGCTCGAAGAATAAAGGTTATTCTCGACTAATATCTCTCCCTCGTCGAGGTCTTCAAATCCTGCAATCATACGCAATGTTGTTGTTTTACCGCAGCCTGATGGACCAAGGAATGAGAAGCATTCTCCCTTCTCAATTTGAAGGCTTAATCGACTGACTGCAACGACATCTCCAAAGCTTTTTGTGATTTCTCTTAGCTCAAGCTGGGGCATTTTCTATCTCCTTAATATGTGTTGATCGTTGCTCCAGTTTTGCAACAAAAGAGCGGATAAGGGTTTCTCCAAGTAAAATGATAATCAGCGCTATACTTGCAAGCGCTGCTGCCTTGACCGTTTCACCATCTTCATTCAGTGTATAAATAGCGACACCTATAGTTCGGGTTGTTGGTCCATAAAGAAGCACTGAAGTAGTCAATTCTCGGAGTGCTGGCAAGAAAATAAGGAAAAAGCCGCTTATCATTCCTGGCCTGATAAGGGGCAATACAATATCTTTAAGGCTTTGCCAGTGGCTTGCTCCACATGCTCTTGCTGCTTCTTCAAGCGAATCCGAAACCTGCGAAAGGGATGCTGAGCTGGACTTTATCGAAAATGCCATGTATCGGGCAATATATGCAACAAAGATAATAGCAGCGGTATTATACAGGTTAATACCAAAACGGCCGCTCCATGTAAGAATCACGCCGATTGCGATCACTGTCCCTGGAAGAGAAAATGGCAATACCCCCAGAAATTGAAGAATGAATTTCCCTTTGAATTTCATCTTAACAATCGCATAGGAAATCATCGTCCCTGCGAGCATGGTCACAAGGGCTGCAGAAAGCGAGAGATAAAGTGAATTCTTGATCGCATCTTTAGTAATCTTCCACTGGAAGATCTTTATATAATTGTCAAAAGTCATGTACTGAAGCTTGAAGGGTAGCCCATAGGTCTTCAAACCTCCCACTAGGAAAATAGTAACAGTTGGCATGATGACTGTAATAAATATATAAATGATACTTATAATAAGAAGAGGGTATTTGAGGCCACGCAATTTGAGCACTACAGGACGCATACTCTTGCCAGCAATGACCTGATATTGACCTTTTTTAAGTAGTACATCCTGAAGCTTGAGAATGATTGCTGCTGAGATAACAAGGATAGTGGAAAGGATTGTTGCTACACGTATTGCACCAAAAGAGCCTCCTGATGCATAAATTCGCTCATAGATTTTCGTTGGTATGTTATAGATACCTTTTTCAATTCCCAGGATGGAAGGCACTCCAAAATGAGATAAGGAATAGAGCGCCACCAACAAAGCACCTGCCAAAATGCTTGGCATGACTAGAGGCAGAGTAATCTTTCGCGTTATTGTAAAGAGGCTAGCGCCTGATATTCTCGCTGATTCCTCAAGTGTGGGATCCATTCTTTCCAGTGCTCCTTCTACCTGAAGGAATACGAAAGGAAACAGATACATACTTTCGATTGCAATGATGCCGCCCAGCGTTAAAATATCAAAGGGAGCTTTTTCTAATCCGAATAGTTGCATAAGAAATTTGTTAAGATATCCCGACCGAGGCGAAAGAAGTACTTTCCATGCAAGAGCACCAATGAAAGCTGGTAGCATAAATGGAACAAGGAAAAGCGCTTTCATAGCGTTTTTAAAGGGAAGGTCTGTTCGCGCTACAAGCCATGCAAAGAAAGTACCAAGGATTGTAGAAAGAAGGGTCGTTCCCAGAGCAATTATGACCGAATTTAGCAGAGCACTATAGGTATCAGGATCTGAAAGTATCTTGACGACACCGGCAATATTGAATTTACCATTCTCAAAAAATGCAGTAATGAATATCAAAATAACCGGGATAGCAACAAATACCACTAGTACCAAAATTGAGAGAATAAGGATTATTGTCGATACGTCGACTTTTTTTCTTGTCCTAATTGTATCATTCATAGCTGCGCCACTCCCTCTGAATTGAACCATTTTGGCTCAAGTATCGAGAGAAAAACCTCCTCTCCTGGATTAAGAATTAGATTGGCACGGATTGCATCGTTCGTAAAAGCTTGTGCACGGATCGGTATACCACGAAGATCAAAGAGATAATCTACAATTGGACCAAGCAAGGTCACGCGTTGTGCTATTGCAGAAACATCATTACTTTCCTTTTTTCTTCTTATTTTGACATCCATTGGTCTAAAACCCATGATACCTGAATTACCATTCATCGAACGAGGTGGAATAAGAGGAATTGGAACAACTTCCTCCTCTTTGATTATGATGGCTTTTTCTTCTGAGACTTTCACTGGGACTATATTAGACAAACCAAGAAATTTGAATACGAATAAATCATCAGGTCTTGAGTAAACAATCTCTGGGGCTTCGATTTGGTGTATTTTCCCTTTTTCATCCATGACAGCAAGGCGATCAGATAAGGCCATTGCAACTTCTTGATCATGAGTTACGTAGAGAATTGTGGCATTAGTTGCTTTCTGGATTTCTTTGATTTCAAAACGCATTTCTTCTCGAAGATTGGCATCGAGGTTTGTCAATGGTTCATCGAGAAGCAGTATTTCTGGTTCTTGGATCAGAGCTCGAGCAAGTGCTACTCGTTGCTGTTGGCCTCCCGATAGTTGATATGGCAATCGTTCTTCATATCCATTCAAACTGACAAGCTTGAGTACTTCTTGGACACGTTTAGCAATTTCTGACTTAGGAACCTTTGCTAGTTCCAAAGGATAGGAAACATTTCTAAACACTGTTTTATGCGGCCACACAGCATAATCTTGGAAAACAACGCCGATCTTTCTTTCTTCTGGAGGCAATGCATACTGAGCATCTGCAACTTTTTTATTACCAATTAGTACTGTACCTGAGTCTGGTTTTTCAAAACCTGCTATGAGGCGCAATATTATTGTTTTCCCGCATCCTGAAGGTCCTATTATTGTAAAACACTCTTTATCTTGTATATGGAGATCAAAATTATCTAAAACAATATGATTTTCGAATGTCTTGCTCACATGATCTAATTGCAAATCAGCCACACCTTACTCCTTGCTCGCCTTCTTAGTACTAATATCTAGATTATCTAGATACATGTACGATTGTTGCGGAGTAGAAAAAATTCCACTCCGCAAAAGAAAGCCCTTATTTTAACGATTGTCCTTTAAAAATTGTCATTTTTTCTGCATAATCGTAGTGAATTTGTCGATAATTGCTTCTTTTTCGTTCATGAGCTTTATATAGTCAATTTTTATGGAACGTTTTACCGCTTCGTCAGGCTGTACGAGGCCCACGCCTTGGACAATAGGCACATCACGTCGTACGGGCAATGTGTAATTGTTCGCAATGATTGTTTGACCTTCCTTTGAGAGCAGGAAATCGACAAATTTTTGGGCTGCTGATAGATTGGGAGTTCCTTTAAAGATTGCAACAGGACTTGGTATAACTAGCATTTGTCGAGGGTAAGCAAAACCGAGAGGAGCACCAAGCTTTATCTTGTCAATAGTGATATAGTCGACACCTATACAAGCGACGAGATCGCCCGCAGCGGTGTCGTCAACGACTTGACCAGAACCCTGGCCCATCTTTGCTCCATTTTCCCTCAGTTTCTGGATGTAATCCCAGCCAAACTCCTGCACAAGCATTGCTACCGATACCATTGCAGTACCAGAAAGCGCTGGATTTGCGATTCCGAACCCATCTTTGTAATCCTTGCTTAAGAGGTCAGTCCATTCTTTGGGCGGGGTTTTTATCTTATTAGTATTGTAAGTAACGCCAAGAGTGCCTAATCTTGCTGGTGTAAACTCATAATCAAGGTCGATGAGAGGGCTTACTATGTACTTTGCTTCAGGAGATTCATATTTCTGGAGGATACCTTCCTTCTTCATAGCATAAAAATCCGGTACTTCGCTAGTCCAGATTATATCGACGGATAGTTTACCCGACTGACGTTCTGCCGCAATTTTGGCCATGACCTTGCCAGCACCTGCAGAATAATAATCGAGTGAGACAGTTGGATATTTTTTCTCAAATTCTTTTTTGAGGTCTCCAATAAGCGTTTCCTTCATAGAAGTATACACCATGAGCTTTTCTTTCTTTTGCGCAAAAATCGGTGTAGCAATGATAGCAAAAAGCAAAAGAATCAAGACTGTCTTTTTCATAAATTGCCTCCTGTAAAGAGAAAAGAATGTGCGCCTCCTGCGCTTTTCATAGTTGAAGCATTTGCCAGATTTGGAGAAATCGCAATAAGTACTTTGGTACTTTTTATGATGAAAAGCTAAAAGAAGGGTAGCATATCCTTTTAGCAGCGGCAGGGGTAAGAGATCATGCTATAGCAAAAGTTGAGTTTGAATGATCAAGAATTTTTATTATTTTTATTGGAAATACTTTGTGGACATTCATCAATGAGTCCATTTTGCAAAGCAAAGCATGCTGCCTCCACTCGGTCGCTCACTCCAATTTTTCGATAGATATGTGAAAGATAGTTTTTAACAGTCTGTTCGCTGAGCTTGAGATCATAAGCGATCTGCTTATTGCTCCTGCCTTTAGCAACAGCAGCAAGAAGATACTTTTCCCTTTGGCTCAACAATTTCAGTATTGTCATGTCTTTGTGCATAGAGAGCGACTCATTTTTCTTAGCGCTCCGTGACAACATCGATATGTCAGTCTCTACGAGAGCATCATTTTTCTGAACCTTGGGATCAAATCTGGGATTTGTGAACATCATCAGTGACATGACAATGATACTGATAGCTGCTAAAACTGTGGAAATGATTATAATGATTGTTCTCGAATACCCTATAGAATAGGGCAAGACAATGAATATTTGCCATGGTTTTTGATCTAAGATTCTCCATACCACAAAATAGGATCGCTTTGGACGTGACAATATTGATTGATAGTCTATATAGTGCCCACTTTGTTTCTCACCATGGCTCCATGGCATTTTGTAACCCGGCACTACATCTTTAGCGGGCTGACCAATCAAGCGAGGCGTAATACCTACAAAAATTTCACCGTTCTCATTAACAAGCACGCTTATATCGCTTTTTGGCAAATTTGAATCTTCATTCCAGTATCCATCAGAGACAATATTTGCAAGATGCTCTGGATTTAACAAAAGTGTCAAAAGCCCGAGATGCCGACCTGTCGTCACTTCCTTGACAAGTCTCGCACAAATTATGTAATGGGTATTTTCAGGAGAAGAAAGATTTAAATACGTCCATACTGGTTTTCCATTTGCATATTCTGCGGTCGGCTCAACCCTATCTTTTACTGCTTTCCATACTGTTCTGGTCAGGGAATCTGTCATGGTCAAAGGGTGCCTCTGGAGATTGTCTAGGTCAAAAAATATGGCATCCTCAATTTCGGGGATAGTTTGCGCCATACCTTCCATGAAAGAGGAAAAGACAGTGTTCCAGCTGGAAATATCATAGGTTTCAGTAGACGTAACATAATCAAGAAGCAGGCGATTAAGCATTCTATTCATATAAAATTGATAAGTAATTGCTTCTATCGAATTGATATAGTCTGATACTCTATCTGCTCTTGCATTGATGATCCTTTCAGCATACCCTGCATTATCCTGATTAATAGAATTGAACACTAATAATGCTATGAGCAAGCACAAAGCGAAGGAGAATAAGATTAGAGCTAGGATTTTATTGCTCACCAGATATCGGTATACACTATCTCGATACCTTTTGATTTTCCTAGCAGGTCTTCTCGAGGTAATAGCTTTGTTCAAAAGCTCATCACTAGAATAGAGCATAGGCCAATTGATATTTATTATAGCATAGAATAGATCTTAGAAAACATGATAGCATCTTTCAAAACTCTTTAAGAGGAGTATTTTTCTAATGCAAAGCGGGGACGAACCTTGTATAATGAAATTGATAAGGAAACCAAAGATAGTAGGAAGAAGTGCCCGTAATAAAAAGTATACCAGAAGTCCTTGGCTCTCTACAATGCTACTGCCCTTCGAATTAGAGCTACAAGAGATATTTGAGTCTTATCTTACTGCAGAACACAAAGGCTTTCTTTCTCTCTTGCGAGTAATTGAACTATTTTTGGAAAGCTTCCCTTAATTCTTTATAATATAACCTGACTTTTACAGTTGGCATGCTAAAAAGATGTTATAAGCCATTATGTTATCATAAATAGTGAGAATGTCTTCATGATATAGATTGTAGTGTGTCTCCTAGGTTCTTTGCTTTGTCTGGGCAAGTAGATGCCTAATCTCCTGAGCGGTGAGCGATTGGCGAGAAAAATCAATACTAAGGTCCTTTCCAATAGACTCAAGGACTGCGTCATAGTAGTCAAACACATAGAGCTTATCATCGATCCTTGTGCCACAGGCACTCGCTAAGGACTCTTGAATCGCCCCTGAGGAATACTTCCACCCAAGGCGATACTCAAGGAGGCGCATAAGCAGCAAAGTGACAAAACAGATGAGAAAGTGTGCACGGATATGGTTTTCGGTAGAGAGAAAGACCGGCCGCGCCTTGAGCTCGCTCTTAGTCACCTTGAAGGTCTCTTCAATACGCCATAAGCCCTTGTAAATCTCTATGATATCATCGTCAGTCACTTTTCTATTGAGTTGGAAGAATCCGTCAGGAGTATAGCGGTACGGTACGTGAAAGGGCTTTTGTCCTTTCGTAAGTCCAATGACATTCGTACAGATGACATAATAGCCATCGAGCCTTTCGTCTGCATCGATCCGTGCGTCATCGAGCATCACTAGGTACTCGGTCCCAGGAAAACATTCCCCGGTTGTTGTATCGAAGGGGACTTTCTTTATGTACTTTGCTGAGCCATAGGAGCTGGACTTCGCATCCTTCGACAGTGCATAG
>Ga0208940_1004613_pt1 | contig 10755 bp, 20 predicted proteins | sample AD_JPNNA6_MetaG_FD_184445 | JGI IMG/M metagenome (GOLD analysis project Ga0208940, IMG submission 184445) | Active sludge microbial communities of municipal wastewater-treating anaerobic digesters from Japan - AD_JPNNA6_MetaG (SPAdes) (version 2) | ecosystem: Engineered > Bioreactor > Anaerobic... | reverse complement strand
AGGGTTGGAGCATTAAACCGAATAGTAACTATTGTAAAATTAATCCTAATACTATGCCAAAAAAATAGTTAGAATGAAAAATTGAGAATGTAAAATGTAAAATTGAGAAAATAAAAAGCCCACTTTTACACCTTTTCACTTGCTTGCGGAGCTTCCTTACTGGAGTGTTTTCTGCTTATAAACAATGTATTTAAGAGTTCTCAAACTTAGTTTTGGTGCATATAAACAGACATATTTGTGGCACTTAAGAGGGCAGTAGGGAAGGAGGGAGAGAGGTGTTTGTAAGGAAGGTAAGGTGCTGATGATATAAAAGGATAATAAATTCATAAGTTACCGAGCAGGACTGTTAATTTATAACATACACAAGTACAGCAGATTACATAATAAAATAAGATAAATTCGCAAGTTACTGTAACTATATAGAGAGGGAGTAGTTAGTAATAATAATATATACAGATATATATAATGATATATAATAAAGTAAAATAATAATACCAGAACTCATATATGACTATTCCCGAAAAGTGTTAATTTATCTGAGTCAATGCTCTAACTTGTTGATGTATAATAGATAACATAAAGGACTTGAGGGTAAATTTTAGTGTGAATTTTATGTGAATTTATATAAATTTTGCCTTCGGGTTTTGTCTAACCTACACCTCCCCAAACCCATTTAGGCAGATAGAGAAAAGATCTAATCAAGATTTAATAGATACTACCATTAAGAATAGTCTTATTGTTGAAGGTAAAGCTACCATCTTCTTCGTATTCTACAATACCAAAACCTTGTTGCCATTTATTCATCTTAGCATAATCCAGATCTGTTGCCAAATAACCTACACTATTGGCGTTCCAATATCTGTTACCTATTCTTTTGAACATCTTAGACTGAGACCGATGATAATGAAAGGTAACAAAATGGTCTTCTACATATTGAATTAACACATTCAAGATATGTTCAGGATTATAACCTCCACCAGTTCTTTCACTACCGTGTAGGTGCCATAGTTTGCCTATAACAAAAGGTTCTGTTATATATTCAATATTGAGCTTATTTAAGTCTAATTTTTCGGGTAATAAGTTATCTACTAACTCTGCCAACTGAGGTGCTTTATCACAAATATATCTCTCTATCCTTTCTTCGTGATTACCTCTATATAATATAATCTTAGCTTCAGGATATCTATCTCTAACTTCGTAAAGAAACTCTTTACCTTCTTGAATCTCCTCAAATAATCTCTTGCCTCTAATAGGATTTTTCAAGAAAGTAGATATCTGATAACAATCTAAAAGATCTCCCATAATGGTAACTATATTGGGATGAAAGAGATCTGCATATTCAAACATTACAGATAAAGCTCCTCTATCTTGAAAAGGAATATGCAAATCTCCAAAACATAACTCTATGTCTTTAGCTTTGGTAGGATAAACTATGTTAGAACAGTTAATAATATCTCTATTTTTTAAGACAAAAGCTATATGTTCTGCAAGCTTTTCTGAAGTATTAAGATACTTCATTAACCTGTTTCTACCTAACATTTCACCATCTTGTCTAAGTTTAGTATCTAAGATTAAGGCTTTTTGCCAAATCTCTCTATCAAACTTATTTATATTATCTGACATTATATTTCCTTTAATTGATTATTTTGCCATAAGGCTAATAGTATTCTGGTTATTCTCTTAGCTATAGTTTCGCCTATTTGGGTAAAGATATTGTGAGCAATATTGTTTTTGTCTCCTTCTTCCAAACCTATAAAGTTATCATAGAAGATAAAGAACTCTCTGGTTAAAATATGAGCATATTCGTGACAGATTGTCTCTTCCAGTTGCTTTTTAGTAGTCTCTTTTCTATTAGCTAATCTAACTAAACAATAGCCACTATCATCAACAAATGTTGTATCTCCATACCTATCTTCGGCTAGACCTTCATTGATAAAAAGAAAGATATCTTCTTTACTCTCAAAATGGCAAATCTCAGTAAAGAAGTTAATCATTTCTTGAGCAAGTTGGATAACCTTTTTATCTGTCATTTGAACTCCCATTGCAGAAATAAACCTAATTTATTATTAGTATCTGCTTCTATTCCTAATCCTAAAGCCTTATATCTGAGACCTATACCTAAGTCTAAGACAGGTTGATTAGATTGCCAATCATAACCATAACCTAACTTAATTAACTTCTTTAACTGCTCTTTTTGTGGATTTTCTGTAATAATTTGAGTTGAGTTAAGGTTGTATTGAGAGTTAATGTCAAATAAGTTATAATATTCATCATATTCCAAATGTAACTTATGCCAGCCTTTATCTTCTAACTGAAAAGTAGTATCTAAGACTGCTACCTCATAACTTAGACTGTCTTTGATTATAATGGTATCATTTACAGTATGAGTTATCGGTATCTTAACATATTTGATTTGAGGGACTACTTTAACAGCCTCTACATAAACTGTATCCACAGTTGAAGTTATATTCTTTACATTGATATAATGTTGCTTATGCCATTTGATTAAATATATACATATCAATAAGATAGATATGATACTTAAAATAATTCCTATTTTTTTTAGCATAACTTACTGTTTATCAGATCTTTAATCTGTTCTATCAGTTCCTTTAATTCTTTGATTGTCAGTTCTTGTGCTTTATTTTCTATGATATTCCATAAACCATAGATAATACTTACTGTTAACCATACAATAATAGCTTGAGATCCTGTTATTTTACCAAACCAGCAAAATAAAGAGGCTACTATAAAAGTTAACAGAAAAAGCAAGAACTTTCTACTTAACAGCTTGTTCATCTAACACCTCCACAAAATATTTGAGACTTTTCTTGAGAACGGTATGAGCAAAGTCTTCTGTTTTAATAAATAACCTGGATGTTTTATCGTTAATATCATCTTCTCTAATATCCATAACAGCTAAAGCATAATTGTTATAAAGACATTCCAGTTCCTTGACCTTTTCCACATCTAGTTTATTCAGATATTCTCTAACTTGCTTAGTTAAGTCCATTTTAAGCGAACTTAACTTGATTTTTAATTGTTCTTCAGAAAGATTATCCAAACCTATCTCTATTATATCTTGCACAAAATCAATCAATAATCCTATCAATCCATCTATAAGTAAGGTGATTTCTGTTTTATCTGTCCAGTCTATAGCGTGTTTAGCTATATCTGTTAATCTTTGGTTAATGCTTTGTTGTTTAATATAAGGATCTATAGCATTGGTATGTTCTTCTAACTTACTCATAATACTTTTATGAGCTTCTTGATTATTGTAATCAAACTCATTCAGTTCTCTACTTATCTTTTCAATTCTTTTGTTAGGTTTATAGTTGACAAAATAGGACACTAAAGCATTGGCTATTGCAGTGACAAAAGCTAAAGTTCCTATGATAACAGCAGGATTTTGTGTTTCTACCATTTTTAACTCCCAAAGACAGAGAAAAGACCATAATCTAACTTGTCAAGTTAAATATGGGAAAATATGGTAGTTTGTTCCAAGTAACTGTTAATCCTGTTTTGAGCATATTCTATGGCTCTGTTGTCTAAGTCTATTCCGATAAAATGTTTATCTTGTTTTAAGGCTACTATGGCAGTAGTTCCTGTTCCCATAAATGGATCTAATACAATTCCATTGGGAGGACATACAGCATTTAAGATAGGGACTATAAGTTGTTCAGGATAAGGTGCTTTATGGAAACAACCATTATTGGAAACTGCTACCTTCCAGACAGATCTCATTATTCTACCTTCAACTTCTCCATCTTTGACTTTATTATAGAACTTCTGAATAGATTTGTTCTCTACTTTAACATTCTCATCTTTGTATTTATCTCCAACACTTACTTTCAGATCTCCCAAATTGGGAGTTGCAAAGGGTTCATACTGAGTTTGAAAATAATAGTGCTCTTGTTTAACAAAGAAGAAGATCTCTTCATAATTAACTATGAATCTCTTTTTGCAAGGTCTGGGCATTATATTGGGCTTATGCCAAATAAGCTTGTTGGGTATAATCCAGCCTCTATTTAACATTTCTATACCGAATCTGGCAGGTATCATAGTTAAAGTTCTGGGAGACAGTTTGGTAGCATTATTGATCTTAGTTTTGGTGCTACCATAATAAGTGTCTCCTATAATAACAAAAACAGAACCTTCAGGTTTGAGAACTCTCTTAATTTCATCAAATAAATCACAAAGCTTAGTTATATAATCTAAGTAACTATCTTCCAGTCCCAACTGACCTTCTACTTCATAGTCTCTCAGGTTCCAATAGGGAGGAGAAGTAACTACACAATCCACACAGTTATCTGGAAGTGTAGCTACTATCTCCTTACAATCTCCCCATAATAATTTATCTTTCCAAATCATTAAGTTCTTCTTCTATGATATAATCAAAATATTTATCTTGCCAGAGCTTAATTATTCTGGAGTTCTTGGCTTTGGCTACTACAACTCTTAATTTATCCAGTTCTTCTATACTATTTGCTTTATTGATTAGTTTCCTAACCTGAGGACTTCTTAAACCTGGATGTTCTTCTGCAAACTTAATGGCAGGATTAAGTCTTTCATCTGCCGAGATTATAGAACTTTGCCCAGTTGCAGGTCTGAGATTACCATATTCTTTCTTCTTCATTCCGCATTGAACTCCCTTTTAACTATTTTTAACAGTTTGTTATTTACCTTTTCTATCTGAGTTATGTCTATATTGATCTCAGACACTTTGATGGTGATAACCAACTTATCATAGTTGGTTAAAGCCAAAGGTGTTACTTTGGCAGATACGGATACTTCAGGTTTCTTTCTCATTTTTGTCTCCTTTTTTGTTTATTATAGGCTTCCAGTCCCAACAGTTTGCTGTAGAACTTAAATTCTTTTTGCGTTTAGATTTCTTACAATTCCCGTCTTTATAGATAACACAATTAAGACAATTTCTATTGACGGGATTTGATGGACATTCAGATTCGTGTTTAGCCAATTTATCTTTAACCTTCTTATATCTAAACGCTTTGCCGATATTTTTACCACAATATCTGCACCAACCCTTAAATCCTACTTCTACATCTATCATTTTTATCTCCTTAGATGATATAATATTTTGTTTTTAAGCAAATATAAGCCATTCTATTGCACTTTCTCTTATTGGTTAGTATAAAACCATTGCTTATCATTCTAACCCTTCTTAAAATGGCTTAAAATGCGTTTAATGGCTTTTTGTAGAAATATGGTTATTTTGTTATAATAATATTGATACTTTGCCCAATGTTTGTTTATGAACTTACCTGTTTTCAGATTTATTATTCTTGTGCTGAAACAAACAGGACATTCATAAATGTATCTGGGTATCCTGTCTGCATATAAATATCTAACATATTTGGTTATAAGAGGAATTCCAGTCCATCTGCAATCAATGCAACCATATTTCTCATAATTGGGATAATCTTTCATTTTATCTATATAGTGTATTATGGCACTGACAATAACATCATAGCTACATACCTTGTGATAGATTATGGTAATAACTGTATGAAAGCTACTCTTTTTATTAACTGTTAGAAATATTGTTATTTTGTTCTTAATGCTGTAATCTTAAAATATAATCTGATGATAAGTCCAATAATCTTGCTAACTTAACTGCTACTTCTGGAGTAATAGTATATCTGTCTTGCAAGATTCCCAATAAATAATCTTCTGTTACTTCTGGAATTGCCTTTACCAAATCTCCCAAACAGAGGTTATGATAAACCATAGCCTCCAATATTGTTTCACCTGCGGTAAGCTTGTTATTCATATTGGCTAACTATCTCCTTCCATAAATCTATCTGGTCTTTTTCTGGATAAAAAGGGAAATAATGGAAAGCATAATATCCTAATAATAAAGCTTCTGCCAATCCATCTCTACTATATTTGGGATAAGACAATAACTCTTTTTCTATATTAAAGAGTTCCATAGCCTTGATAATGCTTTCATCTTTATCTCTACTTAACCTCATACAATTTTTCCAATGCCTGGGTGAACAACTTATTACTTGCACACCTAATCCTTCTGCATAACCTGTAATATAGCCATTTAAGAAAAAGAGATTGTTACAAGTAGTTCTATTGGTAGGCATACTAATGGCAGACTCCAAAAAGAGGACATTAGTGAGATAACTGACTTCTTTCAGGCTTTTATCAATATCTTCTTTCTTGGAACTAAACACATTAAGATAACGAATGGTATTTTTCTTATCAATTACACAGATACCACCATTTCTACCTGGATCTATAGCTGCTATTAGTTTAATCATTTTATTGCCTTTACCAAACTATATATAATATCGCTATAATGCCATTTGCATTCTCTTAATAACTCATCCCTTTCCAGAGAACTCTTTACTATGAACAATAGAAGCATCTTATAATCTCCTCTGTTATCATTGATTATTAAGGCTTCTGTCCAACTTGTAGCACTATCAATAATCTTTTTGGCAATTGCTTTTAACTCTTGTTTGGCAACTCGTTTTTCTCTTTTGTCACCATAACTTCTGTAGTAAATATCATTGGTTGTTATCATTTTTTTATCTCCCTGAATAAAGTTGTTTCATTGTCAAAGATATACTTGATTTTACCTCTTCTTCCAAATTTGTTTTTAGCAATCATAATCTCTGCTAGATTGCTTATATCATTGCCTTCATCATCCTCTTCTATCCCATAATAAGCAGGTCTGTAGATAAAGATTACTCCACTCATATCTTGTTCAATAGAACCACTTTCCCTTAAATCGGAAAGGATAGGAATTTTAACAGCCCTCTCTTCTACTTTCCTGCTTAATTGGGATACTTCTATAATCGGTATCTTTAACTCGGATGATAATAACTTATACTTTCTGGTTATCTCAGAAACAACCTGAACTCTATTGATATTGCCATCTAGTTCTAACTGTTGTAAATAATCTATCACTACCAGATCTAAAGGTTTTTCTTTATGCAAGGCTCTTATTCGGGCTATAGTATCATATAATTGAAAAGAACTGCTATCTATCAATAACTCTGAGTTCTTAGCTGCATTGTAACTGTATAATTCTTTATATCTTGCCAGCTTATGCTCTTCAGGAAGAGATCTGAAATCCTCATTGGATATTGCTTGTTTCATTGTAATGAACTTTTCCATAATCTCTTCCTTCTGCATTTCGGTAGAGACCAAATAAATTCTCTTTCCTTCTTGTAAGAGGTTGTCAATAATATTTAAGACAAAACTGGTCTTCCCCATAGCAGGTCTTGCTGCAATACAATAAGTATTTCCAGGTCTTAAAGACATCACTTTATCTAGTTTTGGATAACCGAACCTTAATCCCAATTCTCTTTGTGTTCCTGTTTTAATGGCATCTTCGGTTTCTCTTATGGCTTTATTGATAATGGATAACATAGTCTCAGGCTTATCTCCATTAGTAGAAGTATCTAGGTGAGAATACCTGTTCATTATGGATTTCAGGTTATTGTAACTTGTTCCTTCCTGAATAGCCTGACCCATTTTTTCTATCATCTGATTGGTTTCTCTGATTTTCCATAGATCTATTACTTCTTTTACTAACGAGATAAAGTGTTCAGGGTTAGTTTGCATTTCTACTATATCATTCAAATATTGCTTAAGAGTAGTATCTAATATACCTTGACTTCTAAGTTGATGAATAATGCTAACAGTATCCACAGATTCACCTGCATCTGCTACAGTCCAGATAGCATTGTAAATATTGCGGTTATCTATATTGGTAAAACATTTATGATTTAACAGAGAAATAGAAGCCAAAGCTTTCTCTGGATTATTAAGTAATATGGATAATAGTTTTTTCTCAGATCCTATATTGGAGGTTGTGTTTGCCATTATAACTCCTCATAATCATCAATTTTTTCTGGTCTCTTTAAGAGTATTAAAAGATGTTCAAATTTGGTTAAACCGCTTTTACATTTGGAATTAAGTTGGGTCAGAACCAATAAATTCTTTTTCCAGAAATCATTGTATAAGGCTACTTCTATTGCACTACAAATAAGATCTTCTTGGTATCCTTGTTTAATTAGTTTATATACCTCTTTCATAGAGGCAGTAAAGCTGGCATTTCTAACTGACGGGATATTAGGATATTGTTGTTTCCTTACTGTAATAAACTTATTAACAGTATCTACGATAGTTTCAGGAATGTCGTCTGGTAAATCAAGATCAGGTTTGTTTCTGGTTATCTCTTTAGGCTCTTCATCTTTGCCAACTGCACATAGCCTGTTATCTTTATTGGTGTAGTAATAATCAATATCCAGTCTGTAATTTCCTATCTTAATATAGTCTTTTCTGTTTGGCATCTATTCCTCTACTGGTAAGATTTGTTCTTCTGGAAAAGAAAGATAATTATGCAGTTTAGGACATTGGACAGTATAGACATAACTTATATTATGTTTATTGTCTCTTGTTGTTTGAATACTGATGATATACCCCAAAAACTCTGCATTATAGTCTTTAATACTGCCATCAGATTCGTAAACTTCGGCAGTAATTTTTATCATTTGACCCAGACCATATTTGGACTTAGGTTCATAAGTAATATTGCTTTTTACAGCTTGAACTTTGGTTATCTTCATTTTTATACTCCTATTATTGAACTTTGTGGGTTATAGACCAGATACTTATTAACAATAGCCTGAGCTCTTCTCAAGTCTAAGTTATTTTTAATGGTTGTTAATTCTTGCAGATCTATAAACTCTCTTTTATCATCTGCAAAATAGATTTCATAAGCTATGTAAGTTTTCATTCTTTTAACTAAGAAATTGGTTATTTCTTCTTTGGTTAACTCTTTATAGGTAATGAAGTAATAAGCAATGGAACTATTGGGAAACACAATCTTAAAATCCCATTGTCCATTATATATTTGGCTATTATGGACTTTAACTTCTTTAACAATATCTTGATTAACCATTCTGACATTCCTTCAGATATTGACTGCAGATATCTTTAACAGGACAATATCTTTCACATCTTTTAGGTTTATTTACTGTCTTAACAATCTCATAACTGCTATCTAGATTGTTCCTCTGCATAAAGGTATAGGCATACTCTTCATTGAGAAAAGAATGAATGCTTTTGCCGTTCTTGCAGACATCATAACTATCTGGTTTCTGCCACTTATCCTTATAAGAACAAGGTGGTAAATCTTTTTCCGGTAGCTGTCTATAATATTCCAATTCTGTTAATCTGGTAGTAACAAAATATTCTATCTCTTCTTCTGGTTTACTTTCAATATTGATTAGCTTCCAGAGTGTTTCAGGATAACTCTTAAATTTTCCTGCTTCATACTCTCTAAAATCTTTGAAGATAAATAACACTTGTAAATGTTTAACAGGATAGTTATTTTTATGGAGTAAGTATTTGTATAAGTTAAGTTGCCAGGTTGGATAATCTAACTTATCTTGAATATTTACCCAGCTTTGGACATTCTGATATTTGTAATCAACTATCAATTCATCATTTTGATTATAATAGTCTATCTTTCCAGACAGGATAACACCATTGATTTCTAAATTGACTTTCTTTTCTACAAAGATACCCAAATCTTCTTTGCCTTTGTGACCTTGTTCCAAAAGTATATGCACTGCAGTTCCTAACGCAGATGCCATTTGGTCTATAGCGTCTATTTCTAACTTAGGAGCATATTTCTTTTTCAGAACTGCAATTCTGGTAGGTTCCAAGATTTCGGTGACACTCCAACCTTGATTGTGAAGATGTTCATTATTGGCTTCTAATGAACATAATGCCTCATATAAGATAGCAGGCATACCTGCTTTATTGGTTAAACTCATCTTTTTATTTCCTTCCTATTTGCTGTGATGTTTATACCATTCTACTTGTCTTAGTCTCTTTAAGGCGTCTTTTTTGATTAGGTTCTTTTTGGATAATGCCTTACCTTTATGAGACTTGACTTGGTATCCTCTTTTGGTTTTGACAATCATCTTAACCTCCGAAATTTATCATATAATAATAATATATCTGTCAAGAGAAAAGTTAAGATTCTGGAGGTATTAGATCGCTTAATATCTCTTTTGCTTCTGATCCTTCTTTTGGTAATAGGTCACTTAGTATCTCTTTGGCTTCTTCACTATAATTTCTCGCTATATCTTCTACCTTTTTTAATGTAGAGAATATGTCTTGCATAGATATGCAATGGCAACCAATTTCAAATGACGCAGCTAACCCCTTGTGTATTATGAGATATATGTTTGCATAGGCGTTAAAGAATATGTTTGCAGATATTTTAATCTCGTGATTGCTATCTGTTTTATAATCAATATGGAGATAATCTCCACACATATCTTGTATAATTGTTGTGCTTCTCATTCTATACCTCCCAATGCTTCTTCAATCATACCTGCTTCAAAATCTATCTCAGGATGATTGGCAATGTTATTTTCTGGTTTCAAATCCAAAGATTCTGAAATAGGGAAACCGTAAGAACTCAGATTTTCCCAGAAGGTAAAATACTTCTTGTTTGCTATTTTTATAGCCTTGCTAAGACTGCTTATATTGATAACTGCATACTTATTTTTAAGCAAAGGGTACTTGGACTTAAATCCTACTATCCAGACATTGTTATCTGGAAGGATTACATCGTTTTTAATTTGAGTTTTTGCTACAATCCAAACATGTTTCATTTCTCTTCCTCCTGTGCCTTCAAGAGACCACAGGCATCATACAGTAAAACCCAGCCGTTATCGATGTAGTGATTTATGCTTT
>Ga0208940_1004601_pt1 | contig 10780 bp, 7 predicted proteins | sample AD_JPNNA6_MetaG_FD_184445 | JGI IMG/M metagenome (GOLD analysis project Ga0208940, IMG submission 184445) | Active sludge microbial communities of municipal wastewater-treating anaerobic digesters from Japan - AD_JPNNA6_MetaG (SPAdes) (version 2) | ecosystem: Engineered > Bioreactor > Anaerobic >... | reverse complement strand
AATGTATCGCCACAAGAAGCAAACCGGCGGTGCCGGTCAGTTTGGTGAGGTTCACCTACGCGTATTCCCCATCCAAGATGAAGATTTCACCTTTAGCAATGACGTATTCGGCGGCGCGATATCCAGCAGCTATATGGCGCCGATCGAGAAAGGCATCCGCTCGGTGATGAAAGAAGGCGTGATTGCTGGTTACCCAGTGCATAATGTTGGCGTCTCAGTCTTTGATGGTAAAGAGCATCCGGTTGATTCCAAACCGATCGCCTTTGAAATTGCTGGGCGTGAAGCCTTTAAGTTGGCTTTCAAGGATGCCAACCCTGTGCTTTACGAACCCATTATGAGAGTAACGATCACTGTGCCAGAAGCCAATATGGGTGATGTGCTGGGCGACCTCAACACCCGCCGCGCCCGTGTGCAGGGCATGGAAACCGATAAAGGTCGCTCGGTAGTGACCGCGATGGTACCCCTGGCAGAAATGCTGCGCTACACTACCACCCTGCGTTCGATGACGGGGGGACGAGGTTACTTTACCATGGAGTTCGACCATTATGACTTGGTGCCAACTCACTTGACCCAAGCGATTATCGAGGCACGCCAAAAAGAACTAAAATCCGAAGATTAATCTTCGTTTTTAAACATTCACAGCCGCCCTAGTTTGGACGGCTGTTTTTGTTTAAACTGGTCTTTCAGGTTTTGGCTTAGGTTTCGCCATCGAAAGCATAGCTTCCGCCAAAGGGATGCAGTCTGCTACCACGCGTTCATCTGCAACTTGAAAGATTGGGGCGTGCGGATCTTTATTCACCGCAATGATGTAAGTTCCTTCGGCTAAGCCAGTTAAGTGCTGCACAGCTCCAGATATGCCAAAAGCTAAGTACACTTTCGGCGCAATTGTGATCCCAGTTTGCCCGACTTGATGCACATAAGGCAACCAGCCAAGGTCCACCACCGCGCGCGAGGCAGCTAAACCCGCACCTAGGGCTTTTGCTAGGTCCTGGAAGAGAGGCAAGGAACGCGGGCTGCCGATGCCTCTGCCTATCCCAATCACGATTTCCGCCGATTCCAGGCTCAAAGAATCGCTTGTGGTAAGTCTTAAATCTAACTGCTGGATGAGGTGGTTTTCGGGCAGGCGCACTTCAGCATAGGTTAGGCTGCCTCGCCGGTTAATATTGGGGGCAAGTGGCTGCATCACATGGGGGCGTACGGTCGCCATCTGTGGGCGTCGATTGCGGCAAAGGATGGTTGCCATCAGGTTACCGCCAAATGCCGGCCGTGTTTGGTGCAGCAAGCCGCTCTGTGTGTCAATCTCCAGGCGGGTACAATCAGCAGTCAAGCCCGTCTCTAAACGTGAGGCAATCCGTGGGGCAATCGAACGCCCAAAACCCGTTCCGCCAATCAAAAAAATGGAAGGTTGGTAAGCTTGCACCAATTGAGCCAAGGCAAGTGGATATAGCAGCTCATCGCGCTGGTCAAGCTTCGCGGTTGGCACCGCCAGCACTTCATCTGCGCCATAAGCCCAAAGCTGGCGATAGCTCTGGGCAGCCTGCTCCCCAAGCACAATCGCGCATACAGGCTCACTGCTGCTTGCAGCGAGGCGGCGCGCTTCACCCAAGAGCTCAAAGGTCACCGGTTTGAACTGCCCCGCGAAAAACTCGGCAAAAACCCAAATTCCCCGTGCTTGAGGGTTTGGCTGGACCGTTTGCGGTAGGCGGAGTTCAATTGCCTCATAGCGGCAAGCCGGCACGCATGCACCGCAAAAAACACATGCCTCCGAGATGACCGCCATGCGCCCTTGCATACTAATTGCGCCATAAGGGCAAGCTGGCAGGCACTTACGGCAGCCGACGCATTTTTCCGGCAGTATACAGATCTCAGCCATGCTGCTCCCTCCCAGTTTGTTGCTGCAAGCTTGCCAAGATCTGACTCGCAATTTCTGACAGCGTACCTTCCACCACAATACTGGTTTTGTGCTGCTCTGGCACAAAAGTGGAGATGACTTGCGTGGGCGAACCTTCCAACCCAATGCGCCCAGGGTCAACATCCAGATCCTCTACTTTCCAGATGAGAATATCGGATTTCTGTGCCCGGCGGAAACCTGCCAGCGTTGGAAAGCGTGGGGTATTAATCTCCTTGACTACGGTAAGCAATGCGGGCAATTGGACCCTCAGGCGCGCATAGCCTTCGTCGACCATTTTTTGGCAAATCAGGCTCTCTGTACTAACCTGTTCGATTTTAGAGATTGCGGTGGTATGCGGAATACCCAACTTCTCGGCTAATTCGGGGCCAACCTGAGCTGTATCGCCATCAATTGCCTGTCTGCCGCATAAGATTAGGTCTACTGTACCTAACTTCCGGATTGCAGCGGCTAAGGTAGTCGCTGTAGCGAGCGTATCCGCACCAGCAAAGCGACGGTCGGTCAACAAGATGGCTTGGTCTGCCCCCATAGCGAGTGCTTCCCGCAACATCACCGCGGCACTGGGGATACCCATTGTGAGCACGCTTACCGTGCCGCCATGCGCCTCGCGCAAGCGCAGCGCTTCCTCTAAGGCATAAGCATCAAAGGGATTGAGCATCAGCTCCACGCCTTCGCGTATGATCGTACGGGTGCGCGGGTCCAGCTGAACTCGTGTGGTAGCGGGCACTTGCTTAACGCAAACGACAATCTCCATACCGCTTTCAAGCCTCCAGCGGGAACATATTCCCAGGGTTAAGCAGCCCTTGGGGGTCAAAGCAGCGTTTGAGCGCACGCATTTCGTTCAGAGCCTGCGCGCCATAGAGCTCAGCAAGCAGACCATGCTTGAGTTTACCAATCCCATGCTCCGCCGAAACTGTCCCCCCAGCAGCGACGACTTCCCGTGCCCATTGCTCAAAGAGCTGCTTACCTTGCGTATATTCGGCTTCATTGCGAGGGAGGATATTCACGTGGAGGTGATTATCGCCAATATGCCCAAACTTCAGTGCTTCTAAGCCAGTTTGCGTGAGCGTATCTTCATACAGCGTCATCACCCAGTCGAGTTTATCATCCGGTACAGCCATATCACTGCCCAACTTGGTCAGGTTGGGATATTGCCGCTTGCGCTCAGCAATGATGCGGTTGATGCTCTCGGGAATGGCATGGCGGAAAGCAACTAGCTTTTCCAAATCTTGGCGCGAAAGCGCTAACCAGGTGGCTTGTTCATCACCGCCTGCAGCGTTGAGCAGATCAGCGACCTGATTGATCGTCTCGTCGCGCTCTGGTAAGCTCTCAGCGGTAAACTCCGTATAGATCGCGCTCTGATCCGCTGGACTAAGTGCAGGGATATTCTGATGCGCGTGCAGCTGCTCTTGCTCGTTGCGGATTAGTGCTAAGCAGGCTTGATCAAAAAATTCGATGGCGGCTGGCTGCTCAGCTTGCGGAAGAGCTCTTAGGGCGTGTACATAAGCCAAGGGATTCTGCTCCCTTGTGAAGAATGCCATCATTCCCCAAGTGAAGCCTGGCTGCGGAGCTAAGGCTAAAGTGACCTCGGTTACAATGCCTAATGTCCCTTCCGAGCCGATGAAAAGATCGATAAGATCCATGTTTTCATGCACATAATACCCAGAGGCATTCTTGACCTGCGGCATCTGGTAAGCTGGCAGCTGCCCAGCGATCTGGCTGCCATCATCCAAGCGCAACTCAAACTTCTGACCTTGGGCAAATTGCTCACCTCGGTGCAAGCTAAGGCTCTTGCCGTTGGCAAGCAGCAAACGCAGACCAAGCACATGCCGGCGCATAGACCCATAACGGTAGGATTTTGCCCCCGAGGCGTTGGTTGAGACCATCCCGCCGATTGAAGCGGTTGTCTCGGTGATATCTGCCGGCAGGAACCAAGCACCACTTTGCTGAAAGCGCCGCAAAGCAGATTGTGCTTGTGCACTCCAACCAGTTGTATCAAAGGATTTTTCGGCGATCGCCTTGTTGAGCTGATTGAGCTGCACGCCAGGCTGAACCGAAAGCAAGAAGCAGTTCCGCTTGGTATCCCATCCTATTCCGGTAATGCGATTGAGTTTGCTGAGGTTGAGGATATGCCCACCTGTAGGCACAGCACCACCCGTAATGCCCGTGCGCGCGCCCTGCACGGTGAGCGTTTGATGAGCTTGGCGAACTGCGAGCAAAACCTCGCGGATTTCTGCTTCACATTCTGGGAAGGAAATGCTCTCCGCCTGTCCGGTGACTTTGGACTCGTCACTCAGGTAAGGCTGAATTATTTGGGGGTCGCTCAGAATTTGTACTGGCATCCTGCCAATTGTAAAGCAAAACTATAGTAAGCGGGCTATTTATCCCAACCCACCTGCCGGAATGCGCTGGGTAAGCTCAAAATGATATCCTCTGGGGTGAGCGCGCGCTCCGTAAGCAACTCGGCTTGCAGGTCAGCGGCTAAGCCGTGCAAATATACTGCTGCGCAAACCGCCACCCGCAATGGCAAGCGCTGTGCCAGAAGTGAGCCTAACAACCCACTGAGCACATCCCCGGAGCCTGCTTTTGCCATGCCAGCATTGCCCGAGGTGTTAATCCACACTTCTTGCTTGCCCTGCTCCGGTGGAAAAGCAATTACCGTGCCGGCACCTTTGAGGACCACAACGCTTGCAGTTAATGCAGCCAAAGCTTCAGCGCTGGCTATGCGATCTTGTTCGACCATCGCAGCCATTTCTGGGCAAAGCCGGCGAAATTCACCCGGGTGCGGGGTGAGGATGGCAGGTTCTAACCCGCTTTGCGTGCGCGCTCTCAGCGCAGCCCGACTGGCTTCTAGCGTTTCAGGTTCAGCAAGCAAATTTAACCCGTCGGCGTCTAGCACCAAGCGTGGAGCTTCTGCAATCGCTGCCATGACTAAGCTGAGCAGGTCCGGGCGCTTCGGTGTACTCTTGCCCATGCCCGGACCGACTAAGGCGGTATCGCAACCTTTGAAGCGTTGCTTCCAGAAATCTAGTTGTGCTGTTCCTATTGCCCCCTGCTCTAACGGCTCCTCTGGGAGGGGTGCGCTCAGTAATGAAGGCGCTGCCTCGAGTACTGCTGCGTAGATCTCGGCTGGCACCGTGAGGGAGACGTAACCTGCACCGCTCATCTCGGCTGCACGCCCGCTCAGAATCGCTGCGCCTGCCAAGCCTGGGCTACCTGCCAAGATAGCTAAGCGCCCGAAAGTACCTTTATGCGCGTCCATTGGGCGCTGTGGACGCCATGCGCGCAGCTCTTCAGCTGTCAGTGCAGAAGGCGAGTGTAGATTTTGCTGCTGCCAGACTTGCTCTAAAAACTTCTCTGGTAAGTTGAGGTCATGTACGCGTACAAAGCCAGCAGCTTTGCGCCCAGGGTAGCTTACTAACCCCGTTTTTATGTAAAGAAAGCTTAGGGTTTCATCGGCTTGGATGACCGTTGGCGCAACCTGACCGTGATCAGCCTGCACGCCAGAGGGCAAATCCACCGCCAGCACGACCGCGCCATGTTCCTGGCGTGCTTGATTCACCTTGCGAGCTAAGCGCTCGAACTCTGGGCTCAAAGGACGGTCTGCCCTAAAACCGCTGCCATAGACAGCATCGATGATCAAACCATCCGTGGGCTTAAATTCAGAAAATGGCTGTGGGGTGATGCCCAAATTTAGGCAGATTTGGCGGTTAAGGCGTGCATCACCAGCGTTATTTGATGCCCCTTCGGCTTCAAAAAATTGCAGATGCTGCACGCGACCTAAGAGCAGCCGCGCTGAAGCAAAGCCATCTCCGCCATTGTTCCCCGCCCCGCACAATATCATCACTTTTCTAAATCCGCGTTCGGCTACAAGCTGCAGAGCCCGCATGGCAATGGCGTGGGCTGCTGACTCCATCAATAGCAAGGTCGGGATGCCAGCCTCGGCAGCGGCTTTTTCAATAATCCGTTGTTCGTTTGCGCCAATGGTCCTCATGGTCACCTCACAAACTAAGGTGTGAATGCTAATGAAGGCAGAACAGAATATCTCCGGTTCACACCAAGACTTTTACCCCTGATATAAAGGAATTCGTCTTCAAAAAGGTCATTTGCTAAGAATTTTAATAATAATCTCGCAAGGAATTTTTATACTTGGGGTTACGCAGCTTGCGTAAAGCCGTGCTCTCGATTTGGCGGATGCGTTCGCGCGTCAAGCCGAAGCGTTCACTGATCTCCTCCAGAGAATGGTTAATCCCATCGGTCAAGCCAAAGCGCATCTCCAACACTTCGCGCTCACGGTCAGCCAAAGTGCCCAACGAGCGCCGCACACTTTCACGTAGGTCTTCCAGGATGACTTCTTCAATCGGTTCGGAAGCCTCAGCATCCTCGACATAATCCGCTAAGGTGCTGTTGTCTTCATCGCCTATAGGGCTCTCCAAGGAGATAGGCTCCTCGCTGATTTTTAGGATTTCCTCGACCTTTTGAGTCGCTTCATCCCAGCGGCGCAAACATGCTGGATCTAATTCTTCGCGGTTATAGTTCGCTCTTTTAATCGTCTTCTGATCTTTTTCATCGAGAAAGCCGGAATTGACAGCAATTTCGGCAAAAGATGGCTCGCGGCCAAATTCCTGCACTAATTCGCGCTGCACCTTCATCAGTTTACTGATGGATTCGACCATGTGCACAGGGATGCGTATCGTACGCGCGTTTTCCAAGATGTAACGGCTGACAGATTGACGGATCCACCAGGTGGCATAGGTGCTAAAACGGAAACCGCGGGTTGGATCGTATTTCTGCACAGCGCGCAGCAAGCCGATATTCCCTTCTTGAATGAGATCCATGATGTTGATGCCCCTGCCAGTATAGCGTTTGGCGACGCTCACCACCAAGCGCAGGTTATATTCCACCAACTGACGACCTGCCGCCTTAGCATTTTCACGTAATTGCTCCACACATTGGCGATTTTCTTCGTCGCTTGGAAGTGCTTCGGTCAAAATTTCCCAGTCCGGTAAGTGTTCCTGCCGGCTGACATGGCTAATTAAGGCTTGTATAAAATTCGGCGGTAGCAAATAGGCATCTAAGTAAATCCGGCAAAGATCGCGGGCTAAAATCTCCCATTCATGATCCTGCCCCCAACGCTCATCGCGCAAGTAAGCATAGACGTACGAATCCTTGCTTTGCAGGCAGTCTTGATGTAACGCTCGAGCTTCTTCCAGCACTGCACGAAGCCTTGGTGGCGCTTTGTGCACATGCTCGGCATCCAGCTCCACCTGTGACCAAGTCGATTTCATGTCTTTGTACACGGCTTGCAAATCTAAAAGCTTTTCTGGGGTCAGGTATGTCTTTAAGCGCTTTTCAGCCTGTACGCAGATAGCAAGTTGGAACTCGCCTTTATCGTCTAATAACTTATCACGATTAATTTCCTGCAGATAAAGCTGAATGGGTTCCCCCACCAAAGAGGCATTCTCTAAAACTGGCAGGTAGTACTCCTTGATATCTTCTTCATCATAAACAATTTCTTCATCGTCAAATTGAGGATTGTTTTCCTCTTCATCTGCTTCTAAGGAATGATTTTCCATTTTCTATGATTCCTTTTTTATTAGGTTTACCGGCTGTGCTTGTAGGATAAATTCGAGCCGCCGGCTAACGGAGATTGAAAAGCCAAGTCCAAAATACGGCGTTGATTGAGTAGCTCGAGCAGCAAAATCTGAGCTTCTTCCTCGCTAAAGGTTTTTTCTTCCAATTCCGATTGTAGGAACTGGATTTCTTGAATGCGATCCTGCACAACATTGCGGCGGATTCGCACTACGGTGCGTACTTGCTCAGCTAAGCGTTTTTCCTCTGAAGGTGGCAAGATTTTGCTCATTGTGGGTGGCTCATCTTTTTCCTCTAAACCTTGAGGTAGATTTTCTTCTAAATATTCCTTTGGGGACATTAAATCTTGTTCTAAGCTAGCCTTAACCAGTTTAAACCCTTGGCGGAAGTCGCTCTCCATAAAATCAGCTTCGTCAAAAGATTCCAGCCCGAGAAGCCCCAGTGAACGGTTCAGGCGGTAAAGCGATTCCGGATCCCGAAGGAGGGCTTGTAAAGCTTCCTTCTCCAGGATGCGGTTGCGAGAAGCACTATCCGCCAGTGGACTCGCTTCAGGGCTCAGCATTGATTCCCTTTGCGCCCCCCGTGAGCGCCGCGGTTGGCGTTTCTGTGGAGTGGAAGCTAATAGCGCGCGCACATCCACATGCAGTAGCCTTGCTAACTGCTCGCGGTAGGCTTCCCGTTCAACTGAATCAGCTACATCTTCAATCAAAGGCAGCACCTGGGCGGCAATTTCCCGCTTGACTTTGGCATCCTCCAGGTTCTGAGAAGCAGCTAAAGTCTCCATCACATGTACCACAACAGGTTTAGCCTTGGCGATAATCTGCTCCCAGGCTTTCGGGTCCGCAAGCACAATCTCATCAGGATCCTTGCCTTCAGGCAGTGTAGTTACGCGGATGTCTGCCCTTAGGCGCGATTCTACATGCAGCAAGCCGCGGGCATCGAAGCGCAGTTCTGCTTCTTGATCCAGCGTTTGGCGCGCGGTTTCCAAACCACGCAAGGTAGCCTTTTCACCTGCAGCGTCTGGGTCCAGCGCTAAGACGATGTTGCGCGAGAACTTTTTAAGTAAAGTAAATTGATCCTCAGTCAGCGCCGTACCCATTGGGGAGACAGCATTATGAAAGCCAGCCTGATGCAGACCGATCACGTCCATATAGCCTTCCACAATCACTGCCTGCTCACTTTTGCGGATCTCTCGGCGAGCCATATCCAAACCATAGAGCAAGCCGCCCTTATCAAAAAGATCCGTGCGGGGGGAGTTGATGTATTTAGCTGCGGTTTGATCCTCACTGAATAGGATCCTGCCGCCAAACCCCGCCATCTTCCCATAAGTATCCCGGATTGGGAACATCAGCCTCTGGCGGAAGCGGTCATAACTGGTGCCATCTTCCCGCAGGGTTATCAGCCCAGCGGATTCTAACAAGCTTTGGTTATATCCTTTGCGTTGCAAGGCGCTGCCCAGCGCATTCCAAGATGAAGGAGCATATCCAAGCCCCCAAATTTTAATCGTTTCATCGCTCAAGCCGCGTTGATGCAAATAATCCAGGGCTTGCCTGCCTTCATCCGTTTCTAACATTTGCCGGCGGAAAAACTGAACCGCTTCCTCCAGTACTTGCCGCAAAGCTTCTTTGTGGCTCTCGTCGGCAGAGGATTCTTGTGTACGTGGGCTTAGTTGCACACCAGCTTTATCCGCTAAATAACGCAAGGTTTCGGCAAAATCCCAGCCTTCACGCTTCATCACAAATCGAAATATATCCCCGCCTTCATTGCAAGCTCCAAAACAGCGCCAAGTTTGGCTATCTGGGAAGACGACGAAAGCAGGCGTGCGCGTATTGGAGTGAAATGGGCAAAATCCGATGTAGTTTTTGCCAGTTCGGCGCAATTTGACCGTCTGAGAAACGATATCGACGATATCTAATTGCGCTTTAACTTCATCAACGACGCTCATCCCCACTCCTCGGAAACATCAGCTGTGTGCTGGCTAAAGAACTTTTTCGTCAAAGGACTTGAGTGAGCTAATGTAGTTGGCGCGTTCGTAAGCGGTGGGGTTTGGCACTTTGTCGTAGCGCAAGACCCCATGCATCTGTTTAACGGAATCATATCCATTCCGGTCCATCCAGTCATTAAAGTTCCGCAGCATGGTGGCGGCAGCGCCAATGCCATGTTGCAAGAATTCCGAGACAACATAAGTTACATTTGCTCCAGCCATTACGCCTCGCACCATATCCTCGGCGGTGTGCACGCCACCGCTTAAGGCAAAGTCTGCCTTGAGCTGTGCAGAGGCAATTGCGATCCAACGCGCTGGCAGGGAGAGATCGGCACTACTGCTAAGCGGCGCCTTTCGGATGATATCCAGCGACTGGATGTCAAAATCTGGCTGCATAAAGCGATTAAACAGAACAAATCCTTCTGCTCCGGCTTTATAAGCCCGAGCTAGAAAGTGCGGTAGTGTGGTTAAATAAGGGGAAAGTTTTACCGTCACGGGAAGGTTGATACTCTTGCAAACTTCCTCGATGAGAGTAATATAGCTCTTTTCGACCTGATCACAGGTTATTTGTGGGTCAATAACCATGGAATAAATGTTCAATTCCAACGCATCCGCGCCGGCTGCCTGAAGTTGTTGAGCTAATTTAATCCATCCTCCCATGCTGGTTCCATTGAGGCTCGCAATGACCGGGATTTCAACAGCCTCTTTAATGCGCTGCAACCGAGCAATATAGCGATCGGCAACGCTAAGAATTTCGGGCGGTTCCACCAGGTAGGTTTGCGCTTCTGGCTGGCTCTCAGTGCCCTTATTGAGGAAATAATCTAAGCGTAAGCTTTCATGAGTGATTTCTTCTTCAAAAAGGGAATTCATCACAATAGCGCTAACGCCGTTATCCTCTAATTGTTTTACCAAATCCAAATGGTTGGCAAAGGGAGAAGCACCGGCAACGAGGGGGTTTTTAAGATTCAATCCCAAATATGTGGTTCTTAAATCAGCCATTTTTCCTCCTGCAGTGAATTATACCCATTAGAAGTAAAAAGAATAACGATGGCGTTGTATTCATGCCATCGTTATTCTACCTTAGTTAGGGCTTAATTTCTTGGAGCAGCTCATGCACCTGCATAAAGAATAAGCCAAAAGTCAAATCGACTATTTTTCAGCGGCGGTCGTTTCTCCACTCTTACCGAGCGAGTAATCCATCGCAGCCATCTGAGAGTAAATTGCCCAACGGCGGTCAGCATCTTCTTGTGCTTTACGCATCAGCTCTTCCGCGCGTTCCTCGTCCATCTGCAGTA
>Ga0208940_1004594_pt1 | contig 10790 bp, 9 predicted proteins | sample AD_JPNNA6_MetaG_FD_184445 | JGI IMG/M metagenome (GOLD analysis project Ga0208940, IMG submission 184445) | Active sludge microbial communities of municipal wastewater-treating anaerobic digesters from Japan - AD_JPNNA6_MetaG (SPAdes) (version 2) | ecosystem: Engineered > Bioreactor > Anaerobic >... | reverse complement strand
CGGGACTTGGGGGAGGGTGCATAATAGGTTGACACTTCGGCTATAGGCGCTGGCCCTCTCATCCCCCAACCCCCTTCTCCCCCGCCAGCGGGGAAGAAGGGGGCAAAAGGGGGGTGTGGCGGGCGGCTTCGCCGCCCGCCACACCCCCCACCCAAAATCCCCCTTCCTGGGGGGAAGGGGGGCAGGGGGGATGGGCTTATAGAAACACGCCTATCTCGTCATCCACAAGCACCAGGCATACCGAAATCCACGCCCAACCTGGCATAGGGAATAAATGGCTTCATCAGGTTTACTAGCCTGAATAGATACTTATTCAATTCTATTAAGGAGATTTTTGACCCCATGACTACTATCAGCGAACAATATGTCAACCAAGGTTCCCGCCCGGCGGACCTCAAAATCACCGATATGCGCGTTGTCAACCTCAAAGGCGTTGTGCGCGCGACGCTCATCCGTATCGACACGAACCAGGGCATCTCCGGCTACGGTGAAGTGCGGGACATGGCGAGCCCGACCTACGTCCTGATGCTCAAAAGCCGCATCCTGGGAGAAAATCCCTGCAACGTGGACAAGGTCTTCCGCAAGATCAAGCAGTTCGGCTATCACGCACGGCAGGCGGGCGGGGTCTGCGCGATTGAGATGGCCTTGATGGACCTCGCCGGCAAGGCTTACGGTGTCCCCGCCTACATGCTTGCGGGCGGCAAGTTCCGCGACAAAATCCTCTGCTACAGCGACACGCCCAGCGAACCCGACGGTAAGGCGATGGGCAAGCGCCTCAAAGAGCGGATGAACCAGGGCTTCAAGTTCCTCAAGATGGATCTGGGCATTTATATGCTGCGCAACATCCCCGGAACGCTGATCGGTTTCCCCGACAACATCGACAGCTTTCACATTATGCACCCCTTCACCGGAACGCAGATCACCGCAAAAGGCATCGATGTACTCTGTCAATATGTCGCCGATGTGCGCACTGTCATCGGCTATGAAGTCCCGCTGGCGATTGATCACTTCGGTCACATCGGGCTGGAATCATGCATCCGGCTGGGCCAGGCGCTCGACCCGTTCTCACTGGCCTGGTACGAGGACATGATCCCCTGGCAGTTTACCGATCAGTACGTGACGCTCTCCCGCGCCGTCAAGACGCCTATCTGTACGGGTGAGGACATCTACCTTAAAGAAGGCTTCATGCCGCTGTTCCAAGAGCGTGCCGTCTCTGTCATTCATCCCGATCTGGCGTCGGCCGGCGGCATCCTGGAAACCAAAAAGATCGGCGACCTGGCGCAGGAGCACGGGATCGCCATGGCGATGCACATGGCGGGATCGCCCATCGCCGCGCTGGCGGCCGTTCACTGCGCGGCGGCCACGGAAAATTTTCTCGTGCTCGAAAACCATTCCGTCGATCACCCGGAGTGGAACGACTTCGTTCGCGGCTTGCCCAACCCCCTCATCCAGGATGGTTATATCCAGGTGCCCGAAACGCCCGGTCTGGGCTTCAGCGACGTCAACGCAGAGATGCTGCGTGCCCACATTGACCCCGACCGACCCGGCTACTTCGAGCCGACGACGGAATGGGACAACGAGAAATCGTGGGATCGTTTGTGGAGTTAAACGGGTAACTATTCAGCCACCCTTGCCAGGTGGCGAACGGGACTTTGGGGAGGGTACATAATAGGTTACTCCTTCAGCAGGTGATGACCCTCTCATCCCCCAACCCCCTTCTCCCCCGCCAGCGGGGAAGAAGGGGGCAAGGGGGGGGGTAGCGGGCGGCTTCGCCGCCCGCCACACCCCCACCCAAAATCCCCCTTCCTGGGGGGAAGGGGGACAGGGAGGAGGGGCTGATAGAAACACGAATATCTTGCCATCCAGAAGCACCTGGCATACCAAAGTCTACGCCAAACCTGGTATGGAATAAGTGGCTTCGTCAGGTTTACGAGCCTGAATAGATACCTTTTTTTACAGGAGGGCAACCATGGGTTTCCAAGCGATAACGAACCTCTATCCTGAAGTGTTTTCACAACACGAGAAAGTGTTCGTGGATTACGGACATCTCACAGCCTCGACCTTTCGCTTTCCGAGCGGCGTGTGCGGCCTGCGGCTCACCAGCGACGTGGGCGAACTGGTGCTGCTGCCGTTCCAGGGTCAGCAGATCTGGTCAGCGACGTTCAACGGGCGCAATCTGACGATGAAATCGATGTTCACGCAGCCCTATCCCCATCGCCCGTTCCTGGAGACGTTCGGCGGTTTTTTGCAGCACTGCGGCATCACCGGCGTTGGCGGGCCATCCCCGCAGGACACGCACCCCCTGCATGGCGAACTGCCCAACGCCCCCTACGCAACCGCTTACGTCGTCATCGGCGAGGACGACAAGGGCACGTACATCGGCATGGGCGGGCAGTACCGGCACACCGTCGCCTTCGCGCACAACTACCTCGCCGAGCCGCTGGTCAAACTCTACGCCGGCTCGACGCTGTTCTCCGTGACGATGTCCATCACCAATCTCAAAAATTCCGGCCAGGAACTGCTCTACCTGGCGCATGTCAACTTCAGACCGGTGGATAACGGGCGGTTGGTCTACAGTGCGATCCCCACGCCGGAACACGTCCGCGTGCGGGCCAGCATCCCCAGTCACATCAAGCCGGGGCCGGGCTACGCCGAATTTCTGGCCGAACTGCGCGACCATCCCACCAGACACCACATCCTCACGCCAGGGCTGGCCTTCGACCCGGAGGCCGTGTTCTTCATCGACTACCTCGCCGACACGGACGGGTGGGCGCACTCGCTGCAGATCCACCCCGACGGCAACGCCGATGTGATCCGCCACCGTCCGGCGCAGTTACCAAAGGCCACGCGCTGGATCTCGCGCACGCCCGATCAGGATGCCATCGCCCTGGTGGAAGCCGGGACGTGTGAGCCGGAAGGCTACCTGGCAGAGAAGGCGAAGGGGCACGTCAAAATCCTGCCGCCCGGCGAGACCTTCGTCGCGGAGTTTGAGATCGGGGCGCTGGCGGCGGAAGAGGCGCAGCGGGCGGAAGAACACGTCCTCACGCTCACACCGCCTTCAAAGGCAAGAGTACCATGACCACCCGAATTCGCACCGTTCGTGTTGAGGAATTTGAAGACTTTATGCGTTACGTGGAGCGCGCTTTCGGCCATTCGGTGGACTTTTTCCCGCGCGCCATGCCCCACATTTACAAGCCGACGCCGGAGGTCTGCGCCTGGGGTTACGTCGTCGAGGAGAACGGCAAGATCGTCTCTCACGTGGGTGTCTATCCCCTCGCAGTGGTCACGGCGAGCGTGCCGCTCAAGCTCGGCGGCATCGGCGCGGTTTCCACGGCAGTCGAGGCACGCGGCAAGGGCTATATGACGCAGCTTTTGTACCACGCCATCGACGCCATGCGTGCGCAGGGCTACCCGGCCTCGTGGCTCAGCGGCGACCGTCAGCGCTACAACAGCTTTGGTTGGGAAATTGCCTCGTTATCTTACCAACTGATGTTCTCCGCGCGGTCGCTGGGGCGGGCAGACGTCGCGCCGGCAGACATTAAGGAAGTCCGGCCCTGGGAAGCGACGGCACACATTGCGCGGCTGATGCCGCTGCCGAACTGTCATGCCTGCCGCCCGGACCTGGAAGCACAACTGCACCGGCAGGATTTGCGCGTCTGGGTGACGGAGGATGGCTACGCTATGGCCGACGGGCAAGACCGCGATCACGTCAGACTCATCGAGCTGGTATCGGCCTCGGGCCAGGAAGCGGAGATGATCCGTGCCATCATCGCGTGGAATCACGGCGAGGATGCCACCCTGGACATGTCGCTTTGGGACGAAGAACGCCTGGCACGCTTGATGCCGCACACGAACTACTGGACAACCGGCTACAGCGGGATGTACCGCGTGAACGACATTGTTGCCGTGCTACGCGCCGCTATTCCGGTGTTAGAGCGCCGGGCTGCCGGGCTGCGTGATTTCGCCGTGAGCCTCGGCATCCGCGAACATGACCGCGTGCAAACAACGACCGTCGCCGTGCATGATGGCGTCGTGCAGATCGAGGCCGGGCAAAGTGCGGAGACCTACGTGGAACTCGCCCCTGTCACCGCCGCGCGGCTGGTCTTCGGCGGCCCGGCGATCCCCGAAGCGCCGCAACTGCCGCCGGGCTTGCTCGCGCTGTTGCCGGTGCCGGTCTACGTTCCGCCATTGGATTATGTGTAGAAGAATGAGTGCATCAGCGCATGGGAGAATGAGCGAATGATGCCCACGTATCCAAAATCGAGTTGAGGCGAGTATGACCAGAGAACACACCGAATTGACCGTTTACGGGACGTGCTGGTGTCCGGATGTACGACGGGCAAGACGCTTTCTCGACGAGCACAACGTCGTCTATGCCTACTGCGACATCGACACGGACGCCACGTCGCGCGCTTACTGCGATGAAGTTCACGGGGGAAGCTGGATTGTCCCTACCATTGCCTTCCCCGATGGGACCATCCTCTGCAACCCTTCCGTCAGAGAACTCGCCGCCAAGTTAGGCATCGAAGTCTAGCCTTCAGCCAGCAACGTGCTCCCGCAGAGGCGCGCTGTCCAAAGGCAAGCGTCGACTCCTGGCATTCGGGTGGGGCGTCTTGCGCCAGTTCATATTCCTGAACCAAAATGGCTGCCGGAATTCCCAGCCCTTTTTCCAGATTGCGGATCATTCGCAAGACAAATCCAGTCCGTAGAGCTTGGCCCTGTTAGCACTGTGGCTTCAGTCTCTACCTTCAGTCTCTACGCTAAACCGCCGCCAATTCCGGCATGGCCTCGTGCTGGCCTTTGAACTGGCTCATGTACATATTGTAGTAGAATCCTCGCTGGGCCAGCAATGCCTGGTGCGTGCCGCGTTCGATGATCTCGCCGTTATGGATGACCAGGATCGCGTCCGCGTCGCGGATGGTGCTGAGGCGGTGGGCGATGACGAAACTGGTCCGTCCCTCCATCAAGCGTAACATCGCCTCCTGGATGTTCTTCTCCGTGCGTGTGTCCACGCTGCTCGTCGCTTCATCAAGGATAAGGATGCTGGGATCGGCCAGAATCGCCCGCGCAATGGCGAGCAACTGCCGCTGCCCCTGGCTGATGTTGCCGGCGCGCTCCGAAAGCTCCGTCTGATAGCCACCCGGCAGACGGTGGATGAATTGGTCGGCGTTGGCAAACTTCGCCGCGGCGATGACGTCGTCGTCCGTGGCCTCCAGCCGCCCGTAGCGGATGTTCTCCATCACGGTGGTGGCGAAGAGGTAGGTATCCTGCAGCACGATTCCCAACTCGCGGCGCAAGTCGGCCATCTTGAGTTGGCGGATGTCGAGGCTATCGACGGTGATACTGCCGCTGTCGATGTCATAGAAGCGGGTAAGCAGGTTGACAATGGTGGTCTTCCCCGCCCCCGTGGGGCCGACCAGGGCAATCGTCTGCCCACGGCGGGCGTGCAGGCTGACATGTTTCAGCACCGGCACATCCGGCTGATAGCCAAAGCACACGTCGGTGAAAACGACGTCGCCGCGGATGTCCTCCAGGGGGATCGCCTCAGGAGCATCGATCAGCTCCGGCGTCTCATCGAGAATCTCAAAGACCCGTTCGGCGCCGGCGATGGCCGCCTGGATGGTGTTGTACAGGTTGGCGATCTGATTCAGCGGCGCGGCTAACTGCCGGGCATAGTTGATGAAGGCGGCGATGGTGCCGACGGTAGCCATTCCCTGGACGGCCATCCACCCGCCGGCCCCGGCGACGATGGCTAACCCGGTGTTGTTAACGAAGTTGTTGAGCGGGCCGAGTACGCCGGCAAAGATTTGCGCATGCGCGGCGGCTTTCCGCAGCTTAACGTTGACGGTGTTGAATGACTCGATGACGGCTTGCTCCCGTCCATAAGCCTTGACGACGTGCTGTCCGGTGACGGTCTCCTCGATGATGCTGTTCAGATCGCCAAGATATTGCTGTTGCTCGCGGAAACCCTGCCGGGTGTAGCGGGCAATCACATTGCTCAAGAGCATCATCAGCGGCATGGTAAGCATACTCACCAGCGCCAGCCGCACATTCATTATGAGCATGATCGCGGCGACGCCAATCAGGCTGACGAGGCTGGAAAGCAACTGCGTGACCCCTTCGTTCAGCACGTGGTTGATGTTCTCCACATCGTTCGTCAGACGGCTCATCAATTCACCATGCGGGCGTTGATCGAAGAAGCGCAGGGACAACGTTTGCAGCTTGACAAAGAGGTCGTTGCGGATGTCGCGCACGGTACGCTGCGCCACAGAGGCCATAATGTACACTTGCATCCACGAGACAACCGAGGTGGCAAGGTAGACGCCCAGCATCACCAGGACGATGCGTCCCAGGCCAGGCAGGTCGCCCGGCATGATGTAATCGTCAATGGCGATACCCATCAGGTATGGTCCCAACAACCCCAGACCTGAAGAGATCAACACCAGCACCAAAATGGCAATCAAGGCCCACTTTTGCCGCTTGAGGTAGCCCCACAGGCGGTTCACCGTGCCGCGGATGTCCTTCGCGCGTTCTTTGGGGTGCATGAAACGTCCCCCCGGGCCGCCACCCCCTCCACCTGGGCCACCGTGAGGTTGTGGGGCAGTCGTTTGGGTTTTATGCGGTTGATGTTCAGACATGGCTCACCACTCCATTCCCCAACTGGGAATCGTAGATTTCACGGTAGACGGGACTGGTCGTCAGCAGTTCGCGGTGCGTCCCCTCGGCGATGATACGCCCCTCATCCAGCACCAGGATCTTGTCCGCGTTGAGCACGGTACTGATGCGCTGGGCAATGACGAAGCTGGTGCGTTCCTTCATGATGCTCTCCAACGCCTCCTGAATTTTCGTCTCGGTTTCCACGTCCACCGAGCTGGTACTGTCGTCGAGGATGAGCACGGCCGGCTTCATCACCAGCGCGCGGGCGATGGCGATGCGCTGCTTCTGCCCACCGGAAAGATTGACGCCGCGTTGCCCGACGACGGTGTCATAACCGTCGGGGAACTCCATGATGAAGTCATGGGCTTGCGCTGCCTTCGCGGCGGCGACGACTTCCTCGTCGGTGGCTTCTGGACGCCCGTAGCGGATGTTATCGCGGATGGTGCCGCTGAAAAGTACCGACTCTTGCAACACGATGCCGATATGACGGCGCAGAGTTGTTTCATCAATATCGCGGACATCCACACCGTCGATGGTCACGCGCCCGCTGTTCACATCGTAGAAACGCGGGATGAGGTAGATGAGGCTGGATTTGCCTGACCCTGTCGCTCCCAGGATCGCCACCGTCTGCCCGGGCTCGGCCACGAACGTGATGCCGGGAGGGCCGCCGTTGTGTGATTCCCCGCCGCCAAGTACCAGATGGCGTCCATCACGATCATAGCTGAAGGTCACACCCTCGAAGGCCACCCGCCCCCGCGGGGTGAAATCCGTCAACGCATGAGGCTTGTTCTGCACCTTCGGCACGGCGTTCATCACTTCCTGAATGCGATCGGCCGATGCGGATGCTCGCGCCAGGCGCATCACCAGCATGCTGACGAACATCAATGACATCAGGGTACGCATCAAATAGTTGATGAAAGCGATGAGTTGCCCGATCTGCATATCACCGTTGTTGACCAAGGCGCCGCCAAACCAAAGCGCGCCCACCACGCCGAGATTGACCAACATCATCATAAACGGCCATGTCATCGCCACGGCCCGCGCTGCGCGTATGGTCTGATCCATCAACGCATCGTTGACACGGCCAAAGCGCGCGATCTCGTAAGCACCCCGCACAAAGGCTTTGACCACGCGCACACCGGCAAGGTTTTCCTGCATCACCGTGTTCAGATCGTCAAGTTTTTGCTGCACTTTGCTGAACATCGGGTAGGCTTTGCTGATCATCCACACCAATAACGCTGTGATCGGCGGTATCAACGCGAGCACCAGGATTGCCAGCCGCGGGCTGGTGAAGATCACCATGACCAGACTGCCGAGCAACAATAGCGGCGAGCGCACCATGATCCGCAGCATCATCGATATCATCTCCTGCACCTGGACCACATCGTTGGTCAAACGGGTCACAAGTTGCCCGGTTTCAAGCTCGTCTAAATTGCCAAACGAGAGCGATTGCACCTTGCGGAAAAGGGCGTCGCGGAGATCGGTGCCGAAACCCGTCGAGGCCAGTATGGAGAAGACGGTGCAGCCGATCCCGCCTACCGCGCCGAGTAGCGCAAAGCCGATCATCCACAATCCAGTCGTGATGACGACCTGCATATTGAGCTGGGTCAACCCTTCATCCACGATGCGCTGGATCATGCGCGGCTGCATCAGGTCCATCACCACTTCCAGGATCATCAATAATGGAGCCAAAGTTGCCCAGAGCCAATAAGGCTTCAGAAATTTCATTAACGCTTTGATTGACTTCATAAATCTTTATACCTTTCCTTAAATCCAGAGACGTCCTGCTTCAACGTTTTATTTTGCCGTCTCACTATTTCTACTTCTTATCTACCATTCGAGCTTGCCGTCTCCGGCGCGCAGCAGGTTATCGCGCATTTGCAGGAAGAATCGGCGCAGCAATACCTGCTCTTCAAGGGTGAAATCGGCGAAGGTCTCATCCTCAAGCTGCTGAAAGATCTGATTGACGTTCTCTTTGATATCACGTCCGGCGTCGGTAAGGCAGACGCGCGAGACACGTTGGTCGTCAGGATCGTTTCGCCGCTCGACGAACCCCGTTTTTTCCATCCGCTGGACCATTTTCGTGACGGTTGCCGCCCGAATGTGCAGCCGGCGGGCCAATTCCTTGTGGGTTTGTCCATCCTGAGCCCATAACTCGAAGAGCAGCGGCGGTTGTCCGTGGTACAACCGCAATTCGTCAAACAAAGTGTGTACCCGGCGCTGGTGCAGTTTGCAAACCTGGGCCAGCAAGAAATCCAGCGATTCCGATCCATCCGCATGTGACATAAAAACTCCCTTCAGAAATTACTTAGACGGCTAATAGTTAGCCGACTAAACTATATCCGAAATCATACCTTTGTCAAGAGGGATCTTCAAAACCAAACCTCCAAGATGCGCTCTGACATACAAAGCGTGAAACCGCAGTGGTTTCACGCTTTGTGTATGACCCAGACCGGCGTCAGCCAGAAATCTCGAACTCTAACAGCCTGTCGCCACCCTGCCGAGGGACAACGGCATCCCGCACTGGTGCGGACGTATCCCTCAAACCACCCAGGTTGGGGACTCCCCACGACTCCCTTGAAGGTGACTCTTTTTATTGCGCCCAGGCTAACGCCCAGGCCGGCAGCCACAGCGTCCCCACCTCCATAAAGGACAGAACACTCGAAGCCACGAAAATCAGCACGCCGATGGCGATGAGCGCCTTATCGGCACGGGCATAGGAAAGCTGGTGGACCCACGTGCGCGGCCCCACGCCAAAGGCACGCAAATCCATCGCGTCGATGATATCCTCGGCGCCGACGATAGCGTTGATCGTCACCGGCACCAGCAGCGGCGCCAGCTTGCGGATCTGGGCGAAGATGCCGCCGGAGAGTTTCTCGACCTCATACCCGCGTGCGCGCTGGGCGTCCATCGTCATCGTGAAGTCGCGGCCCAGCGTGGGCACGAAGCGAAAGGCCAGATCCATCGCATAAGCGAACTTGTCCGGCAGCCCCATTCCGTGGAAGGTGACGCCGTAAAGACTGGGGTCTACCGTGTAAGGAATCGTCATCGCCATCACGGTAATCGCATACATCCGCACAAGCTGGCTGATGGCGAAAATGATCTTTTCGACCGTCATGTTCACAGAAATTTGCCACTTGACGATGGGGAGGGAGAGAGGCCCCAGTTGCCGTATGAGATGTTCCTCATGGTAAGCATCTTGAACGCCGCCTCTTCCGGTAAAGAACGTCAGAATGGTCATGAGGAGAATGATAATGCTGATCAAAATCCACGCCCGACGTGTTTCGTGCCAGGTGAGCCTCGCCAACAGGAATTGAAGGACAGCGACACCCAGAAAAACTAACAGAATTCGCAAGTCCCAAAACTGGATGATGGAGAACAGCATGGCCAGCATAAAGATAATCCGCGCCCGTGGGTCCAGGCGCTGGATGAGGGTGTCCCGTTCACGATAACGCCAGGCAATCAGCATTATATTCCTCTTGTTTCCCCTGTAGGGCGTCTTTTAGAAGTAACTCCCCATCACCGGCCAATGCGGCCCTGGATAGCTTGGTAAGCGGCCAACAAAATCGGCGTGAGAATCATCGAGTTGAGGATGTTGGGGCCGGCGGCGGGTGCAAATTCACCAATGATGGCCGTAGCGAGGCTGTAGCCGTTGACCCAGATATCGGCGAGGGAGGCAAAACCCAGGCCGATAACAATGCCCAACGTGCCCCACAGATTCACCGCTGCCAGGTCCACGCTGTGGCGTTCCAGCAGATACCGTCCGGCGATCACGACCACAGCGCCGATGGCGAAAGCCCACCCCCAGAAGGAAAAGTCCTCGATTTCACCGGTCCACGGACCGACCACATGCGGGTTGATGAAAATGAATGCGATAGCAATAACCAACAGCACACCGACCAAAATCGTCAAGAAGTTGAGACTACTACTTTGTCAAGGCTGATTTGATGGGTGGGGGTGATGTGGTATCCTGCTTCCCAAAAAGGAGGCAGAGATGGCCAAGAAATACATTGTCACCCTGAGTACCGAAGAATGTGAGACGCTGCAAAAACTGCTTGCGTCTGGGACGGCCCGAGCCCGTAAACTGACTCATGCCCGCATTCTGCTGAAAGCCCATGCCGGCTGGTCGGATC
>Ga0208940_1004589_pt1 | contig 10796 bp, 9 predicted proteins | sample AD_JPNNA6_MetaG_FD_184445 | JGI IMG/M metagenome (GOLD analysis project Ga0208940, IMG submission 184445) | Active sludge microbial communities of municipal wastewater-treating anaerobic digesters from Japan - AD_JPNNA6_MetaG (SPAdes) (version 2) | ecosystem: Engineered > Bioreactor > Anaerobic >... | reverse complement strand
GGTCAATGGGGATTGCAGCCTCTTCTAAGGTGATGCAGACTTGGGATTGCATCGCGATTTCAGCCAGCGTAGTGGCTAAGCCGCCACGGGTGGGGTCGCGGAGCACATGCACCGAAGGGACTACCTGGCATAAGCCCCAGACCAGCGCGTTCAAGGGTGCGGTATCCGAGCGCACCTCGGATTGAAAGCCCAAATTGCCGCGGGCTTGCATCACCGCAATGCCATGGTTCCCCATGGGTCCGGAGACCAGAACCGCATCCCCTGGCTGGGCTTGGTCGCCAGCGATTTGGCGCCCTTCTGGTAGCCAGCCAAAGCCGCTCGTGCTGATGAATAGCCCGTCAGACTTGCCTTTCTCGGTGACCTTGGTATCCGCGGCTACGATGCTGACCCTTGCTTCCTCGCAGGCGGCTTGCATGGATCGCAGGACGGCTTCCAGCGTCGTGAGTGGCAAACCTTCCTCGAGGATAAAGGTGGCGGTCAGGTAGCGTGGCTGGGCGCCTATCATAGCCACATCGTTCACTGTGCCGCAGACTGCCAGCCTGCCGATATCCCCGCCTGGGAAAAATAGCGGAGAAACAATATGTGCATCTGTGGAAACAACTAGGCGCGAGCCAGCCGGCATTTCTTTGGATGCAGTAATGATAGCGGCATCATTGCCAGCGTTAAGGGTGTGGTTGCCGAGGTGCTTCTGAAACAGGTCGCGGATGAGCTCATGCGTCATCAATCCACCACTGCCATGCCCAATCACGATTTGGTCGTGTTGGTTGAGGGGCAGCGGACAAATCGGGTCTTGCATGGGAGGGAAATTGGCTTCGCTCATGGCTTCACCCGTTGGTAGCGGTAATAAGCCGCGCAGGCCCCTTCCGAGGAGACCATCGGCGCTCCTAAGGGTGAAGTGGGAGTACACTCGCGGCTAAAGGAAGGGCAATCATGCGGGGTGGCGACGCCGCGCAGCACCTGCCCAGCGATGCACAAAGGCGACTCCACTAGCTTATTAGAAGCCACGGGGAAGCGCTCTAAGGCATCGAAGCTGCGGTAAGCCTCGCGCAGACCCAAGCCGGAGCGCGGAATCAGCCCGATGCCGCGCCATTGGCGGTCGACGGGTTCGAACACCCGGTTGATTAAGGCTTGCGCCGTGCGGTTGCCCTCGCGCGTAACGGCGCGGGAATAAGCGTTCTCCACCTGGCAGCGCCCTTCTTCCAATTGGCGGACGGTCTGATAAATACCGCGGGCCAGGTCGACCGGTTCAAAGCCTGTAACCACGATAGGGGTGTGGTACTGTGCAGCAATCGGCTCGTATTCCCAATAGCCCATCACGGCGCAGACGTGACCGGCGGCTAAAAAGCCATTCACGCGGTTCTCGGGGCTGCTCAGGATGGCGTGAATCGCTGGCGGCACAAGCACATTGGCTGGCAGAATGCTGAAGTTGGTGATATGGTTGCGCTCGGCGTGCAGGATGCTCGCGGCAATCGAGGGCACGGTGGTCTCAAAGCCAATGGCGAAGAAAACCACCTGGCGTTCGGGCTCAGCTTGCGCGAGCCCCAACGCATCCATGGGCGAAACCACCACGCGCACATCAGCGCCGTTAGCCCGCACGCTGAAGAGGTCCTGATGGTTACCCGGTACGCGCAGCATATCGCCGAAGGTAGAGAAAATCACCCCAGGTTGAGCGGCAATTTGCAGCGCGGTTTCAATCGCCTCCAGCGAGGTGACGCACACTGGGCAGCCGGGCCCGTGGATGAGTGTGATCTCGGGCGGGAGTAGCTGGTCGATGCCATATTGCAGGAGCGCGTGCGTCTGCCCGCCGCAAATTTCCATGATATTCCATGGCTGCGTGGTAATATGCCGGATTTGCTCGATAAACTTGCGCGTAAGCTCGGCACTGCGGTAATCCAGAGGGGCGGAAGCGTTCACTTGCCCTCGTCAAGGTTTTCATCGGCTTGGTTGGAATCTTCCAGCTCCTTAAGCAGGCGTAGGGTTTCCTCCGCTTCTTCTGTGGAAAGCAGGTTGAGCGCAAAGCCGGCGTGCACAATTACATACTGCCCCACCTGAGCCTCAGGGGTGGTAGCCAGGCAGACTTCCTGCTGCACCCCGCCAAAATCGACCTTAGACATGAGCGTGCCATCGCGCTCATAGATTTCAAGTATTTTCCCAGGGATTGCTAAGCACATTTTTCCTCTTTTTATCCTTGCAGGCGCGCCAGAGCCACTGCAGCTTGCCCGAGCGAGACACAGCCATCGTTGGGGGGCAGCTGGGTGTGAATGAGCGGCGTAAAGCCCTCCGCTTCCAGCGCCGGCAGGATCAAATTCATCAACCTCATATTCTGCCACACTCCCCCCGAAATTGCCACCGTGCGTAGCTCAGTTTCCTGGCGGATTTGCAAGCAAGCCTCAACAGACATCCGTACTAAGCTGTTATGGAAGCGCGCCGCGATACAGCCAGCGCTCACGCCATCATTGAGCTCTGCCACTATCGCCCGGATCATCGGCAGCGGGTCGATGATATCATTTTTCAGCAGCATCTCGTAAAAACCGCTTTCCTGCGGGTCGGAGGCGCTCTCCAGCGCCATGGCAGCTTGTGCTTCGTAACTGATTTCTTCACACAGGCCAATGAGGGCAGCCACCGCATCGAACAGCCGCCCCATGCTGCTGGTGAGCAGGGCATTGAAACCGGTGTGTGCCTGATGGCGCACAGCCTGGATTTCATCGGGTGTTAAATAGGTTACCGGCGCGAGGGTTTGGTCTTCAATATCTACGCCAGCGGCGAGTAAATAGCTCAGCGCCATGCGAGCTGGCTTGCGCACGGCTAAGTCCCCGCCGGGCAAAGGTACTGGCGCCAGGTGAAAGCGCCGGGTGAAGTCTTTGTAGCAGGCTATCAAAATTTCTCCGCCCCAGATGGTGCCATCGGTGCCGTAGCCGGTGCCATCGTAAGCCAAGCCGATGACTGGCTCGTGGCTCGCCCAGCCATTTTCGGCGATGCAGCTGGCAATGTGCGCATGGTGGTGCTGCACCGCCACCAAGGGCAGGCTTTCGGCTTGACTGCGTGCTTGGGCGTAGCGCGTGGCGAGGTAATCGGGGTGCAGGTCGCAAGCCAGCGCTTTCGGCTGGATGCGAAAAACATGCTCGTAGTGCGGGATAGCCTGCTCGAAGGCGCTTAGAGTCTCCTGGTTTTCCAGGTCGCCAATGTAGTGGCTGACGAAGGCGTAGCGTTCGCGCGTCAGGCAGAAGCTATTCTTGAGCTCGGTGCCTGTGGCTAGGAGCGGCATTGCCTCCCACGGCAGGCGCAGCTGCTGCGGGGCAAAGCCGCGCGCTCGGCGCACGAGGTAAGGCTTCTCGCGCAGCATGGTCACGACGGAATCATCGATGCGCATATAGATCGGTCGGTCATGCATCAGGAAGCCGTCTGCCAGACTCGCCAGGCGTTCGCGTGCTTCGGCATTGTCGTAAGCAATCGGTTCTTCGCTCAGGTTGCCGCTGGTCATCACCAGCACCTCAGGGTATCCCGGTGCCGGCTCTAGCAAGAGTAAGTGTAGGGGTGTATAGGGTAGCATGAAACCTAAGCGGGTTTGGTCGGGAGCCACAATTTGGGCGAGCTTCTTACCAGCCGCGGTCATTTCTGCCAGGATGATGGGCGCTTGCGGTGCGCTGATCAGCTGGCGGGCGGCAGGGCTCAAAATCACATATTTTTCGATGGTAGGTAAGTCAAAAGCCATCAAGGCGAAAGGCTTACCCGTGCGGTGCTTGCGCTCGCGCAAGGTCTGCACAGCCGCAGCGTTGGTGGCATCGCACACCAGGTGAAAGCCGCCCAGGCCCTTGACAGCCAAGATTTTGCCCTCCACCAGCCACCCCCGTGCAGTTTGAAGAGCCTCTTCGCGCTCGGCAAGCTTTTGACCACCTGCTTCGAACCAAACTTGCGGGCCACAAACCGGGCAGGCAATCGGCTGGGCGTGAAAGCGGCGGTTAGCAGGGTCGTGATATTCCGCGGCGCAGTCGGGGCAGAGTGCAAAGCCCGCCATGCTGGTGTTGGGACGGTCGTATGGGATGGATTGGACGATAGTAAGGCGCGGACCGCAGTTGGTGCAGTTGATGAAAGGGTAGCGGTACCGCCGATCCCCCGGGTCAAAAAGTTCGCGCCGGCAATCCGGGCAGATCGCCAGATCCGGCGAAACGGGCAGGAAGTCCCCTGCCTTATCCTGGCTCTCGCGAATCTCGAATGCAGAATAAACCTGCGGCGCAGATGGCTGCACCTCAAAGCTATCGATATGTGCTAAAGGTGGTGGGTTACGCTGCAAGTCTTGGACAAATGCAGCGCAAGCTGCGGGGCTGCCGCTGACTTCAATTTCAACACCATGCGCAGAATTGAGCACCCAGCCGGTGAGAGCGTGCTTTTGAGCCAGCTGGTAAACCGTGGGGCGAAAACCGACGCCCTGCACGATGCCGGTAATAAGAATGCGCTGGTTGATGCGGCTTACTCCTTGGCAGTTTCGGCTTTAGCGGGAATATGCGCTTTCAGCCATTCGATCCAGGCTGGGATGCCTTCGCCTGTCTTACAGGAAACTTCGAAAATCTGCAGCCCGGGGTTGAGCATCTCCACTCCCTGCTTGAAATAATCCATGCGGAAATCCAGGTAAGGCAGCAGGTCGATTTTATTGATCACGAGCACATCCAAGCCGCGGTAAATATTGGGGTACTTGTAGGGCTTATCGTCGCCCTCGGGGATGGATGCCACGAGCACGTTGGCATGCGTGCCCAGCTTGAAAGAAGACGGGCAAATGAGATTGCCGACGTTCTCGACGATCACGAGGTTGAGCTCCTCAAGCGGCAGTTGGTTGAGGCCAAGCTCGAGCAGCACAGCGTCCAGATGGCACTGCCCGCCGGTATTGATTTGCACTGCCGGCGTGCCTTTTTCGGCAATTTTATCGGCATCGATGGTGACTGGAGCGGTATCGCCCTCTACCACGCCCACCTTGATTTCGGGGGGTAGTTGGCTGATCGTTTGCAGGATCAGGCTAGTCTTGCCGGCGCCAGGTGAAGCCATCAGGTTGATGCTGAAAACGTTCATATCGTCCAGCCGAGCCTGATTGCCGGCAGCTAAGCGGTCATTTGAGTCTAAAATTTTACGGACAACTTCAACTTTTTGGGTCATTGATCACCTCATCTAAAATTTCAATTGCATCGACCTGGAATTCTTCCCCCTGGATGATTTCCAGAGTAATACTCTGACAGGCTGGGCAAGGGGTCAATTCCTCGGTTAATTCGAATTCTGTGCCGCAGTCCTTACAGCGCAAGCGCGCCGGCACATGCGTAAAGTGTAGCTGGGCGCCTTCGGCGAGCGTCCCTTGGCTAATGACATCCCAATAAAACTGCACCGATTCATCCACAATCGAGGAAAGCTGCCCAAGCCGCAGGTAAATATCCGTGACTTTCGTGGCAGCATGCTCCTTGGCAGTTTGGGTTGCAATCTCCAAGATGCTCTCGGTAACGGCTAATTCATGCATGCTTGGTATTATATCCTTTTCAGGCGGGTGACCATGCGCCTGGGTGAGGCAACTTCACTCAGCCACAATGCGCTCAGGGTGGCTATAGACGTCGAACTGCCCTTTGCGCAGGTAGCCGATGAGCGTGATGCCGGCTGATTCCGCGATTTCCACAGCCAGCGAAGTTGGCGAGGTACGCGAGACGATGAGCGGGATGCTCAAAGCCAAAGTCTTATAGACCATCTCGGAGCTGATGCGCCCGCTCAGCAGGAGCGCTCGGGGTGTAAACTGGGCACCTTGGAGCAGATACAGCCCGGCGAGCTTATCCACGCAGTTATGCCGGCCCAGATCCTCGACAATGATGGGTACACCTTCGCCATCGCTCAGACCGGCGCTATGGAAGCCACCGACTTGATCGTGCAGCGTCTGCAGCGCCATCAGTTGATCGTAAAGCGCGATTACTTTGCCAGCTTGGATAGTGAAATCTGCATCCACTTTGTGCGCTGCAAGATGGGGCTGCAGGCTAACGCCCGTGGAAGTGCGGTGAAATTGCGTGGGCTTAGTCACGTGGTGGTTGAGCTGCACCTCGATGCGGCGGCCTTCATCCGTGAGGTTTAGGTCTTTGACTTCCGCTAAACTTGTAATAACGTTTTCGTTGAAGAGAAAGCCGATGGCTAGCGCTTCCAGCGCGATGGGAGAGCAGATAAAAGTCAGCCAAGGCTTGCCATTGACAATGAGCGTAGCGGCGTGCTCGCGGACAATCAACGTGCCTTCCGGCGTGTTTTCTAGGGCTCCCTGGCGGTAGCGCCAGATGGGGGTTTGGCTATAAGCTTTAGGCATGGCTATTCCTTTTGGTGCGCTTTAGGTAGGTTAGGGGAGGATTCCTGATGGAGATGGGAGCAGAGCAGATCCGTGGCCTGGTTAACTAATAGTGAAGTTAGTGGCGAGAGCGTCTGGGAGAACTCAAACGCGTAACCGCGCACAGAGAGCATCCAGGCAACCGGGCAACAGCTATAAAGCGTTTGCGTGATCGCTAGCAGCTCCCCAATGGACAAGTGATGCGTAAACGCTGAGTGTACCCAAGCTGGGCTAACCGGCTCAAAAACCAGCTCGGGCCACTCCGCGGCGTTATGCGCATCCATAAAGATGACTTGGGCGTAATCGATGAGATCTTCCGCTAATTCAGGCAGCAGCTGGTAGAGGTAAAGCAGACGCAGGCTGCCATCCTCGCTTTCGGTCCATTCACCGGGAAGCTCCGGAGCTTGCAAGCCTAGCTGGCTTGCCGCTTGCGCTAGGATATGCCAGCCGGCACCGTCATCTTGACGGTCGCGGTTGCCATAGGCAATCACCAAAGTTTTTGGGTTCACTGAGGTGCTCATAAAAAAGCCTCCCTTAAATCATACCAAAAAGGGAGGCGGATTTCCTTTCGATTTGCTTAGCGCTTTATCACCCGCAGCAAGTTCCCGTGCGGATCATAAATACTCACTTCCATAGGCATGCTACCGACGGCGTGCGTGGAGCACGAGAGGCAAGGGTCATGTGCACGGATGGCGTGCTCGACGCGGTTGAGCATGCCTTCGCTAATTTCTGGGCCGTGCACGTAGGTCTTGGCAACATCGTCCACGGCTTTGCTCATGGCGTAGTTGTTGTGCCCGGTAGCGACGATTAAATTGGCTTTGCTGATTTGGCCATAGGCATTGATCCAATAATGATGGATTAATGTCCCACGCGGCGCTTCGATCACGCCGACGCCTTGTTCGCGTGGCTCTTGGTGCGTGTTGAGGATATCGGTGCTAAGGATATCGGGATCTTCGAGCAAGACTCGTGCGCGCTCAGCGGCAAAAAGCGTCTCGATGAGGCGAGCATAGTGATAGTGTAACGTATTTTCGACCGGCAAGCCTTGATTGAGCGCTTTGAAGTGTTGGAATTCGGCGTTAGCTAAGGGTGTGTCGATTTGGTCAACGGCATTAAGCCGCCCCAGCGGGCCTACACGATAAACACCTTGCGGGTATCCAAGCTTTTTATAGTAGGGGAATTTGAGATAGGACCATGGCTCGACGTGCTCGGCGATGTAATCCAGGTAGTTTTGCGGGTCGAACTTTTCCAGCTGTTGCCCATCCTGACCTACCAGGCAGATTTGGCCGTCATACAGCTCTAAGCTGTTTTGCGGCGTGACAAGGCTCATATAGCCGGTGGGGAAAACAGCAAACTCTCGAATAGTATCCAGGTTCGCTTCTACCCAGCGGGTGGCAATTTGCAGGCCGGTTTGAATTGTGGCGATCTGCTCATCCAGCCCTGCCAGCAAGCGGTCGCGCGATTCTGTGTTGAATGCGTGGCTCACACCACCTGGCACGGCAAAGGTAGGGTGAACGCTGCGTTCGCCAAGCTCACTGATGATAGATTGGCCAAATTTGCGCAGACGGACAGCTTTGAGCGTCAGTTCGGGGTCAGCTTGCACCAGCCCAACCACATTGCGCGTAGCCGGGTCATGGTCAAAGCCCAGGATCAAGTCCGGCCCAGCCAGCTCGAAGAAGTGCATGCCGTGGCTCTGAATCACCTGACCCATGTGCATGAGTTCGCGTAAAAGTGCAGCTGGTCTGGGGGGCGGGCAGCCGAGGACAGCATCGCCTGCCTTGGCGGCTGCTAAGTGGTGGCTCACCGGGCAAATACCGCAAATGCGCGGGGTGATCTGGGGCATTTCCTGCACCAGCCGGCCTTCGCAGAATTTTTCGAAGCCGCGGAATTCATTCACATGAAAGTAAGCATGCTCCACCGAGCCATCTTCTTTGAGGTGGATAGTTACTTTGGCGTGCCCTTCGATGCGGGTTACGGGTTCAATCGTTATTTTTTGGGCAGTCATCTGTCCTCCTAATGCCAGTCGTTATAATCGCCAGAGACTTCGGGAATTCTGCCCTGGGCGAGCTCAGAAAGTACATAGAAAATTGCATCAGCGCTAGGTGCGCAGCCCGGCAGGAATACATCCACCTTCACCACGTCGCTTACCGGACGGACATGCACCATTTTGGCGAGTTCAGGATCATCCGGAATTTTGCCGCTTTCGTCGGTGCTCTCGGTTTGCACGTAAGCGCGCTCGAGTGCGGCTTGGTCGCCAGTGAAGTTGCGCATAGCAGGTACGCCGCCAAAGACGGCGCAATCACCAAGCGCCACCAATATTTTACAGCGCGAGCGCATTTTTTTTGCCACCTCTTCGTTGTAGGTGTTACTGATCCCGCCTTCCAGGATGCCCACATCCACGCCGTCTTTGTCAGGCTCTTTCAGGTCTGTTATGGGCGTGGCGCGTAGGTCAACCAGTTTGAGCAGCTCCACGATGCGCTCGTCCATATCCAAGAAGGACATGTGGCAGCCAGCGCAGCCTGCCAACCAATCTGATGCTACTTTAGGTTTTGCCATGGTTTAACCTCTCTTTACTCACATTTTCAGCTGAACGGAAACAGGCTCGGCGGTTAGCGCTTCTTTCCAGGTTTTCATACTGCTCAATCCCACTAAGTCTGCTAAGGCGTTAATCACATCTAATGAAGAGCGAACACCTTCTGGAGCAATTAGGGCGGGTTTACTCTCTTGCAGGCGGCCGTCTGTGCTCAGGTAGTACCCGCTTTCTTCTGCCCACATCGTTGCCGGCAAGATTACATCTGCCCGTTCTGTGAGCGCGGATGGATAGCTGGCATACACTACCAATGAAGGTATCCCTTCGCAGCGCTCGATCAGCATCGGGCTGGGGTTTTCATCGCCTAGGGCGATCAGCGCCGCCTCGAGCGGCTTGCTATTCGGCAGGACTTGATAGTGCAATTGTGCTGCTGCTAAGCTGTTGGCTTTGCCTTTGATAATCAGGATGGGGATATTTTCGCCCTGAGCAAATAGCGCTAAGTGGAGCAGAGCCTCGTAGTTTTCTTCAGTGGTAAAGTCACCCCCGACAACGATTACAGGATGCTCAGCTTCCGTCAGCACTTGGGCTGCTTTACGCAGGCTCTTTTCATCCATACTCGTTTTTTCCAGAATGGAGGCTAACTTTTTCTCGGAGTATTTTTGGTTAATTTGTAAATGAATGAGGCGTGCAAACATAAACCCATCTACAAAATCGAGATATTGACCCTCCTGGAGTTTTAGCCTCACAGCCGAATAGGGGTAAAGTCCATTGGGTTGTTCTGAAACCGTAATAAGCTGTGTGCCGCCCCAATTCTGGCGTTTGAGGAAAAACCCCGCCACTTGGTGGTTCGTTTGCAGGTCAATACCGATAATAAGGGCTGCATCCACAGCTTTGAGTGTGGTTAGGTCAGATTCAAAGGGTTCATCGAGATCGTCAGCGAGCCTGGTACTGCACAGCGCAGCTTCGTCATCTTCTGTTAGGTAAATTCGTGTACTTTTAAGGCCCGTTTGGAAAAGTTCGGATACGTTCGTTAATGTTTCCAACGGCAGGCGGGCTGAAACGAAAGCAGCCTTGCTACCGTGTGGGGCTTTTTGCAGCTTTTCAGCAGCTATCTTGAGCGCCACTTCCCACGATGTTGGCTCCAACTTGCCATCTTTGCGGATAAGCGGCGTGGTGAAGCGCTTGTAACCAGTTTCGAGTGGTTCGTAGCGCCCTTGCTTGCAGAGTAAGCCTTCGTTCATGGGTGAATCCCAGATGCCCTCGATGCGCACCAAGTGGTTATCGCGTGTGAGCACGTCCCGTTCACAGCCCAAGCTGCAATCGGTGCAGACCGTAACAGTATGGGTCAGGTCGGTTTCACGCCCAAGGTAAGCACTGCGTCGGTCCATCAGTGCGCCAGTGGGGCAAATCTGCACGCAAGCGCCACAGGATACGCAGGAGCTTTCACCCAGGGGCACACCATAATCCGCCACGAGGATGCTGCTTGCGCCGCGGTCTTCAAAGCCTAAGGTAAAGTTGCCGACCTTCTCGCCACAGACGCGCACACAACGGCGGCAGAGGATGCAGCGATTATTTTCTTGGAAGATGTATGGATGTGAGGCATCAACCGCGTAAGGCTTATAGTCGGGCGTGAGCGGCCAGTGGGTGAGCCCTTGCTCGTAAGCTGCGGCTTGCAGTTCGCAATCCCCGTCGGTTTCTTGACAATACATGCAGAAATGATTGCGCTCGCTGAAGAGCATCGCAAGCACAAACTTGCGTGCCTCCTGTGTTTTGGGTGTGTTCGTATGCACGACCATAGCGTTATTCACTGGCAGCGTGCAGCTGGGCTGCAAGATGCGCGCGCCTTCCACCTCCACCATGCACAGCCGGCAGCCACCGTAGGGGATCAAACTGGGGTGATAGCACAAGCGTGGAATTTTTACCCCGGCTGCTTCA